>Ga0209257_1000194_pt1 | contig 150624 bp, 107 predicted proteins | sample AraplaCvi_mCL_r2_FD_184277 | JGI IMG/M metagenome (GOLD analysis project Ga0209257, IMG submission 184277) | Arabidopsis root microbial communities from North Carolina, USA - plate scrape MF_Cvi_mCL_r2 (SPAdes) (version 2) | ecosystem: Host-associated > Plants > Roots > Endosphere | place... | reverse complement strand
AGCAGGCAGTTCAGCGGCGCGAATACGGGCCAGCTCTTGCGCAGGTACTGGGAGAAGCTGGCGTAGCGTTGGCGACCACGGAACCGGTAGACGTACACGATGCTGGCGGCCACATAGGCCAGCAGCGCAGCCATTGAGAGCGTGACCAGGTTCATGCGTTTGCCTCCCGGGATGCAGGCGCGCTGTCGCGCGGGCGAGCAAACCAGCGCCGTTGCAGGGCCTGCACCAGGTCGTCCATCACGCTGTAGGCCACGGGTATCACCAGCAGGCACAACATGGTGGAGGTCACCAGGCCGCCGATCACCACGATGGCCATCGGTGCACGGAAGCTGGGGTCTGCGCCCAACCCCAGCGCCACCGGCAACATCCCGGCTCCCATCGCGATGGTGGTCATCACGATGGGTCGCGCGCGTTTGCGGCAGGCATCCACCACGGCGCGGTGACGATTCATGCCCAGCTCGCGCCGGGCGATGACGATGTAGTCCACCAGCAGGATCGCGTTCTTGGTGGTAATACCCATCAGCATGATCAGCCCGATCATCGAGGGCATCGACAGGCTCTGGCCGGCCACGAGCAGCGCCAGGAATGCGCCGGGTATGGACAGGCATAGCGCCAACAGCACCGTCAACGGCTGCGCGAAATCCTTCAGCAGCAGCACCAGCACCATGTACACGCACAGCACGCCGGCGCCCATCGCCAGCCCGAACCCCAGTACCAACTCGTCCATGGCCTCGGCGTCGCCGGCGGGGGCGACGCTGATGCCCTTCGGCAGCGTTGCCAAGCTGGGCAGGCGCATCGCAGCGCTTTCCACCTGCCCAAGCGGCAGGCCATTGAGTGCCACCTTCAGGCTGATGTTGCGTTGTCGGTCATGCCGGGTCAGCTCTGCGGGGCCGGTCGACAAGGACAGGTCGGCCACGCTCTCCAGCGGCACCGGGCCGCGTGCCCCGGGTACCGGCAGGCGCCGTAGCGTGTCCAGGTCGCTGCGACCGCTGTCGGCCAGGCGTACCACGACGGGCACCTGGCGCTCGCTCAGGTTCAATTTCGCCAGGCGTTGGACGTAGTCGCCCAATGTGGCGATGCGCAGGGTGTCGGCGATGGCGCTGGAGGTAACTCCGAGGTCGGCAGCGCGGGCGAAGTCGGGGCGGACTACCAGTTCGGGCCGCACCAGGGCGGCGGATGACACCACCGCGCCTATGCCCGGAATGCTGCGCAGCTCTTGTTCCACCCGGCGCGCATGGCTGGCCAGCCGGTCGCCATCGTCCCCGCCCAGCACCAGCTCCAGACCTTCGCTGTCGCTGCCCACGCTGACCCGCGCGCCCGCCACCTGGTGAAGCTGCGTGCGCAGCTGCCCTTCGATGGTAGACCGGGTGAAGCCGCTGCGCTCGCCTCGCGCCACCAGGTTGGCGGTCAGCACGGCGGTGCTGACGCTGGCCGTCGGTGTGCCCTCATCAGGGTCGCCCGACCCGCCGCCAGCCGCACCCACTGCCGTATGGACAGACGCAACGAAGGGGCTGCGCGCAATAATGGCGCGGGCGGACTCGGCCAGTTCAAGCGTCTCGGCAAGGGTGCTGCCGGGCGGCAGGGTCAGGCTGACCTGCACCTGGTTGCCGTCATCGGGCGGCATGAATTCGCCGGGCAGCTGCGCGGCTGTCAGTACGCCCAGGGCGACCAGCGCTGACGCAACGGACAGCGTCAGCAGCGGGCGCCGGATGCACGCACGCACCGCCTGCAGATAGCGCAGCACCCAACGCGGCGCTTTGTGCCGCCGGGTGGGTGCCTTCAACAGGTAGGCCGCCATGGTCGGGGTCAGCATGCGCGCGACCAGCAGGGAGAACAGCACGGCGATGGCTGCGGTCCAGCCGAACTGCACGAAGTACTGCCCTACCACGCCGCCCATGAGCGAGGTGGGCAGGAACACCGCAACCAGCGTGAGGGTGGTGGCAATCACCGCCAGGCCGATCTCGCTGGCCGCCTCGTCGGCGGCGCGGAACGGCGCCTTCCCCATCAGCAGGTGGCGTTCGATGTTCTCGATCTCGACGATGGCATCGTCGACCAGCACGCCAACGATCAGCGACAGCGAAAGCAGTGATACCGTGTTGAGCGAGAAGCCCATCAGGTGCATCACCGCAAAGGTGGGAATGGCCGAGAGTGGCAACGCAACAGCGGCGATGAGGGTCGCGCGCCAGTCGCGCAGGAAGCAGAACACCACGATCACCGCCAGCACCGCCCCTTCCAGCAGCAGCATCATGGAGCCGTGGTAGTTCTCCGCAACCGGGGCTACGTAGTCCACCGCCCGTTCGAACTGGATCTGTGGGAATTCGTGGCGCAGCCCTTCGACCACGGCCTCGGCGGCGTTGGCGACTTCCAGCTCGCTGGCGCCGCGCGCACGCAGCACATCGAACGACACCACCGGCCAGCCGTCCATTCGCGCTGCGGTCCTCGGTTCGGCGGTGGTGTCGGACACCTCCGCTACGTCCGCCAGCCGGATGCGGCGGCCATCGGCAAGCACGACGTCCATGTCGGCGATGCGCTCGGCCGACTCCACCGTTGCCAGGGTGCGTACCGACTGTTCCGCGTTCCCAAGCGCCACGCGCCCGCCCGAGGCTTCCAACTGCAGTTGGCGCAATTGCTCTGAGATCTCCGCAGCGGTAGCGTTCAACGCCAGCAGCCGGTCCGGGTCCAGCGCCACCCGCACTTCCCTGTCCTCCCCGCCCACCCGCGAAACAGCACCCACGCCGCTCTCGCCCAGCAGGCGCCGGCTTACCTGGTTGTCCACGAACCAGGACAGCGCTTCCATGTCCAGCGTATTGGAGCTCAGTGCATAGGTCACCACCGGCTGACTGGCCAGTTCCACCTTCTGCACGACCGGGTCCTCCAGGTCGGCGGGCAGATCCGTGCGCACGCTTGCTACTGCGTCGCGCACATCGTCCATTGCTTCCTGGACAGGCTTGCCGATATGGAACTCGGCGCTGATGGTCGCCACGCTGTCGCTCAGCGTTGTCGTGATGTGCTTGATGCCCTGGCGGTTTGCCAGCGCATCCTCGATCCTGCGCGCGACATCATTTTCCAGTTGTGCGGGTGATGCGCCGGGCAGTGTCGCGGTGACGGTGATGATGGGAAAGTCGATATCCGGAAAGTTCTGCACCTTCATTGCCGCGAAGCCGAACGCGCCGGCCAGTGCCAGCGTGACGAACAACAGCGTCACCGCTACCGGATTGCGGATGGACCAGCCCGACACGTTGAGGTTCATGGGCGACCTGCCTTGGCGGCTGCCGCCACGCTGATCACCTGCACCTGGTCGCCGTCGTCGAGGAAGCCGAGGCCAGACGCCACCACGGCATCGTCAGCGCCCAGGCCAGCCACGACTTCCACCCGGTCATCGCTGCGCCGGCCCACCTCTACCCGACGTGTGCGTACCCTGCCGTCCTGGCCGACCTGCATTACATGGTGGAGGCCGTCGCGAAGCAGCACCGCGCTCTGTGGCAGGGTCGGAATGCTTACGGTGCCTACGGCAACGTGGCCCTGTACGAAGGCACCTGCACGCAGCGGCACCCCGGCCGGCAAGTCGACGTAGACCAGCCCGCTGCGCGTGGCGGCATCAATCACCGGACCCAGCATGCGTACTCGCCCCTCCACGGGACCCGCTCCTGGCATGTTGATGACGGCCATCTGGCCCGGCTGCAGGGCGCGCAGGTCAGTGGATGCCACCACCGCGCGCCACTCCAGCCTTCCATCGCGGATCAGCCGGAACAGCTCCTGGCCTGCCGGCACCACCGCGCCGACGGTGGCCGTGCGCGCACTGATCACCCCGTCGCTGGGCGCCCGCACCTGGGTCTGCACCAGCCGCAGCCGCGCCTTGTTGGCCGCTGCCTGGGCCGAATCCAGGCGCGCCCGGGTGGTCAGTGCGACGGCCTGGTACTGGTTGAACTGTTGCCGCGCGATCGCGCCCGACGCGTCCAGAACCTGGGCGCGCTGCAGGTTGGCGGCGGCTTCTTTCGCTTCGGCGTCCGCCAGTGCTACTGCGGCAGTGGCCTGGGCCAACTCGGCCTGGAAGAGCTCGGGGGTGAAGCGCGCCAGTACTTGGCCGCGCTGTACCTGGTCGCCCACGTTGACCTGCACGGCGGTCAGGCGCAGGCCGTTGGCTTCGGCACCGATGCTGGCTTCCTCCCAGGCAGCAATGCTGCCGGTGGCCGGTACGCGCAGCGGCAGCCGGGTGACCAGCGGCCGCACGAGTCGCACGGACATCACCGGCGTGGGCGACGAGGCGGCCGGTGCGTCATCCTCGTCAGTGCCTACCCATGCGGCGCCGATGAGTACAGCGGCCAAGCAGAAGCCCCCTGCGAGGGCAATCCGATTTCGTTTCATTGCTGGAGCGATCCTCGATGCGTCAGCGGCGAGGATGGCGGGGGAGTGTCGTGGAAATGTCGCGGGGAAGTGCGACGGAGGCTGGGGTGGTGGTACGCACTTCTCCGTTTGGGGTCATGCGTTACCGGGTGTTGTTGGTTTCAGGGCGGTCGTCTTGCGACCGACCCAACCGATGCATGCCGGTTCGTAACCGATGGAGAAGGCCGGTAGGCACACCATGGCGCATGCCGGTTCGTACCCAATGGAGCGTGCCGGTTCGTAACTGATGTAGCGCGCTGGTCCTCGTCCCGTGAGTCGTTGGATCAAACCGTCACTGCGGTCCGGATCACGGAGACGGTCCTGTCGATGGCTTCCCGATCGATCTGCCAATGGGTCACCAGTCGCATCTTTCCGCCGTAGGCCCCGTTGGCTCGTATCCCTGCCGCTTCCAATGCATGCATCAGGCGAGGCACGTCCACCCCATCGGGCAGCGCGAACCACACCATGTTGATGTGGACGTCTTCCATGTCGACCTCGATGCCCGGCACCTCGGCCAACTGCTGGGCCAGGTACCTTGCATTCTCGTGATCCACATCCAGCCGCTGGGTCATTTCGGTCAGCGCGAGAATGCCCGGCGCGGCAATGACCCCCGCTTGCCGCCACCCTCCTCCCAGCAGTTTGCGGTTGTAGCGTGCGCGCTTGATGAAGGCGGCCGATCCCGCGAGGATCGAGCCGACGGGGGCGGCCAGGCCCTTGGAGAGGCAGCACATCACCGTGTCCACATGCTGGGTGATGGCTTTCACGTCGCACCCCAGGTAGGTAGCGGCGTTGAAGACGCGTGCACCGTCCAGGTGGATGGGAACGCCGTGCTTTCGGGCGATGGCCGCAGTGGCCTCCATCGTGGCCAGCGGGATCACGCGGCCGTTGCCGTGCGCGTTCTCCAGGCAGATCAGCCCGGTGCGGGGAATGTGGATGTCCTCCCCCACCCGGATACGTGACTCGATCTCACTGGGTTCCAATAGCCCCTGCCTGCTGGCGATGGTGCGCAGCTGCACGCCGCTGATCACCGCCGCTGCGCCGTTTTCGTGCCAGACCAGGTGCGAGTCATCGCCGGCGATCACTTCATCGCCGCGGCGGCAATGGGTGAATACGGCCAGCTGGTTGCCGAAGACCCCGGTCGGCACGAACAGCGCGTCTTCCTTGCCCAGCATGTCGGCGCCGAGGCGCTCGAGCTGGATGACGGTGGGGTCGTCCTGATAGACGTCATCCCCCACTTCGGCGGTGGCCATGGCCTGGCGCATGGCGGGGGTGGGCTGGGTGACGGTGTCGCTGCGCAGGTCAATCCACGGCATTCCGGAACTCGCTGAAAATATGGGCGTTAGCCCATTCTAGAACGTGGTGAAAGCGCCGTGAGTGCCTGGCTGAACGTGTTTGCTTTCGAGGCGTTCTGCAATGGCTAGGGACTGCATCCGAATGCCGCCTCGCTGCGTAGGTATAGAAGCACAACGTTGTGCGCCAAGATCAGAGGACCTACCCATGTACAACTCCATTCGGCGTCTCGCTATCGCTTCGTGCATCGCAGCAGCTCTTGCAACCGGCAGCGTATCGGCTGCCACCAATCCGACCGTGGGCGGCGCGGCCATGTACCCCACCAAGACCATTGTCGAAAATGCATCGGCCGCGAAGAACCTCACCACGCTGGTCGCGGCGGTCAAGGCGGCTGGGCTGGTGGACACCCTGTCCGGGGCAGGTCCGTTTACCGTGTTCGCACCGACCAACGACGCCTTCGCGAAGTTGCCCAAGGGGACGGTTGATACGCTCCTGAAGCCGGAAAACAAGGCCAAGTTGACCCAGATCCTGACCTACCACGTGGTCCCTGGCACCCATACCGCGGCGCAGCTCACGGCAGCGGCAAAGAAGGGCGGTGAGTCCAGCATGCTGACTACCGTTGAAGGCGAGAAGCTTACCGTCAAGCTCTCCGAGGGCAAGGTATGGGTCGTTGATGCCAAGGGCGGCAAGGCCGCTGTGACGACCGCGGACGTGGGGCAGTCCAACGGTGTGGTGCACGTGATTGATGGCGTGTTGATGCCAAAGTAAGCGTTGCGTGGGCGGGGACCCGTGCGGCCCCCGCCCATGTTGGGCCACCCTTATGCGTCAGGCCAAGGCCGGGATCTGGACGCATTGCGGGCTGACCCTGGCATCTGTACGCGTGTGGCCGTGGGCCGCTACTGACGACGCGACAGCGATCCGCGCATCCATGCGCCCCCCATCATCCGCGGCTGCGGAGGCGGAAATGCTTCCGCAACCGGGAGGTTTTCGTCTCAGGAGAGAAATTCATTCCACCAACGGCTGAGTCGGGCAAAGGCGAGGTAGAGCAGCCAGGCAATGGGAAGCGGCATAACCAGCATCAGTAGTGCATCCATCCAGTCCGAACCAAAGGCAAGCAGGTGCTTCACCGGGTCGTCCAGCAGGCTTTCCAGCATTCCGAACGTAGCAAACAAGGACAGCATGTTGCACATGAGGAACAGCATGGTGCGGTGGTAGATCCGCCAGCCTTTGCTGGGATCGTCGATGCAGGCCTCGGGCAGGCTGGTGCTGCTGAACTCCGTACAGACAACGCTTCCGACCAGGCCGGCGCCGATCTGCACTATCGCTACAAATCCTAGAGGGGACATCGTTCGCAGGTTCCTTCCAGATGGCACGGAGCTTGACCGGCGTCATGCCCGGTCCCGTGGATTGTGCACGTCAAGGAGCCGGGGCGCCATGGCAGGTAATCAACGCAACGAAAGCCGCTCGATGCCCAGGCGTTTGGCCAGCCGCACCAGGTTCGCGCGGTCCATCTTCAATGCACGGGCAGCGCCGGCCCACTGGTAATCATGCTGTTCGAGCGCGGTGCGGATCAGGTGGGCTTCGAACTCCGAAACAGCCTCACGCAGGCCGCGGTCGTCAGGCATGGACAGCGGTGCCGGCGTCGAATGCGGTGCAACGATGGGCGTTGTCTCTGGCCGGGGTTCAGTCAGCCCAAGGTCAATGGCACGCAACGAAAGGATACGGGGCCGGGTTTCGTGATCGCTCAGCGCACGGATGACGGCACGGCCGAGGGTATGTTCCAGCTCGCGCACGTTCCCCGGCCATTGGTAGGCCAGCAAGGCGGCTTGAGCGCTCGCGTCCAGCCGGAGCCCACCCAGCCGGTGGCGGGCGCGCGCCTCTTCCAGGAAGAAGCCGGCGATGGCCAGCACGTCGCGCCCGCGCTCCCGCAAAGGCGGCACATGCAGGGGAAACACGCTCAGCCGATGGTAGAAGTCGGCGCGCATCGCCCCTCGCCGCACATCGTCGGCGAGGTCACGGTTGGTTGCTGCAATCACGCGTACATCCACGTGGTGCTCCCGGTCGGATCCAAGCCGCTGCACCTGCCCCTCCTGCAGCGCCCGCAACAGCTTGGCCTGGGTTGCCAGTGGCAGCTCGCCCACCTCATCCAGGAACAGCGTGCCACCGCTGGCAAGCTCGAACTTGCCGCGGCGGTCCGAGGTGGCGCCGGTAAAGGCACCTTTGACATGACCGAACAGCTCGCTTTCCACCAGGGCATCGGGCAGCGCCGCGCAGTTGATGCTGATCATCGGCTTGCCAGCACGACTGGACGCTGCATGCAGTGCCCGCGCGACCAGCTCCTTGCCGACGCCGGTTTCGCCCTGGATGAGCACGCACAGATCGGTAGGTCCGGCGAGGTCGATCTCCCTGGCCAGTTGTCTGTGCGCGACGCTCTGGCCGCTGAGGCGCCGGGCCGCACGCGGTCCCTCCTGCATGGCGTGGGTCACCTGTTCCCGTGCCACTTCTGCCTGCTGTGCCAATGTGTGGATGCGCGAAGCAGCGGCAACCGATGCCGCCGCCAAGCCGGCGAAAGCGGCGATAAGCTCCAGATCCCCTTCCGAAAAACGCGCAGTGTCAAGCGCGTCAACGGTAAACAGTCCCCAGGCCCTGCCTTCTATGCGCAGTGCGCAGCCCATGCAGTCATGGACCGGCAGGTGGCCCTGCAGTCCCTCGACCAGGCCGTCGTAGGGATCTGGCAGCGGGCTGTCTACGGGAAAGCGCACCGGCCCCTGCGTTGCCAGGAGTTCCGCCAAACGGGGGTGCTCGGTGACCTTGAAGCGCCTGCCCAGTGTGTCGGGGCTGAGTCCGTTGATGGCAACCGGGACCAGATCATCGCCCTCCAGTCGGAGCAGCGCCGTGGCATCGCAGGGCAACACCGCCCGGAGCCCTTCCAGAAGCCGACGGAAGCGCTCCACATCGGGCAGCTCCTGGGTCAGGTCGGTCAGGAGGGGAAGCAACGCCGAAAGCTGGTTCGCCTGAGTCATATTTACCTTCTTGAAGTCATATCGACCCATTCCGGGCACGGGTCATTCTGACTCATCATGGCGCCAAGTCGTTGATGGTTCAAGGTCCTGCGGTTGGCACGAATGCTGCTCTCCCCTACTCGTCCAACACGAGTGACCACGATGCTTTCCAACGACGTTCGCGCCATTGTTTCTTCCACCGTGCCGCTGCTTGAACAAGGCGGCGAGGCACTGATCACGCACTTCTACCAGTCGATGCTGTCCGAGCATCCGGAAGTTCGCCCGTACTTCAACGCCACCCACCAGGCCAGCGGCGATCAACCGCGAGCACTGGCCAACGGCGTGCTTATGTATGCGAGGAACATTGACCGCCTTGAAGCCCTGGGTCCGCTGGCGAGCCAGATCGTCAACAAGCACGTCGCCCTCCAGATCCAGCCCGATCACTACGCCATCGTCGGCAAGTGCCTCATCGCGGCGATTGGTGAGGTGCTTGGCCCGGAGATTGCAACGCCGGCGGTGCTCAGCGCCTGGACGGAGGCATATGGGCAGCTGGCCGCGGTCCTGATCGGCGCGGAAACCGCGCGCTATGACGAACAGGCCCAGGCAGTGGGCGGGTGGCGTGGCGACCGTGCCTTCCGGGTGATCGCCAAGGTGGTGGAGAGCGGGGAAATTACTTCGTTCCACCTTACCCCTGTCGATGGCGGGGCGGTGATGGACTTCGCGCCGGGTCAGTACATCGGCCTGCACATTTTCGTGAATGGCGAAGAGCTTCGCCGCAACTATTCCCTGTCTGCCTCACCCAATGGTCAGACGTACCGGATCAGCGTCAAGCGTGAACCCGGTGGTGTGGTCTCCAACCACCTGCACGATCACGTGCACGTCGGCAGCGAGCTGCTGCTCAATGCCCCGAGCGGCGCATTTACATTGGTGCCCGGTAGCCGCCCGATCACGTTCATCAGTGCGGGCGTAGGCATCACCCCGATCCTGCCGCTGCTGCAGCAGGCCCTGGGTACCGGCCGGCAGCTCACCCTGATTCAATGCGCTCGAGACAGCAACGTCCATGCGTTCAAGCAGCACATCGACAGCAGCGCAGCCCATTACCCGCAGCTGGAGCGCTACTACTGCTATGACCACCACGAAGGCCAGGAAACGGACGCGCCGCATGGCATCGGGTATCTGACACTGGACCATCTGCAACAGTGGCTTCCCGCCGCCCAGGCAGGCAGGCGCGACGTTGACGTCTATTTCCTGGGTCCCAAACCCTTCATGCGCATGATGCGCAGGCAGCTGATGGACGCTGGGGTTCCGGACGACCAGGTGCACTACGAATTCTTCGGACCCGCCGCGTCCCTGCACTGAGACGTGGGGTTGGGTGGCGTAGTCAGGGCGGGGGCCACGCGCCCCGCCCGTCCTGGCCCATCGCCTGGCGTCAGGCTGCCGCCCGGATATTGATGGACTTCACGTTCACGAATTCCTTCAGCCCTTCCGGACCGTGCTCGCGGCCGTAGCCCGAGGCCTTCACCCCGCCGAAGGGAAGCGACGGGGAGGCGACGTCGAAGGTGTTGATGAAGACCATCCCGGTATCGAAATACTTCGTGGCCAGCTCGCGGGCACGCTTCACGTCGCGGCTGAAAATACCGCCGCCCAGGCCGTAGCGGCTGTCGTTGGCAATCCGCATCGCATCCTCATCGTCCTTGGCGCGGATGATGGCGGCTGCCGGGCCGAACAGCTCATCGTCATACGCCACCTGCCCCGGCGCCACATCGGCCAGCACGGTGGCCGGATAAAACCAGCCGGTACGATCCGGGACTTCACCACCCACCAGCAGGCGGGCGCCCTGCGAGACACTCTTGGTCACCTGTTCATGCAGCTTGTCGCGCTGCGCCTCGGAAACCAGTGGGCCCAGCTGCGTATCGGCGGCATTCGGGTCGCCCATCCGGATCGCTTTGAACTTGCTGGCGTAGGCAGCAACGAAGGCGTCGTAGTTCTTCTCGGTCACGATGAAGCGCTTGGCATTGACGCAGGTCTGCCCGTTGTTGAACAGGCGGCCCTTGACGCAGGTCTCGACGGCCAGGTCGAGGTCGGCATCGTCGAGCACCAGATAGGCATCGTTGGAACCCAGTTCCAGCACCGTCTTCTTGAGCGCCGCGCCCGCCTTGGCTGCCACGGTGCGGCCGGCAGTCTCGCTGCCGGTCAGCGTAACGGCCCGGACCAGGTCGTTTTCCACGATGGCGTTGGATTGGTCATGGCTGATCAGCAGCACGCCGAACAGGCCCTTCGGCAGCCCGGCACTTTCGTAGATGTCACGCAGCAGCAGGCCGCTGCCGGTGCAGCTCTCCGCATGCTTGAGCAGCACGCCATTGCCGGCCATCAGGCTGGCGATGGAGTAGCGGATCGCCTGGTATGCCGGGAAGTTCCAGGGCTGGATGCCGTACACCACGCCGATCGGCGAATGGGTGACGATGCCGGTGGCGCCGTCGACATCGCGCTCCTCATCGGCCAACGCTGCGGGCCCCTGCTGGGCGGTGTAGTCGCAGATGGCGGCGCACAGCTCCACCTCCGTGCGACTGTCTTCAATGAGTTTGCCGACCTCGCGGGTCATCAGCTGGGCGAACTCTTCCTTGCGTTCGCGCAGCGCCTTGGCGATGGCGGCCACTACGTTTGCCCGCTCATCCAGCGAGCGCAGGCGCCACTCCAGGTAGGCCTCGTGGCTGGCCTTGACGACGGCGCCGGCTTCGTCGTCTGACATGTAGGCGTAGGTGGCGATCACCTCTTCGGTCAATGGGTTGATCGTGGTGAGCTGCTTCTTGGACATGGAAAACCTTCACTTCATGGGGGAAGAAACGGATGAAGGAGGATCACGTCTTTCCGGTTCCCATGCGGTGAAGCGGAACGCCACGCGCATCACCCCGGATTCACTGCGGCGCCGGGGAGCTGAATCGCACCTTCACAACGCCCACTGCCCCCCAAATGCAACGATGCCGGAGGCGACCCTGCCCTTCCCCCCCGGTACCCTATGCCCCACCTTCGTCGTCTATTTGGCCGCTGGTTGCGTCTGCGTCGTCTCGTACGTTGGCGCTGGCGTGAACGCCAGGCCTCGGCCCCGGCCATCGAGGCCACGGAGGGGCCGCTGCGTTCGGCGCTGTACAGCGTTGAACAGATGGAGGTTTACGGCCGCGCGCTGGCACGCCAGCACCGCGTGCGGATGCGCCGCAGCCCGGAGCGACTGCTGGAACGCCTGCAGGCCAACGAACGGGTCCTGCAGGACGCCAATACGCTGCTCAGCAGCGTGGTGCGCGAACAGCGGCCCGTGACTCCGGCTGGGGAATGGCTGCTGGACAACTACTACCTGATCGAAGAACAGATCCAGACCGCGCGGCGCCACCTGCCGCGCGGGTACAGCCGGCAGCTGCCTTCGCTGGTCTCAGGCCCCTCGGCCGGGCTGCCGCGCGTCTACGAGCTCTCGATGCAGGCCATCGCGCACGGCGATGGCCGCATCGACGGCGACACGCTGGGGCGGTTCATCGCCGCGTACCAGACGCTGGCGCCGCTGAGCCTGGGCGAGCTGTGGGCGGTCCCGATCATGCTCCGCTTGGCCCTGCTGGAAAATCTGCGGCGGATGGCGGCACGGGTGATGCGTGACGGAACCGACCGGCGCCTGGCGTCGGAGTGGGCGGGCGAGCTCAACCGCGCGGCGTCGGACACCCCCACCGATGTGGTGCTGGTGGTGGCGGACATGGCACGTTCCGAGCCGCCCCTGACCGGCGCGTTCATCGCCGAGCTGACGCGGTCGCTGCAGGGTCGCGGCGGCGCATGGGCCATGCCCCTTGCCTGGCTGGAACAGTGGGCGGCAGCGTCCGGGCAGCGTGTGGAGGATCTGGTTGCCGGCGAAGGCCAGCAGCAGGCGTCCGATCAGGTGTCGATCAGCAACAGCATCGGCAGCCTGCGCTTCCTCTCCACCATGGATTGGCGCACCTTCGTCGAAGACATGAGCGTGGTCGAGCAGCGGTTGCGCGAAGACCCAATGGCCGTCTATGCACAGATGGATTTCGGCACCCGCGACGCCTACCGCCACGTGGTGGAGAAGATCGCGCGTGGCAGCCGCGTATCGGAAGAGCGCGTTGCGGCCATCGCGCTGGAGTTGGCGCGGTCCGCCACCCCACCCGAGGGCCCGCGCACGCACGTGGGCTACTGGCTGGTCGGCGAAGGCCTGCCCGCTACCGTGGACGCAGTGGCCGACACCGCGCCGCGCCACCGCAGGGCGCGGCGGCTGGCGCATCGCGTGCCGCTGGCACTGTACCTGCTGCCGATCACCCTGCTCGCGGTGCTGGCTACTTATGGGCTGGCGGCAACCGGCACTGGCGCGGTACCCGTCTGGCTGGCCGCCCTGCTCGGGCTGCTGGTGTTCAGTGAGCTGGGCATCGTATTGGTGAACTGGACCGCGACGGTGCTGGTCGCACCCAAGCCACTGCCCAAGCTGGATTTCAGCGAAGGCATTCCGGCCGACTGCGCCGCCGTGGTGGCGGTGCCGTCGATGCTGTCCAGCCCCGATGGCATCGACGTGCTGGTGGAAGCGCTGGAGGTCCGTTTCCTGGCCAACCGCGATCCGCAGTTGCGCTACGTACTACTGACCGACTTCCTGGACGCGCCAGCAGCGCAGGCGCCGACCGACGACGCCCTGCTTGCCCACGCAGTGCAGCGGATCGAAAGTTTGAACCAGCGCTACGCGTCCGACCATGGCGACCGCTTCTACCTGCTGCACCGCCCCAGGCAGTGGAACCCGGGCGAAGGCGTCTGGATGGGACACGAGCGCAAGCGCGGCAAGCTGGCAGCGCTAAATGCCCTGCTCCGGCATGGCGATGCGGCCGCGTTCATGCGCACCGTCGGTGACACGGCCGCCCTGGTCGGCGTCCGCTACGTCATTACCCTGGATTCGGACACGCAGCTGCCGCGGGATGCGGCACGTGCGTTCGTGGCCACCCTGGCCCACCCGCTCAACCGCCCGCGCTTTGATCCGGCGCTGCAGCGCGTGGTCGAGGGCTACGGCATCCTGCAGCCCAGCGTGGGCACCAGCCTGGGCCGGCGCCGCACCTCGCGGTTCGCCCGCATGTTCGGCAGCGAGCCGGGCATCGATCCGTACACGCGCATGGTCTCGGACGTGTACCAGGATCTGTTCGACGAAGGCTCGTTCGTGGGCAAGGGCATCTATGACGTCGACGCCTTCGAGCACGCGCTCGAGGGCCGCCTGCCCGAGAACCGCATTCTCAGCCATGACCTGCTGGAAGGCTGCTATGCCCGCGCCGGCCTGGTCAGCGACGTGCGGCTGTACGAAGACTACCCCGAGCGCTACGTCGCCGACGCCAAGCGCCGTGCACGCTGGATCCGCGGCGACTGGCAGCTGCTGCCGTGGTTGTTGCCGTGGACGCCGCGCCCGGGGTCCGGGTGGGAGCGCAACCGGCTCAGTCTGTTGTCCCGTGGCAAGCTGCTGGACAACCTGCGCCGCAGCCTGGTGCCCATCGCGGCGTTTGCCTTGCTGGTAGCGGGCTGGGTGTGGGCCGAAAACCCGGTTGCATGGACCGCCTGGGTACTGGCGCTGTGGTTCGCGCCGCCGCTGATCGGCATGCTCCGCGATGCGCTGAGCGTTCCGGACGACACGCCGCTGGAGGCCCACTACATCAAGGTCGGACGCGGGACGCTGCAGTCGTTGCTGCGCGCGGCCACGCAGATTGCCTGCCTGCCTTACGAGGCGCTGCTGTCCGCTGGCGCGGTGCTGCGCACGCTCTGGCGCATGGCCATCACCCGCCGTCACCTGCTGCAATGGAATCCCTCCAGCGAAGTCGAGCGCCGCCTCGGCGGTGATCGTGGCGCCGAATGGCGGGTGATGGCACCGGCGTCGCTGCTGGCCCTGGCGCTGGTGGCGGTGGTGGCCGTGCTGCGCCCGCAGGCGCTGCCGATCGCCCTGCCCTTCCTGCTGGCATGGACCTTTGCGCCCGCATTGATGGCGTGGCTGGGCCGGCCGCCGGCCGCGATCGTGGCCGAACTGTCGGACACGCAGCGGGCGTTCCTGGGCCGTCTGGCGCGTCGTACCTGGTCCTTCTTCCAGGCCTGGGTGCGCGAGCAGGATCATTGGCTGCCGCCGGACAACATCCAGGAGCATCCGTCGCTGGTGGTCGCGCGCCGTACCTCGCCGACCAACATCGGCCTGTCCCTGTTGGCCAACCTGTCGGCGTGGGATTTCGGTTATCTGCAGCAGGGTGCGGTTGCCGAACGCACCGCGCTGGCGTTCGGTACGCTGGACCAGCTGCCGCGCCATCGCGGCCACTTCCTGAACTGGTACGACACCGAAACCCTCGCGCCGCTGCCGCCGCGCTACGTTTCCACGGTGGACAGCGGCAACCTCGCCGGCCATCTGCTTACGTTGCGCCAGGGCCTGCTCGCGCTGGTGGACGCGCCGGTGCTGGCGCCGCACACCTTCGATGGCCTGGCCGATACCCTCGGCGTGCTGGATGAGGAGCGCCTGCGTCTCCGCGCCGGCGACACACCGCTGGCCGATGCGGTTACCCACCTTCGCCAGCGGCTGGCGTCGACGCGGGCTGATCTTCCTGTCGGCATCGCGCCAACACTTGCGCGACTGCAGGAACTGGCCGGGCTGGCCGACACCGTGCTGGCGCAGTGGCCGGCACCGGCATCGCCGGGGGAAGGCGAGCTGCACTGGCCGTCCCTGTTCGCTGCCGAATGCCATGCCGCCCAGGCTGCGCTTGAGGAGATTCCAGCCGAGGTCCGCGCGGATGCGGATGCGCCGATCCCCAGCCTGCGCCAGCTGTCCGCCCTGCCCGGCGCCGCCGGTACCGAGGCGCGCGCGCGCATCGAGCACCTGCAGGCACTGGCGCACCGTGCCGGGCAGTTCTCGCTGATGGAATACGGGTTCCTGTTCTACCGTTCCCGCAACCTGCTTTCGATCGGCTACAACGTCGACGACCACCGCCTCGATAACAGTTTCTACGACCTGCTGGCCTCCGAAGCACGGCTGTGTGCGTTCGTCGCCATTGCCCAGGGCGAGCTGTCGCAGGAAAGCTGGTTCGCGCTCGGGCGCCTGCTCACCGAGGTCAACGGCACGCCGACGCTGCTGTCTTGGAGCGGCTCGATGTTCGAGTACCTCATGCCGCAGCTGGTGATGCCCAGCTTCCCGGACACCCTGCTCGACCAGACCGCGCGGCACGCGGTGGAGGCGCAGATCGTCTACGGCCGCAGCCTGAACCTGCCGTGGGGCGTGTCCGAGTCCGGTTACAACGCGGTCGATGCCCGCCTGAACTACCAATACCGGGCGTTCGGCGTGCCGGGACTGGGCCTCAAGCGCGGCCTGGGCCAGGACCGCGTCATCGCCCCCTACGCGAGCATGATGGCGCTGATGGTGGCGCCGGAAGCGGCGTGCCAGAACCTGCAGGCGCTGGAAGCGCTCGGCTTCTCCGGGCGCTTCGGCATGTACGAGGCGATCGACTACACCCCGGCCCGGGTACCGCCGGGCCAGGATCACGTGCTGCTGCGTTCGTTCATGGCCCACCACCAGGGCATGGGGCTGCTGTCGCTGGACTACCTGTTGCGCGACCAGCCGATGCAGCGCCGCTTCGTGGCCGATGTCGAGTTCCAGGCCACCTTGTTGCTGCTGCAGGAGCGCATCCCGCGCATCGGCGTGTTCCATCCGCACGAAGTCGAGGCGCTGGGCGAGCATGCCACCATGGCCCAGCACGAGACCGCCCTGCGCGTGCTGCGCAAGCCTGGCGGCCCGCGCCCGGAAGTGCAGCTGCTGTCCAATGGTCGCTACCACGGCATGCTGACCCATGCCGGCGGCGGCTACAGCCGCCTGGGTGACCTTTCGCTTACCCGTTGGCGCGAAGACGGCACCAGCGATGCCTGGGGAACGTTCTGCTACCTGCGCGACGTGGACAGCGGCGAGTTCTGGTCTGCCGCGTACCAGCCCACCTGCGTGGCGACGGATACCTACGAGGCGATCTTCTCCGACGCCAAGGCGGAATTCCGCAGCACCCAGCGCGGCTGCGAGAGCCACCTGCAGGTCGCCATCTCCGCCGAGGACGACATCGAACTGCGGCGCCTGCGCCTGACCAACCGCAGCCGTCGCTCGCGTACCGTGGAGATCACCACCTATGCCGAGGTGGTGCTGGCACCTGCCGCTGCGGACGATGCGCATCCCGCTTTCAGCAACCTGTTCGTGCAGAGCGAGATCCTGGCCGCCAAGCAGGCCGTGCTGTGCACGCGCCGCCCGCGTTCGCACGACGAAGTGCCACCGTGGATGTTCCACCTGGTGGCGGTGCACGACGCGGACGTGGCGGCGATCTCCTACGAAACCGACCGGGCGCGCTTCCTGGGGCGTGGCAACACGCCGCGCACACCGCAGGCGTTGACCACGGACAGCGAGCTCTCCGGCACCGCCGGTTCGGTGCTCGATCCGATCGTGGCCATCCGCGTGCGCGTGGTACTGGAGCCGGAGCAGACCGTGCAGCTGGACATGGTGTATGGCATCGGCGCCGACCGCCCCGGCTGCGAAGCGCTGCTGGACAAATATCGTGATCGGCGCCTGGCCGACCGCGTCTTCGACCTGGCCTGGACGCACAGCCAGGTGGTGCGCCGGCAGATCAATGCCACCCAGGCAGAGGCGCAGCTGTATGAGCGCCTGGCCAGCCACGTGCTGTATGCCAACTCGCTGCTGCGCGCGGGCGCCAGCATCCTCCAGCAGAACCAGCGCGGACAGTCCGGGCTGTGGGGCCATGCCATCTCCGGCGACCTGCCGATCGTGCTGCTCAAGGTCACCGACGCGGAAAACGTGGAACTGGTCCGGCAGCTGGTGCAGGCGCATGCGTACTGGCGCCAGAAGGGACTCAACACCGACCTGGTGATCTGGAACGACAGCAAGGCCGGCTACCGGCAGGAGCTGCAGGACCAGATCCTGGGCATGGTGGCCGCCAGTTCGGAGACCGGCCTGCTGGATCGCCCCGGCGGCATTTTCGTGCGGCCGGTGCAGAACATGACCCACGAAGACCGCATCCTGCTGCAGGCGGTGGCAAGGGCGGTGATCAGCGACGAAGACGGCACGCTGGTCGCGCAGGTGGGGCGCCAGGCTGCGCCCACTCGGCGTGTGCCTGCCCTGGTGCCGCTGGCGGTGCAGGAGGAACTGGCACTGTCGATGGAGGACACCGCCGACCTGCCCGTCGTCGCCGACCTCGGACCCGAGCCGGGACTGCCGCCGAGCCCCGCGCTTGACGAAGACGTGGACGATCCGTGGCCGTTCCTGCCGTTCCTGCCGTACCGCGGTGCGGGCCAGTTCGACAACGGCACCGGCAGCTTCAGCGAGGACGGCCGCGAGTACGTGGTGGTGCTGCGCGAAGGCGCGCCGACACCGGCGCCATGGGCCAACGTGATCGCCAATGCCCGCCTGGGCACCGTGGTCAGCGAGAGCGCGCCGGGCTACACCTGGTTCGAGAATGCGCACGAGTTCCGGCTGACGCCCTGGCTGAACGACCCGGTGTCCGACACCGGTGGCGAGGCGTTCTACGTCCGCGACGAGGACACCGGCCGGGTCTGGTCGCCGATGCCGCTGCCACGCCGGGGCACCGGCGCGTACCGCACGCGCCATGGATTCGGCTACACGGTCTACGAGCATATCGAGGACGGCATCGTCAGCGAGCTGTGGGTGTTCGTGGACGTCACCGCGCCGCTGAAGTATTCGGTCCTGCGCCTGCACAACCTGTCGGGCAGGCCACGGCGGCTGTCGGCCATCGGGTACGTTGAGTGGGTGATGGGCGACCTGCGCGCGAAGTCGCGCATGCACGTGGTCACCGAACGCGACGCGCAGACCGGCGCGTTGCTGGCACGCAATACCTACAGCACCGATTTCGGTGGCCGCATGGCCTTCTTCGACACCGATGCGGAAGGCTGCGGCTGGACCTGTGACCGCCTGGAGTTCCTGGGTCGCAACGGTGGTCTGCACGCACCGGCTGCCCTGCGCCGCGAGCGGCTGGGCGGACGCGCGGGCGCAGGGCTGGATCCCTGCGCGGCGTTACAGGTGCCGCTGGAGCTGGCGCCGGGTGAGCGCAGTGAAACCACGTTCCGGCTGGGCGCGGGTCGCGACCGCGAGGAAACGCTCACGCTGGCAAGGGGCCGCCAGGGCGCGCATGAGGCAAACGATGCGCTGGACGCGGTGCGCATCCACTGGCGCCATGTGCTGGCCAGCGTGCAGGTGCGTACGCCGGACCCGGCCTTGGATGCCCTCGCCAATGGCTGGCTGGTCTACCAGACCCTGGGCAGCCGCTACCTGGCGCGCAGTGGCTACTATCAGTCCGGCGGCGCGTTCGGCTTCCGTGACCAGCTGCAGGATGTGCTGGCGCTGGTACACGCGCGCCCGGACCTGGCCCGCGAACACCTGCTGTTGTGTGCCGCCCACCAGTTCGCCGAAGGCGATGTGATGCACTGGTGGCACCCGCCGCAGGGTCGCGGCGTGCGCACCCGCTGTTCGGACGATTATCTTTGGCTGCCGCAGGGCGCCTGCCGCTACCTGGAGGTTACCGGCGACGCCAGCGTGCTGGACGAAATGGTCGGCTTCATCGAGGGGCGCGCGGTGAGCCCGGACGAGGAAGGGTATTACGACATGCCCACCCCATCCGCACTGCGCGGCACCTTGTACGCGCATTGTGTGCTCGCGCTCGAGCGCGGGTGCCGGTTGCTGGGCGAGCGCGGCCTGCCGTTGATGGGTAGCGGTGACTGGAACGACGGCATGAACCGCGTCGGCGACCAGCAGCGCGGTGAAAGTGTCTGGCTCGGCTTCTTCCTGCATGACGCACTTCACCGCTTCATCGTGCTGGCCAACGCGCGTGGCGATGAGCACCGTGCGCACTGGTGCCAGGAGCAGGCCGACCGCCTACGCCATAACCTGGAACTGCATGCCTGGGATGGGGCGTGGTACCGCCGCGCCTGGTTCGACAACGGCACCCCGTTGGGCTCGACCGAAAGCGAGGAATGCCGGATCGATTCGATTTCCCAGAGCTGGTCAGTGCTGTCGGGCGTTGCCGCGCCCGAGCGCGCCGGGCAGGCACTGGATTCGCTTTACACCTATCTGGTGCGGAAGGATGCCAAGCTGATCCAGCTGCTCGATCCGCCCTTCGACAAGACGACGGAGGACCCCGGCTACATTCGCGGCTACGTGCCGGGCGTGCGCGAGAACGGAGGCCAGTACACCCATGCAGCGGTGTGGGCGGCCATGGCCTTCGCGCACCAGGGCGATGCAGCCCGCGCCTGGGAACTGGCCGCGATGATCAATCCGCTCAACCACGCACTGGATCCGGAGGCCGTGCAGACCTACCGTGTCGAACCCTACGTGCTGGCGGCCGATGTCTACGCGGTGTCCCCTCACGTGGGCCGCGGTGGTTGGACCTGGTACACGGGCTCGGCAGGTTGGATGTACCGCCTGCTGGTCGAATCTTTGCTCGGCATACGTCGCCAGGGCGATCAGCTGTCGCTTGAACCCTGCCTGCCGGATGACTGGCCGTCCTTCGAGCTGAGCTACCGCTTTGGTCGCAGCCGCTACGAATTCGTGGTGACACGAAATGCGCGGGATCAGCCGACGCTGCATGTGGATGGCGTATTGCAGCCCGGGCTCAGCGTCCCACTGCGCGACGACGGCCATCACTACCAGGTGGCACTGGACTTGGAGGCGCCGCCTCGGTGAGCGTGCGCCCCGACATACAGGCCCGGTTGGATGCGCTGGATGCCATGCTGGCACACTGGTTGGCGCACGTGCGCCATCCAGCGCAGTTCTGGCCGCAGTTTGAGAGCCTGGCCGCGGAAATCATCGATCATTGCGCTGACGCCGAGCGGGCGCAGGTCCGCGCGCTCATCAAGGCGATGCTCCAGCGACACCCGCTGGATCTGCCTCCCTGGCACGCACGCGACGACGACCTGCCGGGAGCGTGAACTGCGATTCATGCCCCCTTCCGCGCCATGACCGAGGCGCGGAACTCGAGTATCCAAGGAAGAAGCACGGTCGGCACGGTCGGAGCAATCAACATGAACCACACAAGGGGGGCCGCAGGCGACCACTCCAGACGCCGTGCGGGCTGGGCGTTCCATGCCACCCAGCCCACGAATCCCCACGGCGCGAGGTCCAGCACACTGTGCACGTGCTGCTCGAGGGGAACGATGCGACGGGTCCGGTCAGCCACCACGGTGTCCAGGTAACCGGAGCACGCGTGGATGACCGCCAGGCAGAACATCGCCACGGCCAAGGTCCAGGTTGGCGACAACGCCGCCCAGATCAGCACGCCTACCCCCACCACGACGATCTGCACGCCATGCAGGCCGCTTTCCTTGACGCCGGAGGTCGTCGGCAGGTCGCTCCGCCTATGCAGCAGGAAGTCCCACAGGCCAAAGACAAGCCACCCGATGTACGCGGCGTAGGCGATTGTCAGCTCGGCTCGGGCATCCATGGCGTATCCTCTCGATGACCACGCACGCGAAGGGGCCTTCTAAGGCTCCCTGGCGGCGGTATTCGTGGCCCCGGCTCCGGGCCCTGTTGCCAGCTCCGCGCCCGTGACCGGGTCTTCCTCGGGATTGGAGGCAGTCCTCACGCTCATCGCATCAAACGCCGCCTGCTCGCGCTCCGAGAGCGCCACCGCGCAATCGCCGTCTCCGCCGTCCAGCGCCGCCTGGGCATCGCGGTCGCTGACCTGTTCCCACAGATCACCGCTGTTCCAGCTGCCCGAGGCATCGCCGTCACCTTGCGACATGTCCATGTACAGATCGGTGAAGGCAGGATCGCCTGGCATCTTCCCGGACGGGAAGTTGGGACGGATGGCATACAGCGCCTTTTCGAACGACTTCTGGTGCGCAATCTCCCGCGTCATCAGGAACCGTAACGCGTCCTTGATGCCTGGATCATCGGTCACGTTGATCAACCGTTCGTACACGATCTTGGCCCGGGCTTCTGCCGCGATGTTGGAGCGAAGGTCGGCCGTAGGTTCGCCAATGGAATCCACATAGGCGGCATTCCATGGTACGCCACTGGAATTGACCAGCGCGGGGCCGCCACCGTAGAGGATCTGCTGGGTATGGCTGGTACTGTTGCCGCCCAGGTTGCGCATGTCCTCCGCTTCTGCCATGCCTTCGGATTGGACCGCCTTCGGCCCCCGGTTCAGCATGGCGATGATGGTCCCGATGATTTCAAGATGACTGATTTCTTCGGTTGCGATGTCGAACAACAGATCCTTTCGTCCCGGATCCGATTCCCCCAGCGCTTGGGTGAAGTAGCGCATGGCGGCGGCCAGCTCTCCCTGCGGTCCGCCGAACTGTTCCAGCATCAGGGTGGCAAGCGCAGGATCGGAGCGCTCGACTCTGACGGTATACATGAGCTTTTTGTGGTGCATGAACATGGAGGGTTCCTCTCTGGCGATGGCTGGAAGGCCGTCCGGACAGCTGCCGCAGTTACTTCTTGGCTTCAACGCCCGGGGTGGCGTCGCGGACCATGAATTCTTCCGTCACCCCCGGCAGGTGCGCGGCCAGCCAGTCGGCCATCGCTTCTTCCTGCACCAGGATTGCTTCGCAGACGCGGGCGGTCTCGGCATCGCCAGCAGTCTTTGCAGCTGCAATCAACGCCGTGTAAGACGCAATCTCGAAGTGCTCGAACACGTAGCCAGCCATGGCTCCCTTGACGATTTCGTCGGAGGCGGTCATGCCACCCACGGCCTGCCCGAATGCGGCCATTTTTCCCATGACGTCCTTGAGGGTGGACGGCGATCCACCGAGACGTTTGATGCAGCCTTCGAGCAGCTCCCGCTGGCCAATGGTTTCCTGGATATGTTCTTCGATGCGTGCCTTGAGCACGGGATAGTGTTCGATGCGCGCCGCCTGCCCCTTCAGCATGGTCTCGGCCTGCTGTTCCATTGCATGGGCATCACGCAACCAATCGAGAAGGTTTTCCTTGAACTCTGCCATTGTTGCCTCCGTTGTTGGACGAACGCTGACCCTAGCGCCGGTGACATGGTGATCAGGCGATGTTTCCGTGAAGGCGTGGCGAACGCGTGGATATTCGCCAGCGAAGGTGGCCGCGAGACCGCTACACCATCGTGACGCGTTGAATGCACCGGGTTCGCGAGGCGTTGATCGCACGCAGCGGATGCTGGGATCCGGCACTTCACGCATACCCGTCCACGCGGCGCCACCCGACGCCAGGAGAGCACCATGGCCTTGATCCACTCCATCCTCATGGGAGCCGTCGCAGGCATGCGCGCGATGACTCCATTGGCCGCCGTCACCCATGCGGCCCGTACTGGGAACCTGCCTGCCGACAACGGCGCCCCTCGCCTGCTGGGGAACAAGCTCGCCTCGGCGGGCATGCTCGCGCTGGCCGGCGGCGAGCTGGCTGGTGACAAGATGAAAACCGCTCCCGACCGGATCGTGCCCGCCGGGATGGTGGCGCGCGTCGCTACGGGAATGATTGCCGGCGCGGCGCTCGCCCCCCATCGCCAACGCAAGCTCGGCGCGGTACTGGGCGCCGGCGCCGCCGTCGGCATGGCGTATGTCACCTTCAACCTTCGCATGCGCGCGATCGCCCGCTATGGGCGGACCAGCACCGGCGCAGTCGAGGATGCGATTGCCGTTGGCAGCGCTGCCCTGATCACGCAATGGGCCGCCGGCGGCGCCGGGCCGAACGGGCGCCGCGACTAGCCCTTGCACATCGCCTCCACATCACGGGGCCGCGATGTTTACCTGGTATTTCGCAGACTCGGATTTCCTCCATCCGAACAGGCCACGCCCATGCCCGTGCCCCACTATCCCAAGCCGCCGTTCAAAGCGCAGCAGCAGTCGTTTCCCGGCAAAACCGACAAGATGGACCCACGTCCAGACCATGGTGAGCAGAGCTACGTTGGCCACGGCCTGCTGAAGGGCAAGAAGGCGCTGATCACCGGCGGCGACAGCGGAATCGGCGCGGCAGTCGCCATTGCTTACGCGCGCGAGGGCGCCGACGTGGCCATCGCTTTCCTGGAAGGCGAAGAGAAGGACGCGGCCGGCATTGGTCAACTGATCGAAGCAGCGGGTCAAAAGGCAGTGCTGTGCCCGTGCGACATCAGCGATGATGCGCAGGCCGAGGCGCTCATCAAGAAGGTTACCACTGAACTCGGTGGCCTGGACATCCTGGTCAACAACGCTGCCTACCAGCGCTACTACGAGTCCTTCGACGACATCACCCTGGACGACTGGCGCAAGACCTTCGAAACCAACGTGCACGCCGTTTTCAACCTGACCCGCTTGTCTGTTCCGCACCTCCAGGACGGCGGCTCGGTCATCAATACGGCGTCGGTGAACTCCAAGAAGCCGACCCCGAACATCCTGCCCTATTCGTCCACCAAGGGTGCATTGGCGAACCTGACGATCGGACTGGCCGGGCTTCTCGCCGAGAAGGGCATCCGCGTCAACGCCGTGCTCCCCGGCCCCATCTGGACGCCGTTCATTCCCGCCGGCATGGCTGCTGAAGAGGTTGAACAGTTCGGCAGCCAGACGCCCTTCGGCCGGCCTGGCCAGCCGGCGGAACTTGCCTCGGCCTACGTGATGCTGGCGGCCGACAGCGCCAGCTACACCTCGGGGGCACTGCTCACCATCTCCGGGGGGGCGGTTACCCTGTGACGACGCACCTCTGGTGACCGGACTTCGCGACATCGATGGGTACGCGCCCGTCCATTCCTACGCTGCCATCGGCGATGGGCGTTCCAGCGCCCTCATTGCGCCCGATGGCAGCATCGATTGGTGGTGCGCACCCTGCATGGACGCGCCGCCATTGCTGGACCGCCTGCTGGACGCGCCGGCCGGTGGCCGTTTCGTGCTGCAGGCCCGCAATGTCGTTGAGGTGACGCGGCGCTATCTCGCCGACAGCAACGTGCTGGAAACACACCTGCGCACCGACACCGGCATGGCCCGGTTGACGGAGTCGCTCAACAGCGGGCCGGCCGGGCGTTTGCCTTGGTCTGAGCTGGCGCGACGCGTGGAAGGCCTGGACGGTCGGGTGACATTCGATCTGCTGTACCAGCCGGGTACGCGGGCGGGTACGTGCACGCCCTGGATGAGCGAAACCCCCAACGGGCGCGTGCATCACGCCGGGCCGGTGATGACCATGCTGCGTGTTCCTGACCACCTGCGTCTTGTCACCTGTGATGACCGGGAGGTTCGCGGCACGCTTGTGGTGGGCGCGGGTGACCGGCACGTGGTTGCACTGCTGGCCTCGCAGGACGAGGTATTGCCGGTACCGCCCCTGGCCGACATCAACACCCGCATCGACCGCTCGGACAGGGAGTGGAGGGAGTGGGTGGAAGACCTGCATTGCGGCGTCAGTCGCCGTGCCGAGGTGCTTCGCTCCGCCCTGGCCCTGAAATTCCTTTGGTTTGCCCCGACCGGCGCCATCGCCGCTGCAGTGAGCGCCTCACTGCCCGAACGCATCGGCGGCGACAAGAACTGGGATTACCGCTATGCCTGGGTACGCGACGCTGCCTACGTCATCAAGGCCTTCCTGCGCGTGGGCGCCCTGCCCGACGCCAAGGCGGGCTTCAGTTGGTTGATGACCACCATCGGACGCCATCGCCCGGGCCTCGCACCGTGCTACACGTTGCGTGGCGAGCGCGTGGACGAGGAGCGCCGCGTGGATGTGCCGGGCTATCGCAACAGCCAACCCGTACGCATCGGCAACACGGCTACCGACCAGCTGCAGACGTGTGCGTACGGCGATGTGCTGGAGATGGCCAGCCGCATGGTCGCAGCGGGCCACATCCTCGACCCGACCACCGCCCGCCTGCTCTTCGAGTTGGCCGACGAGTGCGCCGACAGCTGGATGCGCAAGGATCACGGCTTCTGGGAACTGGAAGACCCGCAGCATTACACAATGTCCAAGCTGGAATGCTGGATGGCGCTGCGACGTGCGTGTGAACTGGCCGAGGCGGGCCACCTCCCGGCTGCCCGGCTGCCACGTTGGCAGCGTGAGAAAGACCGCATCCTGGAGTGGATCGACGCGCACTGCTGGGATGAAGCGCGACAGAGCTACGTGATGCACGCCGGCAGCGACCGGCTGGATGCCTGCTTGATGCTCGGCTCCCGCTTCGGGCTGGCAGAGGTCCGGCGCGAGCGCTTCATCGCCAGCCGGGAGGCCATGCGGCGCGAGCTCTCGGATGAAAGCGGCGACCTGCTCTGGCGGTACAGCGGCATGCAGGCGTGCGAGGGCACCTTCATCAGCTGCGCGTTCTGGATGGTGGAAGCCTACGGCCTGTTGGGGGAGCGCGCTGAAGCGGATCGATTGTTCGGCGCGCTGCTGGCCCGCGTCCAGAACGACGTCGGGCTGATGCCCGAGATGTGGGATCCGCATGGGAACCACGGGTTGGGCAATACGCCGCAGGGGCTCAGCCACCTTGCCCTGGTGCACGCTGCCTACGCAGTGGACGGCGAATAGCGCCGTCAGTGCTCGTGAGGATCGTCGATCTGGATGACGTTCCCCTTTTGCCAGGCATCTGCACCGGCATCGATTGCCGGCGCCGCAATGTCCGCGCGACGTAACAGCTTGTCCTGGCTGCTGACACCGAGCCGGCTGTCGCGCGCGGCGAGCATGGCCGGGTCTGCCTGGCCGTCGGCGGTGAAGCCCATCATCAACTGCGGCATGCCGCGCGGCAGATCCTTGTCAAGGTCCGTGTGCCACGTGTGCCAGGTCTTGCCGTAAGTGTGGATGAGCTTCTCCATCAGCGCGTGCTCGGCCACCTCCGGGATGCCCGGCGCCACCAGCTGGCCGGACTTCACCTCATGCACGTGGCTGTGCCACAGCGCCTTCTCATGCTCGGGAAGCCCGGCAAACAGCTTCTGGCTGATGATGTATTCGACCCCCATCAACTTGGCGTCTTTGACGTTACCGTCATAGATGGTGCACTGGATGACGTCCTCATTGAGGATGGAACAGTAATGGTGGGCTTCCATCTGCACCTTCATCTGACCATTGTAGAAATGGAAACCGTCCAGGTAGGCGTTGATGGCGTCGATGGGGGGACGGTCCTGAAGTACCGCCGCCCCTGCTTCCAGCACTTTGGTCTTGCCTGTTTCATTCGTGCCCGGCGCGTCGACATTCGATTCGGTGTTCCCACCACCACACGCAGACAGGGACAGCGCAAGGGCGGCGGAAGCGATAAGAGGGCGCATGATGACTCCTTCAACGTTGGGTGCCGGATGGCGGCGGGATCAGTCGTCGTGGGCCCACCGCGCCAGGTTCTGCTGGATCGTTTCGATGCCGTCCCAAGGATCCTTCCGCCTGCGCTTCAGCCTGGCCGGCACGTCCTTCATGGTGAATGCGTCTGCCCGGGCGAGCTTCGGGAGCTCGGTCCACGCAATCGGCATGGCTACGGGAGCGCCCGGCCTGCCGCGCAGGGAATACGACGCTACGGCGGTGGCACCGCGGCCATTGCGCAGGTAGTCGACGAAGATGCGCTTGTTGCGCAGGCTTTTGGTCGACGTCGCCAGGAACCGCTGCGGCTCGGACTGCGCCAAGGCGTCGGCGAAGCCGTGTGCGAATCGCTTGGTCAGCTCCCAATCGCATCCCGGATTCAAAGGCACCGCCACGTGCAATCCCTTGCCGCCGGACACGCGCAGGAACGACTCGAGCTCCAGCTGCATGAGCAGCTTCCGGATATCGCTTGCCGCCTTCTTGACCTCGGAGAAGGGAACGTCCGGTCCGGGGTCCAGGTCGAACACCACGCGGTCGGCACGGTCGGGCGAATCGGCATGGCTGCCCCAGGGGTGGAACTCCAACGCGTTGAACTGCACCAGCTCCAGCAGGCTGGCCGCGTCCTCGACCACCAGGTAGTGTGCGTTGATGCCGCTGTCTTCCTTGAGCTTCACCGAACTGACCAGCTCAAGACCGGCGGTATGGTGCTTCTGGAAGAAGCATGGCCTGCCGGTGCCGGCCGGGCACCGGATGATCGAAAGTGGTCGGCCGACGATCTCCGGCAACAGGTGATCCATGACCGCGCTGTAGTACTCCCATACGTCCTGCTTGGTCGCCTTGATGTCCGGGAAGATCACCTTTGAAGGACTGGAAAGTCGGGGCGGGACCCGCTCGTTTACCTGCGCGGAGAGCGGCTGTTTGCCGCCCTTCGCCGGCCCAGCCGACGCTGCCCGGCCGGTCCGGTCGGAGACTCGATCCGGGTCCTTGAGGTCCGCCACGTCTTTATCGGGTCGGACGGCTTTCAGTGACGCCTGGCGCAGCAACTGCTGGCCACCTATCCCGCGGTAGAACACCTCGACGACGAAACGCGGCGGGAACCACGTTGCGCCCCGCAGGTCGGTGTCCGTGGTGGGAACATGTGCAGTGGGCTTTTTTCCGCCGGCCGTGCCGATCAATGCCGACAGCTCCGCGATGCGCGCGTCCGAAAAGCCGGAGCCGACGCGGCCTGCATACAGCCAGCCATGCGTGGCATCGGGCCTGGCCAGCAGCAGTGATCCGAATCCGGTGCGGCTGCCCTTGGGCGCGGTGTAGCCGACCACGGCGAATTCATCGCTGGCGAGCTGCTTGGTCTTCTTCCAGTCGTCGCTTCTGCCGCCGTGGTATCCACGGTCGCCGCGCTTTGAAATGATGCCTTCGAAATGCTGCTCACCCGCGAGGCCGAACGCCGCCTCGCCGTCACCCACGATGTGCGAGCTCATGGCCAGATGGGACGGGGCGTCCTGCAGCAGCTGTTCCAGCAAGTCCTTGCGCTCCAGGAGCGGCGCATCCGCGATGTCGACCCCGTTGATATGCACAAGGTCGAACAATGCATACGAAAGCGCTCCCTGGCGCTCGCCCGACAGGGTCGCCTGAAGCAGGTTGAAATCTTCCTTGGTTCCCCGCCCTGCAATCAACTCCCCGTCCATTGCGGCCGAGGTCAAGCCAAGCGCAGCGATGGCGTCACGGATCTCCGGAAGCCTGCTGGTCCACTCCAGCGCGTTACGCGACCACAGGCGAACCTCTCCCTCCGCCACGGTGGCCAGGATCCGGTACCCGTCCCACTTGATCTCATGCACCCACTGGTCGCCCTTGGGCGGCGCGTCGCCCAGCTTGGCCAGCTGTGGCTCAAACGGACCTTCGGGGACATCGGCCTTTCTGCTGTGGGCAAGCGCCAGCGCCCGCCTGGCCCAATCGATCCGTCGGGCGGCCTTGGCGACGGGAATCGCCTTCAGCCGCTTTTTGTCCGCTTTCCCGCTACCGGCCCGCTTTACGTCTTCAGCAGGCGGTGCGGCAACATTGCCCAGCAGGTCATCGGCCTCGACCTGGCCGGCGTAGGCGTCGTCCTCCTTGAACAGCAGCCACTGCGGCTGTCGCGCAGGCTTGCCGGACCTCACCAGGTGCCAGCCGCCCTTGAGCTTGGATCCGAACAATTCGAAGCGCAGATGCCCTTTGGCAAGTTGCGCCTCAGGATCGCCCCTGGTCGCCCAGACCCCGTGGTCGAACTGGGCGACATGGCCGCCGCCGTACTCGCCCTTGGGAATCTCCCCTTCAAAGGTGGCGTAGTCCACGGGGTGGTCCTCCACCTCCACGGCCATCCGCTTGACCTTCGGGTCATAACTCGGCCCCTTCGGCACCGCCCAGCTCTTCAGCGCATCGCCGACCTGCAGGCGGAAGTCATAGTGGCGCCGGCTGGCATGGTGAAGCTGCACCACGAAAATGGCGCGCTGTCCCGCAGGCAGGACCTTGCCGGGTTCCGGCTCCCGGGTCCTGCTGAAGCTGCGCTTGCGGCGATACTCGGTAAGGGACATTCCCCGCGCCCGCTACTTGCCCAGATGCCTGCGCACCGCTGCTGCGGTCGGCCCGACGGCCTTGACCGCTTCCTTGAGCTGGGCCGCGGTTACACCCAGGGCCTTGGTCCAGTACTGTACCTCGTAGTCTTCGTTGAGATTGATGCGATCGCGATCAGGGGAACCAGACTTCGTCTTGTCATCGCTCATGGCGGATATCCTCGCTGACGGGAGCCTTGTAATTAGCGCTTTTTTCGTGGCATTTCCGTGAACATTCCTTGCCAGACCCTTCACGCCATGCGGCTCACCTTCTCCATTGCAGTCAGTCAGTCAGCAGGGTCGTGCCGGTATGTGGAAGCGAAACGGGTTATCCATCGTTCTCCTGTTTCTTCTCGCGTGCTTTCTGTGCGGCCAGGTCTGGACCGGTTTCCTGGCTCACAACGAAGAACTTGCGGAAACGCATCGCGCCGCGCTGAGCCTGTGGGAATACCTTCGCAGCGGTCATTTCGTGAGTGCCACCTTCGAGAACTGGGAAAGCGAATTCCTGCAGATGGGCATGTATGTGCTCTTGACCGTCAAACTGCGGCAGAAGGGGTCGGCCGAATCGCGCCCGTTGGACAAGGCCGAGGAACAGGAGCGGATTGAACACGGTCCCACGCCCTGGCCGGTCCTCAAAGGCGGCATCTGGAAAATGCTGTATGGGCATTCCCTCGCCATTGCGTTCACGATCCTGTTCCTGCTGAGCTTTTCGCTACACCTTGCGGGCAGCTGGCGCGCGGAAGTCGATGACCAGGCCGCTCGGGGACTGCCCGGACCCACCCTTTGGGAACATCTCTGGAGCAGCAGCTTCTGGTTCGAGTCGTTCCAGAACTGGCAGAGCGAATTCCTGGCGGTACTTGCGCTGGTACTCCTGACCATCTTCCTCCGCCAGAAGGACTCGCCCCAGTCGAAAGCAATGGCTGCGCCACACAGCCAGACGGGCGACTGAGCGAAGAATACCCACGATGAGTACGCACAACCCCGCTCTGTTGATCATCGACATGTTCACGCTGTTCGACTTCCCGAACGCCGACGAAATCAAGCCGAAGGCCTTGGACGCAGCTCGACACATCCACAGACTCGCGCGGCATTTCCGGTCACGCCGCCATCCGGTCATCTACGCGAATGACAACTTCGCCAACTGGCAGTCCGACTTCAAGGAGCTGGTGGGGCACTGTCTGGCGACGGAAGGCGAGTCATCGGCAATCGCGAAAGTCCTGCAGCCGCAACACGGTGATTACTTCGTACTCAAGCCCAAGCACTCGGCCTTCCTTGCTACCCCGCTCACCGTTCTGCTTGCCAAGCTGGGAGCAAGAGAACTGATCGTTACGGGCATGGCGGCAGAGTCATGCATCACCGCTACCTGCCTGGACGGCAATGCCAGGGAATATGAAATGGTCGTGGTGCAGGAGGCAGTCGCCGGTATTGGCTCCGGAAAAGCGGCAGCGCTGCGCCTGCTTGAGCAGTCAAAGGCAGCAAGCGTCATCAAGATCGCGACCTGCCTGCGTCGCTGATCGCCCGCCGGATATCGGTAAGCCTGAAAGGCTTCTCCATGACGGGCGCCCTTCCAAACCGGTCGGGAAGCGTGGCTGCGCCGAGCCCCGTGGTAAAAACGAACGGAATCCCTCGCTCGATCAGCACATCAGCGACCGGGAAAGATTCCTGACCGTGCAGGTTCACATCCAGGAGCGCCACATCGAAGCTCTCGCGCCTGGCGTGCTCCAGTGCCTCGGCAAGATATTCCGCCTTCTCGGCGACCGTGTGTCCCAGGGTCTTGATGGACTCCTCGAGGACGAACATCAGGGCGGGCTCGTCCTCGACCAGGAATACGTTTACCGTTTCCCCCGCGTCTGTCATGCAGCTACCCTCCTTTAACCAACTCCGCGCCAGTGCGCCGACGAGTCTGGAAACTTTCCCGGCCGATAGTGTAAGGCAGGATCAAACGGTGTGTCGCAGCAAAGTGGGTTTACGATTTTTTTACAATTCTTCGCATACGTTTGGCATAAATCGGGGAACAACCATGACGCAGCCTGAAAGCCCAGAAGACGCCTTGAAGGACGATTCCCGTCAGTTTGCGCTTCTGGTCAATTCGGTCACCGACTATGCCATCTATATGCTTGATGAGCATGGGATCATCCGCACCTGGAACCCTGGCGGACAGCGGATCAAGGGCTACGAAGCGGCGGAGGTGATCGGCACGAGCTTTTCCAGGTTCTATCTTCCCGAGGACGTGGCAGCCGGCGTTCCGCAGCGCAACCTGCGGACGGCCGCCGCCGAGGGGCGGTGCGTCGAGGAGGGTTGGCGCGTCCGGCAGGATGGTTCACGCTTTCTGGCCAGTGTGGTAATCGATCCCATCTGGGTGGACGGCGTGCTGGTGGGGTACGCCAAGGTGACGCGCGACATCACCGAGCGCCACGAGGCCCAGGAGCGTCTGCATAGGGTGCAACACAGCCTGATGCAGGCGCAGAAGATGGAGGCCATCGGGAAACTGACCCTTGGGCTGGCCCATGACTTCAACAACCTGCTGACGATCATCATCAACTGCCTCGACCTGCTCAGCCTGCGCGTCAAAGACAGCGCCGCTGCGAAACTGATTGAGACTGCGTTGCGCGCGGCAGAGCGGGGATCGCTCCTGTCTCGACAACTCCTCACCTTTGGCCGCGGCCAAAAGCTGTCTCCCGAGCCGTTGGACCTGACTGCAGCGCTGCGTGAGTTCGAGGAGCTGCTGCGGCGCTCTGCAGGTGACACGGCCGACCTGGTTTTCGATCTCGATCAGCGTGTTGCTCCCATATATGTCGACAAGGCGCAGCTGGAGGCGGCCGTACTGAACCTGGTGTGCAATAGTCGGGATGCCATGCCCGCCGGTGGCACGATCAGCATCGGCACGCGCGTGCAGGAGACCCAGGACCCCGCATCCCAGCATCATGCACCGGCACCGTATGTCTGCCTGACGGTGGAGGACAATGGCGAAGGGATCCCGGCAGATCAGCAGCAGCGGGTTTTCGAACCGTTCTTCACTACCAAGGAGGTAGGCAGGGGCAGCGGGCTTGGGCTGAGCCAGGTCTTCGGATTCACGACGCAATCCGGCGGATTTCCCAAGCTGAGCAGCGTCCCCGGAGAGGGAACGTTGATCCACCATCGCAGTGGACCGTCACCGCCGGCCCCTGTGACGCGTCATGATGGACTGGAGACTTCGGCAAAGAGTGAGATGTTCAGCCACGCAGCGCGTGGCTCTACGGGGCTGGCGTAGGCTTCCAGTTCAATTCGAAACGTAGCTCCAGGCGTTGGCCCGGTTCCAGCCTGTGCGGTGCCAGGGTGAAGCCATCGGGTGGGCCAGTTTGCGGTTCCACGCAGGTGGCGTGCGGGGCGCCGTCGTAGAGCACCCAGTGGTCGGTATCTGCCTGCATGCGCAGGCGTTGTCCCGCTGATTCGAGCGTTACTTCACCCGTGTGGATGAAGCAGTCGTCCCATGGGCCGGGTGTGGGACGAACGGGGGGTTGGGTGGCAATGCCCTCCCCGTCCCGCGGGTACATGGCGTCGGGGGCGAACAGCAGCCGGTCTGGTTTGCGGAACCACGGGTGCCAGCCGAGGACGGCTGGCATGGCCTGCTGGTCGGCCTGCACGGCGAGGTGGAGTCGCAGTCGGCTCGGCGTCAGTTGGATGGTCTGCGTTGCGGTGCCGCCGAACGGCCACCCGGCGTCTTCGGGGAGCGCGAGCGACAGGCTGGCGGACATGGCGTCGGGAGTTTCGATCGCCCATGGCCGGGTGAACCCCACCCCGTGGATCGCATGCCCGCCGAAGTTGTTCGGAAGCGTGTACGGCTTGCCGTCGAACTCGAATTGCCCGTGCCGGATGCGGCCGGCCCACGGCAGCATCGGGTAACAGCCCCAGGCGATGGCGGCGGAATCGCCGTCGTCCACCCCGACCAACCAGTCAACGCCGTCGTAGCGGATCTGCGCGATGCGCCCACCCGCCTCCGGCGCCAAGGCAACCTCCAGCGGGCCGGCGCGCAACCAGTGCAGGCGACTGGCCGGCAGCGAGGCCAGCGCGTCGTCTTTCGGCAAGGCAGTTTCAGGCGCCATAGGGATCGATCGTCTGGATCCTGCCGTCCGCGTCCATCTGCAGCGGCGTGCACTTCACCGAGCGCAGGTGGGTGACGCCGCCGGACAGCAGTGCGTCGTGATAGAACAGGTACCACTGTCCGTCGACCTTGCAGATGGAGTGGTGCGTGGTCCAGCCGACCACCGGTTTGAGGATCACGCCGGCATAGGTGAACGGGCCGTACGGGTTGTCAGCGATGGCGTAGCACAGCAGGTGCGTGTTGCCGGTGGAGTACGACAGGTAATAGCGGCCCTGCCAGGCGTGCAGCCACGCCCCTTCGAAGAAGCGGCGCTCGTGGTCATCGGCACGCAGCGGTTGCCCGTGTTCATCCAGGATCACCACTTCGCGCAGGGGCTCGGCCAGCCGGGTCATGCCGGCCTGCAGCCGACCCACGCGCGGCCCCAATGCAGGCGCGTCGCCGACCGGCTCTGCGTGCGATGCGTCGTAGCGGTTGTCGCGGTACTTCTGCAGCTGGCCGCCCCAGATCCCACCGAGGTACAGGTAATGAGTGCCGTCGGTGTCCTCGAACACGGCCGGGTCGATCGAGTAGGTTCCGGGCATCGCCTTGGGCTCGGCGGTGAACGGTCCTTCCGGACGGTCGGCCACGGCCACGCCGATGCGGAAGATGCCTTCGGCGTCCTTGGCCGGGAAATACAGGTAGTACCGTCCGTCACGGCAGGCGGCGTCCGGCGCCCACATCTGCTTCTCCGCCCAGGGTACATCGCGTACATGCAGGGCCACGCCGCAGTCGGTAGCCTCCCCTTGCGGCGAGTCCATCCGCAGCACGTGGTAGTCCTCCATCCCGAAGTGCCCGCCGTCATCGTCGAATGGCGTGCCGGCGTCGATGTCGTGCGAGGGATAGATGTAAAGGCGACCTTCGAACACGTGCGCGGAAGGATCGGCGGTGTAGATGTGGCTCACCAGCGGCTGCGAGATGGCCCGTGCAGCCAACTGTTGCAGGTCGGTGCCGTTGCGACGCTGCAGCAGGTCGTGCTCGATGCGGTTTTCCATGCGTTTGTCGATCCGATAGAGGAACAGCAGCGCGACTGCGACCAGGAACGGGATCGAGCAGTACACGCTGACGGTAAGGCGGATGCCATCGACCACGGCATCGGGTTGCTCGGCGGCGCCGGTCTGGTAGCCGTAGTGGGCCAGGATGGCGGCCACCAGTGCACCGCCGACGCTGAGCCCGATCTTCAGGCCGCACAGCATGGCCGAGAAGATGATCGCAGTGGCGCGCCGATGGTTCTTCCATTCGGAGTAATCGGCGACGTCGGCGATCATCGCCCACAGCAGCGGAATGGTGATGCCGTAGAAGAACCCGTGCAGCATGAACGAACCGAATGCCACCGCCACCGCAGTCGGCGGGAACAGGTAGAACACCAGCAGGAACACGGTGCACAGCAGCAGCGCGGCGCCGAACACATCGCGCTTGCCAAAGCGGTCGGCCAGCCTGCGGGAAACACCGATGCCCAGGATCATGCACAGGATGCCGCAGGCGTTGAACAGGCTGAAGGCCGAGGTGGCCGGGTCCTCGGGCCAGGTGAAGCCGGCCAGGCCCCAGCTGCTGAGCGTTGCGTTGAGGCCGCCGATGAAGCGGTTGAAGCCGGAGCTCTCGAGGAAGCCGGCCAGCGCCGGCTCGCTCATGTAGTACTGGAAGTAATAAATATAGGTGCCGCCCTTCAGCGCCAGATTGACGAACACCAGTACGGTCAGCGCCAGCATCACCTGCCACGGCCGGTTGTGCAGCAGGTCCTTGAGGTCCTGCAGGACGCCGCCGGTCTGTTCCTTGGCCGGTACCACGCGCTCACGCGTGGTGGCGAAGGTGATCAGGAAGAACACCGTTCCCACCACGGCGAAGACGGTCATCACCCGTTCGAAGCCCACCACGCGGTCGCCGTCGCCCAGGATCAGCACCAGCGGCAACAGCAGCACCTGGATGATGAACTGCGCGATCATCACCGCCACGAACCGGTAGGCGGACAGGCTGTTGCGCTGGGCCATGCTGCCGGTGAGCACGCCGCTCAGGGCGGAATACGGCAGGTTGTTGGCCGCGTACACCAGCATCAACAGGCCGTAAGTAGCTACGGCGTAGACGACCTTGCCGCGCTCGCCGAAGTCCGGCGTGCTGAAGGCCAGCAGCGAGAGAAGGCCGAAGGGGACCGCCGTCCACAGGATCCACGGTCGGAACCGTCCCCAGCGAGTGGCGGTGCGATCGGCAAGGATACCGATCAGCGGGGTGAACACGAACGCGCCGAGCAGCCCGATCACGAAAATAAGCGTTGCCGCGGTCGCCGGCGGCAGCCGGTACACATCGGTGTAGAAGAACGCCAGGTACGTGACCAGGGTCTGGAAGATCAGGTTCGCCGCAAGGTCGCCCAGGCTGTAGCCGAGCTTTTCGCGCACCGACAGGGTGTGATCAGTCACGTTTTGCCTCCACGGTGAAGCGCTTGAGCACACGGGCGTCTGCACTGGAGCCGCCCAGCCGCACTTCGTACTCACCGGGTGGCACGACATACGCGCCGCGCGTTTCGTCGTACTGGCGCAGCGCCTGCGCGTCCAGCTCGAAGTCCACCGTGCGCTGCTCGCCGGCGACCAGGTGCACGCGCTGGAAACCGCGCAGCGCCTGCACTGCGTCGCCGGGCCCGGCCGCAACCCGCCGCACGTACAGCTGCACCACTTCATCGCCGTCACGCTTGCCGGCGTTGGCAACCTTCACCGACACCTTCAAACGGCCATCGTCGGCGATGCGCGAGGCGTCGAGACGCAGCTTGCCGTAGTCGAACCGGGTGTAGGACAGCCCGTGCCCGAACGGGTACAGCGGGGTGCCGCGGAGGTAGCGGTATGTGCGCCCCTCCATGCTGTAGTCGTCGAAGGCCGGCATGGCCTGGTCGGCGGTGTAGAAGGTTACCGGCAGGCGTCCGCCCGGATTGATGTCGCCGAACAACGCTTCGCCCACGGCGGTACCGCCGCGCTGCCCCGGATACCAGCCCATCAGGATCGCGGACAGGTTGGCCTGGGCCCATTCCACGGCCATGGCCGAGCCGCCGGTGAGCACCATCACCACCGGCTTGCCGGTGGCGTGCAGCGCTTCCAGCAGCGCCCGCTGCGTGGCCGGCAGGCGCAGGTCGGTACGGTCGCCGCCGGCAAAGCCGGGGTAGTTGACCTTCATCTCCTCGCCTTCGACGTCGCCGGTCAGGCCGCCGACAAACACCACCACGTCGGCGCTGCGCGCCGTGTCCAGCGCCTCCTCGAAGGGTGGCTTGGCCCCGGGCATGCGCCAGCCCAGGCGCACGCCGGCATCGCGCTCGGCATCGTAGTACTCCAGGCGCAGGTCGTAGGCCTGGCCGGCCTGCAGGTCCAGTTCCACGCCGCCGCTCTGCATGCGGTCGCTGTCGGCCCAGTGCTCCAGCACGCGCATGCCGTCCACGTACAGGCGGAAGCCGTCGTCGGCGGCGGCTTCGATCCGATAGCGGCCCGACACAGGTGGCAGCAGCTGGCCGCTCCAGCGGATGCTGAAGTGATCGTTGGGCACCCCCTGCCCCGGTCCCGCTTCGCCCCGCGCCATCAGGTTGTCCGTGGGCGAGCCGCGGTCCCAGCGGAAGCCGATCTGCGCGTCGGTGCGCACCAGCGCCGGGGTGCCGGACAGGTCGGCGCTGCGGAAGTATTCACCGCGCAGGCCGCGCTCCGGCGAGTCAGCCGACGGGCGCAGGTAGGCTGCTTCGATCAGCGGGGTGGCGTCGGGATCGTCGCGGCCTTCGACCAGGTCCACGCCGCGCGCATAGCGCACCTCCACGCCCCTGGCGGCGTCCCGGATGCCCTGCAGGATCGTCACCGGCGCCGCCGGGGTGCCGAAGTAGTTGCCGAGCAGGGCCATCGTATCGTCCGCGGTCGGGCCGACCACGGCGATGCGCTTGAGCGTGCGCGGCAGCGGCAGCACGCCGTCGTTCTTCAGCAGCACCAGCGATTCGCGCGCCGCCTGCAGGGCCAGCGCATCATGCGCCGGGGCCTGGTTCAGCTCCGGCGGAATGCGTGCCCAGCGCACCTGCTCGGGCGGATCGAACATGCCCAGCCGCATCCGCGCGGTGAACAGGCGGGTCACCGCATCGTCGATCTCGGCTTCGCTGATAAGCCCCTCCTTCACTGCCGCCGGCAGCGTGGCGTATTCCTGGCCGCATTCCAGTTCGGTACCGTTCTTGACCGCCAGCGCGGCGGCGGCTTCGCGGGTGGGCACGATCTTGTGATGTTTCCAGATGTCGACGATGGCCCAGCAGTCGGAGACCACGTAACCCTTGAAGCCCCAGTCGCGGCGCAGCACGTCGCGCAGCAGGAAGTGGCTGGCGCTGGCCGATTCGCCATACACGCGGTTGTAGGCACCCATCACCGCATCCACCTGTCCTTCCTTCACCAGCGCCTCGAAGGCCGGCAGGTAGGTGTCGTACAGGTCGCGCCTGCTGGGCTGGGCGTCGAAGTGGTGGCGGTCGGCTTCGGGCCCGCTGTGCACGGCCAGGTGCTTGGCGGTGGCATCCAGCTTGCGGTACTTCGGATCGTCGCCCTGCAGGCCACGGACGAAGGCAATGCCCATGCGCGCGGTCAGGTACGGGTCTTCGCCGTAGGTCTCCTGGCCCCTGCCCCAGCGTGGATCGCGGAAGATGTTGATGTTCGGCGACCAGAAGGTCAGCCCCTGGTAGCGGCCATGCGCGCCTTCGCGCACGAACTGGTGGTGCTTGGCGCGCGCCTCGTCGCTGATGGTGGTCGCCACCTGCCCCATCAGCGGCACGTCGAAGGTGGCGGCCAGGCCGATCGCCTGCGGAAACACGGTGGCCTGCCCTGCCCGCGCCACGCCGTGCAGGCCTTCGTTCCACCAGTCGTAGGCCGGCACGCCCAGGCGCTCGATGGCCGGGGCGGCGTTCTGCATCTGCGCGGCCTTCTCTTCCAGCGTCATCTGCGCGACCAGCTCAGCGGCGCGGGTTTCAAAGCTGGCCGAAGTGTCGAGCCAAGGCGCTGGTTCGGCAGCGTGGCCGGCGGGCGACAGTGCGATGGCGGCGCATAGCGCCAGCGTGTGGAACATGGGCCTGCGCGTCATCATTTGCTCCTCAGTGCACGCTCATCGCGCGCGAATGGTCCCAGCAGTGCGCCGACGAAGCCGCCTGCACGATCCGTACTCAACACCGTTCCGTCCACGTCGTCGGCCAGCGTCTGCCAGCCACGCCCATCTCCGGTGTCGAAGGCGAACGCATAGCGGCCTTCGTCACCGCGTATCCTCAGCTGCAGCGACGCCGCTGCCTCCAGCTCCCGGGTTGCCAGCGTGCGGGCTACGCCCTTGCCGTCGCGCCCTTCGAGGAAGACCGCCATGCGGTTCCCGTCGAGACTGCGGACGCCCAGGAAATACCAGTACGCCTCGCTCTGGAACGCGGCCAGCCCTGCGGCCACGCCGGCCTGCGGACGCGTCATCTCGGTACTGGCGTCAAAGCGCAGATGTTGCTGGCGCCGGCCGAGGAACGCGGGATTCTCCAGCGTGTCCAGGTCCTCCGCCAGCGGATGCACGGCCAGGCTGCCCGGCCGCGCACGCAGGTCTGCCCACGGCTGTTTGGGAACGCGCACGCGCAGCCACCCGTTGCCCAGCGTTGGCGCGGTGAAGTCGTCACGGTCGACGAAGTTGCCGGTAAACGGTGCCTGCGACGCCTCGCCCTGCATCCACGACGGTGCCTTGACCGCATAGGGGATGACCTGGCCCGCCGGCAGGATCACCGGCCAGCCATCACGCCACTCGACCGGCAGCAGGAAGGTCTCGCGCCCGGTGTTGTAGTGGCGCGTCGCGTAGTTGCGGCTGGCCAGGAACACTGCCCACCAGGAGCCGTCCGGGCCTTCCACCAGGTCGGCATGCCCGGCATTGGTGACCGGCAGCGGGCGGTCGTCAGGCAGGTCGCGCTGGGTCAGGATCGGATTGCCCGCGTATGGCACGTACGGTCCCCAGACGTCGCGGCTGCGCAGGACCACCTGCGAATGCTGCGGACCAGTGCCGCCTTCCGCGTCGGACAGGTAATACCAGGCGTCGCGCCGGTACAGGTGCGGGCCTTCGATCCAGATTGGCTTCTTCGCAGGTTCCACCCCCCCGTCGATCAGCACCCTGCGCGGACCGACGGGGGTGAAGCGGTCCAGGTCGATCTGCTGCATCCAGATCGCACGGTGGCCCTCATAGCGGGGTGTGCCGGGCGGTGCATCGTTGTTGAGCAGGTACACGCTGCCGTCGTCATCGAAGAACAGTGACGGGTCGATGCCCTCGATGCCGGGCAGCCAGTGCGGGTCGGACCACGGACCGGCCGGGTCGCGCGCGGTGGCGATGAAGTTGCCGCCGCTGTCTACCGCCGTGGTGACCACGTAGAACAGCCCGTCGTGGAACGAAATAGCGGGCGCGAAGATGCCGCGCGACACGCCCAGGCCGTCGAAATCCAGCTGCGAGGGGCGGTCGATGACGTTGCCGATCTGCTTCCAGTGCACCAGGTCCATGCTTTCGAACACCGGGATACCCGGGAAGTAGGTAAAGCTGGAATTGACCAGGTAGTAGCGGCCGTTCGCGTGGACGATGCTGGGGTCGGCGTGGAAGCCGGCAAGGATCGGATTGCGGTAGTGACCGGGGGGCAACGGCGTTTCAAACGCCTGGTCGCGTCCGCTGTATTCGAACCAGTCGAAGTAAACCGGCGGCGCCTCGGCCGCCCTGGCCTGGATCGCAACGGACAGCAACAGCAGCATGGCAAGCAACACGCGCATCAGGGCCTCCCCGCTTCGTCCAGAGTGAGTTCGAACGGCCCCGCCGGCAGGCCGCTGCTGTCGCCAAGCGTGCAGACCGGGCCATCGGCCCAGCAGTAGCGCACGCGTGCGCTGCCGTGGCGCGGACTGCTGTCCGGCGCCACGCGATCGGATCGCAACACGACATCGTCCCCGTCCAACACGGCGTCCGCATACCGGCATTGCCGCACGTCCGCATCACACAGCTCGAATCCGATCGGTCCCTTCGCGCCAGTGGTGGCCAGGCGCCCGGTGACGTCGTCGAAGCGGATCCGCAGCCCGTCCGGGGTGCGCGACACGCTGCGCGGCACCGGGCCGGACGCGGCGCCTGCGCGCTCTGCGTACACCACATGGTGCGCCAACGTTGCCAGGCGTCGGCCGAGCTCCTGCTTGTTGGGCGGATGGATGTCGTAGGCGTCGCCGATGTCGATGGCTACCGCCAGGCCGCTGTGCGGATCGTCCGCCGCGACCTGCCGTTGCGCCTCGCGCACCTGTGCCCAGCCGCTCTCGACGGGCGATGCGGGCGACCGTCCATAGCCGGCCAGCTGCACGATCAGCAGCGGCAGATCGGTGCCGAACCGCGTGCGCCAATCCGCGCGCAGGCCGCGCAGTCGGCCGGCGTAGGCAGCACCGTCGCCGGTGTTGGATTCGCCCTGGTACCACAGGATGCCGCGCAGGCCGGGCGTGCCCAGCGGCGCGATCATGCCGTTGTACAACGTGGACAGGCCGGTGGCCGCCTGCCACGGCGCGGGCGGCGGTGCCTGCGCGCCGGGCGCCATCCGGTACTGCCAGGCGGCGTCCAGGACCACGCGGCTGCCATCGTCCAGGCGCACGGCGTGGGCGCTCGCAGGACCCGCCAGCCCGCCGTCGCCATAGGTGTCGAGCACGTTGATCACCACATGGTTGATGCCCGCCTTCAGTGCAGCGGCAGGAAGCCGGTACCGGCGTGCCTCGCCGGGGGCGTACTGGCTGCCCACCGCGACGCCATTCACCCAGGTCACGTCGGTTTCATCCACCGGCCCGAGTTCCAGCGTGGCCGGTTGTGCTGCCTGCGCGGCGGTCAGCGTGACCTGGCTGCGGTACCAGACCATCCCGTTGTAGCTGGACAGCGCCGGCACGCCCCACCGCTCCCATGCGCCCAGCGGGGCCGGTGCCGCGTGCCACCCGGCGTGGCTGGCGTCGGGCTGCCAGGGCGCATCGCCGGGCGTGGCACCCTCGCGCTGCGTCCACCACCGCTGCCAGATATGGCCCCAGCGTGCGTTTGCCGCGGCAGGATCATGGGCATGCAGGGCGAGGACATCCAGCGTTTCGTCCATGCCGCCCTGCGCGCGCAGCGCATCGGCGCTGGTCCAGGCCTCTATCCGCGAGCCGCCCCACGCCGACTGGATGAGGCCCATCGGCACGTTGACGGTCTTTCTCAGCTCGCGCGCGAAGTAAAAACAGGCGGCGGAGAAGTCGCGCACGCTGTCCGGTGATGCGGGTTGCCATGAAACGGGGCCGGCGAAGCCTTGTTGAGGCGTGACCGCCGCGGCCTTGGGCACGGTGAACAAACGGATGTCCGGGTGCGTGGCCGAGGCGATCTCGCTGTCCGCGTCGAGCGCGCGCCGTACAGGAAGCTCCATGTTCGATTGGCCGGAACACAGCCACACGTCGCCGATCAGCAGGTCGCGCGCGACCTGGTTTACCTGCCCTGCGCGCACGGTGAGTGAATAAGGCCCGCCCGCAGCGGTGGCGGGAAGCGTGGCGCGCCAGTGCCCGTCGGCCGCTGCGCGAGCGCTGACGGTGTGGCCAGCGAAGGTGACGGCTACCGCCACGCCCGGATCGGCATCGCCCCAGACCGGTATCGGCTGGTCGCGCTGCAGTACGGCGTGGTCCTGGAACAGCGGGTGCAGGAGTGTCTTCGCCGACTCCTGAGCCAGTGATGGCGTGGCCATTCCCAGCAACACGGCGGCCATTGCCAAGCGTGACCTGTTCATCGCCCGTCTCCTGGTGCGGAAGGAAACTGCAGTGCTTGGTAGTACGCCAGCGGGTGCGGCGATGCGGGTTCGCCCGGGGGCAAGGGCCGGCCGCTGATCGATTGGAAGTAGGCGACGCTGGCGTCGCGCCACCATTGGGCTTCGCGTAGTTGGATCTGGAGGTAGGCGGCTACCTGGGCGTGTCGTTGCGGGTCGATGCTGCCGGTCATCGGGGCAGAGCCCCGCTCTACGGGTGAGCGTTCCGTTGCGAGTGCGGGTTCCGTTACGGGTGCGGGTCCCGTTGCGGATGCCGGTGCGTCCGCGTTGCCGGGCGGCGGTGCGAGGGTGGCCCAGGTGGCCTGCATGGCCTGGACCTGGCGGACGCCCAGGGAATAGCGGCTGACCAGTTCATCCCACAGAGTGCGCCCGGACGCCATGCGGTGGTCCCAGGGGACGTGGTGGAACCACAGCAGCAGGGGCTCTGGAATCTTCGCGGGGTCGGCATAGGTGGCGGCCACGTCCGGGGCATATTGGGCGACGGCGTTGCTGCCGCTTGCGGTGCGGTCGAAGCCGATGCCGTTACGGTCGGCGCGGTGGTAGTACACCGAGGTCCAGTCCGCACGCGGACCACCGTCCACCCAGGGCCCGGGGCCGTAATGGTGGCCGCGCGCCATCAGGTGGTGCAGGCCGAGCGGGGTCATGTAGTTCACCGCCGCCTCGCGCGAGCCCATCATCATGCCGACGATGGGCTGCACCACGGCCGGATCCGGCGAGAACGTCATCGCCGCCCAGTCCGCTGCGATATCGCGCGCCGAGGCCTGCGGATTCCAGGCCAGGCGCCCGAAGGCGTACCAGTTGGCCTGGTCGAAGTGCGAGCCGGTCCAGGTGCGGTCGTTGCCGATGTTGGCCACCCCGGCGATGCCGGCCAGGGTCTCGGCGACGGTCGGTCCCGCACCGCGCCGGCGGGTATCGGCGCGCAACACTTCCTCGAACAACGGCCCCAGGTACACCAGGTGCGTGGCGAAGCCGAGGTACTCCTTGGTGATCTGGAATTCCAGCATCAGCGGGGTGCGCGGCATCGCCCCGAACAGCGGGTGGAAGGGTTCGCGCGGTTGGAAATCGATTGGCCCGTTCTTGACCTGCACGATCACGTTCGGGCGAAACGCACCGTCGAGCCCGGCGAACTCGGTATACGCCTGGGTGGCGCGGTCGGCGGGCACGTCGTGGGCATAGACGAAGGCCCGCCACATCACCACGCCGCCGTGCGGCGCCAGCGCGTCGGCCAGCAGGTTGGCGCCGTCGGCATGCGAGCGCCCGTAATCCTGCGGGCCCGGCTGTCCTTCCGAGTTGGCCTTGACCAGGAAGCCGCCGAAATCGGGAATACGGGCGTAGATTTCGGCAGCCTTGTCGCGCCACCAGCGTTGCACCGCGGGATCCAGCGGATCAGCGGTCTTAAGCCCACCCAGCTCGATCGGGGCGCTGAAGCGCGCGCTCAGGAAAACGCGGATGCCATAGGGTCGGAACACCTCCGCCAGCGCCGCCGCTTTCTCGATATACGCAGGCGCCAGGCTCCAGGCGCTGGCATTGACGTTGTTGAGTACGGTGCCATTGATGCCCAGCGAGGCGTTGGCACGCGCGTAATCGGTGTAACGCGGGTCTTTCCATTCCGGCAGGCTCTGCCAGTCCCACAGCGAACGACCCGCATAGCCGCGTTCGACATGGCCGTCCAGGTCGTTCCAATGATCGAGCACCCGCAGCGGCACGCGCGGTGATTCGTGCACGTCCAGCCTGTCCAGCGCAGCTCCGGTCTGGAGCAGGCGCAGCAGGTGGAACACGCCGTAGAGAACGCCGATATCGCGCTGCCCCGCCACCACCAGCACGCTGCGTCCGTCGTGCTGCACGTGCTTCAGCACATAGCCATCCTGCCCCAGCGCATCGATCTCGCCGTGCAGGGCTGCGATCACGTTGGACGACCGCGGTGTTCCCAGGATCACGGAATACCGGCTTGCATCGGCATGCATCTGCGGCGACTTGCCCAGCAGACCGGCCAGCCCGCGCTCCAGTTCCGCGCGCGCAGCGCGCTGCGTCGGCGTCGCGTCGGGCGCGACGATATCGCTCAACTGCGCGCGGTACGTGGCGGCGAGCACGGGCTCGACCGGCACATAGCGCATCCACAGCGAATGACCGTCTTCGGCGCGTGCGCTGCCTACAAAAAGCAGCAAGGCGATGACAGCGCTCGACATCCAATGACACCGTTCGACAGCGGCACGATGCGGCGTTTTCGGCAGTAAACCGGGTAAGCTGGAGACGTGCCCTGGTCGCTGCATCATCTCCCCTGCCCGCCGCACGGTAGCGTTGCGAAAACGAAAGGAAACGCGTATTGGACAAGCCGAAGAAATCGGTCCGCCGCAAAACCAGTGGCGTGACGATCGACGAGGTGGCGGCGCTGGCAGGCGTTTCGCCAATGACCGTGTCGCGGGCAGTCAACCAGGGCAATGTGCGCGAAGAGACCCGCGACCGCGTGATGCGCGCGGTGCGCAAGCTGGGCTACACGCCCAATGTCGCGGCCAGTGCGCTGGCCGCCGCGCAGCACACCCGCATCGCGCTGATCTATGCCAACCCCAGCGGTGCGTACCTGAGTGAGCTGCTGGTAGGCCTGCTGCGCGTGGCGTCCAACGCACCGGTGCAGCTGACCATCGACTACTGGGAAAACATGGATGCCGAGGCCGAGCGCAAGGCCGCGCGCAGCCTGGCCAGCCGGGTCGATGGCGTGATCCTGCCACCGCCCCTGTGCGAATCCGCGGCCGCCGTGGGCGAGCTGGTGAAGGCGCGCATTCCGGTGGTGGCGATCGCGTCCGGTCGCCAGGGGGACGGTATTTCCTGCGTGCGCATCGACGACTTCCACGCCGGAAAAGAAATGGCCGAGCACCTGATCCAGCACGGGCACACGCGCATCGGCTTCATCTGTGGTCGCGATGACCTCAGCGCCAGCGCACGCCGTTACGACGGATTTGTCGTCGCGCTGCAGGAGGCGGGCCTGGAGGTGGACCCCGAACTGGTCCAGCGTGGCAACTACACCTACCGCTCCGGGCTGGGCGCGACAGAGCTGCTGCTCGCGCACGCGCGGCCGCCGACCGCCATCTTCGCCAGCAACGACGACATGGGCGCTGCCGCCATTTCGGTCGCGCACCGGCGGGGACTGGATGTGCCGCGCGACCTTTCGGTAGTCGGCTTCGATGACACCTCGGCCGCCACCACGGTGTGGCCGGAACTGAGCACCATCCACCAGCCGATTGCGGCGATGGCCGATGCGGCCATCGATATCCTGCTGCGTACCATCCGCCACCGCAACGACGAAGCGCGCCCGTTGACCGACCACGTGCTGCCGCACCGGCTGGTGATGCGCGACTCGGTGGCGCGCCCGCCCAAGGGTCGGTAGGGCGCGCCGCAGCGTCATGCGCCGGCGCCCGCGCAGGCGACGGTGACGTCCGCTTCGTTCAAAGCGCCCAGCGCGACGCGCGACATCGAGACGGTCATGGCCGAGGCGGTCACCAGTGACCACGGGCGGTCCAGCTTGCCCACCTGCGCGCCTGCACCGGCCAGGCACTTCAAGGGCACGCCTACGCGCGTCCACTGCCCCACCGGCAGCTTCGCCAAGGTCGGGCCGATCGCCACCCGCGCCGTGCAGCCGGTGCCACAGCCTACCGCCAGCCAGGCATCGCCCTTGGGTGCGGCGTCCACGCGCAGCGTGGTGACCAGCATCAGGTCGCCGTTGCTCTCGCGCTGCAGGTCCAGGGCCGTGTGCGATTGCAGGGCGGCAACCGCCTCACCCGTGCCCGACCAGGCAAAACGACGGCCGTCTTCCTGCACCAGGTGGTCCACCCCGGTGACCTTGAGCAGGTCGCCGTCCAGGCCCTCCGGCACCTTGGTGACGGTCACGCCCTGCCCGGTGGCGGTTTCCAGCCGCAGCGCCATGCCGGCGCCGGCGTCGCCACGGGCGAAGAACACGCCCGCCGCGCCTTCGTTACCGGTCACTCCCGACACTTCAGGCAGCGCGGCCAGGTCGCCCTTGTCGGCGTAGGTCAGCCCATGGCCGAACGCGAACTGCGGGTCGTAGTCCTTCTGCCCCACGTTGTTGGCGTACTGCACCGCGGTGCGCGGCCAGCTGAAGCTCAGTTTGCCCTTGAAGTCGTTCTGCACGGCACCGTCCGGCCTGCGCAGCAGCACGTCGGCCACGCCAGCGCCTTCCGAGCCCGGCAGCCATGCGGCAACGAAGGCATCGGCAGCGTTGATCTCGCGGTTGACCCACAGCGGGCGACCGCTCAGGAAGACCGCGACCACCGGAATGCCTTCTGCCTTGAGTTTCCTGATCAGCGCAAGGTCGGTCTCGTCGCCCGGCTTGTACGCCAGTGTTGCCAGGTCGCCCTGGAACTCGGCATACGGGTTCTCGCCAAACACCACCACGGCGACATCCGGCTTGGCCTTCCAGGCGCCATCCACTGCGAACTCGGCCTGCCCCCCCGCCGCCCTGACCTGCTGGGCGATGCCCTCGAAGATCGTGTCCGCGTTCGGGAAGTCCTTGCGGGTGGTGCCCGTGCCCTGCCAGTTCAGGGTCCAGCCACCGGCCTGCTTGCCGACATCGTTGGCGCCGTCACCGGCGACCAGGATGCGCTGCTTCGGCGCCAGCGGCAGTACCCCACCCTGGTTCTTCAGCAGCACCAGTGATTCGCGCACGGCCTGGCGGGCCACGTCGCGATGTTCCGGCGCGCCGATCAGGGCGAACTGGCCACCCACCGCACGCGCGGACGGCTTGCCGGCCTCGAACAGGCCCAGCCGCATCTTCACCTTGAGGATCCGGCGCACGGCGTCGTCCAGGCGTTCCTGCGAAATCGTGCCGGCCTTCACCGCAGCCAGCGTGGTTTCGTACATGCCCTTCCAGCTGTCCGAGGCCATCGGCATGTCCAGCCCGGCATTGATGGTCGCCGGGCAGTCGGTGGTGGTGCAGCCCTTGACCTGACCGTGGCCGTTCCAGTCGCCGACCACGAAGCCGCCGAAGTTCATCCGGCCCTTCAGTGCATCGGTCAGGTACGGCTTGTTGCCATGCATCTTCTCGCCGTTGACGCTGTTGAACGAGGCCATCACGGTCTGCGCGCCGGCGGCGATCGCCGGCGGGTAGCCGGCGGCATGGATGCGTACCAGTTCGGCTTCGCTGATTTTCGTGTCGCCCTGGTCCTTGCCGTCGGTGGTGCCGCCGTCGCCGAGGAAGTGCTTCACCGAGGCGATGACATGGCGTCCGTCGAGGAATTCCGGCGAACCGACCTTGCCCTGCAATCCTTCGACCACCTTGCCGGCGTAGCTCGCTACGACCTCGGGCGATTCGGAGTAGCCCTCGTAGGTACGTCCCCAGCGGTCGTCCTGCGGCACCGCCACGGTGGGCGCGAACGCCCATTCCATGCCGGTGGCCCGGGTTTCCAGCGCGGTGATCTCGCCGATGCGGCGCACCAGCTCCGGATTGCGCGCCGCGCCCAGCCCGATGTTGTGCGGGAACAGGGTGGCGCCGACGATGTTGCTCTGCCCGTGCACCGCATCGATGCCAAACAACACCGGGATCGCCTTGCCGCCCTGCGCGGTATCCATCGAGGCCGCGTAGAAGGCATCGGCCAGCGCCAGCCACTCTGCGGGCGAGGCGTCGTAGCGGCCGCCGGGGTCGGAGTTGCCGCCGGCCAGGATCGACCCCAGCCGATACTTCCGCACATCGTCGGGGGTGGTGCTGGCGATGTCGCCCTGGATCAGCTGGCCCACCTTCTCCTCCACCGTCATGCCCGCCATCAGCTCGGTGATGCGTTTTTCCAGGGCGGGGTCTTCGGCCAGCGGCCAGCTCACCGACGGCCACGGGGTGGCCTCGGCAGTGGCTGCGGGCGCCGCCGTGGCGGCGACCTTGTCGTCGCCTTTGCAGGCAACCAGCGCCAGGACGATCGCGACCATCAGGACGGGGGTACGACGCGGGAGGGTGTGGTGGGTCATGGCGCTCTTCCTTGTTGCCGCGATCAGCGCAGCAGGTAGGTATTGATCAGGTTTTCGTAGCGTTCCTGCTTGCCGCTGATCTGCTTGGGCTCACCGCCCTTCGCCCCCAGTGCGGCCAGGTCCGCCAGGCTGAGCTTGCCATGTTCGAAGTCCTTGCCGGCGCCGCTGTCGAAGCTGGCGTAGCGCTCGGCGCGCCACTGCTCCCACGGCGAGTCGTTGAGCAGCCCATGCGCCACCTCCAGCCCGCGGGCAAAGGCGTCCATGCCGCCGATATGGGCAACGAACAGATCTTCCATGTCGGTCGACTCGCGCCGCACCTTGGCGTCGAAGTTCAGGCCGCCTTCCAGCCCGCCCTGGCGCAGCACCACCAGCATCGCGCCGACGGTGTCGTACAGGTCGGTCGGGAACTGATCGGTGTCCCAGCCGTTCTGCGCATTGCCGCGGTTGGCGTCGATGCTGCCCAGCAGGCCGTGGTCCGAGGCGACCTGCAGGTCGTGTTCGAAGGTGTGGCCGGACAACGTGGCGTGGTTGGCTTCGATGTTGAGCTTGAAGTCCTTGTGCAGGCCGTGTTCCTTCAGGAAGCCGGCCACGGTGGCGCTGTCGAAGTCATACTGGTGCTTCATCGGCTCCATCGGCTTGGGCTCGATCAGGAAATTGCCCTTCAGGCCGATGCTGCGGCCGTAGTCGCGCGCCATGGTGAGGAAGCGTGCGAAGTGGTCGACCTCGCGCTTCATCTGCGTGTTCACCAGCGAGGCGTAGCCTTCGCGGCCACCCCAGAACACGTAATGTTCGCCGCCCAGCTCCACCGTCGCTTCCAGCGCCGCCTTCACCTGTACCGCGGCACGTGCCACCACGGCGAAGTCCGGGTTGGTCGAGGCACCGTTCATGTAGCGCGGGTGCGAGAACAGGTTGGCGGTGCCCCACAGCAGCTTCATGCCGGTGGCGTCCTGGCGCTCCTTGGCCAGGCCGACCATGTGCTTGAGGTTCTTCTCGTACTCGCCGACATCGTCGGCATCCGGCGCCAGGTCGATGTCATGGAAGCACCAGTACGGCACGCCCAGCTTGGTAAAGAACTCGAACGCGGCGTCGACCTTGGCTTCGGCGCTGGCCATCGGCGTGCCGGCCTCCCACGGGAAGTGGCGGGTACCCGGGCCGAACGGATCATGCCCGGCGTTGCAGAAGGTATGCCAGTAGCAGACCGCGAAGCGCAGGTGCTCCTGCATGGTCTTGCCACCGATGACCTTGTTGGCGTCGTACACCTTGAACGCAAGCGGGTTGTCCGACCCGCGGCCTTCGAAGGGAATGCGGCCGATGCCGGGGAAATATTCGGTGGCGCCGATGAAGGGCTGGGTGCTCATGCTGCGGTTCCTTTCGTTGTGCGAGGTGTCGCGAAAAAAGCGGGATCAGCCGCGCTGCAGCGGCGTGATGGCATCAAGGTGGCGCAGGAAACGGTCGTAGGCGGCGGCGTAGGCGGCGCCCCGCGAGGCATCCGGGCGTGCGGACAGCTGCGGGTCGAGCGCAACGTGGCGCTCGGTGATGTCGGCGATCGAGTCCGCGTCCCCGCGCGCCTTGCCCAGCGTCCACAGCGCCTGCAGCGCGGCGCCGAACGCAGCGCCTTCGGGCTGGGTCGGTACGTCCACCGGCAGGCCGAACACATCGGCCACCAGTTGCCGCCACTGCGCGCTGTTGCTGCCGCCGCCGGTAAGCACGATGCGTTCGAACCGCATGCCGGCACGCACGAAGGCGTCGTAGCCGTACTTCAGGCTGTAGGTAGCCCCTTCCATCGCCGCACGGTAGAAGTGCGCCGGGGTCATGTTGGTGGTGTCCAGCCCGGCCAGCACGCCCTTGCCATGCGGCAGGTCCGGGGTTCGCTCGCCGTTGAGGAACGGCAGCATCACCAGGCCGTCGGCGCCGGGTGCGGTGGCGCGCAGGTGTCCGTCGCCAAAGCGGGTGCTGAAACCGAACGCGTCGGCCACCTGCTCGGTGACCACGGTGCAGTTCATGGTGCAGATCAACGGCAGCCAGCCGCCGGTGGACGAGCAGAACGCGGCCCACGCGCCGTCGGGGTCGACCACCGGCGTGTCCGAGTACGCGAACAGCGTGCCCGAGGTGCCCAGGCTCATCGCCAGGCGGCCGGGCGCAACGCAGCCGGTGCCGATGGCGGCCATCATGTTGTCACCGCCGCCCACGGCCACCTTCGCGGTGGCAGGCAGTCCGAATGCTTTTGCGGCGGCGGGGGCGATGTCGAACAGGGCGTCGGGCGGCGCGATGGGCGGCAGGCACTCCGCCAGGTCGCGGTCCGGATCAGTCGCGCGCAGCAGTTCGGGCGACCAGGTGCGGGTGCGCACGTCCAGCCAACCGGTCCCGGAGGCATCGCCATGTTCGCAGAAGCGCTCGCCGGTGAGCACGAAGTTGAGGTAGTCGTGCGGCAGCAGGATGGTGGCCAGGCGTGCGTACGCGTCCGGCCGGTGGGTCTTCGTCCACGGCAGCTTGGAAGCGGTGTAACCGGTCAGGATCGGGTTGCCGGCCAGGGCGATCGTCTTTTCGGTGCCGCCCGCCGCGTCCATGATCTGGATGCACTCGGCCGAGGTGCTGGTGTCGCACCACAGTTTGGCCGGTGCCAGCACCTCCCCTGCGGCATCGAGGGGCACGAAGCCGTGCTGCTGGCCCGACACGGCCAGCGCGGAGATGCGCGCGCGCACCGAAGGGGCGATGGCCGCGAAGCAGGTGTGCAGTGCAGCCACCCAGTCGGCCGGGCGCTGCTCGCGGCTGCCGTCGGCGGCGCTGTCCAGTTCAAGCGGGGCACTGGCGCTGGCCACCACGCTGCGCTTGGCCGGGTCGTAGACCAGCACTTTCAGGCTCTGCGTACCTGCATCGATTCCAGCAACCAGATCCATCCAATATTCCCCATGTATTCCAGAAAGGTAGCGCTACCAATTTCCTGCAGCAGAACACGGCCACGCTAGGCGGTGGCCAGGCTCCGTGGCCAGACCTCTGCCGGTGCCTTGCAGTAGCGCTCGATGAATTCCGCCTGCGATGGCATCGTCGCAACCGCCTGCTGCACCGGTTGCTGGATCCGCGCCAGCAGCGTGCGCAGATCCGCATCGCCGAGCGCGCGCGCCAGCGGGTGCGGCGGACCCGGCTGGATGCCCTGCCCCATCAGCACGCTGGTCCAGGAATCCACGCGGAACAGTTCGCCGGGGTCCTGCCAGGCGTGTGCGCGTTCGCGCCAGGCACGCAGCCGAAGCGCCAGCGATTCGGGCAGCTCCATCTCGCGGCAGGCTTTCCACATCGGCTCGTCGCGCTGGGTGGCGTGGTAATGCAGGATGATGAAGTCCCGCACGTGCTCCATTTCCTGGCGGCTGACATCGTTGTACAGCGCGGTCAGGGTCGGGGTGATCCCATCGAACGGGAAGAGCTGGATCAGCCGCACCACGGCGCTGATGGTCAGGTGGATGCTGGTCGATTCCAGCGGTTCGATGAAGCCGCTGGCCAGGCCGAGCGCCACCACGTTCTTGTTCCACGCCTTCAAGCGGCGTCCACTGCGGAACGGCACCAGCCACGGATCGCGCAGCGGCGGTCCCTCGACATCCCGAAGCAGCTTGGCCTGCGCTTCGTCATCGGACAGGTGGCGGCTGGAGAACACCAGCCCACAGCCCACCCGGTGCTGCAGCGCGATGTGCCAGCGCCATCCGGCCTCGTGCGCGATGGCACGGGTATACGGCACCGGCGGGTTGACCGACTCGGTCTGCACCGCAACGGCACGGTCGCTGGGCAGCCACTGGTTCCAGTCCTCGTAACCGCTGTGCAGGGTCTGTTCGGTCAACAGGCCGCGGAAGCCGGTGCAGTCGATGAACAGGTCGCCCTCGATCACCTGCCCGTCTTCCAGCACCAGCGCCGCAACGGAACCGTCGTGGGCGTGCTGCCGCACCTCGCGGATCTTGCCTTCCACCCGGCGCAGGCCCTGCGCTTCGGCGCGGCGGCGCAGGAATTTCGCGTACAGCCCGGCGTCGAAGTGATAGGCGTAGTTGACCTGCGGTTGGGTCTGCAGCGAGAACCGGTCGCCGCGCGAGGCCACGCTTTCCAGGCAGAAGTCGCCCAGGTCCGAGGGCATGCCGCGGCGCAGGCTGTCCAGCCAGAAGTGATGGAACGGGGTGGCCCAGGTGCCCTGCCCGATGGTGCCGAACGGATGGATGAAGCGCTCGCCGGGGCGGCGCCAGTTCTCGAACGAGATCGAGAGCTTGAAGGTGCCGGCCACGGCCTGCAGGAACTCCTGCTCATCGATCTGCAGGAAGCGGTGGAAGGTGCGGATCGGCGGCACGGTGGATTCGCCGACGCCGACGGTGCCGATCTGCTCGGACTCCACCAGGGTGATGTCCAGCTGCTCGCGGAACTGGTGCGACAGCGCGCAGCCGGCCAGCCAGCCTGCGGTGCCGCCGCCGGCGATGACTACCTTGCGGATCCGTCCTTCGGTCGTGTTCGCAGCGTTCAAAGCGATGCCCCCATCAGCGGTTGAGTCGGCTGAGCAGCTGCGCGCGCGTGCGCCGCGCCTGCGTCTCATCGAACGGTGCAAGCTCACCCCGGGCAGCGTCGGGCAGGTGCTGCCCTGCGCGCTCACCGGGACCGAATACGTAATACTCGAAGATCTTTGCCCAGGCCTGCTTCTGGCGCGGCGGCCGATCGCGCAGCGCCCACATCGCATGCTGCAGCGCCGGCAGCGGCGAAGACAGGAAGCCCGGCACGCTGCGCCACCAGTAGTTCACCAGCACGTTGAACGGTTCGAGGCTGCGCACGTGGTGCCACCACATGCTGGGAATGAAGATCGCATCGCCCGGATCCAGCACGGCGGTCTGCGCGCTCGCCAGCGCGTCACGGAACCGGGGATGGCGGTCGAAGTCCGGATGGTCGAAGTCCACCACGCTGACCACCTGCCCGCCCGGGGTCGGTTCGAGCGGACCGGGATAGAGGTTCTCGATCTGCTCCGGCGGAAACAGGGTGAACCGGCGCCGGCCCACCGCGCAGCAGGCCAGGTTGTCGGGGGTGTCGTAATGGCAGGAGGCGGTGACCCGGTTGCCGATCCAGATGCTGGCCGACGCGTCGATGCCCAGCCCGGCCAGTCCGGCATCGTTGGCCTGTGCGAACCCGGGCAGCGCACGTTCGATCAGCAGCGAGGCCACGTAGTAGGTGGGCGGCTTCGGCGCATCGAGGGTGTCGGCAATCTCGTCCAGCACCTGGGTCAGGAGTCCGCGCCGGACCTCGAAATTCAACCGGGTGAAATCGTCGTTGTAGAACGGGCGCCCCTCGATCTCGGGGCCGCCGAAGGAGTACTGCACCGGCACGCCCGCATCGAAACCGCGCAGGTACGCCAGCGCCTCGGGGGTGGAGCGCAACCCGGCCTGTACCAGCGCCCAGTCACGCGCGATGCCACGCAGCACCACCGGCTCGCCAGCGGCAACCAGTGCCTCCAGCGGCAGCGCGTCGGGCTGAAGGCCCTCCAGGGTGCGCATGGCAACGCCATCCGGCATCGGTCAGTTCCTGCCCGCCGCCATGGCGGCGTCCTGCGAGCGCAGGCGACGCTGCTTTTCGGCAATCAGCCGCCGCATGTTGTGCAGCGACGCCAGCATCAGGTACGCGCCTTCCAGGTAGCCGGCACGGTTGAGTTCGGCCAGCGCGGCACCGTCCAGCTGGGCCAGGCGGTCGCGGTCGATCGCGTGCAGGCCGTTCACCCCTACCCTGTTCTGCGGGTCGATCTGCACGTCGAGCGTGACCGGTTGAATCAGTCCCTTCGCGTCGAGCATGGCAAACATGTCGGCGCCAAACGCATGGCCGTCGTGGATGCCGCGCAGCACGTTGGCAATGTGATCCAGGTACGCCGTATTGCCACCCTGCGGCAGGAACACCGGCTCACCCTGCGACGTACCCACGCGCGGATGGTCGAGATCCACGTGCAGGACCGCCTCCCGGGTGAGCTCGCCATCGATGCGGTTTTCCTGGAATCCAATCAGGAACGGCCCTTTGGCCGCTGCACCAGGCAGGTAGGAGGCGTTCCAGCGGCCCTCCTGCAGGTACAGGTTCTCATGCTGCTCGAACCCCAGCAAGGCCACCGACTGCCATTCCCCGCTGGCGGCGTCCCTGCGCAGGAAGATCGGGTATTCGCGCTGCAGTTCGGCGTACTCGCTCGGGTAGGCCGGCACCATGCCGACCGCGTCGCCATATTCGGGCCCGAATCCGGTCGCTACCCGCAGCTCCCGGTGGGCGATGTTGTTGAGCATTTCGTAACGCGGCATGTGTAGTCCAATCCCAGCAGGAGCCTGCACGGGTGCCGCCGCCGGAACAGCGGCACCCGTGGCCTGTTCAGAACCTGTAACGAACGCCAAGCATGTAACGCGGATCCTGGTCGGCCAGTTTCACCATCATCTGCGACGTGCGCGAACGCCAACGTACGTCTTCACCGGTGAGGTTGATCGCTTCCAGGCTGAACGACCAGTTGTCATTCAGCGTGTAGCCCACGCTGAGATCCCACTGGTCGTACTCTTCCACATAGTACGGGTTTCGGCTGGAACCCTGGTTGGCCAGGATCAGGTACTGGTCGCGCCAGTTCCAGGCCAGGCGGACCGACCAGCCGTACTTTTCGTACATCAGCATGGCGTTGGCGGTATCGCTGAGGCCGGTGAGCGAGAACTGGTCGACGTTCGGGTCGCCGGCGTCGTTGTAGCCCACGTCGCCATTGACGATGGTGTAGTTGGCCAGCACGCCGAAGCCGGTGTCGCCGAAGAAGTACTGCCCGCCCAGCTCCCAGCCATGCAGCTTGGACTCGTTCTGGTTGATCGGGCGGTTGACGTTGAACTGGTACAGCGGGTCGGCCGCCGTGCCATACAGGTCGTAGGCCGCTTCGGTGGCCAGCACCTGCGCACCGGTGCCGTCGTAGGCGCCAAGACCGGCCGGATTGTTACGCAGCAGCGCCAACGCCGTGAACAGCGAGGTGTCATTGGCCGAGCAGGCCGCCGCGTTGGCCGGGCCCACCTGGGCGATACAGGCACCACTGGTCAGGAAGCCAAGCGCCGCCTGCGCGTCCGGTCCGGAGGTCGGGTCGCGCAGGCCGTACAGGTTTTCCTGCACGATGGTGTTGCCGATGAAGTTGGCGACCTGCTTGTTCCAGTACGTCACCGACACATAGCTGGCATCGGCGAAGTACCACTCCAGCGCCAGGTCCAGGTTGTCCGATTCCAGTGGCTTCAGGGCCGGGTTCTGCGCCGTGCCGCTGGCCCGCGAGGACGGGTCGATCAGCACCGAACCAAACGGCTGCTGCGCGGTGGGACCGGCATACAGATTGCCGATCGGCGCGCGGGCAATGCTCTTGCCGAACGAGATGCGGCCCTTCAGGTCATCCAGCAGGTCGATGCTGAAGTCCAGGTTCGGCAGGATGTAGCTGTAACTGGTCTTCTCGGTGAAGGGCTGCTGCTCGTCGGACAACAGCACGCGGAAGTCATTGTTGGCCTGCCACTGGATGCCTTCCGGAATGGCGATGATCGAGGTCGACACCACATCGGTGGTTTCGTAGCGGACGCCCAGGCGCGTATTGGTGCGGTGGCCGCCCAGGTCGCCGTCCAGCTCGACCTGGATATAGGCCGAATTGGTCTTCTCTTCGACCCGGTTGTCGGCGGCATTCTGCGGGCTGACGCCGAGGTTGGCGCCATAGTACTGGCCCGCCCACTGCGCCAGCCGGCCGGCGTCGCCACGCCAGGCGCTGAAGCTGTTGACGTTGAAGTCGTCGAACATGCCGACGATGTTCACCGGCTGCAGCAGGTCCATCAGGCCGTTGGCAACGTCCCCGTTGACATTGGCCACGCCCCAGTCGCCCAGGGTGTTGTAATTCTCCGCAGCCTGGATGCGGTGGGTGGTCTGCTTGCTGGAGTCCACGCCGAACTGGAAGCGGCCCGCGTCGAAGGCCCACTCACCGTCGATGCGACCCTGCTTGATCTCGCTGATCTGGGTCTGCGAATTGATGCGCAGCACCTGCGAGCCGATCTCGCCCGGCACGAACCCGCCGTTGACCACGCCGTTGGTCTTGGCGATGGCATCGGCAGCGGTCGGGTACCAGACCTGGGTGCCCACCGGCAGGCCGTTGTTCCAGACCATTTCCTGCACGTACGTGCCACCGCACTGCGGGCCGGTGGTGCAGTTGTTGGTGCCGGCGATACTGGAGAAGATGGAGCCGCCGCCGGTGAGCGGATCGTTCGGCCGGCTCTCGTTCTTCGAGTCGTGGCCGTCGAAGCTCAGTTTGAAGCGGTCGGTGATGTTCCAGGTGGCATTGAAGCCGAGCGAACCCAGCTTGTACTTCTGCATGCTGCGCTGCTGTTCAAGCCCGAAGTCCTTGGTGCCGGCGATCTCACGGATGTAGATCGGCGTAGCCACCGCACCGCTGGTATCGAAGACCACATCGGTGTAGTTGCTGTTCTGCAGCCACATGCCCTGCTCGCCACGATTCTCTTCGATCTCGTTGCTCGAATAGGTGTAGTCCAGGGTCAGGGTCACCGCGTCGGTCGGTGCGAACTGCAGCACCGCCTGGCCATTGATGCGCTCGCGCTCGAAATCGGCGAAGGCGTAGCGCAGGTCGTTCGGGCGCCCGTACAGCGCGCCGATGGCCGGCGCATTGGTCACCGTAGGATTGCCGGGCATGGTCCCGGTCCACGGCTGGATGTTCCAGTAGTTGTTGGTGGCCTGCACCGAGCCACCCTTGCGCTTCTGGTAGCTCGCGCTGACGCCCACGCCCCAGGTCTTGTCCGGGTTGGTGTAGCTGAAGATGCCGGAAAGTTCAGGGGTCAGGTCGTTGTCGAACGGCTGGCTCTGGTCGGAGACGATCTTGGCCCCGGCACTGGCAACGGTGCCCTCATGGTCGAACGGACGTCCGGTGAGGATGTTGATGGTGGCGCCGATACCACCGCTGGGCACGTTGGCCTGGCTGGTCTTGAAGACCTCGATGCCATTGACCGCTTCGGCCGCCAGCTGTGCGAAGTTGAACGCACGGGTACCGCCGTCCACGCCGCCGATGGCGACCTGCCCGGACGCGCCGAACGCGTCCGCACCGGGCATCTGGCGGCCGTTGAGGGTCACCATGTTGAACTGCGGGCCGAAGCCACGAGCGGTAACCTGCGCGCCTTCGCCATCACGGCGCTCGATGGAGATACCGGTGATGCGCTGCAGCGATTCGGCCAGGTTGGTATCGGGGAACTTGCCGATGTCCTCGGCACTGATCGCGTCCACCACGCCGGCGGAGTCGCGCTTGATGTCCATCGCCTGGCTGAGGCTGTTGCGGATGCCGGTAACCTGCACCGTGTCCAGCTGGGTCGGTGTGGACGCGGACTGCTGCTGCGCGGCAGGTGCCGGCGACGCGGCGTCCTGTGCGAAGGCGGGGTTGATGACCAGGACGCCACCGACGAAGGTGAACATGGCCCGGGAAGTAAGTTTCGCCAGCCTGCGGCTCATGGATGAGCCCTCAGGTCTGGGGTACGACGGAAAGCACAAGCGCTCATGACTCTCCCCTCTGACATACGATCGAATGGATGTACCGCCCCTCCTGGGGGCACGCACGGGCGAGGCCCGTCTTCCACACCGAATATCGCAACGCGCTTTTCAGGAGCGCTGCGACTCAAACTCGTTTCAGACCTGCAGGAACAGCCGCGCGGTAAATGGGGGGGTGCCGCTGCGCCTTACATCGGCTCAGTGGTAGCGCTACCATCGCGTCACGGCGCAGACTAATCACCCGGTCACACGCTTGTCATCATGCAGCGCAGCAAAGGAGTCCCATCCTTGAGGAACACGTCCAGAGCGGTGCGCCGCAAAGGCAGCGCGGTCACCATCGATGAAGTCGCCGCGCATGCCGGCGTGTCCTCGATGACCGTGTCGCGCGTGATCAATGGCCATGCCGGCGTGCGCGAAAGCAACCGCGAGCGGGTGCAGCGCAGCGTCGCCGCGCTGGACTACCGGCCCAACCTGGCGGCCAGCGCGCTGGCGGCGGCGCAGCACACCTGCATCGCGTTGATTTACACCAATCCCAGCGCCAGCTACCTGCGCGAACTGCTGGTCGGTGCGCTGCGCGGCTCCACCCGGGCCGCAGCGCAGCTGTTGATCGCCACCTGGGACGGGCTCGGCGCACAGGCGCGTCGCGACGCGGCGCGGCAACTGGCCACCCGCGTGGCGGGCGTGATCCTGCCACCGCCGTTGTGCGAGTCCAAGCGCATCGTGACCGAGTTCATCAACAGCGGCGTGCCGGTGGTGGCGATCGCCTCCGGCCATTTCAGCGACCGCATTGCCTGCGTCCGCATCGATGACCGGCTGGCAGGGTTCGAGATGGTGCAGCACCTGGTCGCGCACGGACATACGCGCATCGGCTACATCACCGGCGATCCCAACCAGACCGCCAGCGCACATCGCTGGCAGGGCTACCGCGACGCGCTGGACGCCGCTGGCATCGGCTACGACGACACCCTCGTGCAGCCCGGCTACTTCACCTACCGCTCCGGCCTGGAAGCGGCGGAACGCCTGCTCGCCCTGCCCCTACCCCCGACCGCGATCTTCGCCAGCAACGACGACATGGCCTCGGCCGTCGTCTCGGTGGCACACCGGCGCGGACTGCTGGTGCCAAGCGACCTGTCCGTGGTGGGCTTCGATGACACCACGGCATCGACGATGGTGTGGCCGGAGCTGACCACCATCCACCAGCCGGTAGCACAGATGGCCGACACCGCCATTGACCTGTTGCTGCGCGAGATCCGGCGCAACGGCGCCACCGGGCAGTCTGCAGGCAGCCATGTGCTGGCGCACCAGCTGGTGGCGCGTGCGTCGGTGTCCACGTCCGGGAGAGCCATGCCTTTCATGCATGGCTGAGCCAGATTAATTGTATTGGATGCATATCGAGGGCGGGATCAGACTGGGCACCTGTCTCTCCTGCACCGATTGAAATGCCCGCATTCTTCGCCCTCTCCGCCGACTGGGGCCGACGTCATGGCCATGGCGTGCTGCTGACCGCCATTCTCGCCATCGTGGCGCTGCTGCTCGGCCACCTGCTGCCCTGGATCGGCGCCCCGGTGTTCGGCATCGTGCTGGGCATCGCTGTCCGCCACCTGCTTGCGCCGGGCGCTGCCTTCGACGCCGGTATCCGTTTCGGCGGCAGGCAGATACTGCAGTGGTCGATCATTGCCCTGGGCTTCGGCCTCAGCCTGGCCGACGTGCTCCGGACCGGACTGGAATCGCTGTCGGTCACCCTGGTCACCATCACCGTGGCTTTCGTCAGCGCCTGGGCGCTGGGCCGCTGGCTGCGCGTGCCTGGCAAACTGACCGTATTGATCGGCGTCGGCACTGCGATCTGTGGCGGCTCCGCGATTGCCGCGGTTACCCCCATCCTGAAGCCTGACGATCACGATACCGCGCTCGCCATTTCCACCATCTTCCTGTTCAACGTGGTGGCGGTGCTGCTGTTCCCGTTGCTGGGACACCTGCTGCAGATGAGCGACACGGGCTTTGGCCTGTGGGCCGGCACCGCCATCAACGATACGTCCTCGGTGGTCGCCGCCGGCTATGCCTACAGCGACCTGGCCGGGGGGTACGCCACCATCGTCAAGTTGACCCGCTCCACCCTGATCATTCCGATCTGTCTGGTCCTGGCCGTGGTGATGGCCGCGCTGGCCAAGCGCCGCAGCGTCACGGATGCGGGCAGCGGAGGTTTCAGGCTGGGCGCCGTCTTCCCGTGGTTCATCCTGTGGTTCCTGGTCGCCTCGGGGCTGCGCACGGCCGGCTGGGTGCCCACCGCAGTGCTCCCGGTGCTGCAGGGGCTGGCCGAAGTGCTGATCGTGTTTGCGCTGTCCGCCATCGGCCTGTCCGCCAACCTGCGGCGCATGGCGGCCGCCGGTATCCGGCCGATCGCGCTCGGCCTTGGGGTCTGGGTGGCGGTGGCTGCCAGCAGCCTCCTGGTGCAGTACGTTAGCGGGCAGCTCTGAGCCGAATCCTGCAGATGAACCTTCATCACCTGGCCATTTTCCATGCCATTGCCGAAACCGGCAGTATTTCCGCGGCGACTTTGCGCATGCATGTTTCGCAACCGGCGTTGTCGCGCGAGCTGAAGGCGTTCGAAGCGCGGCTGGGCGTGGTGCTGTTCGAGCGGCAGCCGCGCGGCATGCGCCTGACCGACCCAGGCAAGGTATTGCACGGTTATTCGACGCGCCTGTTCGCGGTGGCCGACAGCGCCCAGGCCGCCATGCGCGACTTCGCCGACGCGCGCGCCGGGCAGCTGTCGATCGGCGCCAGCAATACCATCGGCACCTACGTGCTGCCCCGCTACATCGCCCACTACCGGCGGGCCTTCCCCGGCATTGGCATTTCCCTGTTCGTGGGCAATACCGAACAGGTGGCACAGGGGGTGGCCGATCTACGCTTCACCTTGGGCTTCGTCGAAGGTCCGATCCGGGTGGAGGGCGTGACGGTGGACGCCTTCAGCCGCGATGAGCTGATCCCGGTGGTCGGCGCCGATTACCCGCTGGCGCTGCGCAAACGGATGAGGCAGTCAGATATCGACGGCGAACCGCTGCTGATGCGGGAGCCCGGCTCGGGCACGCGCGAGTTGATTGCCACCCTGCTGAAGCAGCTTGGCGTGGAGACCGGCAGCATCGTCGAGTTCGGTAACACCGAAGCGCTGAAGCAGGCGGCGATCCACGGGGGCGGCATTGCGTGGCTGCCAACCATCAGTGTCAGCAGCGAATTGCAGGACGGTCGGCTGGTAAAGCTGCCGGTAAGGGCGCTCGCACTGCAGCGGCCGCTCAGCATCATCCGGCGCGAAGGCGCCTGGCAGGCGCCTGCCGTCGATGCATTCCTGAAGTTGCTGCGGTAGTCGACATTCGTCGGCTGCCTGTCACGCGCCCTTACGGCGAGACACCGTCCCGCGCTTCCGCGCGTTCACGCCGGGGGCGTTTGCCTTCCTTGTGCTGCGCGGTGGACTGGCTCTCAACGAAATCCGGGAAGACATCGGCCATGGCCATGACCTCCGGCAGCACGAAGAACAGCCCGCCCTTTTCGAAGGTCGGCTTGATCACCTTGGCATAGAAACCAGGGTCGACGTTGATGCAGCCGTTGGTGATGCGGTTGTCATCCGGCGCAGGCGATGCCAGTCGCTCGGGGCGGCGCTCGGACTTGACGCCGGTCGCGGTGGGATGGATGGACACCGCGGTATCGAAGTCCATCCAAAGTACGCGCCCGGTATCCAGCGAGGGGCCATACCCCCCGATGAAACGACCCGCCGGCGTGGTGCGCTGGCCCTGCGGGATATCCTTCAACGCATACTTGGTGACGCTGGGGTCCGAATAGTCGCCCTTGTCCGAACCAAACAGTGCGGGCGCTGCACCGCGCAACTTCCCTTTGCCGTCGAACACCAGGATCTGTGCATTCGCTTTGTCGATGACGGCAAACGGATAACCGACGGTGTCGTTGCTTGCTTTGATCCAACCGGCCAGATCGATCACCGTTTGGGATACTTCCTGCCCGGTCGGCAGCATGTCCACCGCTTCTGACGAGTGATCCGCCTCGATGGATCGCTCTTCCTGGGCGACAGCCGCACCAGAACAGGCCAGTGAGAGGGCCAGCGCCAAGGCGCCAAAGACAGGCCGGAAGGAAGAATGCAGGGACATGGTAATGGGGGATTCCTTGAAGCTACTGCGGGTCAAGCAAAGAAGCCGGTGGCCACGAACGGCCACCGGGTCCCGGGTTTCAAAATTGTGTTACGTGTTGCCCAACAGCGATCAGCCGCGCGGCTGGCGCTTGGTGGTCGGCTGGGATTCGAGGCGCTGGATACGGCCTTCGATCTGGTCCAGACGCTGATTGGCCTGCTGTGCGGACTGGTTGGCCTGGTCTGCACTCTGGGCCGCGCTGTTCACCTTGGTGTCGAGCGAATCGAGTCGGGAATTGATCGTTGCAAACTCGTCTTTGTAGGTGGCGCAACCGGCGAGGCTCAAGCCTGCGACGAGTGCGACGACCAGGGTACGCGCTGTTGCCACATGCTTCTTCGAAATGTTCATTCCACTTCTCCTTTCGTCTGGGACGTCGGAAATATTGCAGGCTTGGAGCGGATTTTTACCGGAGCCATGACCCCGCATGTAGCTTGCGTTGGGTTACGTAGATGAACTGTGAAGACCGCTGGACTTTCGCATGGTAGGGCTCGAATGTACCTCCGCAGGCACGGAAACCGAGAGCACACGGGTGGCTTGCACTCGCTTCAGCGCAAAGCATTCGTGGTCTGGGTCAACACGCTGCGTATGCGGGCGCAACCGATAAGGTAGGAGGACTACAGTGCCGCTCGCCAACGGAGTTCGCCGATGAACGCAATGCTGGTATCCGTGTCCCTACTTGCTTCGCTGGCCGCCTTCGAGGCGCAGGCGCAGATCCCGCAGCTCAACGCCACCTGCCCGGGCAACATCGAGCTGCACGTGGACCAGGGCGGACCGGCCTTCATCAATGGTCGGGAGGCCACGTTGAAGGTATCCAACGAAAAATACTACGAAGCGAGGGATGCCAAACTTGGCGTCACTGTCTCGGTGAGTCGGAATCCGGATGGCTCCAGCGATGTGAGCTACACCGGGAAGAACCGCGCCAATGGCGTGTGCAAGGTGGTTTCGACCGCATCCGCCGCTCCGGACGCTTCGCCGGCCGGCGCGGCACCGCGAGAATCGCATCCCGCTGCAGAGAAGGCCTGCTTGGCCGCCGTGGCCGCCAAGACCCGTGTTCCCGCTGCGAAGCTCGCGGTTAGCGAGGCGCTGGGCGCGGAAGCCGGGATCCTGGTCAAGGTGCGCGTGCCCGGCGCGGATGCGCCTTGGTCGTGCATGACCGACCAGAAGGGAAAGCCGTGGAGCGTCACGTATTCCGGCAGCGAAGGGGCGCTGTAACCGCCACCCGCCTCCTGCGCGGCCCGGATTCACGAGCACACGAACAGCCCCCGCCACATTCCGTGGCGGGGGCGAAGCGCTGGTTCACGCCGTCAGCGTTCGTCCCGCGTAGCGATTACGGACCGTCGCGGCGAATCGCAACCGCGACCGCCTGGGTGTAGGAAATCTTGACCAGATCGCCGCGCTTCACGCTCGGTAGTTTGGCGCGCAGGTCCGGGCGTTCTACCGCGATGAGCTGGGTATTGCCGCTGGGCCCTCGCAGGGCGATGGTGTTGGCGGTGGGATTCACCGCTGCCACCTCTGTAACCAGCTCGATCGTGCTCGAGCGTGCGCCACCCGGCTTGGCGCCCCGGGTCGGGATGGTCTGCGACTGCGACTTTGTCAGCCCCACTGGCGCGCTGCCGGCCGGTTGCAGGTCCAGGGCCACCGCGGCGGTGTAATCGAGGGTGACCTTGTCGCCTACCTTCAGCTGGTTGAAATTGCGCACGTCGGCGCCGGCAACGAATTCCAGCGCACCCCCATCGGCACCGGTCACGGTGACCGCACGGGTGCGGGTATCCAGCGCGGTGATCGTGCCCTGCAGGGTCACCCCTGCAGAGGCGGCGTTGACGGGCCCGGGCATGGTACGGGCGGCGGGTGCAGCGGCGGGCGGTGCGGCAATACTCGCGCCGGCGGCGACAAGGGCCGCAACGAGCACGGCGGAGGGGGAAAGGGTACGAATGCGCATGGAAAGCTCCAGGACGGCGGCCGGACGGCCGATGCCCCGGCATTGCATCAGCTGCCCTGCCCCGGCGCGCCCGTACAACTACTGTGCCGCGCTCAGAAAAGATACCGACCCGCCAAGCCGGCCCGATCCATACCCGCGCCCTAGCGTCGCTCTGCCTGCTTCTCCGGTCGCGAAAAGGCCAGGAAAGGAATGGTGAAGATGCTCCACCACAGCGTTGCCTCGCTGAGGTATCTGCCGGTAGGCCATTCCTGGAACACCAGCAGCCCGATCAGTGAGCAGGCCAGCGTGATCAACAGCCACTTCCATTCCATGAGGGACTTGTCGGTCAGTCTTGCGGCGATGGCCATGCACAGCCCACCCATAAACATCAATTCGCTCTGGCTCAGCTCTGCATGATGATTGATCACTCCCACGACGAGGACCAACGGAATCATCACCACGCGAAACATGCTGGATTTCGAGAAGCACATGTCTATTGCTCGCTATGCACCCGGCAACCCAAAACCACCCACCGGCTCGGTTTCGAAGCGCTCGCCGAAGCCGGTGATGTGCGCCCGCGCCTGGGCAATGGCCTGCTGCACTGCCGGCAATGCCAGTGATGCGCGGTGCTGCTCCGCGCTGTCCCACACCTCTGTAATCCAGATTGCGTTCTGGTCGGTGGGGTCGCGGGCAACGACGTAGTTCTGGCAGCCAGGCATGGATCCCGTCCCCCGCAGAAGGATATCGATCACTGCGTCGCGTTGGCCGGTTGCGACGAGCATCTTGCCGATCAATCCGTACATGGCTGGTCCTGACCCTTGAGGTGGGTCAATAGTATGCTTGCGCTACAGTCTTTGTGCGCCCTCCGCCTCGACCCAGAATGATGATGATCACACTCCACTTGCCGGAAGGCATGAGCTCCCGTGTTGCCCGCGCTGCCGCTGAGACTGGAAGTCTGCCCCACGACTTCATTGTGCAAGCGATCACGGAGAAAACCGAACGTGCGGAGGCGAAATCTGGCTTGCATGCATTGGCTCAGCAACGGTACGAGGGTTTTCTGGAATCCGGCGAAAGCATTGCCTGGGCGGACATTCGCACATATCTGCAGCTGCGGCTCAATGGCCAGGAGGCGGCACAGCCGTCCGCAGGGAAATGGCGCGGGTAGCGCTTCAAGGTTCGGGAAGCTCCAGCCTCAATCTCACGCCCGCGCCAGGGCCAGCCACCGATAGCCGAGATAGATCCCACCTGCCACTACCGGGGCGAGGCTGATCCATGGCGGAAGCTTCAGCACGAAGAACAGGATCGATGCGAGCGCGACCGCGGCGATCGACAGCCCGATCGCCCATGCGTTGAACATGACGACGTCGGCGGCATCGTTTCCCCAGCTGTTCCCGGGACGGCCCCTGGCGCTGCGCTGCCGGCGAAGCAGCCACACGTCGGTCACGAATCCAGCAATTCCCTCCAGCAGATCCCCGATGATGCCGGCCATGCTCGATCCCTGATCCCGTTGGTCATTGCCGATCTTCGGGCGCTGCCTGCCTTGGGGTCAAGCGTGGCTGCCAGGGGCAGCTCCAGGCTCAGGGCAGGTTCGCTTCCGGGGCCAAGGTGTGTATGACCTTGCCCTGCGCATCCAGGAACTCGATGGCGCCGTAACCTTCCGGGGTGACGGTGAGGCGCAGACGGGCGCGGTCCGCCTTGTCGTTGAGTGCGATGGCCGGCGTGCCGTCGGCGCCTACCACCAGCTGGATGCGGGTGGGCGTTGCTACGCCGGGGATGAGCCGGTTGTCGAGCTTGGGCTCGCGGATGAGGGGCGGCGCCTGGTTGATCGAGAACCGTACTTCGCCGTCCGGGGACACGCGCCAGCCGATCGCGTCCATGGCCGGGTGGTCCAGCGCCAGCACGGCCATGCCGCCATTGAGGTCGGCGGTGCCGAAGCCACCGCGTTCGCTGCCCTTGTCGTCGTACAGGACCATGCCAGCGACGTTGAAGGCGCGCTTGTACTGGATGCCGTCGATGATGGGCGCCGGGGTCTGCCCGGACAGGGTCATGCGGATGGTGCCCTTCTCGTCGACGATGTCGATGCGGCGCGCGGTGATGCGGTCGTGGTCCGGGGTATCCACGGTGGTCTGCGGGGATCGGTCGACAACGAGCTTCTGCAGCTGTTCGACGCTGGGGCGCTTGGGGGCGTCTGCAGCATACGTGGTGCCTGCGATGGTCATCAGGCCCAGGACTGCCAGTAACGATCCGGTGGTGCGCTTCATGCTGCTTCCATTCTCACGCGGGTGTGGAGCGCGACGATAGCGGGAGCACGGGCCGATTTCCCGCTGCCGTGCAGCAATGCAGAAGGCCGCCCGGAGGCGGCCTTCTTCGTTCTTACATGCGGATCATGCTCAGGTAAAGATGGCCCACAGGATCAACAGCGGGATCGGCACGCCCAGTGCCCACAGCAGCAGCATTTTCATGTTCGTTCTCCTTGCTCGATGGAATTACAGGTCGCGGCGACGGCCGCCCCAGGTGGCGGTCAGGCTGGCCACGAAAGCGCCGATCAGCAGCGTGATGAACAGCCACAGCGCGGCGTAGGCAGTCGCCTTGCGGGCATCATCAGCCGCCTGCTTGGCGGTGTTCTTCGCTTCGTCCAGCGCCGCACGCATGCGGGTCTGGATGTCGGTGACACGGGCTTCGGCTTCCGCTTGGCTCATGCCGGTCTCCCGGGCGATCAGCTGGCCCAGGTACTGCTGGTCGGCGGGGCTCAGGCCCTGGCCCTGCAGGCTGGTGACGATGATGCGGTTGACTTCTGCACGCACCTCACGACGATCACCCATGCCCGGACCCGGCATCGGGCGCGGCGGCGCCAGACGCGCTGCCGCGGGGCCAACCATTGCCGGACCGGCGGCAGCATCCGGAGCGGTCGGGGCGACGCCCGGCGGCGGCGGCGTACCCGGCGCAGCGTCGCTGCCGGGGGCACGGCGGAACAACGAATCCACCCAGTAGCCCAGGTCGCCCTGCTCCGGGTCCATCGCCACGGCCGACCCGGCCCCTGCGGCTGCAACGCCCGCGGTCGACGCGGCGGCGCCGGCGGTTGCACCGGCCACCTTGGCCCCCGCACCCAGCACGCCGCCAATGGCGGAAGTCAGCAGGCCGGCGGTGAGCAGCGTTGCCACGGCCCACGAGGCGAAGCCATGCGCGGTGTCGCGGAAGTAGGTTTCATCGCCGTGCAGGCGGGTCCACTTCGTGCGCAGGCGGCCGGCCAGGTAGCCGCCCAGGCCGGAAGCCGCGAGTGCAGTGAAGGTCAGCCAGGCAATGCTGGCCCAGCCGAACGTTTCCTTGGTAACGCCTTCAAACGACCACGGCGACACCGAGGAAAGGCCCAGGCCGACGCCCAGGATCAGCAGGATCATCGACAGCGCTGCAGCCGCCACCGCGCCGACAAAGATCGCGCTCCACGACACGGCGCTTTCCGGTGTCGCTGGAATGACCGTGGTTTCATTGATGACCGCAACGTCGGGGCCTGCTGCGCCGCGTTCCGGGTAGTCGATTCGGGTGTTCATCGGGTCGTGCTTCTCCGTTCTCATGCTGCGGGTGCAGCTGTGAAAGCGAGGCTGCGCGAAGCGAGGTGAAAGCGGTGAGACCCGATTATCTGCACGGTGTGCAGGCGCACCTTCGGTCAGTCGTTGTCGCCTTGTACGCGCGGCAAGGCCAGCTCGAAACTGGCACCCGCGCCAGGGCTGGAGCTCACGGTCACGAAACCACCGGCCTGGCGCACCGCGCTGTGCACCTGCGGCAAGCCCAGGCCCGAGCCCTCGCCCGGCGGCTTGGTGGTGAAGTACACCTCGAACACGCGCGACAGCACGTCGTTGCTCATGCCGCAGCCGGTGTCGGATACGGTGAGGGTGACGTACTCGCCCGGCACGCGGGTGCTCGTGCCGCCGCCCTCCGCAACGCTGAGCCGACCGGTGGTGACCCGGATGCTGTCGCCGGGCACGCAGGCATCGCGCGCGTTGACCACCAGGTTCAACAGGGCTCGCTCGAGCGTATTGCGGTCCACCATGGCGCAGCAGGCCGGATCGGTGGGATCGACGATCAACGCGATGCCCGCGCCTACCGCCTGCTCCAGCAGCGGCTGCATCTTCTTGACCAGAGCAGCCAGCTCGACCGGCTCAGGGCGGTACGGGTGTTGCCGGGCAAACCCGATGAGCCGCTGCGACATTTCCGCGCCCTGCTCCAGCGCGGCTTCGGCGATGTCCAGAAGGCGAGCGTTCTTCGGGCTCAACTCGCCACTGGCCATGACCACGTCGATCGCCGCAGTGGCCGACTGCAGGAAATTGTTGAGATCGTGGACGACGCCGGCCAGCAACTGCCCCACCGCTTCGCCCTTCTGGGCGTGGTCGGCGATCATCTCCGCAGCGCGCTGCGCCGCTACCGCGAAGTCACGGCCTTGGGCGACCTGGAAATGCCGCACCTCCAGCTCCTGGTACGCCAGGTTGGTGGCCAACAGGCGCGACTGGCTCCTGCGCAGTGTCTCGATCAGGTTTGCCTCGCGACTCGCCGCACTGGCGAGCAACGCACCCGCCTCATCGGCCTTGGCGTCGAACGCGGCGCCCAGCACATCGGCGGCGGCGAGCGCGGCATTACGCGCGGTCACATCGGAACTGACCGCCAGTACGCCCACGATGCTGCCGCCATCCCGCAGTGCGGCCACCCGCACGCGCCAGTCGCGCAGCATTCCCTTGCCATCCAGCGCGGAGGCTTCGAATTCAACCTTGCCGCCCCGCACCGCGGCGGCCAGCGCCTGCTCGACCAGCGGCTGCGCGAGCGGCGGCCACATCGCCTTCCAGTCCCTGCCCAGCATGTCTCCAGGCTGCGTGGCCCGGAACAGCTTCAGACCATTGTCATTGATGGCGACTACGACCCCGTCCAGGTCCAGCTCTTTGATGCAGTCCTCGGACAGGTCCACGATCTGGCGGTATCGATCCATCAATCCATCGTTGCAGCGGTGATGGGATCATTATCACCGCGTGATCCCTGCGTGAGTGGCGGCCGAGCTTCAATCTTTCGGGCCTGAAGCTGAACTGTTCATTCCCATCCCGCCTCCGGCCTTCTCACTTAGCCGCGTCGGCGGCCAGCAGGTACTTCAAGCCCTTCGTCAGCCCGCGCGGGGCGACGCTGAGATGATCTTCATCATTCAGCACGTCAAGCTGCAGGCGCAGCGATGGATAGCGGTGCGCACGCAGGGCGGCGTCCATCCGCCGTGCGTCGGCCACCATGTCGGCATCGTTGCCGAAGGCCGGGGTTTCCCGCTCGCCTACATACATGTACACCGACGCAGGCAGGTCGTGGTGGGCGCTGGCATGGTCCCTCTCGAAACGCTCCATCACATGCTTGTCGTACCAGTACGAGGGGCTGCCGAGGATGTACCCGGCAAACAGGCCCGGGTCGGTAAACAGGATCTGGGTGCCCAACAGCGCGCCGTAGGAGTGTCCCAGCAGCAGGCGTTGGGTTTCGTCGGTACGGTAGCGGCCGGCCACGAACGGCAGCACCTGCTCGCGCAGGTACGTGATGTAAGGCGCCGCTTCGCCGTGCACCGCCTCCGCGGGCGCGCTGCTGGGCCCCTTGCGGGTGGGCGTGTAGTCGCGGCGTCGGCTGGTCACGCCGTCGTCGCCGACTGCATAGGACAAGCCGACCAGGATGAACTCCTGCAGCTTCGGTCCCTCCACATTGAGGCGGCGGCCGATCTGCCGCGCCAACGGGAATGCGTAGTCGGCATCGGTGACATACAGCACCGGGTACCTGCGCCCGGGCGATTCGGCGTATGACGCGGGAAGCGCGACGAACACCTGATAGGTGCGACCGGACACCGGATCCTTCACGTCCCAGACTTCGCTGCCAACCACCTCATACGGCGCGCCGGCGGCGCGCTGCCCACCCAGCGCGGTGGCCTTGTCAACGCTCGGCGCGAGTGGCGCCGGACGTGGTGCCGCAGCGGCGGCGGATTGAGGGGCCTGGGCGCACCCGGCCAGCATCGACAGAACCACAACACCCACTACCAGATAGTTCAACGCTTCATCTCCATGGTGAACCTGATACCGCCTCCCGTGGCGGCCATCGGGATCATACAAGACCCGTCAAAGGATCCTTCCATGCCCAGTTCCGATGCACCGTCCTCCACACCCGTTGCCGACGGCTGCTTCGATGCCATCATCATCGGCACCGGCCAGGCCGGCCCGGCGTTGGCCGGCCGCCTGCACGAGGCGGGCATGCGGGTGGCGATCATCGAACGTCATCTGGTTGGCGGCACCTGCGTGAACACCGGTTGCAAGCCGACCAAGACACTGGTGGCCAGTGCGTACGCCGCGCACACGGCCCGACGCGGCGCGGAGTACGGCTTCTCCAGCGGACAGATTACCGTGGACATGGGCGTGGTGGCCGCACGGGCACGCAAGGTCATCCTGGACTCGCGTAGCAGCAATGAGCACTGGCTGGGCGGAATGGCGGGCGTCGAACTGATCCGGGGCCATGCGCGCTTCGATGGCCCGGACGCCGTGGTGGTGGACGGCGTGCGGCTGACCGCGCCGCGCATCTTCATCAACGTGGGCGGGCGTGCAGCGGTGCCGGACATGCCCGGGCTGGCAGAGGTGCCGTACCTGACCAACAGCAGCATGGTCGCGCTGGAGTCCCTGCCCCGCCACCTGGTGGTGGTCGGTGGGAGTTACATCGGGCTGGAATTCGCGCAGATGTATCGACGCTTCGGGGCGCAGGTCAGCATCCTGGAGCGGTCCGACCGCCTGATATCCCGCGAGGATCCGGATGTATCGGAGGCGGTGCGCGCGATCCTGGAGGCCGAAGGCATCGCGGTGCACACCGGGGTGAGCGACATGACGTTCGCACGCCACGCCGATGGCATTTCGGTTGCGGCCGGTACGACCGAGGTGATTGGCAGCCACCTGCTGATCGCCATCGGGCGGCGTCCGAACACCGACGACCTGGGCCTGGACAAGGCCGGCATCAAGACCGACGAACGCGGCTACATCACGGTGGACGACCAGCTGCAGACCTCCGTGCCCGGGGTCTGGGCGCTGGGCGACTGCAATGGCCGCGGCGCCTTCACCCATACCGCGTACAACGACTTCGAGATCGTGGCGGCCAACCTGCTCGACGGCGAAGACCGGCGGGTCAGCCAGCGCGTGCCCGGCTACGCGCTCTACATCGACCCGCCGTTGGGCCGGGCCGGCATGTCGGAAACCGAGGCGGCGCGGAGCGGGCGCCCGCTGCTGGTGTCCAAGCGACCGATGACCCAGGTCGGCCGCGCCGTGGAAAAAGGCGAGACCCAGGGCTTCATGAAGGTGGTGGCCGATGCCGGCACGCGCCGCATCCTGGGCGCGGCGATCCTCGGCACTGGCGGGGACGAGGCCATCCACGGCATCCTCGACACGATGAGCGCGGACCGGCCACTGGATGACCTGCGCTGGGCCGTGCCGATCCACCCGACGGTTTCCGAGTTGATTCCCACCCTGCTGGTGGATCTTGCGCCAGCCACCGATTGAGGATGCACCGGATGCGTAATGCCCGCCCTCTCCTGCTGTGCATCGGTCTATGTTGCAGCCTGCTGCTGGCGCCGGCATGGAGCAGTCCGCCCACACCCGACCAGTCGCTGCGTACGGAAACGGGCATCCTGCAGGGCGCCCCCTGGCGCATCGACGTGCCCGCGCACTGGAACGGCGAGCTGGTGATGTATGCGCATGGCTTCGAACCGGTCGGCACGCCGCGACCGGATCCATGGCCGGCCAATCCGTGGACCGAAGCGCTGGGCAAGGCTGGCTATGCGGTCGCGCAGAGCGGTTACCGCAGCCAGGGCTGGGCGGTGAAGGATGCCATCGACGATCTGGAGCGGCTGCGTGCGCAGTTCCTGCGCGAGCATCCGGACACCCGCCACACCTGGATCATCGGTTTTTCGATGGGCGGCGCGGTCGCCATCGCCACGCTTGAACGGCTGCCCGCGCACTATGCCGGTGGCGCATCCCTGTGCGGGGCGAACCTGCCGGGCAGCGTACTGGCGGCGGAAATGCTGACCTCGCTGCTGGCCTTCGAGTACTTCTTCCCGAACGCCACGGGCTTGCCCGACGCAGGCCTGGCGTCGGCGGACGCGGCGACACTCCCACAGGATGAGTTGTTTGCCGCGATCGACGCTGCCGTCAAGGGCAATCCGAAGGCCGCAGCCGTTCTGGCGAGGCGGCTGGAAGTGACGCCGGACGAGCTGTCAGGCACGCTCAGCCTGCATGCGCTGGTGTTCCAGCAACTGCTCAAACGCGCCGGAGGCATGCCGACAGGAAATCATGAAACGGCATACACAGGTTTTGGCGACGACAAGGCGTTCAACGCCGGCGTGCGAAGGGTGTCGGCAGACCCAGCGGCACTGGCCAGGCTGGACCGCGACCTGGCACTGACCGGCGCCCTCCGCCGGCCGCTGCTGCTTCAGTACAACCGCGAGGATCCCTCGGTGACGCCGCGCTTCGAGGCGGTGTATCCGGCGTTGGTGGCCAAGGCGGACGCTGCCGCGCAGCTCACCACATTGCCGGCTACCGGCACGGGCCACTGCGACTTCACTCCGGAGCAGATCGTCGACGCGGTCGTTACGCTGGGCAGGCCAGCGGCACCGGCGCCGGCGACGTTGCCGGCGGCGGCGCGCTCCACTGACGCAGCACCGCGCCCCTAAGGGCCTGTTCGCCGCACCCGGTGGGGCAGCGCAGCACGCGGGCGACCGAGGTGCTGACGAACCCCTGCCCTTCGTGCGCCTTGAACACCGACTCGCACGACAGGCAGCGGGCCACCATTGCGTACAGATGCACGATGCGTCCGCTGCACGGGTCCTGCAGGGCGTCCACGTCAAGCAGCTCGAACTGACAGGTGTCGGGATTCGGGCGGCGGGGCAAAGGCTGGGGAATGCGGGTCTGCAGGTTCACGTGTCGCACCGGAGCGGGGTCGGACCGACTCTAGGGATCGGGACGTGGAGTCCGCGTGCAGGGTGCTGCGAACGCAGCGCGAAAATCACGGAATGTCGCCGTGCTGGCGCTCGCGGACCTCTTCGATGTCGCGTTCCAGGAAATAATTCAGGAACGTCCGCACCACCGCGATGGCGGCGAGCTGGCCGATCGAGTCCCACGTGGTGTAAATGGCCGATTCCACGATATCCCCGGCCAGCTGCAGGGTAAGGCCGGCCACCAGCCAGCGGCCATATTCGAGCCACAAAGCCCTGCGCTCGGGATGGCTGCCACCGCGCACCATCAACAGCATCATCTTCGCGAACGCCTTGATCGTCGCCAGTGTGATCAGGATCAGGGCCAGCAACGCGATGATGGTGACCACCGGCTCGGTGAGTGTCACCAGCCAGCTCTGCAGCGGTAGCGGGTCCAGGGGGCGGGTGGTGGCAGCAAGGTACACGGGTCAGCTCCGGTGGATGCCGATCTCACGGCCTACATGTCCATGCAGAGGATCGCGGAGGCAGGCCGGGCGGCGCGTCAGTACTTCTACTTGCCCCCCGCCAGTGAAGAATGCACGGCGCGGTCGGATTGAGGATAGACACCTGCCGGGGCCCAACAGACATTCAAGCAACCCTCCCCGGCACGCCTGAGGGAGTTTCCGTGGCCGCTCGATACGTCCTGACCCACTCCGGCTCGCAGTTCCACTTTGTATTGAAAGCCGGCAACAACGAAGTGATCCTGCGCAGCGAGCGCTACACCGCCAGGCACAGCGCGCTGTCCGGGATTGGCTCGGTCCGCGCCAACTCGCCCTACGACGACCGTTACCAGCGGACGTCCGCCGCCAACGGCCAGCCGATGTTCAACCTGCTCTCCGCCAACGGTGAAACCATCGGCACCAGCGAGACCTACACCTCCCCCAGCGCCCGCGAAATCGGCATCCGCTCGGTGATGACCAATGGCCCGGAGGCACCCATCGACGACCAGGCCTGAGGCCGCGTTCCAGCCTGCCGCGGGCACTGGCAGCCGGGCGGGGGCCCGGCTATGTTATGCGCCTTCCCTGCCCTGGCCCCGGCCCTGATGAGTGCTTCCGCGTCCCCCCTTGCCGCCTGCGAGAACTGCACTGCTGCCCTGCACGGCGACTTCTGCCACCAGTGTGGGCAATCGGCACATAGCCCGGTACGCAGCTTCGGGCATGCGGTGGAGGAAGTGTTCGAGTCGTTCTGGCACCTGGACGGGCGCATCTTTCGCACCCTGCGCCAGCTGCTGCTGCCCGGCCGCCTGGCGGCCAGCTACCTGGCCGGGCATCGCGCGCGGTATGTGCCGCCGATGCGGCTGTTCGTGATCCTGAGCGTGCTGACCTTCTTCGTTGCCCGGCTCGCCGTGCATGTGGATGGAGGCACTTTCATCCAGCAGACCGCCACGCCGCCCGAAGTGCCGGGCGCGTTCCAGGATGCGACCAGCAGCGCCGAAGTGGAACAGGGGCGGCGTGCACTGGTGGCACCGTTGGCGCAGTCGCGGCAGGCCATGCCGGAGCGCCTGCGCGCGCCGCTGGACACGGCCATCGAGAAGGTCGAGAAGCAGGCGGTACGGCGCAACCAGGAACTGGCAGCGCAGCCGGCGGGCGTTGCCGCGACCGCACCGGTCGCGCTCAAGCCAAAGGCGCCGCCGTCCACCGGTGGGCATTCCAAGCCGGTGCAGATAGACGGGCTGCCGGACTTCGTCAACCACTGGCTCGACGGCAAGGCCGCTTCCATCCGCAAGAACCTGCCGCGGGTGAGCGAGAATCCGCAGCTGGCCGTGAATGCGTTCTTCTCCTCGGTTCCGTCCGTGCTGTTCGTGCTGGTGCCGTTGTTCGCACTGTTGTTGAAGGTGTTCTACCTGGGCAGCGGCCGCCTGTACCTGGAGCACCTGGTAGTGGCGCTGTACAGCCATGCATTCCTGTGCGTGGGCCTGCTGGGCGTCCTGCTGCTGTCGATGCTGGGTACCCCGCTGGCCGGAATCCCCGGCGCCGACATCCTGATCGGCCTGGCCATCGCCGGCGTGCTGGTGTGGATGCCGATCTACCTGCTGGTGATGCAGCGCCGGGTGTATGGGGAGTCCTGGCTGGTCACGTCGCTCAAGTTCACGGTGCTGGGCTGGCTGTACTTCAGTGTGGTCACGGTCGCTACGGCGCTGCTCGCGCTGGCCAGCCTGGCCAACATCTGATTCAGAGCGCGCGGCCGGGTGCTGCCGGTGGCGCGGGCTGCCCTTGGTCCAGCGCATGCCGGCCAGCCGGGGTGAGATCGATATCCGCATCCTCGGCCTGCACGGCCAGTCCCGCGGTGACCGCCCACGTTGCGTCTTCGGCTGAAACCGGATCGGTGGCGTGGATCGCGCGCAGGACGGCGAGCTGGTGATCGGTAAGGGTCATGGCCAGGCTTCTCCTTGAAGTGCGTCGACTCTAGCAAGCCCAACGTGAAGCACCTGGATCGTGAGTTAAGTAGTTTTACGCGCCGGGGTTGCAGCTATTTCGGTGGAGCGTGATTGAAGCGGGCGTCATGCTCATCACCACCTCCGCCCGACGCAGGCTGCCCAGATGGCGACGTTCTACACCCCGGCTCGACATGCTCCGCACCTGACCCGCCGGTTCGGCTTCGCACTGATCACCCTGTGCGCGTTGGCAGCGTGCGGCAAGCGCGAGCCCGACACGGCTGCCGCGACGCCCACCCCGGCCGCATCGGCCCCGCCTGCCGCGCCCGCCGCTGCCGACGCCGCGCGCACCAGCGCGTTGCGCGCCACCGCCAAGGACGCCTACATCTGGGGCTTCCCGCTCGTGGAGGGTTACAAGACCCTGTACCAGCAGGCGGTGGATCGGGGTGGCGCCAACTTCCATGCCGGCTTCAACGAAATCGGCAACGTGGCCACGGTGGCGACCCCGAAGGACACGGCCATCATCACCCCCAATTCGGACACGCCCTATTCCTTCCTGTGGATGGACCTGCGCGCCGAGCCGGTGGTGATAAGCGTGCCGGCGATCGACGCCAAGCGTTACTTCTCCGTGCAGCTGATCGATCTGTACACCTACAATTTCGCCTACATCAACCGGTCGGCGACCGAGGGCAAGGCCGGTGCGTTCATGGTCGCCGGGCCGGACTGGAACGGTGAAACGCCCAAGGGCGTGCGCCAGGTGTTCCGTGCCGAGACCCAGCTGGCGTACGCGCTGTTCCGCACGCAGCTGTTGGCGCCCTCGGACCTGGACAACGTCAAGCGGCTGCAGGCGCAGTACAAGGTCCAACCGCTCAGCGCGTTCCTGGGCACCCCGGCACCGCCTGCGGCAGCACCGCTGACGTTCCCGCCGTACGATGCTGAAAAGGCCAACGGCCTGGGCTTCTTCTCCTACCTGAACTTCCTGCTGCAGTTCGCGCCTGTCCTGGACAGCGAAACCGCGCTTCGCCAACGCTTCGCCGGCATCGGCGTCGAGCCCGGCAAACCCTTTGACGAGGCGGCGCTTCCTGCCACCGACCGGGAAGCCCTGTTGGGCGGCATCGCCGACGCCAACCAGGAACTGGAGCGCTTCGTTGCTACTGAAATCAACACCGCCAAGGTTGCCAGCGCGGACATGTTCGGAACGCGCGCGGCGCTGAAGGACAATTACCTCTATCGCTTTGCCGGTGCCAAGCTGGGCATCTACGGCAATTCGGCGTCCGAAGCCGACTATCAGAGCTACTTCGTCGACGCGCAGGGCACGCCAGCCGATGGCAGCCAGCACAACTACGTGTTGCGGTTTGCCAAGGACCAGCTGCCGCCCACCAACGCCTTCTGGTCGGTCACGCTGTACGACGGCAAGAGCAAGCTGCTGGTGGACAACCCGCTGGACCGCTACCTGATCAACTCGGCCATGCTGCCCAAGCTCAAGCGCGACGCCGATGGTGGTCTGACGCTGTACATCCAGGCTGCCTCGCCGGGTGAGGGCAAGGAATCCAACTGGCTGCCAGCCCCGGCAGGACCGTTCTACCTGATCCTTCGCAACTACAGTCCGGCCAAGGCGGTGCTGGACCGCACCTGGCAGAAGCCGGCGCTGACGGTCGCGGATGCCCCTGCCTGAGCAAGGGCTATGCGGGGTGCACGTCCGTGCCCGGAAGCGTGGCGTAACGCCAGGCCACCGAGGAACGCAGGTGCGCGAGCAGGTGGTCCAGGAACACCCGGACCCGTGGCGCCACCTGCTTGCCCGAGCCGTGCACCGCACTGAGCGGAGAGGTGGCCAAGGCAAAATGCGGGAGCACCTCGACCAGATGGCCTGCCTCCAGGTCGTCGGCCACGTCCCAGATCGACTTGCGCGCGATCCCGGCGCCCTGCAGCGCCATCAGCTGCGCGGCCTCGCCGTCGTCGCAGACGGTAGATGCTTCGATGGACATGGCCAGGACGCCGTCGGGGCTGGCGAACAGCCACTGCGACACCGGCGGATTTCCCGAGGCAATGCAGTCATGTCCGCGCAGGTCCTCGATGCAGGTCGGCACCCCACGCCTGCGCAGATACTCCGGCGAGGCGCACAGGATCCGACGATTTGGGGCCAGCTGACGGGCCATCAGCCGCGAATCATCCAGTGCGCCATAGCGGATGGCCAGCTCAACGCCCTCCCCGACCAGGTCAACCAGCTCGTCACGCAACGAAAGGTGGACCCTGACACCCGGATGCTCCAGCTGGAAACTGCGCACCGCCGGCACGATGTGCCGCCGCCCGAATCCGTTGGGCGCGGTGAGCTTGAGCACCCCGGCTACCGCCGAGTGGCGCTCTTCAAGCGCCGATTCGGCCGCTTCCACCGCATCGAGCACGCGCCGGCAATGTTCATGGAACAACAGGCCATCGTCGGTCAACGACGCACGCCGCGTACTGCGGTTGAGCAGGCGCACCTGCAGCCGTGCCTCCAGCGCGCTCAGCCGCTTGCTGACCACCGCCAGCGATACGCCCAGCTCACGGGCGGCCGCGGAAAGACTGCCACCAAACACGATGCGGTCGAAGGTACGGAGTTCGCCCAGGTCGTCGATCATGGCGATTCTTTCCTTTCAGGCAACAGCGCCTTTCCCAGTTTGCCATTCCAGAAAGCGTCCCACCTACACACAATGGGTCGGTTCATCCAGCCACCCCCCACAGGTAGCCACCCCCATGAAAGACGAGGACCAGAGCCGGCCGACGTTGACCCGTCGCCGCTTTTTCCAGGGCCTGACCCTGATTCCAGTTGCCGCCGCGCTTCCCGGCTGCGCGCCCAGCGCCACCACCGCCGATGGCGGATCCGCGGCCCCAGCGCCGGCCAGGGACTACAGCCCCGAATTCTTCAATGCTGCGGAGTGGGCGTTCATCACCGCCGCCTGCGACCGCCTGATCCCGTCCGACGACACCGGCCCGGGCGCGGTGGAATCGGGCGTGCCCGAGTTCCTCGACCGCCACATGCAGACCCCGTATGCCGCCGGCGCCATCTGGTACATGCAGGGCCCCTTCCTGGAAGCGCCCAGCGAGTTCGGCTACCAGGGCAAGCTCGCCCTGCGTGACATCCTGAAGGTCGGCATCGATGCGTTCGACGCGCACTGCCGCAGCCAGTTCGACGGCAAGACCTTCGCCCAGCTCAGCCACGAACAGCAGGAAACCCTGCTCAAGGCGGCCGAGGGCGGCAAGCTGGAACTGGACGCGATCTCCAGCAAGCTGTTCTTCTCCAACCTGCTGGGCGAGGTGAAGAACGGTTACTTCGCCGATCCCAAATACGGCGCCAACAAGGACATGGGTGCCTGGAAGATGATTGGCTACCCGGGCATGCGCGCGGACTATATCGACTGGATCGGTGTGCGTGACAAGGGCTACCCCCTGCCGCCGGTGGACCTGTCCGGGCGGAGGGGCTGACCGATGGCAATCACGAAACCAAAAGTCGATGCAGTCATCGTCGGCATGGGCTGGACCGGCGCGATCCTGGCCAAGGAACTCACCGACGCCGGCCTGCACGTGGTGGCGCTGGAACGCGGCGGCGACCGCGACACCCAGCCTGACTTCGCCTACCCGAAGGTGGTGGACGAGCTGGAAGGCTCGGTGCACCGTAAGTACCTTCAGAGCCTCAACCAGGAAACGGTGACGATCCGGCATTCGATCGCCGACACCGCCGTGCCCTATCGCCAGATGGGATCGTTCAAGCCCGGCACCGGCGTGGGCGGCGCGGGCAGCCACTGGTCGGGCGCGCATTTCCGGCCGTTGCCGGAAGACCTGCAGCTGCGCACGAATGTGGAGCAGCGTTACGGCAAGGCGTTCATCCCCGCGGACATGACCATCCAGGATTTCCCGGTGACCTATGCCGAGCTGGAGCCCCACCTGAACATGTTCGAGCTGGTGTGCGGCACGTCCGGCAAGGCCGGCGTGATCAACGGCGTGGTGCAGGAGGGTGGCAACCCGTTCGAGGGCTCGCGTTCGCGCGAGTACCCGTTGGGGCCCAATCCGAACTATCTCGGCGGCGAGCTGTTCTACAAGGCAGCCAAGGAAATGGGCTGGCACCCCTACCCGATTCCGGCGTCCAACGCCTCGGGGCCGTACGTAAACCCTTATGGCTGCCAACTCGGGCCGTGTAACGCCTGCGGTTTCTGCAGCGACTACGGCTGCCTGAACTACTCCAAGGCCAGCCCGAACGCCTGCATCCTGCCGGTGCTGCGCCAGCGTCCCAAATTCGAATTGCGCACCCATTCGCAGGTGCTCAAGGTGAACCTGGACAGCAGCAACAGCAAGGCCACCGGGGTGACCTACCTGGATGCACAGGGCCGTGAAGTGGAGCAGCCGGCGGACATGGTGCTGCTGTGCGCGTTCCAGCTGTACAACGTGCACCTGATGCTGGTCTCCGGCATCGGCGAAGCCTACGACCCGCAGACCAACACCGGCACCGTGGGCCGCAATTACTCCTACCAGAACCTCAACCGGGTGGTGCTGTTCTTCGACAAGGACGTGCAGGCCAACGGCTTCATCGGCATCGGTGGCGCCGGCACCACCATGGACGACCTCAACGGCAACCAGCTGGACAACGCCAAGGCCGGCTTCGTCGGCGGCGGCCTGGTGTGGGCGCGGCAGCCCGGCGCCGGCCCGGTGCGCGGCATCAACGTACCCTCCGGCACCCCGAACTGGGGCGCGGCATGGAAGAAGGCGGCGGCCGACAACTTCCGCCACAACTTCTATTACGAGGTGCAGGGTGCGTGCATGTCCTATCGCCAGCACTACCTTAGCCTGGACCCCAACTACAAGGACTCCTTCGGCCGTCCGCTGCTGCGCATGACCTTCGACTGGCACCCGAACGAGATCAAGGCCTCGCAGTTCTTCGTCGACCAGGCCATGCAGATGAGCCGCACGCTCAATCCGCTGTCGATGAGCGGCGACGCCAAGAAGGATGGGGAGCACTACAACATCACCAAGTACCAGAGCACGCACACCTGCGGCGGCGCGATCATGGGCGCGGACCCGAAGACCTCGGCGCTGAACCGCTACCTGCAGAGCTGGGACGTGTCGAATGTGTTCGTGATCGGCGCCAACGCCTTCCCGCAGAACAACGGCTACAACCCGACCGGGCTGGTCGGCGGGCTGGCGTACTGGGCGGCCAAGGCCATCCGCGAGAAGTACCTGCCCGATCCGGGCCCCCTGGTCCAGGCTTGAGGAGGCGCGCATGAAAAAGCTTCTTCTCTGGATCGTGGTGATCGGCCTGGTCGTGCTGCTGGCCGCGCTGGCCTATGCCTTCATTCCCACCAAAACCCGGGTACTGGCAGACGGGCCGACCGCCGATGCGGCGCTGATCGAGCGCGGGCGCTACCTGGCAGCGGCCGGTGACTGCACCGCCTGCCACACCAAACCGGGCGGCAAGCCGTTCGCCGGCGGGCTGCCGGTGGCCTCGCCGCTGGGCAACATCTACAGCACCAACATCACCCCGGACAAGGAAACCGGCATCGGCGCGTACTCGCTGGACGACTTCGACCGCGCGGTGCGGCACGGCATCGCCCCCGACGGCCGCACGCTGTACCCGGCCATGCCGTACCCGTCCTACGCGCGCATCACCGATGACGATGTACGGGCGCTGCACGCCTACTTCCTGCACGGTGATATCGCGCCGGTACATCAGGAAAACCGGGGCGTGGACATCACCTGGCCGCTGTCGATGCGCTGGCCGCTGGCGATCTGGCGCAAGACCTTCGCCCCGGACGCGGAAGCGGTGGCATTTGATCCGAGCCACTACAGCGACCCGCAGCTGGCACGTGGTGCCTACCTGGTACAGGGCCTGGGCCACTGCGGCAGCTGCCACACCCCGCGTGGCTTCGCGCTGCAGGAAAAGGGACTGGACGAATCGGGCACGGCCTATCTCTCCGGCGGCCAGGTGATTGACGGCTGGAACGCGGTGAACCTGCGCGGCAACGCGGCCGATGGCCTGGGCCGCTGGTCCGAGCAGGACATCGTGGACACGCTGCGCACCGCCCGCAACGCGCACAGCGCGGTGGTGGGCACGCCGATGGCGGACGTGGTCAGGCACAGCACGCAGAAGCTCACCGACGAGGATCTGAGGGCGATCGCCGTGTACCTCAAGCAGCTGCCGGCCAGTGCGCATGATCCTTCTGCGTACACCGCCAGCGATGCCACCGCGCGCAAGCTGCAGACCGGCATCAACGACAGCCGCGGTGCCGAGCTGTTCGTCGACAACTGCGCCGCCTGCCACCGCACCGATGCCAAGGGCTACACCAACGTGTTCCCGGCCATCGCCGGCAACCCGACCGTGCTGGCCGATGATCCGACCTCGGTGATCCGCCTGCTGCTGGCCGGCAGCGAACTGCCGTCCACCGCCGTGCGTCCGTCAAACCTGGGCATGCCCGGGTTCGCCGAGCGCCTGTCGGACACCGAGATCGCGCAGCTGGCGACCTTCATCCGCCAGGACTTCGGCAACAAGGCCGGCGCGGTGACCGCTGACCAGGCCAAAAAGGTCCGCCAGCACCTGCAGGACGAGGCCAAGGCGGCCAAGGCCGCGCACGACCCGACCGCCGCCCGTGGCGGCGAAGACGCGGAATAACCCGGCGGTTCAGGCCCCGCCTGCACGAAACCCCCGGATCGGGGAGAATAGCGGCCCTCCGAGCGCCCCTGCCCTGGAATGGCAGGGGCCGCTCCCCCGCGGTTGACGGCCTTGCCGGCCGCCCTCCCGCCGCTACCTCCGGATCCAACGTGAACGCCATCGCTTCTTCTCCCGCCGACGCCCTGCCCCAGGACGAGCTGCCCCTGACCGACCGCCTGCGCGCCGCGCTGGACCTGCTGGAGGCGATCGAGGCCGACCGCGCCGTGCTGGATACGCTTCCGGAAGCCGAGCGCGTGCGTTTCCACCAGGTCGTGGCCAGGGTCTACCACCCCGAACCGAAGGAACGTCGGCAGAAGCTGAAGCAGCAGGCAAAGGTTCGCCTGCAGCAGGAGAAGGTGCGCAAGGCCGAAGCGCTGCTGGACCAGACCGGCATCCGTACCCTGCGCCGCAAGCCGGTGTTCACCACCCCGAACTACTTCCCGCCGCATGCGCCCGGCCTGCACGATGCGCGCAACGGCGAGGGCGAGGCCGCCACGCCCGAACCGGTGCATTCGGAAGAAGTGCGGCACTGTTATGTGTGCAAGCAGAAGTTCACCCTGCTGCATCATTTCTACGACCAGATGTGCACGACGTGTGCGGATCTGAACTTCTTCAAGCGCACCGAGACCGCCGATCTTCGTGGCCGGGTGGCGCTGCTGACCGGCGGTCGGGTCAAGATTGGTTACCAGGCTGGCCTGAAACTGCTGCGCGCCGGCGCCGAGCTGATCGTGACCACGCGCTTCCCGCGCGATTCGGCGGCGCGCTATGCCGAGGAGCCGGACTTCGCCGAATGGGGCCATCGCCTGCAGGTGTACGGGCTGGACCTGCGTCACACGCCGAGCGTGGAAGCGTTCTGCAACGAGCTGCTGGCCACGCGCACGCGGCTGGACTTCATCATCAACAATGCCTGCCAGACCGTACGCCGTCCGCCGCAGTTCTACGCGCACATGATGGCCGGCGAAACCGCCGCGCTGCACGAGGTGCCGGAGACGATCCGCAGGCTGGTGGGCCAGTACGAAGGCCTGCGCAGCCCGGAGATGCTGGCGCTGGGTTCGGACGCGGCAGTACCGGCGCTGCAGGACGGCCTGGTCGGCGCCGACGGCCTGACCCGTGCCGCCGAGCTGTCGCAGGTGCCGCTGCTGGCCGATGAGCTGCTGGGCCAGCAGCACCTGTTCCCGGAAGGCCGGCTGGACCAGGATCTGCAGCAGGTGGACCTGCGTGGGCGCAACTCCTGGCGCCTGCTGATGGCCGAAGTGCCGTCGGTGGAGCTGCTGGAGACGCAGCTGGTCAACGCCATCGCCCCCTTCATCATCAATGCGCGGCTGAAGCCGCTGATGCTGCGCACGCCGGAGCGCGACAAGCACATCGTCAATGTGTCGGCGATGGAAGGCCAGTTCTACCGCAACTTCAAGACCACCCGCCACCCGCACACCAACATGGCCAAGGCCGCGTTGAACATGATGACGCGCACCTCGGCGGCCGACTACCAGAACGACGGCATTCACATGAATTCCGTGGATACCGGCTGGGTGACCGACGAGGATCCGGCGGAGATCGCCGCGCGCAAGGTCGCCGAAGAGCGCTTCCACCCGCCGCTGGACATCGTCGACGGCGCCGCGCGCATCGTCGACCCGATCATCCACGGCGCGAACACCGGCAACCACGTGTGGGGCCAGTTCCTCAAGGATTACGCCCCCACCGACTGGTGAGGCCGTTTCCGCGGTGAGCACGGAACGTCCGCGAACGCGGTAGCGCCGGCCGTTGGCCGGCCCTCGCGGACCATCATCGCCCGATAGACATCCCCTGCAGGCCGGCCAACGGCCGGCGCTACCGCGTACGTGTCCGAATGTGTCATATGCGAATGATTCGTGATAGCATTGTGAACGATTTCAGAATCACCACACGGACGTCCCAGCCATCGCCAGCGGACCCTCTTTTCCAGGAGTTTGCTCGATGCGCGTTGCACCCCCCACGCTTGCCCATTCCCTGGCCGCGCTGACTGCGGCCATCGCCTTGGCCCTGTCCGCACAGGCCCGCGCCAACGGCGACGCCGCGGCCGACGCCAAGGACTTCGACACCGTAGTAGTCACCGCCACCGGCGCCCAGCAGTGGATCAAGGACGCGCCGGCCAGCATCAGCGTGATCACCCGACAGGACATCGAGCGCAAGCCGGTCTCCAGCATCGGCCAGCTGCTCAGCACCGTGCCCGGCGTGACCGGTGGCTACGCCCTCTCCGGCGCGCAGTCGAAGATCCGCCTGCGCGGGCTGCCGGAGCAGTACACGCTGATCCTCATCGACGGTCGCCGCCAGGGCAATTCGTCCGGCGTGAACTACCGCGATGACCTCGGCCCGCAGGATCTGAACTGGCTGTCGCCGGACATGATCGAACGTATTGAAGTGGTGCGCGGGCCGATGTCGTCCCTGTATGGCTCCGACGCCATGGGCGGCGTGATCAACATCATCACCCGCAAAATCGCGCCCGAATGGGGCGGCTCGGTGACCTACAACTACAGCAAGCCGGACTCGTCCACGCGTGGCAACACCACCCAGATGGGCGGGCTGTTCAGCGGCCCGCTCAACGACAGCCTGGGCCTGCGCGTCGGTGCCAACGTCACCGATCGCGAATCCGACCGCGGCCGTGGCCAGACCCCGGGTACCAAGGCCGAGAATGCGAACGCGCTGCTCAACTGGGCCATCAACGGCGACCACACGCTGGGCTTCGAGGCCACCCATGGCACGCAGCGCAACCGCGGTGGTGGCGATGTCGGCGCATGGGGCCTGTCAAAGCTGGTGCACACCGGCTACGTGGTCACCCACGACGGCCGCTACGGCGATGCCAGCACCTCCAAGTCCACCCTGACCCAGAACGATTACGAGGACAAGGGCAGCCAGGTGGGCAACCACGCCAAGGAAACCGTGTTCGATACCGCCTTCGCCACCGGCTTCCACCTTGGCTTCGAGCACCGCTTGAACGTGGGTGGCCAATGGAAGCGCGAGGAGCTGCAGAACACCGACACCATCGGCACGGTGCCGGTGACCTGGAGCGGCAGCGGCCGGATCAGCCCGACCAACGAGGCCGATTCGTGGGCGCTGTTCGCCGAAGACCACATCACCCTGCATGAGCGCTTCACACTGACCCTGGGTCTGCGCTGGGACAACACCGAGAACTACGACGACAACCTGAGCCCGCGCATCTACGGCGTCTGGCACCCGTCGGACGACTGGACCGTGCGCGGCGGTGTGTCGCAGGGCTTCCGGGCGCCGAACCTGAAACAAGGCAGCGCCGGTGCGGCCACGCAGTCGGGCGGCAACGGCTGCCGCAGCCTCACCGTGGAAGGCTGGACCAACCGCTCGGTCAGTGCCGATGGCACCACCGGCTGCTACATGGCCGGCAATCCCAACCTCGAGCCGGAAACCAGCACCAACTACGAGCTGGGCGTCGGCTTCGACCGCGGCGGCTGGTCGGCCTCGGCCACGTACTTCCTGACCGACTTCGACGACAAGATCGAACAGGTGCCGCTACGCGACCTGCCCGGCTACGACAGCAGCTTCGTCAACGGCTTCTGGTGGACGGTGGCGCAGAACATCCAGGAGGCGCGCACCCGCGGCGTGGAGGCCAGCGTCACCGTGCCCCTGCACGAGCGCCTGAGCTGGACCACCAACGCCACGCGCATGCTGGAATCGAAGAACCGCACCACCGGCGCGAACCTGCTGGTGGTGCCGAAGATCACCGCCAACACCTCGCTGGACTGGCAGGTGACCGAGGCCTGGTCGCTCAACCTGAGCGCGCAGCACATCGGCGAGCAGCTGGTCTCCAGCACCAGCGCGACCTTCGCCAAGGCCTACACGACGTGGGACCTTGTGACCGGGTTCGACGTCAACGAGAACCTGACCCTGCGCGCAGGCGTGTTGAATGCCGGCGATGTGTCGACCATCGATGAGGGCAACAACTACGACGGCGGCGCCCGCACCTTCTTCGTAGGGGCCACAGCGCGGTTCTGATGATGGCTGGGGCGCGCGTGGCGCGTCCTGGTTTCGGCATGGGTTCCGAGGGACACGCATGGCGTGTCGCTACGTGCGGATGCTCGGGATGGCTTGGGTTCCGTGGGACACGCATGGCGTGTCGCTACGTGCGGATGCTCGGGGTGGCATGGGTTCCGTGGGACACGCATGGCGTGTCGCTACGTGCGGATGCTCGGGGTGGCTTGGGTTCCGTGGGACACGCATGGCGTGTCGCTACGTGCGGATGCCCGGGTTCCGTGGGACACGCATGGCGTGTCGCTACGTGCGGATGCTCGGGTTCCGTGGGACACGCATGGCGTGTCGCTACGTGCGGATGCTCGGGGTGGCTTGCGTAGCGACACGCCATGCGTGTCCCACGGAATGCCTGCCACATGCGACCCAGACTACTTCACGCAGTCAAAGCTTCATGTTCAGACCCAGGTAAAACCCACGCCCCGCAGCCGGTGAAAACATCGGCTGCGGTTGTTCCCAGAAGAAGCTGTCGTACCACGCGTATTCGTACTGGCGGTCGGTTGCGTTCTTCACCTGCACGTCCACACTCCAGCGAGGATTGAACTGGTAGCGGGCGCTCAGGTCCAGCACCGCGAAGCCACCGTACTTGCCGGCCACGTTGCGCTCTTCCAGGTAGTAGTCGCCCTGCGCCCTGCCCTGCAACCCCAGCTGCAGGGCCTCGGTGGCCTGGTAGTCCAGCCCGATGTTGCTGATGTAACGCGGCGTAGCGGCCACCTCGCGTCCTTCCAGCGAGAGGCTCGCGTCACGGAAGTCGCGCTTGATCTTCGCCTCCTGGTAGGCGTGCGATGCCCACGCCGTCCACTTGTCGCCCAACTGCGCGCTGACCTGCGCATCCACGCCACGCCGCCGCGTCTTGCCCAGGGTGACGGTGGTTCCCGTCGCCGGCATGTTGGAAATCTCGTTGGCCGCGTCCTGCTGCCACACGGCGATGCGCGCCTGCCCGCCGGCGAATGGGCTGAACTTCATGCCCAGCTCCATGCCAGTATTGGTGGACGGGTTCATGGCCCCCTGCCCCGGCGTAAGGTACGCCGGCGCGGTCGAGCCGGTCAGCACCTGGAACGTGCGGCCCCAGTTGGCATACACATTGGTGCTGTCGGTGAAGGCGTACACCACGCTGAGCTTGGGTTGCCCGATGCTGCCGTACCGCTGCAGCGGGCCGGTGACGCCGCCGGGCAACCGGGTATTCCCGTCGAAGCGATCGACGCGGTAGGCCGGCACGATCTTCAGTGCCTCGACGGGCTGGTAAATCGCCTGCACATAGGCGCCGTAGTTGTCGAAGGTGTGGCGGTCGTCGTTCTGCACGCGCGCCGGCGGCACCGAGAAATCGGTCGGCTCGGAATAGGCGAACCGCTCGCGGAGGTAGCCGTTGTCCTGCCGTTCCACGTTGAGGCCACCTTCCAGCGTCAACGTGCTGGCCGGTTGCCAGGTCAGCGTGGCCAGCATGCCGGTCTGCTTCTCATCCCACACCCGGCGCTGGCGCGGAGCATTGCCGATAGGCAGGTCGCTGAAGGTCACCCGGCGGTCGTCTTCGTAGCGGTTGTAGTACAGCTTGCTGCCCAGATAGAGGCTGTCCGCCAGCTTCAGGTCCATGTGAACGCCGATCTGGCGCACGTCGCGGTCGTCGCCGTCGTTGGCGTTGCGCAGCTGCGAACCCCGGCGGTCGGTACGCAGTTCTTCACCGGTCATGAAGCCCGGTTCGTCGGCCTCGTGGTGGTAGGCGCGCGCGGTGAGGCCGATGCGCATGCCGTCATCCAGGCTGCCGTAGAACCATTTGCCACCCACTGCATACTTGCGCGAGGTGTCATGGTCGCGGTAACCGTCCGACGCCTGCGTGCCGACGAAGTAGTTCTGGGCAACGCCGTTGCTTTCGCGGCCGATGGCCAGCTGCGCGTCACGCGTGTTGTAGCTGCCATAGCCCAGCCGCGCATCGGTGTAGTTCCCGCCCTGGCGGGTACCGAAGTTCACGTTGCCGCCGATGTTGTGCAGGCCGTAGCGCGGGTCGTTGGTGCCGCGCACCACTTCGATGTAACTGATTTCCAGCGGGAACAGCATGTCGATGAAGCGCTGGTTGCCGCTGTTGACGTTGCTGGGGATGCCATCGATCAGGGTCTTGATCGCATTGAGATAGCCCTCGCCGTTGAACGCCCGGAAGCTGACCTTGCCGGACTCCGCGCCCTGCCGGGTCTCGGTCAGCTGGATGCCGGGCATCTGCCCGAGAAGCTCCCAGCTGTGCGACACGTTCTTGTCCTCGATCTGGTCGGCGCCGAGCACGTCCACCGAGGTCAGTACCTGGTGGGCGGTGAGCTGGCCCTCGGTGTGCTGGTGCACGTCGACCTTGCCCAGGGTAAGGGCGGAATCGGACGACTGGGCGCGGGAGTCGGGGGCAAACAGGGCGGCAGCGACGGCGGCAACGAGGGCGTGGTTCTTCATGTCGTGTGGGTGACTGGTAATGTGACACTATAACATTACGTTAATGTCGCGTATCACCTGCTTTCACCAACTGCTGCATCCCAGCTGCCTAGGATGGCCGCAGGCACGACGGAGGGTCGTGCCGAAACACGTTGTGGAGGCACCGGATGACCGAAAGCGCACGCCAGGCAGCACTGGATTCCCTGCGGATCCTGGATTCGGACCCCGAGCCGTTCTTCGATGCCCTGACCCACGCTGCTTACGCCATGACCGGCATGCCGGTGGCGATGATTTCGCTGATCGATGGCGAGCGCCAATGGTTCAAGGCGCACATCGGCCTGGAGGCGGCGTCGGAGACCGCCCGCGACATTTCGTTCTGCACCTGGGCCATCCAGTCCGACATGGTGCTGGAGGTGGAGGACGCGCGCGAAGATCCGCGCTTCGCCGACAACCCCATCGTGCAAGGCCCGCCTTACGTCCGCCACTATCTGGGCGCGCCTATCCGGCTGGAAGGCGGCAGCCGGATCGGAACGCTGTGCCTGCTCAACCCCGAACCCGGCCACGCCACCGCCGCCCAGCGCGAAGCGCTGGCGTGGCTGGCACGGGTGGCGGCCATCGGCATGGAACAACGCGCCAGCCTGCTCAACCGCATCGCCGAGAGCAACCGCCTGCATCGCCAGCTGCAACGCAGCCAGGCGTTCCTGGAGCGCACCAACACCCTCGCCAAAGTCGGCGGCTGGGAGCTCGCCCTGGACAGCAACACCCTGGACTGGACCCGCGAAACGCGCCTGATCCATGGCGTGGCCGAGGATTTCGACCCCAACCTGGCCGCAGCGCTGTCGTTCTACCCGGACAGCAGCCGCGAGCAGCTCCAGGACGCCATTGCCGCCTGCGCCGACGACGGCACCCCGATCGACCTGACCGTGCGCGCGCTCAAGGCCACGGGCGATCGCACCTGGGTGCACATCGTCGGCCAGCGCGTGGAGGACGCTACCGGCCCGCGGCTGGTGGGTGCGATCCAGGACGTGACCGAACAGCGCACGGCCACCGACGCCCTGGCCCACAGCGAAGCCCGTTACCGGCGCCTGTTCCAGCACAGCCTGGGCCTGATCTGCACGCACACCCTCGACGGCACGATCACCTCGGTCAACCCGGCCGCCTCGCTGTCCCTCGGGCGTCCCGAAGCGGAGCTGATCGGTCGCACGCTGGCCGAGATCATGCCGCTGGAGCGGCTGGAGTACCTGCAGTATTACCTGGAGCGCATCGTGGAGAACCAGAGCGATTCGGGCCTGATGGAGCTGGTCGCCGAAGACGGCTCACACCGCTACTGGGCCTATCACAACGTGCTGGATACCGAGGCCGACCCGCCCTACGTCCTCGGCCACGCCCAGGACATCACCACCCAGCACCTGCAGGAGCGGCAGCTGCTGGAGATGGCCATCCGCGATCCGCTCACCCGGTCGTTCAATCGCCGCTATCTGGCCGAACTTGCCAGCAAGCAGCTCGACGCCTGGGGCTGCCTGGTCTTCGACCTGGACCACTTCAAGGAGATCAACGACACCCGGGGCCACGCCCATGGCGACGCGGTGCTGGTCGAGTTCGTGGCCTTCCTGTCCGCGCCGCTGCAGCAGGACGAGGTGGTGGTCCGCCTGGGCGGCGATGAGTTCCTGGTGTTCGTGCCGGGAGCAACGCTGGGCAGGCTGCAGGCCCTGGAAGCCGAGTATCAGCAGCGGGCGCACCTGGCACCGGTGCGATTCTCCGGTGGCTGCGCGATCAACCGCTCTGGCGAGACCGTGGCCGACACCATCAACCGTGCCGACATGAAACTGTACGAGCGCCGCCGCCGGGAGCGTCCCGGCAGCGCCTGACGCCCGCGCAGTGCCTCACGCGTGCACGGCGTGGGTGCTGACCTGCTCGGATTTCCTGGGGGAACCCCCGCCCTGCACGGCCTGCAGCACCCGGCTGACGCGCTGCAGCGTGCCACGCAGGCCGGGCTCCAGCCCCACGATGTAGACAAAACGTCCGTCGCATCGCGCGAACGCGTCTTCAAGCCCGTCGCTCTGCCCGAGCTCGCGCTCCAGGGCCTTGACCCAGTTGGCCGAAGGCGGCTGCTCTAGCTCGATCACCACGGCCAGTTCACCGGGATCCAGCGACAGCGTTTCAAACCGCAGCACGTGCGGGGACGAGGAGGTTTTCTGGGATGCGCCGCTCATGACCGGTCTCCAGCTGGACACGCCTGGAAGTATCCTCGGACGATGCCAAGATGGCGTCAAGATGCTCCCCATTCGAACCGCGCGCCTTTCAGCGTTGCGCCAGCGCAGCCTTGAGTCCCTCCAGGGCGGCACGGTGCAACTGAGAGATGCGCCCCTTGCTGACGCCCCATTCCGTGGCCAGGTCGATGAACGGGGTGAACTCGAAGTAGTGCCGCACCACGATGAGCCGGTGCCGTGGCGGCAGGGTGTCCAGCGCCAGCGTCAGCCGCGTGGCGATCTCGCGGTCTTCCGCGTAACGCAGCCCGTCCTGCATGTCCGCGGCCAGGCTGCTGGCGACATCGTCCAGCATGTAGCCGATGCCCAGCCCGACGATGGTGCCCACCAGCGCGTCGAACGGGTCTTCCGCCGGATCCTGCAGCGTTTCCAGGCGCTCGTTAAAACGTTCGCTGGCCTGCCCGCCGAGGATGGCGCGCAGGCCGTTGAAAACCGAGCCGCGCACCCGGGCCATCGCGTAAGCCTGGAAGGCGATGCCGCGGGCGGGATCATAGCGGTCGATGGCCTCGAGCAGTCCGATGTTCGCGTTCTGCACGAAGTCGTCGCGGTCGGCCATCAGCCGCGGGAAGCGCCGGTGCACGCGCCGCGCCAGCGCCGACGCCCACGGCGTGTAGCGCAGGTACAGGGCATCGCGCGCCGCGGTGGCACGGTGCTGCCGAAGTTGCTGCCAGAGTGCATCCTCACCTTCCCTGGTGTCGACGGCCTCCATGTCAGTTCCAATAGCTGCCCAACAATGCCTTGGACAGCAGCACCCATCCATCGATCAGGATGAACAACAGGATCTTCAACGGCAGGCTGATCGTGGTGGGCGGCAGCATGATCATGCCCAGCGCCATCAGCGCCGCCGCCACCACCAGGTCGATCAATACGAACGGCAGGAAGATTACGAAACCAATCTGGAACGCGGTCTTCAGCTCGCTGAGCAGGAAGGCGGTAACCAGGTGGCCAAAGCGGATTTCCTCCATGGTCCTGGGTTGCGGGGCCTTGGCCATCTCGATCACCGCGCGCAGGTCCGACTCCCGGGTCTGCGACACCATGAACTCCCGCAGCGGTTTCCCGCCCAGCTCGATCGCCTGCTGCGCGGTGATCTGCTCGCTCATGTAAGGCGCGATGGCATCCTGGTTCACCCGATCCAGCACTGGCGACATGGTGAAGTAGGTCATGCAGATCGCCAGCGTGATCAGCACGCTGTTGGGCGGTGTCTGCGGAATGCCCAGCGCATGCCGCAGCAGGGCCAGCACGATGATGATGCGGGTGAACGCAGTCATCCCGATCATCATCACTGGAATCAGCGACAGCATCGTGAGGATCACGAAGTTGCGCAGGGCCGGTGAATAGTCCTGTTTCAAGGCTGCCGCCACCGCATCTTCAGTGGGGCCGGCCAGCGCGGGCAGCGCCAGCAGCATCAGACCGACGCCAAGCAACGGCAGATACACCCTGCGCTCACGCAGCATGGGGGCCTCCCGCGGCGTCGACCGGCGGCAGCGCCACCACGCTGGCGTGCGCCGTGGATTCCAGCACCACGAAACGCTGTTGCCCATCGCGCACCCGGTACAGCCGCGTGCGTGGACTCAGCCGGAGCACCTGCTCCACTTCCAGGCCCGCTACCGGCACGCCGACCACGGGTGCGGCCGCCGACCAGCGCCGCAGCCAGCCCTTCTGGCGTGCAAGCCACAGGCCAGCCACCGCCAGCCCGAGCAGCAACAGCGCCACCAGCAGCGGGACCGCCAGCGACGCGGTAGCTCCGCCGTCCTCGCTCTTGAACGGAATCGGGCGCGCAGCAGCGAGCACGGTCACCCACACCGCGGTCATGCGATCTCCAGGATCCGCACGCCGAAGTGGTCTTCGATCGCCACCAGTTCCGCGCGCGCCACTGCCTTGCCGTTCAGCAGCAGGGTCACCGGTGCTTCCAGCGCTTCGTTGAGCACCACTTCATCGCCCGGCTTCAGCCCGAACAGGCTGTCGACGGACATCTCCACGGTGCCGATCTGCGCGCTCAGCGCTACCTGGACATGACGGATCATGGCCAGGCTGCGGTCGACCGGCACTGTCCGGTCGGTCGGCGCCACATCCGGGCGGACTGCTTCCAATACCGAGCTACGTTCCATCATGTTCTTCCTGGCTGGTGTTCAACGTGGGTGCAGACGAGCGCCTTGCGGCCGTCCGAGGACTGCAGGTGAGCGGTGAAAACGGTGTTGCCGGCGGCGTCGCGCACATGCACGACGGCATCGGCGATGCGGCTGCCGCCGAGGATCTCGCCGGCACGCAGGCCGGTGGCCGCATCCAGCGACGCATCACCCAGCTCCAGCGTGGCGGTGAGCCGGGTGGTGGACGCCAGCACGGCGTCGCGGCGTGATGCCAGCCGCAGCGGCGAAGCGGTCGGTGCCGGCGGTGCGAGGGTGTCGCACAGCCCGATCGGCAGGTACAGCGCGGCGACGGTGCCCGGCAGGTCCAGCGCGAAGGCCAGCACGCCGTGGCGTCGATCCAGCTGCGCGGCCGCCGGAACCGTCGATGCCGCGGCATCCATCGCGCCGAGATCGGCCAGCAGGTCGACCACCGCGCGGCTGCCAATGGCGGTCGCCAATGCAGCACCCTGCCCGTCACCGACGGCTCCCAGCGCATTGCCGAGCGCAGCGGCGCCGCCGTCCGGCAGGCACAGGTGCAGGTGGCGGGTGGCGCAGGTCCACCACTGCCCTTCGGCCTGCGGCGCGTTGCCGGGCACGGCCTGCACCTGGCAGCCGCCCGGCTCCGTCGCCCACTGCGCCCGCCAGTGCTCCACGCGCTGCTGCAGCGCGGCCTGGATGCGGTCCACGCGCTGCCGGCCGTGGCCGCGGAAAGCAAGCACTGTCATCAACCGCCCCGCGTGCTGTTGTACAGCTGTTCGATCATTTCGTTGCTCACCGTCATCACCCGCGAGCTGGCCTGGTAGCCGCGCTGGATCACGATCATGTCGGCGAACTCGCGGGTCAGGTCCACGTTGGACATCTCCAGGCTGAAGCCGGTGATGCGCCCGAAGCCGGTGTCGCCGGGGCGGCCGATGTCGCGCTGCTGCACGGTGGCGCCGGAAATCAGCCGGCCGCCTTCCAGGTGCAACGCGCTTTCGTTCGGGAACGTGGCCAGCGCCACCTGCGGCCCACTACGCTTCTCGGTTTCCGAATACGTGAGCTGCAGCACGCCCTTCTCGTCGAACTGGATGCCGTTGACCGCCAGGATGCCGTGGCCGTCGGCGACCTTGGCGGTGACGCTGCTGGTGGTACCGCTGAGCGAGGTCATGCCGGTCAGCGTGCCGGGGGTGCCGAAGTCGAGCTGGATCGCCTGCGCACCACCCGCCCCGGTCAGGCTCAGGTTGATGCTGGAATAGCCGCTCAGCGGGGTGCCGTCGGTGCGGAAGCGCACCTCGCCGGTACCCACCGCCTTGCCGTCGGAATCATTCACCGTGACCAGGAAGCTGCCGGGGGTGACCGAGGTGTTGTTGGTGAACTTCACCGACAGCACGCGCGACGCACCGGACGCATCGAACACGGTCACCGCATTGATGTTGGTGGTGGTGGACGAGGGCGCGATGTTGCCGCTGATCCGCACCAGGCTGGTGCCTACCGCCGGAATGTTGCGGTAGGTGTCCAGGTCGATCTCGACCAGGTTGCCCTCGGGGTCCATGCCCATCACCGAAAAGCCATTGACGCTGTCGGTGAGCAGGCTGTCTTCGTTGAAGCGGAACTGGCCGGCGCGGGTGTAGTGCAGGTTCCCGTCCGGATCGCGCAGCACGAAGTAACCGTTGCCGTTCACCGCCAGGTCGGTGGGGTTTTCGGTTTCGCGCAGGTCGCCCGGGTTGGTGCGCATGTCCTCCCCGGCGATGCGCGAGCCGTAGCCGCCTTCCAGGTTGGTGAAGAACGCATCGCTGCCGCGGAAGCCCGGGGTGTTCATGTTGGACACGTTGTTGGACACCGTGTCCAGGCTCCGCGAGAAGCTGAACATGCCGGAGAGGCTGTTGAAGAGTGCTTGGAACATGGAGGGCCGCCTGGGTCAGGGCTTGACGAGGGAGATCTGGGAAAGGCGCACGCCGGTACTCACCGACCCCGCCGCGTCGCGCACGCTCAGTTCCGGCCCGGCGCTGGTGAACTGCACCGCCACCACCGTGCCCGAGCGTGTGACCCCGAGCGAGGTCATGTCCACCTGCCGGTTCAACAGGCCAACCGCCTGGTCCGAAGCGCTCATGGCCAGCATCGAGGCCGTGTTCTCGGAGAGCTGGCGCGACTGCTCCAGCGCCGAGAACTGCGCCAGCTGGGCTAGGAACTCGCGGTTGTCGACCGGCTCAAGCGGATCCTGGAACTGCAGCTGGGCCAGGAACAGGCGGATGAAATCTTCCTGGTCGATGCTGCTGCTCTGGGCCATGGCCGAGCTGTCCTGGGTTCCCGACGCGCTTCCGATTGCTTCAACGGCCATGCGTATCTCCAGACTGGGGAGGTGAAGGGGTGCCGGCGTGCCAGAGCTCGCGGGCGTTGATCACGATGCGCTGCAGGGCCAGGCCATGGTCGCTGGCGAACGCCAGCAGACCCTGCGCCAACGCCTGCTCGCCAGCGGCATCGAGCCGGTAGTCGCGGACCCGCACGCTGACGCCGTGCGCGCCATGGCTGGACCAGCGCAGCAGGCGTTCCTGCCAGCGTTCGGCCAGGCTGGCCAGGACCGCGCTGGCCTCGCTGCGTTCAAGCGCCGCGTCGGCGCCAACCGTGCCGGGCGCGCGTGGCGCACCCGTGGCGGTGACGTGCAGCGGTGTGGCGGCAGCGCCGTCAGCCCGGACGGAAACGGCGCCCACGGCGGCCTCGGCCAGGGTGCTGGCGGTGTGCAGCCGTGACACGGTCGTTGCCGGGCCTATATCTGCGTAGCCGGATCCGGCCGCGGGCACGCCCTGCAGGAACACGTGCGACAGTGCGTTGTTGGCCACCAGCTGCCACGGCAGCAGCAGCGACTGTCCGGTGCCGTCGACCTGCCGGTCCACGCGCGCTTCTGCCTCGCCCGCCACCGCATCGGTTGGCGGCGGCGACGGCCCGTCGGCGTGCTGTTCCTCCACGGAGGCGCGAAAGTCGCGCACCGGCTTTTCGTCGGCACGGGCCACGCGCCGCACCGGCATCGGGGGCATTTCCGGCGTGGGCAGCAGGCTGTCAATCATGCGCGCCTCCGTGGCTGGCACGGCGCAGGTCGGCCATGGCGTCGAACAGCCGCTTTTCCTCAGCATCGCGCTCGAGCCGCTGCACGCGTTCGCGCCGCTGCGCGACCGCCCGGGTCATGCGATGCGCGGTTTCCTGGCGCAGGCGCGCCGCATCGGCGTCGCTGTCCGCCTGCTGCTGGCGCTGTTCGCACTCGCCCACCTCGGTCCACGCGGCCTGCTCGAAGGCCGCGCTGGCGTGCAGGCGGGCAAGGTCGAGCACCGGCCGCTGCAGCAGCGCAAGGCGTTCGGCGCCGATGGCCAACGCCTGTTGCTCGCCGCTGCGGGTCGCCGCCGCCGCGCTGGCCGCCACCTGCACGGCCAGCTGGCGTGCCACGCTGGCGCGGTCCTCGTCGAAGCCGCGCCACCGCTCCAGGGCGCGCAGGCCTTTGCTGCGCTCGCTCATGCCTCGCCTCCCTGCACTGCGCTGGCCAGCCGCTGCCACGCCTCGGCGGTCGGCGTGGTTTCAGTGGGGGCCTGGCGCAGCAGTTCTTCCAGGGCCGGGCGACGGTCGATCACCCGATCCAGCGCCGGATTGGCCCCGCGCTGGTGCGCGCCCAGCTCGATCAGGTCGCGCGAGCCTTCATACAACGCCAGCTGCCGCCGCGCTTCGCGCGCCAACGCCAGCTGTCCGGTATTCACCACGGCATCCATGACCCGGCTGGCACTGTGCAGGATGTCGATGGCCGGGTGGTGGCCGCGCGCGGCCAGCTCGCGGGAGAGCACGATGTGCCCATCCAGGATCGCGCGCATATGGTCGGTCACCGGCTCGTTCATGTCATCGCCTTCCACCAGCACGCTGTAGATGCCGGTGATGGAGCCGCCACTGCGCAGCTTGCCGCAGCGTTCCAGCATGCGCGGCAACTGCGCGAACACCGACGGTGTGTAGCCACGGAAGGTGGGCGGTTCGCCGGTGGCCAGCCCGATCTCGCGCTGCGCCATCGCAAACCGGGTCATGGAATCGATCACCAGCAGCACCGAGCGGCCGCTGTCACGAAAGTATTCCGCCACCGCGTGCGCGGCATGTGCGGCATGCACCCGGGTCACGGCCGACTCGTCTGCGGTGGCCACCATCACCACCGAGCGGCGCAGGCCCGCGTCGCCCAGGGAATTGCGCAGGAAATCACCCACTTCGCGGCCGCGCTCGCCGATCAGCGCCAGCACGGTCACGTCGGCCTTGACCTCGCGTGCCAATGCGCCCAGCAGCGTGCTCTTGCCGACGCCGCTGCCGGCGAACACGCCGATGCGTTGGCCCTCGCCCACGCTGAGCAGGGTATCGATGGCACGGATGCCGGTGTTGACCGCAGCGGTGATCGGCGCACGCTCGAGCGGATTGATCGGTGCGCGACGCAACGGGTAACGGCGCTCGCAGTGCAGGGGTTGCCCATCCACCGGCTCGCAGAAGGCGTTCACCACCCGGCCCAGCAGCGCATCGCCTACCGTGACGGCCAGGCTGCGCTCGCAGGTGCGGATCTGCAGGCCGGGCGCCAGGCCTTCGATCTCGCCGAACGGCATCAGCTGGGTGCGACCATTGCGGAACCCCACCACCTCGGCGAGGATCGGTGCCGCACCGTTCCGCTCGATGTGGCACAGCTCGCCCACGCCGACCTCCGGGCCCTGCGCTTCAATCACCAGCCCGTTGTAGGAGCACACCTCACCCAGGCGACGCACCATCGGCGCGGCAGCAATGGCATCCAGCAGCACGGCGGTACTCATGGGCGCGCCCCGGCGTTGGCCAGGCCTTCCAGGAACGCGCTACGCAGCTGGTCCAGGCGGACATCCAGGCCCACGTCATCGGTACCCAGCGGGGTCTGCAGGCGGCACTGCCCCGGCAGCAGCCGCGCATCGGCCTCCACCTGCACGCCGCCCAGTTCCAGCGTAGCGGCCATCGCCGCCTCGCCGGGTGCACAGCGCAGGGTCAGCGGTCGCTGTGCCTGGCCGGCGACGGCAACCCGGCACATCTGTTCGATGCGTTCGGCGGCAGGCAACTCCTGCAGCACGCGGGTGAGCGCGGTGTAGGCGATCAGCGCAGCGCTTTCCAGCACCTGGGCCTGGACCGCGTCCCATTGTGCCGGCCACGCCTGCAGCCACTGCGCCAGCTGCTGCCGGTGCTGCTCCACCGCAGCCTCGGCCTGCGCATGACGCGCCACGCAGGCCTGTTCGGCCTTGGCCGCCGCCTCGCGGATCTGCGCGTCGGCCTGCTGCAGCCCCTGCTGCAGGCCCAGTGCGTGACCTTCCGCGCGCGCGTCCTGCAGGACCTGCGCACGCAGTGCTTCGGCGTCGACCGGCGTTGGCGGCACCGGCGCCGCGCTCAGCGCGGCCAGCGGTGGCTGGAAGAAGCTGCCCAGGCCGGTTACCCGGTCATCGTCGGCGGCAATCCGCTGGATCATGCGCGTGCCGTCCCGGCGGCCAGGTGCACCGCTTCGGCTTTCAGTGCCTGGGCAAGGCGCGGCGGCAGCTGCGGGACCGCGGTCAGTTCGGCCGCGACGCGGGTACCGCGCGGCCGCTCCAGCAGCGAGACGCAGAAGGAACGGTCGACCTCGCCCCAGGCGGCCAGCATCCGCGCATACCAGGCATCGGGCAGCCGTTCGGCCAGGCCCATCAGCTGGGTCACGTCCAGCGAGGTGTCACTGGTCAGCCCGGCCACTTCATCGGCCAGCAGTGCCTGGGCAAAATCGGCCATCGGCAGCCGCAGTGCGCGCAGTTGTGCCAACAGCACGCGGATACGCGCCGCTGACGCCGCCGGCAAGGCGGCCAAGAGCCGGCGCTGGTCGCCGGGCGCCAGCGTGGACAGCATCAGCGCGCACTTGCGTTCGCCACGGGAGCTGCTCAAGGAGTGCCTCCTTCGGCCAGCCAGCCGCGCATGCGCGCCAGCACCGCGTCTCGCTCGCGCGGGCTCAGCCGCTTGGGTCGGCGCACCGTCGCCAGGATCGCCAGCGCACCCAGCAATGCCGCGGCGCCGGCCACCAGCGCCCAGCGCAGCCAAGCCGTGGCGCGCTGGCCTGCGGTCGGCGGCAGCGGCGCGGCGGGCGGCGCGGAGGTCGACGACAGCGCCGGCAGGTCATGCGCGGCATTGCGCGACTCGTCCCAGCGCTGGTCGCGGCCGAGCCGCGAAACCGCCAGGCGGTCGCCGCGCAGTTCGTTGATGCCCGCCACGGCGGCCACCAGCGAGCGCACCCGTTCCACTTCACTGTCGTCCAGCTGTGGCGGCAGGATCACCGCCACCGACAGCGATTCGACCCGGCCCGGGGCACGCGCGATTTCCTGCCGCGCCGTACCGTGCACATAGCTGGACTCTTCCTGGTTCTGGTTCTGCGTCACCTCGGTTCCGCCGCTGTGGCTGACCCGCCGGTTGGCAAGCAGCCCATTGCCGTCCGTGCCCTGCGCCAGCGGTCGCTCGTTGACTTCGCGCACGGCGTCGAAGTTCAGTGTCGCTTCCACCGAGACCCGGAACTCCTCGTTGTGCAGCACCTGCCCGAGCAGGTCCACGATGCGCGCCTTCAGCCGGTTCTCCAGGCGCAGGTCCTCGTCGGACTGTGCCTGCAGGTCGGTGTCGCCCATGGCGTCGGCGCTGGCCCCGGCCAGCAGGCCGCCGTCGGAATCCAATACCGACACCTGGTGTGGCGCCAGGCCTTCGACCGACGCCGCCACCAGGCTGCGCACGCCATTGATCTGCTTGCGGGTCAGGCTCTGGCCCGGCTCCAGCGACAGCGCCACCGAGGCCTTGGAGTCATCGCGCTGGTCGGCGAACAACCCGGGGCGGCGGATGGTGAGGTGCACGCGGGCACTGCTGACCCCCGGCAAGGCGGCGATGGTGCGTTCGATCTCGCCCTGCAGGGCGCGCTGGTAGTTGACCCGCTGGGCGAATTCGGTGACGCCGAAATCGGAGTCATCGAACAGCTCGAAGCCCACGTGGCCGCCGCGCGGAATACCGGCCGACACCAGCCGCATGCGCGTTTCGTACACCGCATCGGCCGGCACGGTGATGGCGGTGCCGCCGTCGGTGATGCTGTGCGGCACCTTCCACTCGGTCAGAGAGGCCACCACTTCGGCCGCGTCGCGTTCCTTCATGTTGCCGAACAGCAACTGCTCGCGTGGACTGAGCACCCACCACAGCACCGCGCCGGTCACGGCGAGCAGTGCCACGACACCCACGATCAGACCGATGCGCGCCGGTCGTTGCAGGGACTGATAGAACGTACTGGGATTCATGGCGTCGACTTGAAAGGGTGATGAGGGTCAGTGCGGTCAGAGCTGCAGGCGGGCCAGTTCCTGGTACGCCTCCACCAGCCGGTTGCGCACCTCGGCGGCCAGGCTCAGGTCCAGCCGTGCCTGCTCCAGCGAAATCATCACTTCGTGCACCGGCACGTCGCGGCCCGCGGCCAGGGCGCGCACGCCGGCCTCGGCGGTATCCAGGCTGTTTTCGACCTGGCCCAGGCCGGCGCCCAGCCAGCCGGCAAAGTCCGTTGCCGGCGCCGCGGCAGTTGGAATGGCCTGCGACACGCCCGTGTCCAGGCCGATCGGTGCGATGGCGTCCATGCTCATTACTTGGCTCCAATTTCAAGCGAGCGCAGCAGCATGCTGCGCAGCAGGTTGAACGAACGAACGTTGGCTTCGTAGCCGCGGCTGGCGGTCATCAGGGTGGTCATTTCCTGTACCAGGTCGACCTGCGGAAAGCGCACCTGGCCGTTGGCATCGGCCAGCGGGTTGCCGGGGTCGTGCACGGTGCGGCTGGCCACCGGCGCCCGCTCCAACCCACCGCTCTGCCCCAGCAGCTGGCCAAAGCCATCGCCGCTGCCCACCCGCCACAACATCGCGTCCTGCCCGGCGGGAACGGCAACGTTGGCGGCGGCGATGTTGCGGCTGGCAGCATCCAGGCGCAGGCGTTCATAGCTCAACCCGTCACGGGCGACATCGAGTACGGAATCGACCGGCATGCTCAGTTCCTCCCGACCACGGCAAGCCGCATCAGCCCGAACTGGCGGCTGAGCGCTTCGGTGAGGGACTGGAAACCAGCGCCCGCACCGACCATTTCGCTGACCTGTTCGTCCAGGTTGAGCGGCGTCTCCAGCGGCCGGATGGTGGGCTCGCGCACCGACTGGATCGCCTGCGCAAGTCCGTTGGACTGGCCGTCCGCGGCAGCGTCCAGCAGCGTCTGGTACTGCGAGAAATCCGCACGCAGGGCCAGGCTGCCAGGCACCGAGGCGTTGGCGATGTTGGAATTGGCGATCTCCGCGCGGGTCTGGTACATGCCCAGGGCCAGCCGGATCGCATCGATGGTGGTATCGCCGTGGGACATCAGCCTGCGTTCTCCATGGAGGTCATTGAATGACCAGTTCGCCATCCAGCGAACCGGCCGCCTTGATCGACTGCAGCACCGCGATCACGTCGCGGGTGCTCAGGTGTACCGCGCGCAGTGCGGAAATCAGCTCGGCCACGGTGGCGCCCTCGGGCACCTGCACCAGCGGCGCCTCCGGGTCGTCGGCCCGGATCGTGGTGCTGGGAACCACCGTGGAGGCAATGCCGCGGCCCGGGCGGTAGTAGATGCCGTTCGGCTGCGAGACCTGGTATTCGGTGCGGATCTCCACCCGAAGCCCGGCATGCGAAATGCCCACCTTCCCCAGCCGCACATCGCCGCCTGCCACCACCGTGCCGGTGCGCTCGTTGACCACCACGCGTGCCGGGCGGTCCTGCACCACGGTGAGGTTTTCCAGGCGCGAAATGCGCTCGACCAGATTGCTGGGCGTGGCCGCGAAGTCCACGGTCACCTTGCCGGCGTGGTCGGCGCGCACCGACAGCGACGGCTCGGCGCTGCGGATGGCATTGGCGATGCGGGTGGCGTTGGTGAAGTCCGGCTCGTTGAGCAGGATGCTCAGCTGCCGCCCCTGCCCGGCCACCTGCAGCGGCGACGCCTGTTCCACGCTGCCGCCGGAGGGAATCCAGCCGACGGTGGGATGGTTCTTCTGCAGCGACGCGGTGAGCCCCTGAAACTGGTACCCGCCCACCGAAATGGCGCCCTGGGCCATGGCGTACAGGCGTCCGTCCGGGCCCATCAGCGGGGTCAGCATCAAGGTGCCGCCAGTGAGGCTGCGTGCGTCGCCCGACGAAGACACCTGCACGTCCAGCATCTGCCCCGGTTCGGCGAACGCAGGCAGCTTGGCGGTGACGATCACCGCGGCCACGTTGCGGCTGGCAATGTCCGCATCGTCAACGTTGACGCCAAAATTGCGCAGGGTATTGGCCACCGATTGCACGGTGGCGCGGTTGCGCTGCGAATCGCCGGAACCGGACAGGCCGAACACCAGCCCGTAGCCGGTCAGCGCGTTCTCCCGTACGCCGGCCACGCGGGCAATGTCCTTGACCTTGACCGTGCCGGCCTCGGCCGTCGACGTGGCGCACAGGGCGGCCAGCAGCAGTAACAGGGGGATGGTCCTCACATCAACCTCAGCCACTTGAACAGACGGTAGATCACGCTCTGGCGCTGGGATTCACTGACGATGCCCACCCCGTCCAGCTCCAGTTCGGCATTGGCGATGCGGTTGGACCACACCGTGTTCTGCGCCGAGACGTCCTGCGGCCGCACCAGCCCCTTCAACCGGATGCGCTGGTTCTCGCCGTTCACGGTGAGGTTCTGCCAGCCCTCGATGCGCAGGCCGCCGTCGGGATCCACCGCCACCACCTGCACCGACACCTGGGTGCGCAGCTCGCCCACGCGGGTGGTCTGCGCGCCGCCGGAGTTGCTGCCGCCAAGGCCCAGGTCCGCGTTGTAATCGGTGGTCGGGGTGCGCAGGCCAGCGTTGAGCTCCAACCGGCTGGACGCGTCGGTGGCGGCCTGCGAACGCGCGCGGGTGGCTTCGGCCACGAACACGGTGATCACATCGCCCACCCGGTAGGCACGATGGTCGGCCGCGAGCGCGCGGTAGCGCTCGGGTTCGATCAGGCTCTGCGCCTGCACCAGTGGGCTGGCCAGCATCAGCAGCGCCAGTGTAAATACTGCCTTGTCATTCATCGATCAGCGCCTCTGCCGGTGCCACTACCCGCGCCTGTACCGCGCTGCGCGAACCCTGCGGGCGGACGCTGATGCGCTCGCCGACCACGCCATCCATCAGGGCCGTGCCCGCCACCACGATGCGCACCGCACCGCGCTCGACCGCAAGCTGCACCGGCTGCTGCGCCACCACGTCCGGCACGCCGGCAAGGTCGGCCTGCAGCACCGGGGTGCCGGCGCGCACCGCACGCCGCAGGCGCAGCGGCGCCTGTACGTCCAGCGTTGCCACGGCCGCGCCGTCGCAGCACACCATATCCACGTTCGCGGTGACCGCCTGCACATCCGACAGCGGGGTGTTCACCGCGTAGTCGGCCTGGTAGGCCAGCACGCTGCGCGGTTCGCTGGCTGCCAGCCAAACCGTCAGGTTGCGCCGGACGCCGTCAGGGCCGTCGACCTGCACCGGCACCGAAGCCCGCGCACGCGGCCAGCGTCCAGCCACCTGGCCGACCTGCACGCGCGCCTCGGCGCCTACGCCGGCAAGGTCGGCCACCCGGCCGATGGCGCTCACCGTGGCTGCGCTGCCCTGCGCGCGCAGGCGCGCCTGCAGTTCGACTACCACTTGGTCGGCCACGGTCGCGCCAGCCAGTGCGTCGGCGGCTGCAGGCGCAGGTGCAAGGGCGAACATCAGCAGCAAGGCGTGCATGTCAGCGGCGCAGGTTGTTGATGGTTTCAAGCACCTGGTCCGCCGCCTGCAGCACGCGCGCGTTGAGCTGGTACGCCCGCTGCGCCATGACCAGGCTGGACATCTCTTCGATCATCTGCACGTTGGCCATTTCCACCTGGCCCTGTTGCAGTTTGCCGCTGCCGGCCTCACCGGGCACCACATAGCTGGGGGTGCCGGCAGCCTGGGTGGCGATGTAGCGGTTGTCGCCCACCGACTGCAGCGCGTCGGCGGCGCCGAACACGGCCAGTTCCACCGCGCCCAGCACGGTGCGCTCGGTGTCGCCCGGCATCAGCACCGATATTTCACCGGCGCTGGTCACGCGCACGTCGGTGGCCTCCAGCGGAATCTGCGGCGCATTGGCCAGGCGTGCCCCCTGCATCGTGCGCAGGGTGCCCTCGCCATCCAGGCGGAACTGCCCGTCGCGGGTGTAAGCCACGGTGCCGTTGTCCAGTTCCAGTTCAAACAGGCCGGCGCCATCGATGGCCAGGTCGAGCGGATTGCCGGTCGGCTTGAGTTCGCCGGTATCGAAGTCGGCCACGGTGGCACTGATCCGCGTACCGCCGGGCATCGGATCGGTCGCGCGCGCCGGCGCGTCGGCAGCGACCGCCGAGGGCACGGCGGTGCCGGCCACGTCGGCGAAGTTGACCCGGGTGCGCTTGAACCCCGGGGTCTGCATGTTGGCGACGTTGTTGGAAATCACGTCGATCTGCTTCTGCTCGCTGCGCAGGCCGCTGGCGGAAATGTAGAGGGCATCGATCATGGGTGGCGCTTCGTGCTCAGTTGTTGCCGAGGTTGTTGATGCCGCGGTCCAGCATCTGGTCGTAGGTGCTGATCGCACGCCGGACCGAATCGATGTGGCGGGTGGTTTCCATCAGGCGCAGCATTTCGTCGGCGGCGTCGACATTCGCGCGCTCCAGCGCGCCCTGCACTACCGAGCCCTGCCACGGCTGAAGTTCGCCGCTGTAGGTGTAGGTGCCCGCCCCCATTGGCGTCACGCCGTCGGGCTGGGTCGCGCTGACCAGGCGCAGCTGGTCCACCTCGCGGTCGTCGGCCCAGATCCGGCCGTCGGCGTCCACGCGCACCTTGGCAGCGCTGCCGTTGGGGATGACGATCGGGCCGCCCATGCCGAGCACGGCTTCGCCCTGCGCCGTGACAAGCACCCCGTCCGCGTCCAGTCGCAGCGCGCCGGAACGGGCCAGCAGCGCCTGGCCGTCGCGCTCCACCAGCAGGAAACCCTGCCCACGCAGCGCGATATCCAGCGGCCTGCCGGTCTGGGTCAGGCCGCCGTCGCGCTGATCGGCCACGGTGCGCAGGCCAGCGGCGTCGGCGAAATCCGGACCGGTGCGCAGGGCGCGGTAGCCCGGCGTATGCGCATTGGCCACGTTCTGGCTGATGGTGCCCAGCGTCCGGACTTCGTTGGCCAGGCTGCGGCTGATCGCTTCCAGGGTGTCGGTCATGCGTGCCTCATTGGGAATGGATCGCGGCAAAGGAGCGCACCGGCAGCGTGGCCGGCACTTCGTTCAGGCCCAGCACCGCCAGGTACGGCATCGAACGGCCCAGCAGGGCGCGCAGCGAGCGCCGCGCCGGCGATGGGCACAGCAGCACCGGCACCAGGCTGCGGCCCATCATCGATTCGGCCTGCGCCGCAAGGTTCTTCATGAAGCCGTCCAGCTGCGCCATGTCGCCGAACAGCGAGCCGCTGCGACCGTCGGCCGGGCGCAGGTTGGCCAGCAGCGTGCGCTCCAGTTCCGGCGCCAGGGTCATCACGTGCAGGTCGCCCTGCGCATCGCGCAGGCCCTGGCAGATCGCCGCGCCCAGGCGCTCGCGCACTTTTTCGGCCAGTTCCTCGGGCTGCCTGGTGGTGCGGCCGGCGTCCACCAGCACTTCCAGGATCGCTTCCAGGTGGCGGATGCTGACCTGTTCACGCAGCAGGTGCTGCAGCACCTTCTGGATCTCCGACCAGGTCAGCACGCCCGGCACCAGTTCCTCCACCAGCGAGCCGTGCTGCTCGCGCAGCCGGTTGACCATGCGCTCGGCCTCGGCGCGGGTCAGCAGCTCGGCGCCATGGCGCTTGATCAGCTCGCTGAGGTGGGTGATCACTACCGTGTCAGCGTCGACCAGGGTGTAACCGGCACCGCGTGCGTGCTGGCGGTGCTCCTTGTTGATCCACTGCGCCGGCAGGCCGTAGGCCGGGTCCTTGGTTTCAGGCCCCTCCAGGCGCGGGCGGCTGCCGCCCGGGTTGATCGCCAGCACGCGGTCGATACTGAGTTCGCCCTGCCCGGCACGCGTGCCCTGGAACAGGATCTCGTAGGCGTTGCCACGCAGGTCGGCGCGCTGCGCGGTGTGCACCGGCGGCACCAGGAAACCCATGTCCTGCGCGAACTGCCTGCGCACATGGGAGATGCGGTCCTTCAGGTCGCCCTCGGCACCCAGGAAGGCGTCGGCCAGCTCGGCACCCAGCCGGATCTCCAGCGGCTCGATCCGCATCCAGTCCTGCGGTCCATCGTTGCGCGTTGCCGCAGCGGTGGCTGCCTCCTGCGCGAGTTCTTCAACCTGTTCCACACCCTTGCGCATAGCCGCCCAGGCCAGGCCACCCAGCACCAGCAGCACCGCGAACACCGGCAGCTTCGGGAAGCCCGGCAGCAACAGCACCAGCAGCAGCACGGCGGCTACGATGGCCAGCGCCTTCGGGTTGGCCATCACCTGGCGCGGAATTTCGGTACCCAGCTGCGCGTCCGCGGCGGCGCGGGTGATGATGATGCCGGTGGCCACCGCGATCACCAGCGACGGGATCTGGGTGACGATGCCGTCGCCAATGGTCATCAGCGTGAAATGCTGTACCGCCTCGCCCCACGGCAGGCCGAGCTGGGCGATGCCGATGGCCAGGCCGCCGACGATGTTGGTGAGGATGATGATGATGCCGGCGATGGCATCGCCCTTGACGAACTTGGTCGCACCGTCCATCGCGCCGTAGAAGTTGGCTTCCTTTTCGATCTGGGCGCGGCGGTGGCGCGCCTCCTTCTCATCGATCAGCCCCATGTTCATGTCAGCGTCGATGCTCATCTGCTTGCCGGGCATGGAGTCCAGGGTGAACCGCGCCGCCACTTCGGCCACGCGCTGTGCACCGGAGGTCACCACCACGTACTGCACCACCACCAGAATCAGGAACACCACGATGCCAACGATGTAATTGCCGCCAATGACGAACTCACCAATGGCGTTGATCACCCGTCCCGCGTCGCCGCCCTCCAGGATCAGCCGCGTGGCCGAGACGTTCAGCGACAGGCGGAACAGCGTCGACAGCAGCAGGATGGTCGGGAAGGTGGAGAACTTCAGCGGGGTGTCGGTGAAGAAGGTCACCAGCAGGATCAGCATCGCCATGCTGATGTTCACCACCAGCAGGAAGTCCAGCAGCATCGGCGGGATCGGTACGAACAGCACCACCAGCACGCCGATCACCAGGGCCACCAGGGCCAGGTCGCGGCGGCCACCCCACATCTGGCTCAACAGCATCTTCATGCCGCCGCCCCCTTGCGCTTCCACAGGGTGCGGTACACCGGCGCCAGCTCGCCATAAAGTGCCTCGGACACGGTGTGGTCGATATCGCAGTCGCGGTACAGCGCCCGCGCCAGGCTGGGAATGCGCATCACCGGCACGTTGTGGCGCCCGGCCAGCCGCCGGATCATCGCGGCCAGCGTCCCCGCGCCCTTGGCGATCACCACCGGGCCGACCATCTTGCCGGGACGGTACCGCAGGGCCACCGCGTAATGGGTGGGATTGGTCAGCACGACATCGGCTTCGTGCACGCGCGCCAGCGACCGGGTCTTGCGCAGCAGCTCGCGCGACTGCTGCCGCCGCTTGGACTTGATGGTCGGGTCGCCATCGCGCCGGCGCACTTCATCGCGCACCTCGCGCCGGCTCATGCGCATCTTCTTGCCGTACTCGCGGCGGGTAAACAGCAGGTCCACCACCGCGGCCAGGCCAAGCACCAGCAGCACATACAGCGAGGTCTGCACGAACATGTCACGGAACAGCCCGGCCACGCGATGCGGCAGCACATGCACCACCGATTCGGCCAGCCCGCGCGCCTTCCATGCGAACACCGCGCAGACCGCGCCAAGCAGCACGAACTTGCCGCCCATCTTGCCCAGCTCCCACAGGGTACGCAGCGAGAAGATCCGCCGGAACGCATTGGCCGGATTCATCCGCTTGAAATCCGGCTTCAGGGGTTGGGTGGTGAACATCGGCCCGGTCTGCAACACATTGCCGAGCACGCCGGCGACGACCAGCGCCAGCATCAGGGGCAACAGCGCCTGGCCCAGCGGTGCGTATACCGTAGTAGTCCAGTGCGCGAAGGCACCGTTCAATGCAGGCGTGGAGCCGGCCAGAAGGATCATGCGCCGGGTCGCGTCGGCCAACGCCAGCGCAATCCCGCCAGCGGTCATTGCCAACGCCACCGCGAAGACCACCAGCACCAGGCTGCCGGACACGTCGGCGCTCTTGGCCACTTCGCCGCGTTCGCGTGCCTGCTCCAGGTGATGCTGCGTGGGCTGCTCGGTCTTGTCCTGGTCCTGCTGGCTCATGCGCCCCCCAGCAGCGACGGGATGCGCTGGAACGCATCGCGGTACATGCGCTCGAACAGCGCCGGCACGAACGGCAGCGTCGCCATCATCATCAGCAGCGCTACGATCATCTTCAGCGGCAAGGCCAGGAAGTACACGTTGGCCTGCGGCATCGACCGCGTCGCGTAGGCGGCGCCGATATCCACCGCCAGCAGCGCCAGCACCACCGGCGCCACCACCACCAGCCCCATCAGGAAGCTGCTGCCCAGCATGCCGAACAGGCCGTCCGGATGCAGGCGGCCGCCCTGCCCCAGCGGAAGCAGATGCGCGCTGGCCACCAGCATGCGGTACAGGTCCAGGTGCAGATCCAGGGTGAAGAACAGCACAGTGCCCACCAGCATCAACAGCGTGCCCAGCAGCGACTGGGTTTCGCCCTGCGCGGCCGGATTGAACAGGACCGCCGCGCTGGCGCCGGCCTGGATGTCGATCAACCAGCCACTCATGTGCAGCGCCGCCTGCGGCAGCATGACCGCCAGCCCGAAGGCAAGGCCCAGCACCAGTTCCCCGGCGAGGGCGCTGATCCAGCCGATGGCGCCGCCCTGCGGCACCGTGATCTGCGCCGGCTGCGCCTGCACCGTCAGCCAGGCCAACGCCATCGCCAGCACGATCCGCACCATCGGCGGCGCCCAGCGTAGCGGCGTGAGCGAGGTGAGCGCAGTGGCCGGCAGGTAGCGGACCATGGCCAGCAGGAAGCTGCCCGCGAAGGAATGCAATGCGTCCATCGGCTACATCCCCGCCGCCGCGGCGAACATGCGCTTGGCAAGTTCAACCGCAACCGAGAGCATCCAGCCACCCATGGCGACGCATACCACGCCGACCACGATGATCTTGGGCACGAAGGTCAGGGTCATTTCCTGCACCTGTGTGACGACCTGCACGATCGAGATCAGCAGGCCCACGACCAGGGTCGACAGCAGCACCGGTGCCGACATTTTCAGTGCGGCAATCAGGGTGTCGATCAGCAGGCGCATGGCGAAATCAGAATCCATCTGAATGCTCGCCTTGGCTATGGGGGTGAGAGGGTGTGTTGCAGCCGCTGCGCAAACTCGGCCACCGGCACGCCCGGCATGCTGCCGGCCTCCAGCAGTTCCGAGAGGAGCGCTTCGGAGCCAGCCGTGTCGCCCTGCTTCTGCAGCAGCAGGCTGCGGGCGTAGCGGCCGGTGATGCTGTTGCGGTCCAGACGCAGCGCACGTTCGATGGAGGGCTCCGCTTCCGCGTGCTGGTCGCGCAACACGGCGATCAGGCCAAATCCGCCATGGGTGTCGGCGAAGTTTCGATCCAGCGCGTAGGCGTGCTGGTAGCTGGTGTAGGCGGCATCGCTGTCTCCCTGCAGAAGCTGGGTCCAGGCCAGCGCATGCCACGTGCCGATATGCTCGGGCATGGCCTGCACCGCCTGCTCCAGCACAGCCTGCGCCTGCAGCAGTTCATTGCGCAGCATCAGGCACTGGCCCAGCCCGGACAGGACCCGGCCGGAATTGGGGAAGCGCACGAGGGCGCGTTCAAACAGCGCTTGGGCCTCCGGCCACTCGCGGTTCCACAGCGCCAGGGTGCCGGCCACCAGCAGCGCTTCATGCTGCTCACCGTCGAGCTGCAAAGCGGCTACCGACGCCTGCAGCGCGGGTTCCGGTCGGTTGCTGTCGAACAGCGCAAGCGCGGTGACGCCGTGCGCCTGGGCATAATTTGCATCCAGCGCGAGCGCAGCGCGCAGTTGCGCCAGCGCGGCATCGTAGTGCTGCTCCTGCAGGTCGATGCGTGCGGCCAGGACATGCAGTGCGGTCGACCCGCCATGCCGTGCAACCGCGTCGTTTACCGTATTGCGGGCGCGCTCCGACTGGCGCAGGCAGAGCTGCGCGAACGCCAGGTCATGGGCCACCGCCGGGGCATCAACGCCCTGTTGCACCAGGCTTGAAAGCTGCTGCGAAGCATCGCCGTAGCGGCCCGTGGACAACGCCAGACGGGCGCGCCGGAAGCCAACGGCTGCCGTGTTCTGAAGGATATCGGGCAACCCGGCGAGGACATCCTCTGCCGCTGCAGGCGCGCCGTCGGCGGCAAGCAGATCGGCCAGTTCGCACGCCAGGTCCACGTTGTCTGAATCCGCCGCGAGGTAATCCCGCAGCCGTGCCGCACGCACAGCGTAGCCATCCATCTCTGGAGCTTTCCTTGCCATGACACGTAATGTCCCGGAACACGAACGTGCACCGGCCCCCTGTACGACTTCCCTGCTGTGTTCCGTCGGTCAAACCCCTGACCGTCGGTGCAGAGTGAAATTACGGGGGAGCCATGGGGGGTGTCAAGAGCGCGTCCAGGCAAGTTTGCAATATCGTTATTGCGTCACAGATTCACATGAACGAGTGCCGCTAGCTGCACAGCATCCTGGGGAAGAAATCCTCATCGCACCTGTGGCTCCATCGTGCAACCCGGCGTAGGGCGTTGTCCGTCCAAAGCGGAGAACCCAAAAACACCATCCAGCACCTTGAGTTCAAACGTGTCACCAGCCACGAGCAATGACAAGTCAACCGAACCCGGTGCGTACCGGATCAAACGCGAAGCCGGCCCCGTCTCGCCCGGAAGCCTCACACTGGCACTCATCAGCCGCTGCACGTTACCGCTCGCGTTGGGCAGCAGCGACGCAAGCACAAAGCATTGGTTACGCGGCTCGGCAGCGATGGGGTTGACCAGTGCAGCGGCGCTGGACAAAAACAGCTGTGAAAGGAACCCCAACCCTGCAGCGACGACGACAAACAAAACGCCGTGTTTTGAGAAAGATGCCTTGGGTTCGCTCATGTAGTGGATCCGAATCGCGAGCGCTGCCAGCGCCAGAGCCGAAACAACGAGCCACAGGACTGAGCGCGCCACGTTCCACCAGGCGTGCGGGACGAACAGCGATGATCGCCCCGCCACAATCACCAAGGCGATTGCCGCAATTAACGCTGCAAGAACAGCCAGCACGCCGGGCTTGGCAGCGGAATGGACCGCGGGGTTGAATTCCTGACTCATCTCTTATCCGGCATGCCCCAGTAATAACTGGTGCTTTTCGGGTCAGCGTACCATGGCACCGCAGGCTTCGAAGGTGGTGCCATGGGCTTGGGTGCAGGCGTGGGCCAGTACTGGGTTCCCTTGGATGCGTCCGGAGTGGGCTTGACGGCAGGACGCCCAGCTGTTGCCGGCACTCCCCAATACGGACGTTCCAGGCTGGGATCGTGCTTGTAAGGCTGCGGATTCCGCAATATGGGGCTCACCGCCGCGTCCCAGCCAAACGCTGCCGCAGTTGCGCCGAGCAGGGCCCCCGCAGGCACAGCATAAGGTGCAAAGGGCCCGGTGTACGCACCCAGTACTGAGCCGGCTACAGCGCCCCCTGCAACGCCACCGAGCCACGTAGCCGCGGCACCACCAGCAGCATCCATGGCCACGACCGTACCCGCCTGCCACTTCCGGCCTTCGGGCGCCGCCATGATGAAGGCTCCGCCGTCCACAGCCAACGCCACATTGCCGACAACAGCCACGCCTCGGAGCGCGCCACCGTAGCGTCCAATGGACTGGTTGATCTCCTTGGAAACCTCGGCGTAGGGGCCAAATACCTTGGCTGCGTGTTCGAGGTCGCTGTTGACCAGCTCATTGATGGGACTACCATTCAGTCCAGTGCCGGTCCATGCCAGCGCTGCGGGCTTTCCGGTCAGATAGCGCTGCCCGGTGTTCTCGGCTATCCCTGCCCAGAAGTTGACCTTGTTCGCACCCTCGCTGACTTCCGCCCAAGGGAAGGGAGAGGCCGTAGGTGTTCCTGCAAAGCCCCGATTCATCATGCCCGGCTTGCTGGACGTGTAGGGCCCAGGGATAGATCCCGTCATGCGCCAATCTGCGTTGGCTGCAGGCGGCGTACCATAACCGTTAAGCCAGGTTGCCTTCTCACGCGGCACGTCGACGACTACCTGTTGCTGCGGACGCTGCAGGTCAATCCACTTGGCGTTTTGTCTGTCCCAGCGATAGAAATACCAGCCGTCGCCATAGGGCCGCGCCGTCACGTTGATCGTTTCGAGCGTCTCTATCTTGTCGGCAAATGACGTCCTTGAAACTTCGCGGAACTGCCCATCCGTCAGCAGGGAGGGCGCTGCCAGGGACGGCACGCGCTCAGCGCTTGACGTGACAGACAGCGGGCCCGCCTGCTGCTCAATGGCCTCGCGTACCGGACTGGCGTAGCCATTGCCTTGCAATGTTTGCGCCAGGCCGTTTGCCAATGCGTTGCCGAACGCGTCCGACGCGATTGCGCCGTAATTGATGTCCTCTTCGATACCGAATGTGCGTCGCGAATGTAGGCTGACAACCCCCCCCACCAGTCCGGTGATGGTGTCATTGACCACCTGATTGGAGGCAAGACCCTGAATATAGGGATCCAGCTTCTGATTCAGCTTCGCACCCGCCACCGAGGTCACCGCACTGGCCGCAATCGAGCGCCAGCTGAAGTGGGTATCGGCAATGCCAGCAATCTTGCCCGCTGCGTACCCGCCGGCAGCATTTGCGGCGCCCATGGCGGCGATGGTGCCATACCTGTTGTTGGCAATCAGGTCAGCCATCTTGGCGCCGCCGCCAATGTAGGCCCCCACCCCAGCTCCGACCATCGCCCCAATGCCTCCGGCTACCGCGCCGCGCAAGCTGAAGCTGTCGACAACGCCCATTGCCTTGCCAACTGCCTGGCTCGCGATACTGCCCGCCATTCCGCCAGCGAAGGCCGCCGCCGCAATGGTGGCCGAAGCCGCCAGAGTAGTTGCGCCTGCCAGCGCCGTTCCGCTGAGCACGGCAGTACCTGCAGCCCAGAAGCTGCCGGTCATGGCCCCCATGGCGACCGCGGCGGCACCGGCGGTAAATATCGTCGCAACGACCGCCACGATGACCATCAACACCATGGCAATGCCGTTGCAATGCTCCTTCGGCGGCGGCTCGATGTAGGGCAGCGACGGCGAGGTGTTGCCGATCGCTTCCTGCGGGCTGAAGGGCTTGAACGTGCTCGCGTCGTTGGCGGTGACCTTCACCTCTGGCACCACCAGGGTGGTCCCGGCGGTCAGCCCGCTGTCGTCGCTGATCGCGTTGGCTTCGGCCAACACGTACCAGAGGTTGGCATTGCCGTAGACGCGCTGGGCGATGCCACGCAGCGTTTCGCCCGCCAGCACCGTGGTGCGGCTGCTGCCGGCGGCGTTGTTGCTCTGGTAGGCGGTGAGGCGGCCTACCACGTCCACTTCGCCGTTGCGCTTGCCCGAGCCCACCAGCTGGCCATTGACGTAGGCATACAGCTGGTTCTGCGTGGCCTGCAGCGCGTCCTGGCTGAATGCACCATTCTTCAAGGTGCCTTCGCGACGCTGCAGGATGTTGCCGGTACCGTCGTAGCTGAAGTAGCGGATACGGTCGTCCAGCGTGCCCAGGTTGCTGGCCAGCGGGGTGTTCTCGCGCACTGCCACGCGGCGTCCCCATGCGTCGTAGCTGCTGTAGGTAGTGGACGCGCGGAAGTTCTGGTTGGTGCTGGTGCCCTGAACCCGCGCTTCAAGGTAGCTGTCGCGGGCCTCGTAGGAGTAGAAGTATGTGTGCCGGTATCCCTTCGGATCACTGGCGCTGGCGCCCACGCCATCCTCGTGCTGCAGGTGCTGATACCCGTAGCCGAGCAGGCGACCGGCGGCGTCATAGCCGGTGTAGTTGATCGTGGACAGGTACTGCAGGCTGCGCAGGTCGGTGGTCTGGAACGCGCCGCCATCAGATTGCTGGCCAGCCGCCCAGTCCAGCTGGCGACCCTGCACTATCTGCTGCCTGATCCGCCCATCGGCGTCGTAGCTGAAGGTCTCGGCGTGCTTCAACCAGCCGGAGATGTTCACCCCGTTGCGGGTGCTGCCATTGTCGAAGTAGGTGCGCTGCTCGATCACCCGTCCAACGGCATCGTAGGTGTAGGCATCCTTCAGCGACATGGGTGCGGTGTCGCCCAACCCCGCCGCCTGGAACACGCGCAGGCGCTGGCCGCGCTCGTCGTACTGCGTGGTCTCGGCCACCTCCACAAGGCCGCTCATGAAGCGCCTGCGGGTGGCACGCCCCGCTTCGTCGTAATCCAGCGCGTAGCTGATGTCGCTGCTGCCCAGCACGATCTCGCCGTTGGCCAGCTTGCCGTTGGCCACCGTCACCCGGTTGTTGGCGTCGTATTCGTACCAGTAGGCCTTCTTTCCGGGCATATTGAACGGTTGGCTCGGATCCGGATCGAAGTAGCCTTCGGTTGAATCCAGCTCGCCTTCGCGCTCGAAATTCCAGCTGAAGTCGTCCATCCACAGCGCGTTGCCCCCGGTGCGGCCTGCCACGCCGCCGACCGACATGCTGACGGCACCCTCCGGAACGCGCGCGTTCACATACGCCGAATGCCATTCGCCACCTGAGCCGCTGTCGACCGGAGCGCCCTGCACGTCGGCGATGACGTTGCCCTGCGCGTCGTAGAAGCGAAGGAACACAGCGCCCCAGGCCGTCCCGGCACTGGATGCACCCTGCTGCACGTTGGCCCGTGCGTTGACCATGCGACCCGGGCGGACGTTCACACTGTTGTAATTGACCGCGCGTGTCTCGCTGTCCTGGTTGAACTTCAGGGAGCCATTGTAGTCGCCTGACCAGGTGACCCCCGGCTCAAAGTCCCAGCCAGAGAAGCCGTCGCTGAGATCACCATTGGGAAGCTCGGTACCCCAGCTGAAGTTGTCGATGAACAAGGGATCGCCGCCCCCCGTGCGGTACGCCCGTACGCCGATCGACATGAAGGCGGCGCCATAGGGTACCCACTCGGTCAGGCGGGAATCGTAGATGTTCCCGTTGGACGCCGATTCCACCATGTTGCCTTCGGAGATCGACAGCGGGTTGCCTGCCTGGTCGTACCACTGGATGTACACCGCGGCGCCGGCTTCACGCTCGCTGGAGGCACCCTGGTCCACCCGCACGGACGCAGTGATCTTCTCGCCTTGACGCACCCCGACGCGCTGCTTGTTCAGGATGGTGGACTCACCGGTGAAGCTGTACTGGCCACGCAGAGTGCTGTTACCCTCGCCGCCGCTGACGACGGACCATCCCTGCCCCATCACCCAACCCACGTCACCGGCCTCGAAGTCCGGATTGGTGATGCCGGTGATGTCGATGCCGGGGGCCGTGGCGTCGTACGCCGAGGCCGCCAGCACGCGCCGACGGTTGCCGGCGGCGTCATAGTCGTAGCTGAGTTCCAGCAGGTTCCGGCCATCGACCTGGTCACGCTGGGTCACACGGCTGATACGGCCATGCGCGTCATAGGTGACCCGTGTGAGTACATGCAGCAGCTTCCCGTCTGCGTCGTAGGTGAAGGCTTCCTCCAGCGTACGGTTGCCATTGGCGTCGTACTCGTACTGGAACCAGTTCCTGCCTTCCTTGAGCTCCCTGAGCGCCCCCGAGCGGTAGTAGCTGTACTCCCGCTTCGGATCGTTGAGCACCTCCGGTTCGGGCAGTTCGTACTCGACCAGGTTTGAATCCATTCCGTACTGCTTCCAGTCGCGGTCGTACCAGTAGTCCGCCACCGGCGTGGAATAGGATCTGCCCTCCTCGGTCCACTTGCTGTTCTCGCCGCGCAGCTGGCCGGTAATCGGGTCGTAGGTGTAGTCGTAGTCGGCACCGCTGAGGTCGTTATGGTCCTGCAGACGGCCGAAGAAGTCGTAGTTCCAGGTCATCTCATCCAGGAACAGGACCTCGCCTTCGCTGTCGGTCACCGTGCTGCGGCCGCTCGGCCGACGCGACTCCAGCAGCAGGGTCTGCGAGGTCTCGCGGCCGTTGGCGCCCTTCGCCTTGATGATGACTTCCCGTGTCCCGACGCTGGCCAGGCTGCCGGACAGGGTGCCGGTTGCCGGGTCGAAGGCCAGCCCGGAATCGTCCTCGGCCGATCCAACCGCAACCTGGATGCGGTCGGTGAAAGTCCGTCGCAGTTCCGGGTCGTAGGTACTGACCGTCTTGATCACGTACGCCTGGAGGCTGATGCCTTGTCCCGGGGCGGCAATGAACGCGTTGGCCGGAACCTGGTAACTGAACGCCTGTCCGGGCGACACCCGCTGGGTGAACAGACCCAGGTTCGGCCGGGGGGCGTCGCTGTAGAAGTTGTTGTAGGCGGTCTGCCCTACCGAAGACACGTGGGCCGACGTTGTCGAGGTCTTCCCACTGCTGCTGGTCGCGGTGAACACGATCTCGTAGCTGCCGGTCTGGGCGATGACGCCGGTGACCGTACCGGTCTGTGCGTCGTAGCTGAATCCGGTGGCCTCCACTGCCGGTTCGTTGCTGGTCGAGTAGAGCACACGAACCGAGATCGCAGGCTGTTCGCCGTCTGAGGTGGTGAAAGCACCCGCCGGAATCGTCACGCTGATCGACTGGCCCACCAACCCGATCTGGTACCCCACGACGCCGCCGTTGTAGACCGGCACGCCATCGGCAGCCAGGCTGGGGTCTGACAGCGCGTTGGTCTCACGGATCTTGTTGCCCTGGGCATCGTAGCCGTAGGACATCGCCACCCCTGCAGCGGTGAGGCTGCGGATGACCAGCCCACGGCTGTCGTAGTCGTAGGTGTTGACGTAGCCGAGGGCATCGGTAACGCGCAGGCGGTTGCCGTTCTGGTCCAGCGCATAACGCTCGCGCGTCGCCTTGCTGCGGCTCTGGCCGTCGGCCTCGGTAAGGAAGTCGCCTTGGGCGACCACGCGCCCGGCCGTGTCGTACTCCAGGAAGGTCACGTAGCCCAGGGGATCCTGGGTGTACCGCTTCTGGCCGAACACGTCGTAGGCGGTGACGGTGCGGTGGCCCAGCGCATCTTCGCTGTACACCTGGCGGCCACTGGCGTCGAAGCCGTTGCGCTTCCAGTTCCCGTTCGCGTCGCGGGTACCGGTCAGGCGACCCAGCGCGTCGTACTCCCACTGCAGTTCAGGCGCCAGCTCGGCCACGCTGCCGTTGGCATTCAACACCCGCACGGTGGGCCGGAGCTCACGGGTGACCTGGTTCTGCTGGTTGTACTCGTAGTACGTCATGTTGCCGAGTGCATCGGTCTGCGTGAGCACGTTGCCCCACGCGTCGTAGCTCCATTCGGTCATTGCATAGTCGTTTTCCAGGTCGTTGTTGCCGGCCGCATACTGCCGCAACAGCTTGCCCCGATGGTCGAGCTCCATGCGGGTCTCGACCTCGACCTCGGTACCCGCGCCGTTGCGGACGACGTGCCGCTCGGCGATGACATTCCCGGCCAGGTCATGGCTGTAATAGCGCCAGACGCCGCCCTCGGCATTGCTGGCGATCATGCGGCCGTTGTCGTCGTAGACGTACTGGGCAGCGAAATCGCTTGTGGAAAGGCCGGCGTCCAGGCGGCTGTCCTTGGCGATGATCTCGCCGAAGGCGTTGTAACGCACCTGCGAGCTGGCATCGGTCTCCACCCCGACCACGCCCCCGCCCTGCCCCTGGTACAGCTCGCGATACACGCGGCTGGTCAGCTGGCGACCCGCACGGTCGTAGACCGCCTCATTGGTCACCACCGCCCAGCGCCCGGAACTGCCATCCAATCGGTTGCGGGTGGTCAGCAGGCGGTCTGCGGCGTCGTAGGTACGGGTGAAGACCGTACCAGAGACATCGCGCTCCAATACGTTGCGGCCCTGCCAGTCATACAGGGTGGTGTGAACCTGGTCGCGGGCGGATGCCACGGCGGTCTGCCCGGCTTCCAGGCCGTCGGCGTAGCGCCGCACCTGCACCACGTTGCCGAACGCATCGTAGGCCATGGTGCTGTACGGCGAGGCCCGGCGATACAGGGTGGCACTGCCCAGGCCCACGCTGGTGGCGGCCAGCTGCTGGTCGGCATTGCCGTTGACCACGTCGCGCTCGCTTTCCAGTACGGCGGTGACCTGGCCCAGCGCGTTGTAGAAGGTCTCGGTGCGCTGGCCCTGCACGGTGGCGGCAGTGGCGCGGCCGCCGGCGTCGTACTCGGTCAGCGTCTCGACGAACTGGCCATCGGCGGGATTGCCGCGGCTCTGCCGTTCACTGATGCGGCGGCCCAACGCATCGTAGGTCCATTCGGTGACCCGGTCCTGGCCGACGCTGGTCGGCTCCTTCCAGGAGCCAGGCGAGCCGTCGTAGGCCCAGTACCACTCCATCTGCGCCAGTTGGGTTTCGCGGGTGACTTCGCCGCGGGCGTTGTATTCCCACAGCGTCACATATCCATCGCCATCGATGCGCTTTGTTTTCCGCCCAGCGTCGTCGTAGAAGTAGGCGGCTTGGTTCCAGCGGGTATAGGTGTAGCTCAGCGTCGAGTACTCACCCATCCGGTACACATAATTGCCCGGATCCTCCAGCAGCTCGGCCTCCCGAACCAGCTCGCCGTAGATGTTGTAGTCGAATTGCCTGGTTGCACCGTAGTAGTAGTCCCAGGAGCCATCCCATCGGTTTTGCCGATAGTTGACCTCGGCCACCTGGAGCTTCCTGCCCGCTCCGTCATAGAAGGTCGCCAGGATACGGTCGACGCCCACTGCCGGCGTCAGCCGGCCGGCAATATCGGACGACTGCAGCACAGTTCCCGGCGTGCTGGCAATGCCGTTTGCATAACGCCGCAGCTCGATCTGCTCGCCCGCCGTGTTGTAGGTGTACCCGGTGACCAGGCCTTCTGCATCCACCTCGAACTGGAGCTGGCCGGCACTGTCGTAGCTCTTGTAACTGTAATTCCCCATCACATCCTTCTGCATGACCGCGCGGCCAAGCAGGTCGTACGTCACTTCGATGGTGGGGCGCACACCAGTCGCGACCAACTGCCCCTGCGCATTCAGGGTTCCGGGGTCCGGGAACCGCGTGAGCACCTGATTCCCACGATTGTCGTAGCCGTATTCGGTGACACGTGCGCCCGGCGTACCGGCATCTTCCGTGCGGCGGGTGACTTGGCCAAAGACATCGAACTCGCTGCGGATCACGACCGAGCGCACAGTAGTGACGATGGTGCCATCACCGCTAACGCTGGAGATCGCCACCTGCGGGCTGGTCTCCACAATCCGGTGGCCGCCCGCATCGTACTCGTAGGACCAAACCGCCAGATTCTGGTCGGTGTACTGCATCAGCTGCCCAGCCGCGTCATACGCGTAACGCTGCACTCCGCCCAGTGCGTCCACGCTGGCGACCATGCGGCCTGCGGCGTCGAACTCCTGGGTGGTAATGCGCACGTCCGAAATGCCCGCCAGATGCGCGGCGAGCTCGGTTTCGCCCCACGCCCGGTTTTCAACGGCGGCGCCGTAGCTGAGCCTTGCCACCCGCTGGCCCTGCGCGTCGTAACGATATTCCTGCACGCTTCCTGCGGAACCGATCTGGAAGCGCTCACGCCCGGCACTGTCGTAGACATGCCGGGTGACTTGCTGCGGCACTTCATCGATCGGGCGGTTGTCGCGGTCGTTGGCAACGATCGCGTCCAGCAGCTGCGGCAGCGTGTCCCAGTACATCTGCTGGTACTGCTGCATCGCAAAGCTGGCCATCCGCGTGGGGATATACCACTGCGGCGATACGCCATAGTCGATGGTGGAGACAACGCGCCCGGCGCCGTCGTAGACGAAGCGCTGGACCTTGGCGCCATTGGCAGAATCGGGCGTGTACCAGGTGTTTTCGCCATCGATGGACAGCGCCCAGGTCAGCGTTGCCACCAGCTGACCGGCTGCGTCGTACAGCCGGTCCACCCGGTTGTTCTGGCGCCAGGTTGCGTCGAGGTAGTCGCCGATGTTGTCCAGCGTGATCTCACCACTGGCGATGCCGGCATGCGGCAGCGCGGTGGTCGGGCGCTCCAGTACCGCAGTACTGCGCACCCTGCCGGCGGCGTCGTACCAAGTCGCCCTGACGGCGCCGGCGCTGTCGATGTGATACGCCTCGCGCCCTGCGCTGGTGTACAGATAGGAATCGACCCGGTCACGGGCATCATCGGCCGCCACAGCCGCCAGAATGCCGTCCGAATCCAATGCGCCCGTGGCCAGCGCGGCCCGCTGTGCCGCGTCCAGCGCCAAGCCCTGCGCATAGCTGCGGGTCTGCACGACCAAGCCCTGGGTGTCATGGATGAAGCGGGTCACCGCGCCCGCCGCATCCACGCTCACCACCTGGCGACCATCCGCGTCGTACCGGTAATACGCCACGTGGTCGCGTGCATCATCGGCTGCGATGCGGGCGCGAATGTCCTGCTCGCTGGCTGCCAGCGGTAGCCCCTGCATATTGATGCCGTTGGCGAAGGTGCGGCTGGACACGCGCTGCCCGGCCACGTCGTAGCGGTACTCCAGCGCGCCCCCGGTGGGATCCACCTGCAGCAGCAGGCGTCCCGCTTCGTCGTAGACATAGCGGGTGGTCCGGTCGGCCGCGTCGGTGCGCGCCACCACGTTGTCGTTGCCGTCGTAGGTGTAACGGGTTACCAGATCCAAGCTGCCGGTCGCGCGGGTTTCACTGATGCGCCGGCCCAGGCCGTCGTAGGCGTAAGTCGTAGTGCGCGCGGCCGCAGTACCTGCCCCTTCGGTGACGCTCAGCTGCTGGCCCAGCCCGTCCCAGGCGTAGGTGGTCTTCAGCGCCAGCCCGTCGGGGTCGACCACGCTTTCCAGCAGGCGTCCTTCGCGGTCATGCACCATGGTCGTGCGCACGCCCGACCCGTCTGTCACGCTGGTCTGGCGGCCGAGTCCGTCGTAACGGTATTCCCAGCTGGCGGCAACGTCATGGACACGGTTGCCGTTGGTGTCGTACTGGTAGCCGTCATCCATACGCGTCAGCACGCGGCCGCGGGCGTCGTAGGTGTAACTGGTGCCCGCGCCCGTGAGGTCTTCCGTGCCAACCAGGTTGCCACGGGCGTCGTAGTAGTGCTGCGTACGCTCCTCGTATACTCCGAAGTCGTCTTCCCACCGTATGCCATCGCTGATCAGGCGGCCTTCCAGGTCGTACTGGTACTCGCGTACGTAACCGTCCGGCCTGCGCACCTCCACCTGCTCGCCGTGGGCGTTGTAGCGGGTAACCAGCTGCAACCCCAACGGGGTGGTCAGGGTCATGCTGCGTTCGCTGTCGTCGTAGGCGAAGGTGGTCACCCGGCCCAGCGCATCCACCGAGCTGACCGTGCGCCCATAGGCGTCATAGACGGTCTGTTCCGTTTCCTGGCGACCGCTTACGGTGCGTGACACAGCCACCTGGCGCCCCACGCGGTCGTACTGGGCATAGGTAAACGTGCCACGGCCATCCTGGCTGGCAACGACCCTGCCGAAGGCGTCGTACTGCGCCGTGGTCTGGCGCTCCAGAGCGCCCACATCCTCAGTGGTCACCGTCGCCAGGCCGCGCTGGTCGTAACCGTGGGTGGTGACCTTCCACGACGAGGCGGATACCTGCTCCTCGCGCCGGATCAGCTGGCCGAAGGCGTTGTAGCCCAAGCGGGTGCGGAAGCCCTCGCTGTCCACCTGCTCGATCAGGCGGCCCAGACGGTCGTAGAAGAACTGCCTGCGGTTGTCCACGGCGGCAACGAACTGCAGCACCTGCACCGCAGCTTCGGCCTGCGCGCGCCCGAACGGCGGCTGCAGGGCGATGCGCCCGGCATAGCCCAGGGTTTCCAGCTCCTGGCCGAACGCCGAATAGCGGGTCTCCTCCACCTCGCCCTCGGCATTGAGAATGCCGTCGGCGTCGGCCATGCCGTAGATGGTCTGGGTCAGGCGACCGGCACTATCATGGAAGTACCAGGTGCGGTTGCCTTCCGGATCGATGCTTTCGATGCGTAGGCCGATCGCGTTGTATTCGTGCCGCGTTCCGTACTGCGCAAACAGCGCATCCACCTGGGCGGCATCCATGGCCGGGTCGTACAGCGCGGCCCCCTCGCCGTTCAGCTCGCCGGTGAGGTTGCCGAACGCGTCGTAGCGGCGCACGCCATCGCGCACGTCGGTGCCGGTGGCATCCGAGCGCGTATGCAACAGGCGTCCCTGCGCGTCGTAGCTGAGGCGGGTCACCGCGCCTTCCGGGGACACCTCCACGATGAGCTGGCCCAGCGCGTCGTAACTGCGCAGCGTGGTACGTGCGCTGCCGGTCTTGGCAGCGGCGAGCACGGCGGAGAAGCTGCCGTCGAGCACACTGCCCTCCAGCTTCGCCGCGTACGCCACCACGGCGCGCTGGTTGCGCGCGTGGTCGTAGACGTACTCGGTGAGATAGCCTTCGGCGTCCAGCTGCCCGACCAGGGTGTTGCGCCCATCGTAGAAGCTGCGGGTGGTGGCATCTGCAGTGCTGGCCTGCGGTCGAAGGGTAGCCAGATCCCCGGTGGCCCGATCCTGTTCGCGGGTGGCAGTGGCATAGCGGATGACCGACATCTGCCTGCCGCCCGCGTCGTACTGGTACTCGGTGAGATAGCCTGCGGCATCCAGCACGCCCACCTCACGACCGTTGGCATCGTAGAGATGCCGCACGCTGCGCACCGACCCGGCGCTGCCGGCCGCATCCGTGCTGCGCACCTGCAGCAACCGCCCTGCCCCGTCGTAGCTCCAGGTGGTGGTGCCACCTTCGGCATCCACCTCCTGCAGCTTGCGGCCCAGCGCGTCGAAGCTTGCCGTAGCGATGCGATCCTGGGCACTGGCGGCCGGGCGGATGTCGGCCAGCAGGGTCGGCACCACCGCGTCGTTGCTCAGCCACGCGGCGGTGCTGACCCGCTCGGCGTAGGCCACGCTGCTGACGATGCGGCCCAGACCGTCTCGGATGAATTCCACCACCGCACCGGTGGCGTCCACCTGCGCGCTCAGCTGGCCGGCCGTGTCGTAGAAGAAATACGTGCGGCCGCCGTTGGCGTCCTCGCTGGCACGCAGCTGCCCGGTTGCGTCGTAGTAGTGACGGGTCTGGCGGCTGCTGCCTCTGCCGTCCAGCACCGATTCGGTGACCGCCAGCAGCTGCCCTGCCGCATTGCGGATCTCGGTGCGGACCAGGTCGTTGCTGCTGCCATCTCCGGCAATGCCGGCCTCGATGGCGGTGCGCACCGTGCTGCCCGAATCCTGATACAGCCAGGTGGTGGTGCGCAGCTGCTGCGCCTCCTGCGCCTGACCGTTCAGGGTGGCGCGTTCCTGCACCAGTTCGGACAACAGCCGGCCCATGCCGTCGTAGGCGTAGACAGTGGACTGGCGGACGCTGTAACCGGCAACCTCGTGCCCGTCCGGGTAGCGGGTGACCGCCTTTTCGCGCAGCAGGCCCTGCGCATCGTAGATATAGTCCGTGGCTTCGGGGTCTGGGCTCACGCCATCGAAGCTGCGCGCCTGGCTCAACCGCCCGCGCAGGTCATAGCTGTACTCCACCCAGCCACTGCTGGCCTGCTGGCTGCCATCGGCCCAGGCCTGCAGCGCCGCCGTCGAGCGCGCGCCGGTGTAGGTGGCGCCCAGGTAACGGCGCTCGCTGGCCAGCTGGCCGATTCCCGTTCCGGCCGCATGGTAGGTGCGCTCGGTGACCTCACCGGCGGCGTTGATGACGAACCGCACGCGGTCCTGCGCGTCATACAGGAAGGTGGTAGTGGCCCCGCCCTGCGCGCTCGCGGCGGTGCCGGCGCCGTCGGCGTCCAGCCCGCTGTAGACGGTTTCAGATGCCAGCTGGTTGCTGCCGGTGTAGGTGCGCTGCACAGCGCTGGCCAGCGCGGAGCTGCCCGGGTCCAGCGCAGCCCACTGCCAGGTCAGGTTGCCGCTGGCATCGTACTGGTTGTCCACCTGGGTGAGCAGCTGGCTGCCGCGCCGGGTCTGCACCTGGGTGAGGTTGCCGAATGCATCGTAGCTGTAGTGGCTGAGCGTGCGCTGCCCATCCACCGCCGGCGACTGAATTTCGGTGAGCTGGCCCGCCGCGTTGTGGAAGTAGGACCAGGTGCGGCCGCCATCGTCGGTGACGTCGGTTTGCCCGCTGGCCACATCGTAGCTGTAGTTCAGCGTGGCGTGCGCCCCCTGCGGGTCACCGGTGGTGACAGTGGCCACGCGGCCGCTGGCATCATAGGTGTAGCTGACAGTGCTGCCATCGCCCTGCCGCACCTGGCTGATCTTCAGGCTGGTGGCGTCGGTGTAGGTGTAGACCGTGCGGTACAGCTGCCCGTCGTTGGCGGCAGCGTTGGTGCTGTCCCAGGTATCGCTGTTGCCGTCGCCATCCCGGGGGGTCAGGTCGACCAGCACACTGCTCAGGCGACCCACCCCATCGTAGCCATAGCTGACCTGGCCGATCACCACGCCATTTTCGCGCGTGGACAGGGTGGCGAGCCGGCCGGCCGCATCGTAGGTAAACACCAGTGCGTCCGGGGTGGCGCCAGCGCTGGTGTCCTTGCTGCGGATCTGGGTGATGCGGCCGGCGCCGTCGTACAGCACGTCCCAGCTGGTGGGCGATGCCGCATCCCCGATCAGGTCGCGAATGCGGGTCAGGCGCCCCTTCAGGGTGGCGTTGGCGTGGTCGGCGTAGGTTTCCTCGCGCCGCGTGCTGCCTTCGATGTACGTCCAGCTCTTGCTGCCGGGGGCGTAGGTCAGCGTGTCATGCGCGCCATCGCCGCTGGTGGACTGATAGGTGTTGCCACCGGTATGGGTGAAGTCCTGGTAGGCCCCATCCCCGGTATGCAGGCGCATCACGCTGCCCACGGCGCCGACGGTACCGGAAAGCAGCTCCACGCGACGCTCGAACCCGGTGACCCAGCCGTCACTGCCCACCTGGCTGGACAGCCCCTGACTGTTGTAGGTGCGGAACTGCCCCAGGCTCATTCCGCGGAACAGCAGCTGCTCGTCCTGGCTGTGCAGCACCAGGTTGCCGTTGGCCACGTTGACGTACTGCCGGTCGGTACCCTGCGCGCCCAGGCGGGCATCCCCGCCCAGGCCGAGGCCGTTCTGCAGCAACGTGTTGAACAGCCCCAAGCCGTTACCGGAAATCACAGCAGCCATGCCCTGCCCCTCAAGTGGTGAACGACCGCCACGCATGTGCGGTTCCTTCATCCACAATCCCGGGGGACGGGAATTAGTTTAGGGGTCGGTTGCCGGTGCGCCTGCAATGGGGATCCGGCCTACAAGGGCGACTGCCTGAGCCCGGGCAGGTCCTCCATTCGTGCGGAATGCACGCACTGGCTGCGCTGCCAGAAGGAAGCGTACTCCGGGGGATGCGCGACGCTGTAAAGCCCGACGACCGGTACGCCGAGGGCGTCGTCGGCCCATGGACGGAGCAGTGCCCTAAAGCCCAAACTTCCTCGCCAAACGCTATTGCCACGCGCGAAACTCACGGATCAGCGAGAGTGCCCTCTCCCGTTTCCGGATCTGACACGACTTTTACCGAGGAACCATCGTAGAAGTTCCCCCTGTTCATATGGACCTCAAAAACCTCGAAGGGTGTCGTTATAGGCACCACAGGTACATCGCACGGCCATTGCGGAGGAGCCCACCGAAGAAATCTCCATTGGCTCGCCACAGGTCTCGCATCGCGCAGTGGAGACCTCGCCATCCTTCATATACTCGCCAAGTGCCCTCTCCAGAGTATCGAATGAAGGTATTTTTCTGTCATTCATATTTAACGACTCTCCATTTCAGCAATGACGTCTCTCAGAGAACGATCCTCCAGCCGGGGACGCTCGACCGCATCCCTCAACAACGATATCACTCTACTCGCCTCAACCGAGGTGACCGTCACTGCGTCAGACATGCCCGCCTGCATCGGCTAGCGAGAGAGACAACGATTCACCTCGAAAAGAATCGTCAGAGGAAATGAATGCGATAACGCTCCTGGGCATGCCGATCTTATAAAGTTCTGCCGTTATTTCGAGCCACTACTCTTGCGCCATCTTGGAGGTTGCCTCAATCACCGGAAGAACACTCCTCACCAGATATGCGCGAGCCTCATCCTCCGAATTGAAGTCCTCCACATGGCAGTCATCATTCCAAAGAGCATGCCTCCATGAGAACGTTGCGTCTTCGACACTCTCCAAAAGCTCACGCCTTGCATTCTGCCTGTAACCAGGCATCTGCTCCATCCTCTCTTGGAACAACGCAACCATTTCAGGAGTGCCGCCAACTTCATCCGAGTAAAACAACTCAATGGCTGACAGAATAACGTTGTAGCTTCTCACTAGAGCGACTCCGGATAAAAGGCAGCCATATCAAAGGCTCTCGTCGTAGTATTGTAAAGGTAGCCCCCTCCAACTTCTCGCATGTTACCACCTACTTCAGCAACGCTGATTTCGGCACCAGGGCTGTAAATTTCTTGCCGCCCTCATTGGCGTATCGTCTTGCAACATAGATGTCTCCCTTCTGACCCCCATATGTCCAGCCATCCGCCGTGGGTGTTTCGCACGATGTGAAAAGCCAATGCGAAGAGCTCTTCTATGTCGAGGCAACCGTACGTCATGTCCACACATCTTTGTGGTCGATAATTGACATTTGGTCACACACCACTACTTCCGATATCTTGAATCTGCCGCCATCGCGTCAAGTATTTCCGCCCATAGTCCTTCATCGACCAATTCGTCCCCAAACTTCCGGCCTGCAGAATGCGCCCGGTTGATCGCGCCACAAAGAATCAAGTACCTGTCGCCTTCCAGATCCGCTGCATACAGGTAGTTCAAGGCCCCCTCGTCAAGCGGGTCAAATACCTCCTCGAGAACAGCCTCCTCTCCCGGCAGGAAGGCATCACGGACCAAGCGTGAGAAGCACCTGAACTGAAACGTGCTCATGCCTATGGCATTTTCATCTGAGAAGATCATGGATCCAGCCATCTATACCTCACCATTATGATCTGGGCCTGCTGCTGCGACGACAAGTCGGCAATGTGCCTCGTAAGCGCGTCATAGCTCTTCAGCGACAGGCACATCATATCCATTGGCACGAAGTCAGCTTTTTCAAGATTCTGTGGCATTCATGTTGCCCGGATCCCGCTCAACAATGGTTTTCAGCAGAGTACGCGTTGCGGACATTCGAGCTTCACTAAGGGATGCAGAACTCGAACATGGGCACATACAGAGGCGATATTTGCAGCGATTCATCATAATCGACACCCGATTCAAGCAGAAGAATAACCTTAGCGTCCTTGCCGACCTGCATAACCCAGCCGTCGCCCACGCAGGAACCTTCCTTGATTGCCTTCACGGGAATCCAGTGGCCCTCAAACGACTGAGGGAACGTGACCTTGTCAGTTACGAATTCATGGAGTACTCGACGCTCATCCTCCTTCAAGGAAACCTCGCTCGAGATCTCCGGGACATTAAGAGCAGCAGCGTCAATCGCCACAGGCGTCGGCAAAAGACGCAATGTATGCCTCTCGCGCTGATTCATCCGGCAGCACTCTTCCTCCAGCCACAACGAGCTCCAATCCCGCGCCTGAACGACATGCCCGGTACCTACCCGGCACCAACGCACCTCCGCCGCTACTGACCGCCACCTCGCCCAGCGTCATTCGGCCATTAAGACGCATTGCTCGCTTGTCGATCACGGTCAACACGAAGCCCATCAGTTACTCCAACGGTCAGGAATTCAAGTGTCTCGCCGGCGTATCCCTTCTGCGGAGGGACGGACCTGACCTGCTGACAGTGAACCTTCTCTTCAAGCATGTCCACGACGCACTTTATCTACGGGTTATAGCGGAACCATGCACCGGCCTCAATCTCTGACCGCCATAGCTGTAGCTGTCCTTCAGCGCCCCGGTGGCAGCGCCCAGTGCCGTGGCCTCGAATACGCGAAGGCGTTGGCCACGCTATCGTACTGGGTCCAGCTCTGCCACTTCGGCCTCGCCGCCCAGGTACTGGCGGCGTACGGCGTGGTCGACCTCGTCGCGTCAGGCAGTCAGATTGAAAAAATTCGAATCTATTGAGGATCGAGCCTCAAGTTCAACCTGCCGATGCCATCGACCATCACGACGACTTGGTCGATACCCAAGTCTTGCATGCGCGTCGAATGCACGCACTGGCTGCGCTGCCAGAAGGGAGCGTACTCCGAGGGATGCGCGACGCTGTAGAGGCCGACGACCGGTATGCCGAGGGCGTCGGCCATATGCAGGCAGCCGGTATCCACGCTGACCACGAGCGAGGCACGGGTAAGCAGCGCGGGCCAGGTGGTGGCGCTGTCGCGGCCCCTGAGATCGACTACGCTGGTTGGCCACTCAACAACTTCCAGCCCCTTGGATGCTGGTGGACCGAGCAGTGCCACGTCAAAGCCGCGTTCCTGCAATGCCGCTGCCAGCCCAGCCCAACAGCGCATCGGCCAGCGTTTCCCGGCGTAGTCGGCCCAAGGGCTCAGCAGTGCCCAGTTGCCCGTTGGCAGCATTGCCTCAGCCTGCCTCAAGCCATGCACCGGGATAGGTATCCGCACCGGCTGCACACCCTCGCCCATGGCATGCAGCCATGCCAAGGTCCGATGCATGCCTGGCAGAAAACACGGGCGCAGCGTGTGGGCTGGTCGTTCGCACGTCTGCCTGAACGCCACTGGCAAGGCGCGCAAGGCGGTGAAATGTCGGGGCGCCAGACCGGAAACTACGACTCTCGTCAGCCGCGCTGCCGCACCGATGGCCGGCAGCGCCATGAGCAGGTCGCCGAGGTGGGCGCCGCCCAGATCGAACTCGATGGGGACACGATCAACGCGTGGCTCGGCCGGAGGAGCGGTTTCACCCTGCTGCTCAATGGCGGCGCCGTCGAATCGCAAGGCTACGCCGTCACGGATTTGATCAGCGCACTGAACGAGTCGCGATGGATCTGGTTGGCTTCAAGGCTCTCTACCAGGCTGTCCAACATGGGCTGCCATTGGCTGTACTCGCGCAGCTCCTGCCCCAACTCGGCAAGAAGCACAGCTCGGATCACCCGCCGCCGGACAGAGCGCATGGCGACGGGATCATCTACGTCCACACCGCGAAGCATGCCGGTCACTTCGGTCCGAAGCGTGCCGGCCGAACGCGATGGCGCCTGAGCCGCTGGCTTGTTGCCGGCATTTACCTGAGTGCGCACCCCGCGCTGCGCGAGTTCGGCCCGCGCAGCGGCTATCAGCGGTGAGGCAACGTTGGTGCGATCAATTGTCACGGATTACCGTCGAATACCTAGTTGGACCGGCCATATCCGGTGAGGAACATCGGTGCGGGCGCATCCAGGCCTACCACCGGCCCCGGGTTGGCCACCTGGGTCATCGCAGCCAGATTGTTACGCAGGTTCCTCATATCGATCGCGAGCGCAGCGATCGACTGCGGCAGAGAGAAACCATGATCCAGCTCGCGAACGGCTTCGTCGATCCTGCCTGCGCTGCTGGCTTGAAGCGCGCGAGCGTATGAGCCGATCTCATCTGAAAGGTCGAGCAAGGGGGCGATGACGGTCGCAGCGTCGTCAAGGCGCTCTTGACCCATCAAAAGCTGCACGTACTGCAGCCTCGCGATGGCCAACCCAGGCGAATCCTTAAGGACCTGCCGGAAGCCGGCATCTGCACGATCCACCAAACCGAGCTGAGCATGCTGCGCGGCGAGAAGATAGGTGGCATTGGTGTTGCCCGGATCTCGCTCAAGGATGGTCCTCAGCAGAACCATCGCGTCAGCATGCATGTTGGCTCCGCCTGCAGCGATGGCCAATCCAAAGAGTTCTTCCATGTCAATAAGGTCGTACTTCATGTCCCCAATCTCCTTTAGGTCGCTTCACCGTCTACGTCTGCCCAAGACAAGCCTCTTCACCAAGTCCAACAATCTGCTCCGATAAGACAATCCAGTGGCGAGTATGAACGATCATCTATGCGTGAAGGGACTTCTGCTAACGATCTTCCGTAAGTCGCACAGCCGTTTTCACCTCGATTCAATGTTGGCCAACCGCGCCATCATCTATCCACGTTGCAGCGGCCGGCGACGTCGTAACCTAAGGCCGAGTGGTCCACCCGCGCCTGGTCCCGCAGATTGCCTAGGTTGGTGACCTGCCCAGCTCCACCGTCGCCCTGCGCGGTGGCGGTCCGACCCAGCCGCCGGCGCTTGATGGACCGGCTCAGGATGCGGCCGTCGGCATAACAGGCGAACACCAAGGTGTAAAGCACCGGGCCCTATTGCTTGGCGAGCTTGCTGTACTCACATACCTGCTGCACATCTGGGTCCCCATCCCTGAGCTCCACCTCATCTCTCCGTTTCATCGCCCCAGCAACACCAGCGCCCGCAGCATATCCACTATGCGCCTCGAAGCTTGCGGACTTTGAGTAGCTCTTGCAGGTAGATCTCTTTTACATAGCATAAAAGGAAGTGTGCGGACTTCGCGTCACTTGCGCCATATCCACTCTTGTTGATGGCCGGAAGCATTTCAACACTACCCTGTTCCGCAAGACCAATAGCAACGTCCAGCGCACCAATCACTTCTTCGTGGTAGGACGGATCAATTACAGTTAACTCCGCAACTTGGTTCAACGCCTCATCCAGCGGCTCTTGATTAATGGCGCTGGAAAAAAGATCGTCTAATGCTTCCTGCCATGGAGGGGCGTTCATTCTTGCAATCTCCTGTTAGAACGGATGGGCCGTGTGAATCAAGTATCCACCGGAGCCATCAGAAATTAGAACAACTTTGACGTTTGGCATTGAGCGCGTGATGGGATTGATGCTGCCACCAACGGTAGTGATTTCAAAGCCTTTGCCAAGATTTCCCATTCCCGGATTGAAATCAAAAGCTCTCGTCTTACCCGCAACAGGGTAAGTCGCCAACCAAGCACTTACATCTGCGCCGCGCGCATCCAAGGCTTTCGCGATTGAGCTTTCCATCTGCCCTCTGTTGTTAAATGCTGTACGAGAGCCAATTCCGGCCTTCCCTATCACCTCATTGACAAGTCTTCCCTGAATGTAAAGGTCTGTGACTTCGGGCGCATGCTTGGCTAGAGGATGTGTAGGCTCCGTGAGCGTACCATTCTGTCTCATGACCCGCGTACCTTCCGTTGCGCGAAGCCCTCCCACTTGCGAGAGTCTGGTATGAGGTCCGGGGGTGCCACTTGGCGGCGCAGCGCCCCGCGATCGCACCGCGCTACTTCTACGCACCGGACTCTTGCCGCCGTAACCGCTAAGAATTACATCGCCTGTAACCGTGCCTGCATCACTTGCCAAATGCACGAGTCGATCGTTTCCACCAACCGCCCGCGCAGCATGCTGAGCAGCTGCCGCAACGGGGCTGCCTGCGGCCGCATCCATCAGCTGGTTGTTTGACGCAATGACGTCTTCCAAGCTCCTATCAAAACGCGTGTAGATAGGCATTAGACTGCCTCGGGAGTCGTAGTCACTCAGATCCCGGGGGCGCACGAGATCCTCAGGCCGCCTATCTGGGACACCTGTGGAGAACGTTGCGGCATCACGCTCTAGTGCAGTACTGAGACCAATGACTTGGTCTGTCAGCGTGAAGGGCTCGACCGGAGCGAACACCAACTCCGGCGTTACCGTCAGTGGCCCCGCCTCCCGGCCGGACCCCGGCCTCAGGCTTCGTGTGTATGTTGCCTGGTGACTTGGTACGTCTCCGCCCCCATCAAATGCGCTTACATCAATCTCGTTCCCCCGCCCGCGATCCTGTGCGGCCATCGCGTGGCTGGCGAATGCCCATCTGAGCTCTGCAATCTGCTGCATGGTCAGGCCCTGGGCCATCCACTCCGCGTCGGATACGCCAACTTGAACTGCGGGAAGGTTGGTGATGTGGTCGGTTGACCGAACGTCCGGACTGCCGTCCCCGAGAGCCGATCTTTGATCGCCAAGTTCAGCGGTTGCGTACGGATAGCGCTCAGCGAAGCTACCCCCACCTGCAATGGAAGCATTGCGTACACGCTGAGGCACGGGAATGTACGTGTCGAGTTTGGAGGCTAAAGCCGAGCCTAGCGCATTACCGAAAGCGTCCGCCGCAATCGCACCATAGTTGATGTCGTCGTTCAGCCCAAAGGTGCGACGCGTGTGAAGGCTGACCACGCCGCCGACCATTCCGCCAAGCGTGTCGTTGACTATTCCGTCAGATACGTAGGGTTGGTTGCCGATGCCAATGGACTGGTTGATCTTCCCGCCGACCACAGAGCTCACGGCTCCAGCTGCAATGGCACGCCAGCTGAAGTGGGTATCAGCAACGCCGGCAATCTTGCCACCGGCGTACCCTGCGCCCGCCGTCGCTGCCCCCATTGCAGCTACCTTCGCATAGCCGGTGCCACCCGCCTTGATCAGTTGGCCTACTGACTGACCGCCCCCAATCGCCCCTGCTATCCCGGCACCTGCCATTGCCGTCAGGCCGCTCGCTACAGCGCTACGCAGGCTGAAGCTGTCTACTACGCCCATCGCCTTGCCAACTGCCTGGCTTGCAATACTGCCTGCCATACCACCCGCGAATGCCGCGCCGGCGACGGCGGCACCAGCCGCAACTGCGCCAATTGCTGCCGTACTCACGGCAATGCCGCCAGTAAGCACTGCCGCACCCGTCGCCATGACGCCCCCGACCATCAATGAGGGCGCAATGAGCGCGAGCGCCGCACCCGCAGTAAACACCGCCGCCACCACCGCCACTACCACCATCAACACCATGGCAATGCCGTTGCAATGCTCCTTCGGCGGCGGCTCGATGTAGGGCAACGACGGCGAGGTATTACCGATCGCCTCCTGCGGGTTGAACGGCTTGAACGTAGTCGCGTCGTTGGAGGTTACCTTCACCTCCGGCACCACCAGGGTAGTACCCGCCGTAAGCCCACTGTCATCACTGATCGCGTTGGCTTCCGCCAGCACATACCAGAGGTTGGCATTGCCATACACGCGCTGGGCGATGCCACGCAGGGTCTCGCCTGCCAGCACCGTGGTGCGGCTGCTGCCGGCGGCGTTGTTGCTCTGGTAGGCGGTGAGGCGTCCGACGACGTCCACTTCACCGGTGCGCTTGCCTGAAGCCACCAGTTGGCCGCCCACATACGCGTACAGCTGGGTCTGGGTCTTCTGGGCAGCGTCCTGGGTAAACAGCCCGTTCTCGAGCGTACCCTCGCGCCGACGCAGTATGTTGCCGGTGGCGTCGTAGCTGAAATAGCGGATGCGGTCGTCCAGCGTTCCCAGGTTGCTGGCCAGCGGGGTGTTTTCGCGCACCGCCACGCGGCGACCCCAGGCGTCGTAGGTGCTGAAGGTGCTGGACGCGCGGAAGTTCTGGTTGCTGCTGGCGCCGGTCACGCGGGCTTCCAGGTAGCTGTCGCGCGCTTCGTAGGTGTAGTTGTACCGGTGGGTGTAGCCCTTCGGGTCGTCCGCCGCCGCGCCGCTGCCTTCCTCGTGCTGGGCATACTGGTAGGTGTAGCCGCGAAGCCGCCCGGCGACGTCGTACCCCATGCCGTAGTTGACGCTCGCCAGGTTCTGCAAGGCGCCCAGATTGGTAACCTGGAACGCTCCACCATCGGTGGGCGCACCGGCGGTCCAGCCGAGCTGGCGACCCAGGATCAGCTGCTGCTGGATCCGGCCGTCAGCGTCGTAGCTGAAGGTCTCGGCATGTTTCAGCCACCCCGATACGTTCACCCCGTTGCGCACGGAGCCATTGTCGAAGTAAGTGCGCTGCTCGATCACCCGGCCGACCGCGTCATAGCGGTAACTGTCCTTCAGAACCAGCCCGGAGGTGCCGTCCAGCGGAACCGACTGGAAGACGTTCAAGCGCTGGCCGCGCTCGTCGTACTGGGTGGTTTCGGCCACCTGGACATGGCCGCTCAGGTAGCGACGGCGCACCGCATTGCCAGCTTCGTCGTAATCCAGCGCGTAGCTCACATCGGCGTTGCCGAGCACGATCTGCCCGTCCTTCATCTTGCCGTTGGCGACCGTCACACGGTTCTGTGCGTCGTACTGATACCAGTAGTCCTTGAACGGCTCGGCCATGTTGTACGGGTTGGTCGGATCCGGATCCACGTAGTCACCGACATCCCCCAGCTCGCCGCCGCGCTCGTAGTTCCAGCTGAAGTCGTCCATCCAGACGGCCTTTCCGCCACTTCGGCCGGACACGCCACCGACCGACATGCTGACTGCCCCCTCGGGCACCTGTGCATTGATGTAAGAGGAGTGCCAGGCGCCGCCGGAGCCGCTGTCGACGCGATTGCCAACCACGTCCGTGATGACGTTCCCATCGGCATCGTAGAAGCGCAGGAATACCGCGCCCCACGCCGTTCCGGCGCTGGATGCGCCCTGCTGCACATTGCCGCGGGCGTTGACCACGCTGCCCGCGCGGACAGCGATGCGCTCGTTGTTGATGGCTTTGCTTTCTGCGTCGCGCTGGAAGCGGATCGATCCGCCCGACTCGGACGTCCACGACGTGCCCGTGCCGAAGGTCCACCCGGACGAGTTGGCCAGGTTGCCATTGGCTGGCGCCGAGCCCCAGGTGAAGTTGTCGACGTACAGCGCGTCACCGCCGCCGGTTCGGAACGCATGCACCCCGATGGACATGAACACGGCGCCCGGCGGCACCTGCATCGACACCCTTGAATCGTAGATGTTGCCGTTGGACGCAGAGTCCACCATGTTGCCCAACGACAGCTTGATCGCATTACCGGCATAGTCGTACCACTGGATGGCGACAGCGGCGCCGGCCTCGCCCTCGCTGGAGGCGCCTTGGTCGACCCGCACCGAAGCGGTGATGGTCTCGCCCGGTTTCACCTCCACCCGCTGCTTGTTCAGGAGCGTGGAGCTGCCGGTGAAGTCAAACTGGGCCCGCTGGGTGCTGCCCTGCTCGCCACCGCTGACTACGCTCCAGCCCTCGCTCATGGTCCAACCGATATCGCCTCGCTCGAAGTCCGGATTGGTGATGCCGCTGATGTCCAGGCCGGGCGCGTTGGCGTCGAAGGAGGTCCGTGCCAGCACGCGACGACGGTTGCCCACCGCATCGTAGTCGTAGTTGAGCTCCAGCTGGCTGTGGTTGGCGACCATGTCCTTCTGGGTCACCTTGGTGATGCGGCCATGGGCGTCGTAGCTGACGCGCGTCAGCACGTGCAGCAGCTGCCCGTCCGCGTCGTAGGTGTACGCCTCCTCGGAGGTACGGTTACCGGCCGCGTCGTAGGTGTACCGGAACCAGTTGTTGCCCTCGCGCAGCTCCTTCAACGCACCGGAGCGGAAGTAGCTGTAGCTGCGCTCGGGGTCGTTGAGCAGCAGCGGCTCGGGCAGGTCCAGGTTGGTCTGGTCGGCGTCCAGGCCGTACTGGGACCAGTCACGGTCGTACCAGTAATCATCGATCGGCGTGGAGTACTGCCGGGCCTGCTCGGTCCACTGGCTGTTCTCGCGCACCAACTGCCCGGTTTCGGTGTCGTACTCGTAGTCGTAGTCGGCGCCGCTCAGGTCGTTATGGTCGATCAGGCGACCGAAGTAGTCGTATACCCAGGTGAGCTCGTCGAGGTTCATGACCTCGCCTTCGTCGTCGCGCTCGTAATCGATGACGGTACGCCGTCCACTTTCGGTCCGGCCCTGGACCTCCATGTTCAGGGAACTGGAACGCCCGTTGGCGCCGGTCGCGGTGATCTGGACTTCATAGCGCTGCACACCCGACAGCGTGCCGGACAGGGTGCCGGTCGCAGGGTCGAAGCTCAGGCCCGAGGTGTCTCCCGGCGAGCCGATGGTTACCCACTCGTCGTAGGTTATCTCCTGCCGCCGTTCGTAGTCGTACTCGCTGATTTTCACCAGGACGGACGCACTGTACGAGATGCCCTGGCCCTGGGTATCGACGAAGGTGCCCGCCGCCATCTGGTAGCTGAAGGGCTGGCCGGCGGTGACCCTCTGGTTGAACAGGCCCATCGCCGGAGCCGGGGCGCCTGCGTAATAGTTGGCGTACGCGGTCGCATTGACCACATGCAGGACGGAGCTGGCCGTGGCAGTCCTGCCACTGGCGCTGGTGGCGGTGTAGGTGATGCGATACTCGCCGTTCTGGGTTCCGGTCCCGCTCAAGGTCCGGGTCTGCGGGTCGTAGCTGAAGCCATCGGCCGTGCGGAACGCCCGCGCCGCCGAATCCCAGTATTCCACTCGCACCGAGACCGCGGGTATTTCACCTTCGGCGGTGGTGAACGCCGCAGCTGGCACGCTGAAACTCACCGTCTGCCCAATCGCCGCAAACTGCGTATCGACCACTCCTCCGTTGAACACGGGCACGCCGTCGGCCGCCAGGCTCGGGTCGGACAGCGCATTGGTCTCGCGGATCTTGTTGCCCTGCAGGTCGTAGCCGTACGACATGGCCACGCCCGCCGCCGTCAGGCTTCGGATCACAAGGCCACGGCTGTCGTAGTCATAGGTGTTGACGTAGCCCAGCGCGTCGGTGACGCGCAGGCGGTTGCCGTTCTGGTCGAGCGCATAGCGCTCACGCACGGCCTTGGCGCGGGTCTGTCCATCGCTATCGCGCAGGAAGTCGCCCTGCGCGACGACGCGGCCGGCCTGGTCATATTCGAGGAAGGTCAGGTAACCCAGCGGATTCTGGGTGTAGCGCTTCTGCCCGAAGGCATCATAGGCGAAGTGGGTCCGGTCGCCGGTAGCGGTTTCGGTGTAGCTCTGGCGGCCACTGGCGTCATACGCCGAGCGCTGCCAATTACCATTGGCATCGCGGGTACCCACCAGCCGGCCGAGGGCGTCATAGTCCCACAGGGTCTCGGGGGCAATGTTGCTCACCGAGCCATCGCTGTTGAGGACACGTACGGTGGGCTTGACCTCGCGCACCACCTGGTTCTGCTGGTTGTACTCGTAGAACGTGGTGCCGCCACGCTGATCGAGCATCGACAGCACGTTGCCCCAGGCATCGTAGCTACGCTCGACGGTGCTGACATCACCGGGCTGGTCGGTGTTGCCGGGAAGTACCTGCCTGACCAGATTCCCCCGCAGGTCGTATTCCATGGTCGTTTCAACAGTGACCAGGTTGCCGTTCGAGTCACGGACGATGTGCGATTCTTTGATCGCCCGGCCAGCGCGGTCGTATTCGTAGTTCCGCTTCACGCCACCTTCGGCGTTGCTGGAGATCACGTTCCCCATCTGGTCATAGTCGTACTGGACCGCAAAATTCCCCGTGTCCAGGTCGAGGATTACGTTGCTGTCCTTGGCGATGATCTCGCCAAAAGCGTTGTAGCGGACCTGCGAGGCGGCATCGACCACGACCTGCAGTACGGCACCGCCCTCGCCCTGGTACAGCTCGCGGGACACCTTGTTGATGATCTGGCGCCCGACCTTGTCGTAGACCGCTTCATTGACCGCCAGCGACCAACGCCCGGAGTTGCCGTCCAGCCGGGAGCGGGTAGCCAGCAGATGGTCGGCCGCGTCATACGTGCGGGCATGCAGCGTGCCTGCTGCGTCGCGCTCCAGCACGCCGCGGCCCTGCCAGTCGTACAGGGTGCTGATGACCTGGTCGCGGGCGGACGCAACAGCGCCCTGCCCGGCTTCGGCGCCGTCGGCGTAGCGACGCACCTGCACCACGTTGCCGAAGGCGTCGTAGGCCATGGTGCTGTACGGCGAGGCGCGACGGTACAGCGACTGCGACTGCAGGTTCACGCCGGTGGCACTCAACTGGACGTCAGCATTCCCGTTGACGACGTCGCGCTCGCTTTCGCGCACCGCGGTGACCCGGCCCAGGGCATCGTAATAGGTCCGGGTCTGCTCGCCCTGCACCGTGACGGCCGTGGCACGACCAGTGGCGTCGTACTCAGTGAGGCTTTCCACGAACATGCCGTCGTCGGGATTGCCCTGGCTGCGGCGCTCGGCGACCCTGCGGCCCAGGGCGTCGTAGTCCCATTCGGTGACTCGGTTGTGCCCTACGAACTGCGGGTCGAACGCCGCTTCGGCAGAGGAGCGCGACCACCCGCCGTCGTCGTCCTGCGGTGCGCCGTCCCCTGCAACGGCGTATTGGATCTCGCGGATGAGCTCGCCGTTGGCGCTGTATTCCCACGCGGTGACGTAGCCATCAGCGTCGATTTTGTGAGTCTGGCGGCCAGCGTTGTCGTAGTAGTAGCGTGTCTCGGCTTCACCCTGCTGCAGCTCCAGATAGGTCTCGTCCAACGACCAGCCTTCCGCGTCGGTGGTAAGCCGTTCTGAAACAAGCTCGCCGTATACGTTGTACTCGTACTCCGTCGTCCTGCCGTAGGCTCGGAAGTAGCTGCCGTCCCAGCTATCCACTCTACTGAAGACCTGCACGACCTGGAGCTTTTGCCCGGCATTGTCGTAGCGGGTAAGCAGCAGGCGATCCTGGTTGGCCGAGGACTGGACCAAGCCCGCAACCATGTCGGTACTGGGCGCGGTGATGCCTGCGATCGCCACTGGTTCAGCATAGCGAAGCAGTTTTGTCTGCTGGCCAAACAGGTTGTAGTCAAACTGGGTTACATACCCTTCTGCATCGATGTCAAAGATGACGCGGCCGGCCGCGTCGTAGGTTTTGAAGCTGTAATAGCCCAGAACGTCCTTCTGTGCGACCGCCTGGCCCAGCGCGTTGTAGGTGACTTCCACGGTGGGCCGCACGCCGGTGGCCTGGACCTGACCATCCGAGCCCATCACACCGGCGTCCGGGAAGCGGGTAAGAATCTGCAGGCCACGGTTGTCGTAAACGTACTCGGTAGCCCGCGCGGTCGAGGTGCCGAGGTCTTCGATGCGACGCGTGACGTTTCCGAACGCGTCATACTCCATGTGCGTCACGACGGAACGCGCCACGTTGGTCAGGTTACCCGCGGCGTCCGAACGGGAGATGATGACCTGTGGACTGGTTTCGGAGGTGCGGTTGCCGACGGCGTCGTATTGGTACGTCCACACCGCCTGGTTCTTGTCGGTGTACGAGGTCAGTTGCCCTAGGCCGTCGTAGGTGTAGCGCTCAACCGCCTGCAGTGCGTCGTACCGCGCCACCACATTGCCGACCTCGTCGTACTCCTGCCGGGTGACGCGTACACTGCCGATACCAGCCACCCATGCGGCTACGTCCTCTACTTGCCACCAAGGCTCCAGCTCAAGGCGCTCACCGTACTGACGCGTCTCGACAACCTGCCCCTGCGCGTCGTAGAGATATTGCAGCGTTTGACCGTCGGGCCCGACGCGGAACTGCTCACGGCCTGCAGTATCCCGGAAGTACCGGTTTGTCCGCTGCGGCCTGCTGTAGAGATTTCCTTCGCCGTTGTAGGTAAGGAAATCCAGGACATCCTGCTCGGTCCAGCTCTCAACTGAGGAGTTGCTGGCTGCCATACGGGTCGGCCAATACAGCTGTGGCGACTGGCCGTAGGTTGTCTCGCTGGACACCCGGCCGGCGCCGTCGTAGGTGATGCTTTCAATCTGAATGGAATTGGCGCCCTGCGTCCAGTATTCCTGCGCATCGCTCCTGACGTAGGTCAGCTTGAAGGCCAGGCGACCACCTTGGTCGTACAGGTATTCCGTCCGAGCATCGCCTCGATAGATCGGGTCAAACGCGCGCTGTTCACCTCCAGTCCTTGCGCGTCGCCCCATGGAAGCTATGTCGGCGTGGAACGACCACCCATAGGGCTCCGCGAACTTCTGCTCCGTAAGGACCCGGCCAGACTGATCAAATGTCACCTCTGTGAAGAACCCCGCGCCGTCAAGGTGGCCGACCTGCCGACCGGCGGCATCGTATATGTACGAGTCCAAGCGATCCTTTGCATCATCTGCCGTCAGCGACGCCACCACCTGTGCGGTGGTGATCGCGCCCGCGGCCAGCTGCTGACGCATGACCTCATCCAGCGGCAGCGCGGTCGCAAAGGTGCGGACCTGTGACGCGTTTCCGGCAAGGTCGTATGTACGAAGCGTGGTCGCGCCGGACCCGTCGATGACGACGGTCTGCCGGCCATCCTGGTCGTAGATAAAGAAGCTCTGTCGATCACGCGCGTCATCGACGGCGAGCTGTGTCCGGATCTGCGCGTCATTGGCTGCCAACGGCAGCGCGCCGGTCGCAATCAGGTTGGCGTAGGAGCGCGCCGATGTACGCTGTCCTTGCTGGTCATAATGGTACTCGGTAACGCTGCCACGCCCATCAATGGTGAGGGTCACGCGACCCGCTTCGTCGTACACGAACCGGCTGACGACGTTGGTCGGATCCACGGTCGCAACTACGTTGTCGTCCAGGTCGTAGACGTACGTGGTAGTGAGGTCGAGAGTGCCCGCCGCCGAGGTTTGACTGGTTCGGCGACTCAGACCGTCGTAGGCATATGCCGTGACCCGTTCGACGGCCGTTCCGACGCCTTCGGTCACGGTAAGTTGCCGACCCAGCCCGTCCCAGGAATACCCAGTCTGCAGTGCGAACCCATCCGGATCGAGAACCGACGCCAGCAGGCGACCTTCCAGGTCGTAGCGGAGCTCAGTCTTGACTCCGCTTGCATCGGTGATCAGGAGCTGGCGACCCTGTCCGTCGTACTGGTAACGCGTGCCACCGTACCGATCCAGATAAGAGTTCAGGGCGTCTTCCCAGCCATCACCGTCGGTGTCTTCCCAGTACTCGACAAGAACTGCCTCCGATTTCTCGAGCACGCGTCCGCGCGCGTCGTAGCGATAAGCGGTGGCGTAGGCGCCTTCTCCTTTCGCCTCCAACAGGCCGCGGCCGTCATACAGGTAGGTCACCTTGGAATCGAAGTAATCCACTCCGTCTCCTTTGACCTCGGAAACCAGCCGGCCTTCGTTGTCATATTCGAAGAACGTGCCAGACCCATCCTCCCGCCGGATCTCCACCTGCTGCCCGTGCAGGTTGTACGTGGTCACCACCACCAGCCCTTCCGGGGTGGTCATGGTCATGGTGCGGCTTTCGTTGTCGTGCACGAAGGTGGTCGCACGACCCAGTGGATCCACCTGGCTGACCACGCGGCCCCAGGCGTCGTACGCGAGCTCGGTGCGTTCCTGGCGCCCGGAAACGCTCTGCTGCACCGCCACCTGGCGGCCCATCCGGTCGAAGCTGTAGAAGGTGGCCGTACCGCGCCCGTCGGTGGTCTGCACGGTGCGCCCGAACGCGTCGTACTGGGCGGTGGTGATCCGCGCCAGCCCCTGCGCGTCTTCGGTCAGCGACAGACGCTGGCCGCGCTGGTCGTAGCTGCTTTCGGTCACGCGCCAGCTGGTGGCGGTGATCTGGTCGTCCTGACGGACCAGTTCGCCGAACGCGTTGTAGCCCATCAAAGAGCGGTAGCCCTCGGCGCTGGTGCGTTCGGTGAGCAGGCCGCGGCGGTCGTACTTGAACTGCTGGCGGCTGTCGTAGGTGGCAATGTACTGCAGCACCTGGATCGCAGCGGCCGCTTCGTCGCGGCCGAACGGCGGGCTCAACAGCACCCGGCCGGTGTAGCGGATCGTGTCGCGTGCCTGGCCGAACGCGTCGTAACGGATCTCCTCCACCTCGGCTTCGGCGTTGCTCATTCCCTCCGCATCGGAGTACATGCCGTACACCGTGTGGGTGAGGCGACCCACCGCGTCGTGGAAGTACCAGGTCCGATTGCCTTCCGCATCGATGCTCTCGATACGCCGGCCCAGCGCGTCATAGCTGTGCCGTGTGCCGTACTCGGCGAACAGGAGCTCCAGGCTGGCGGCACTCATGCTTTCGTCGTACAGCGCCGAGCCGGCGCCGTTCAGCTCGCCGATGAGATTGCCGAACGCGTCGTAGCGCACCATCGCATGGCGGGATTCACTGGATTCCACCCCGGATTCAGTGTGGATCAGGCGCCCCTGGCTGTCGTAGCTGAAACGGGTGACCAGGCTTTCCGGGGACACCTCCACGCTCAACTGACCGAGCGCGTTGTAACTGCGCAGCGTGGTGCGCACCTGGCCCTCAGCGCTGGCCTGCTGGCGCAGCGAGGAGAAGCTGGCCGCCGGGTCGGCGTCGGCGAGTTGGAGTCCATACGAGAGCACGCCACGCTGGTTGCGGGCCTGGTCGTACACGTATTCGGTGAAGTAGCCCTCGGCATCCAACTGGCCGATCAGGTTGCCGCGCCCGTCATGGAAGCTGCGGGTGACCGCATCGGCTGCGCTGGCCTGGGGCCGGAGATCGTCCAGCGTGCCGGCGGCCCGCTCGGCCGGGGCCGTGGCGGTGGCATAGGCCACGCTGCGCACCAGGCGCCCGCCGGCGTCGTACTGGAATTCGGTCAGATAGCCGGCCGCATCCAGGCGGGCGACCTCGCGACCATTGAGGTCATGGAAGTAGCGCAGCACGCGGGCACTGTCCGCGCTGCCAGCGGCGTCGGTGGCGCGCGCTTCAAGCAGGCGGCCGGCGCCGTCGTACCGGTAGGTGGTGATGCCACCCTCGCCGTCGATCTCGCTCAGGGTGCGGCCGAGTGCATCGTAGTGCAGCCGTGAGGTCCGGTCCTGCGCGGTGGCCTGCGGCAGCAGGCTGGACAGCGCCGTCGGGACCACCCTGCCATCGGCCAGCCAGCCCGCGGTGGGCACCTGGGTGGCGTAGGTGGTGGTATTGATTACGCGCCCGAGCGCATCGCGCAGGTACGCAGTGACCGTACCGGTGGCGTCAACCTGCCCCGCCAACTGGCCTTCTCCGTCATAGAAGAAGTACGTGCGCCCGCCATTGGCGTCCTCGCTGGCACGCAGCTGGCCAGTGCTGTCGTAGAAGTGCCGGGTGGTGCGGGTGGGCGTGCTGCCGTCCAGCACCGATTCGGTCACTGCAATCAGCTGGCCAGCGGCGTTGCGGACCTCGGTGCGCAGCAGGTCGTTGTCGGTGCCATCGCCGGCCAAGCCGCCTTCGATGCTGGCGCGCAGGGTGCTGCCGGAATCCTGGTAGGTCCAGGTGCTGGTGCGCAGGGTCGATGCCTGCTCAAGCACGCCGCCGACCTGGCGACGCTGCTGGACGGTCTCGGCCAGCAGTCGTCCGAGTCCATCATAGGCATAGCTGACCACTTCCGCGACCGTGTCGCCGGTCGCTTCGCGCCCGGACGGGTAACGCACCACGATCTTCTCACGCAGCAGGCCCTGGGCGTCGTAGACGAATTCCACGATGTCGGTGCTGTCGTTCAGCACTCCAGCCCCGCTGGCATCGACCTGGTCGAAGCTGCGGGTCTGGTTGAGGCGGCCACGCAGGTCGTAGCCATACTCGACAAGGCCGCTGGCGGCGCGGCGCTCGACGCCTGCCCAGGCTTCAAGGTCGCTGGTGGTGAAGGCGCCGCTGTAGGTGTCGACCAGGTAGCGGCGTACCGACGCGATCTGGCCGATGCCGGTGCCGGCGGTGGCGTAGGTGGTCTCGGTCACCTCGCCGCTGGCGCTCACTGTGAACCGGAGCCGGCCCTGCGCATCGCGCAGGAAGTGGCTGGTGGCGCCGCCCTGTGGCGTGGCGGCGCTGCCGGCGCCGTCGGTATCCAGGCCGCTGTAGATCGTTTCGGAGGCAAGCTGGTGGTTGGCGTCGTAGCTGCGCTGGATGGCGGTGGCACTGGCGCCGTTGGACGGATCCACCGCGTTCCACTGCCACAACAGGTTCCCGTTGCCGTCGTACTGGTAGTCGCTCTGGCCCAGCACCACGCCACCGCGCAGGGTGCGCGCCTGTATCAGATTGCCGTCGGCGTCATAGCTGTACTGGCTGGTGTCGCGCTGGCCGTCCACGGCCGGTGCCTGTACCTCGGTCAGGCGGCCGGCGGTATCGTAGCCGTACGACCAGGTGCGGCCGCTGGAATCGCTGACATCGGTGCGGCGGTTGGCAGCGTCGTAGCTGTAGGTCAGGGTCTGGCCGATACCGTCGGCATCGTTGGCGTTGTCGTCGCCCTGGGTCACCGAAATGATGCGGCCTTCGGTGTCGTAGCCATAGCTCACCAGGCTGCCGTCGCCTTGCCGTACCTGGCTGATGCGCAGGCTGGTGGCGTCGGCGTAGGTGTACACCGTGCGGTACAGGTAGCCGTCGTTGGCTTCGGCATCGGTCGCGTTCCAGGTGTCCTGGTCGTCGATGCCGTCGCGCGGGGTCAGATCGACCAGTACCGAGGTCAGCCTGCCGATGCTGTCGTAGCCATAGTTGACCTGTCCGAGCAGCACGCCGTTCTCGCGCGTGGACAGGGACGCAAGACGGCCAGCAGTGTCGTAGGTGAAGACCAGGGCGTCCGGGGTAGCGCCGGCGCTGGTGTCCTTGCTGCGGACCTGGGTGATCCGGCCAGCACCGTCGTACAGCACGTCCCAGCTGGTCGGCGCGGTGGCATCGCCCAACAGGTCGCGAATACGGGTAAGGCGGCCCTTGAGCGTGGCGTTGGCGTGGTCGGCGTAGGTTTCCTCGCGCCGCGAGCTGCCTTCGATGTAGGTCCAGGTCTTGCTGCCGGCGGTGTAGGTCAGGCTGTCATGCGCGCCGTCGCCGCTGGTGGACTGGTAGGTAGTGCCCGCGGTATGGGTGAAATCCTGGTAGGCGCCGTCACCGGTGTGCAGGCGCATCACGCTGCCGGCGGCACCCACGGTACCGGAGAGCAGCTCGACGCGGCGCTCGAATCCGGTGATCCAGCCGTCGCTGCCGACCTGGCTGGACAGCCCCTGGCTGTTGTAGGTGCGGAACTGCCCCAGGGTCATGCCCCGGAACAGCAGCTGCTCGTCCTGGCTGTGCAGGATCAGGTTGCCGTTGCTGATGTTGACGTACTGGCGGTCGTTTCCCTGGACCCCCAGCCGTGCGCCGCTTCCCAACCCCAGGCCGGCCTGGAGCGAAGAATTGAACAGACCCAGACCATTCCCTGCAATTACTGCGGCCATTACGCGCCCCTAGGTTGGAGAAAGGCCGCACTTCCTGCGGCTTATCTCTCTCTATCCCGAGGGGCGCAAAAAGGTTTAGGGGGTCAGATGGCCACGTGCGCCAGGCGGAACTGCCCGAGCCCGCTGTCGTCCAGCGATACCAAGGGCGCTGCGCCCGACCCGGCACCCGGCACCGCCATCGCCGCCACCAGCGCGTGAAGTTCGGTGGTGCCCTCGCTGCCAGCCGTCGGCAGTGCCCCGATGATGCTGTAGGCGTCCCAGATGGTGCCGTCGGCAAACCAGACCTCGTCGAAGGCGGTGGGCCAGTCGCCTTCCACCTCGGGCAGGAAGTCGACCAGGGTCAGGCTGTCGTCGGTGCCGGTGAGGCTGAGCACCACGTCACGGCCGTCCCGGCTCAGGGTTACCTGCTCTGCCGCGATGCCCTCGCCCAGCTGCACGACGTCCCAGAAGATGCCGTCCGGGTCCTGGCTGGTCGCGCGGTCCTGGCCGGAACCCCGCGAAAACACGAACATGTCGTTGCCGTCGCCACCTTCCAGGCTGTCGTTGCCGACGCCGCCGTCCAGCACGTCGTCGCCTTCCCCGCCGTCCAGGGTGTCGGCGCCGCCTCGCCCGTACAGCAGGTCGTTGCCGCCGAGGCCCTGGATCAGGTCCGAGCGCGAGGTGCCCTGCTGGTACTGGTCGGTTTCATCGCCGAGCAGCTGCAGCTCCAGCAGATCGTCGAGATTCCAGGTGGTGCCGTCGGCGAAGCGCACCTCCTGGATGGAATGGGGATCGGTGAACACCCCCTCCAGCGTGATCGAGTCGCCGTTGGCGTGCTGCAGCAGCAGGTCCGACGCTCCGCTCACCACGCGCAGATCGCTGCCCACCACGCCCGCGCCGAACTCCAGCACGTCGACGTCGTCCCCGCTCGCCTCCGCGCCGCTGCCGGCCACCACATCCCTGCCCCAGCCCAGCTGGAACCGGTAGGTATCGCTGCCGCTGCCGCCGTCCAGGCGGTCATTGCCGGCGCCGCCGTCGAGGACGTCATCGCCCGCGTAGCCGAACACTGTGTCATTGCCGCCGCCGGCGTCGATCGTGTCATCCACGCTGCGACCGTGAATGTACTGGGCTGCGCCCGTTCCCTGCTGCTGGCCGAGGATCAGGTCGTCGACGTTCCATACGGTCCCGTCGACGAATCGAACCTCGTCGACGGCCCGGTCGCCGTCCTGCCCGATGTGCGAGAAGAAGCCGCCTACGGTGATGCGGTCGCCGGTGGTGGCATGGGTCAGGATCAGGTCGGACGCCGTGCTTCCTACGGTGAGATCCACAGCCGAGATGCTATTGGCGAAATAGATCCGGTCCAGCCCGATCCCGTCTTCTGCCGGATTCAGGGTGCGGATCGTGTCCTTGCCCCAGCCGCTCGCGAAGTAGTACGTGTCGTTGCCCAGGCCACCGATGAGGATGTCATCGCCAGCGCCGCCCTCCAGCAGGTCGTCGCCGTCCAGCCCGCGCAGGGTGTCCTTGCCGCCCTGGCCGATCAGGTAATCGCCGAACTCATCACCAGTGAGGGTAGTGCCGGTGACACCCGCTGTCTGCGTCCACAGCGTTGCCGCGCCCCGCTGACCGGAATCCAGCATCGTGCCGTCAGCGAATCGGATGGACAGATTGCGGCTGGGCCAGTGGTGGGAGAAGTAACGGAAAACAATCCCGCCCCCGTCACCCAGGGTTCTGAGCGTGAGATCCGAATCCGCACTGACGAGCACCACATCCGCCGCAGTCAGGCCCGGCCCCAATTCAACGACGTCGTTTCCCCACATGGAGTAGGTGTCGACGGTGTCAAGCCCGTCACCCCGATCGTAGAGGAAGGTGTTGTCGCCGCCATCAGCACTCAGCTGGTCGTCGCCCTTGCCCCCCTCCAGCACGTCATCCCCCGCGCCCCCAGACAGGTAGTCCACTCCGTCGCCGCCGTGCAGGACGTCGTTGTCGCTTCCGCCGTACAGACTGTCGTCGCCGGTGCCGCCCAGCAGCACGTCATTGCCGCCCTTGCCCTCCAGGTGATCATTTCCGCCACCGCCGTCCAGTGCGTCGTCCTGCTCCGTGCCCAAGATGGTTTGGTCATTATCGTTGGGCAGGTTGCCCAATCGGAAAAGTTCGGCGTAGTCCACGACGGTGCCATCAGCAAACCGGATACCGTCCACATTGTAAGTGGCATAGCTCAGCGGCGCATAGAAATCGACGATGGTGATGACATCGTCCGGATACCCCTCCAGCCTCAGCTCAAGCGTGTCGCTAATGCGCGTGACAATCAGGTCGGACGCCGCTATTCCGCTCTCGAACTCAATGAAGTCGGTGGTCGGGTTGTTGCCGGTGTACCGGAAGTTGTCGATGGTGTCCACGCCAAAGCCGGCACCAAAGCGATAGACATCATCGCCATACCCACCCACGAGGTGATCGTTGCCCGCCCCGCCGGTAAGGATGTCGTTGCCCAAATCGCCGCTCAGCGTGTCATTACCGGCACCTCCGTCCAGCACATCGTCGCCAACGTCGCCCTGCAGGCTGTCATTGCCGTCGCCGCCATTCAAGACATCATTGCCGTAGCCCCCGTCCACTGTGTCGTCGCCGGCGTCACCACTCAACGTGTCATTTCCATCAACGCCCCACAACGTATCGTTGCCGCCACCTCCACTGACGATGTCATCGCCGTGCGATCCACGCAGGTCCTGCGCCGAGTCGTTCGGAAGCAATGCCTGCCGGAACAGTTCGGCGGCAGACCAGGTAACCCCGTCCGCAAAGCGAACCTCGTCGATCATCAAGCCAAGGTCATAGCCGAACCGCTCTAGGGTCAACTGTTGGCCACCTGCGGAAAGCGTCACGTCGCCGTAGTAGTGGGTTACGGTGAACATCGTCGAAACCAGGTCACCGGAAAATTCGATGACGTCAATGTCGATTTCGTCCCAGTCGCCGTACCCGATCGTGTCCATGCCGAAACCAGGGCCGAAGCGGAAGGTGTCGCTTCCTTCCCCGCCGTGCAGCCGGTCGTTGCCGGCACCTCCAATGATGATGTCGTTGCCGGCGCCGCCCGCTACGATGTCATCGCCTGCGCCACCGTCGAGAACGTCGTCGCCCGCCATGCCGAAGATGCGGTCATTGCCGCCGCCACCTTCGATGACGTCGTCGGTTTCGCTGCCGCCCATGTACTGGTCAGCATCCGTGGGCTGGTTCATCTGCCGCAGGATTTCCACGTGGTTCCAGAAGACTCCATCCGCAAACCTGATACCCGCCAGCTCACCCTCGTTATGCCACCGAAAGTAGTTTTCCATGCATACGGAGTTGCCCGGCATGCCCTCCACGGTGACCAGCAGATCGTATCCACTGATCTGCACACGCACGCTGGACCGGTCGATCGTGGCATCGAACTCGATGACGTCGCCCAGGTTGCTGCCTTGGCTGTAATTATAGATCCTGTCATTGCCGAATCCGGCTCCGAACCGATAGATGTCTGCACCGGTGCCGCCCGCCAGGAAGTCGTCATCGGCACCACCCACGAGAATGTCGTTGCCGCCGCCGGCGTAGATCGAATCATACCCGCCATGGCCGTAGATGATGTCCGCATCACTACCGCCGTAAAGCGTTTCAGATGCATCGGTGCCGTTGTTGACATTCGGATCAGACATGGAACTCGTCCTTTCATGGGTGCGGTGGGATTCGGGCATGCCGGCAACCGTCCAGTCGCGGACAGTCCCCTTTAGGGGGACATCCCCGATTTCGGCAAAAGGTTTAGGCGCTTGGCTTGGCGTCATGCCGTCGTACCCATCAGCCGTCCGTGAGGTCGACCGGGGTTCGACCCTACCGGAAACGCCCATCCCGCTTGCCCGGGCCACTGCTATAGTGAATGCATCGTGACGGGCACCCCGCCCGTCCTTGGATCTCAGGGAGCGGGCCATGGGTCTCATTCAGGCGGTGAAGGGTGCAGTCGGCGTGCTGGCCGACCAGTGGAAGGACTTCCATACCGTGCCGGCAGGCCTGCCTGCCACGGCGGCGCTGTTCGCGGCGGTGCCCCAGGGCACCAATGCCGGGCGCGGGTCCAACACCAGCGGCTCGTCCAACATCATCAGCAACGGCTCGAAGATCGTGGTGCCCGAAGGCTATGGCCTGCTGCTGTTCCAGGACGGGGCCATTACCGGCTTCGTCGCCGAGCCGGGCGGCTATGAATGGCGGTCTGACGACCTCAACTCGCAGTCGATCTTCGCCGGCGACGGCATCGTCACCCCGTTGATCAAGCAGAGCTGGGAGCGCTTCAAGTTCGGCGGCCAGCCGGGCGGCCAGCAGGCCGCGTTCTTCGTCTCGCTCAAGGAGCTGCCGGACAACCGCTTCGGCACCCAGTCCGAGATTTACTGGGACGACGGCTTCCTCAACACCCAGGTCGGCGCGATCACGCGCGGCTCGTACACGCTGAAGATCGTCGACCCCATCCTGTTCGTGAAGAACTTCGTGCCGGCCAGCTACCTGCAGCCGGGCAAGGTGTTCGACTTCACCGACCTGGACAACGCGGCCGCCAGCCAGCTCTTCAATGAGGTAGTGGGTTCGCTGGCGCCCGCCTTCAGCCTGTATACCAACGATCCGGGCAAGGGCAACCGCATCACCAAGCTGCAGCAGGATTCGCTCGGCTTCGCGCAGAGTCTGTCGGCGGCCGTCGAACAGGGCTACCAGTGGAAGTCCGACCGTGGCCTGGCCATCGTCAAGACCGCCATCGTCTCGATCGAGTACGACGCCAATACCCGCGAGCTGCTCAAGACCGTGCAGCGTGCCGATGCCTTGACCGGCGGCCGTGGCAATTCCAACCTGCAGGCCAGCGTGGCCCAGGGCATCCAGTCGGCCGGTGAGAACGGCGGCGCGGCCGGGCTGGTCGGCGTCGGCATGGCGACCGGCATGTTCGGGGCCGGCGCGATGCAGCAGCCGGTCGCCCCGGCAGCGCCGGCGGCCGACGACCCGGTGGCCAAGCTGAAGAAGGCCAAGGAGATGCTGGACCTCGGCCTGATCACCCAGGACGACTACGACGCGCTCAAGGCCAAGGCACTGGGTCTGTAAGGCGGGCGCACGATAACCATGTCCGATCCAAGAACGCCGCCCCCGCTGCCCGGGGGCCCGCCGCCGTTGCCCGAGGCCGTCACCGGACCCGGTTCGCCACGCGACGTGCCGCCGCTGCCCGGCAGCTTCCCGCTGGACCCGGCCACCCTGCCCGACCCGATTCGCGCCGAGATCGAGGCGCCCGATCCGGTCGCGCTCGATACCCGGGCCGAAGAGCTGAAGGACGGTCTCAACCGTTGCCCGAAGTGTGGCTCGACCGACGTGCGCCTCAAGTTGGGCACCGACGTGCTGGTGTGCCAGTTCTGTCGCCACGAGTGGCACGGCGCGCTGGTGGAGCAGGAATTCGGGCTGGGTGAAGGGCTCGACCAGCTGCGGGGCACGGTCATCGCCTCCGGTGCCCGCGACATCCAGGCCGGGACCGCCAGCCTGATGAGCTTCAAGTGCACGGGCTGCGGCGCCGAGGTGACCATCAATACCGAAACCACCATGACCGCACGCTGCCATTGGTGCCGCCATGTGTTCGGGGTCAACGAACAGGTCGCCAACGGTGCGGTACCCGATGCGGTGCTGCCGTTCCGGATCACGAAAGACGACGCGGTCGCGCGCATCCGCCAGTTCGTGGACAAGCGCCGGCTGTTCGCACTGAAGGCGTTCAAGGAGCAGTTCACTCCGGAAAACGTGG
>Ga0209257_1000192_pt1 | contig 151851 bp, 153 predicted proteins | sample AraplaCvi_mCL_r2_FD_184277 | JGI IMG/M metagenome (GOLD analysis project Ga0209257, IMG submission 184277) | Arabidopsis root microbial communities from North Carolina, USA - plate scrape MF_Cvi_mCL_r2 (SPAdes) (version 2) | ecosystem: Host-associated > Plants > Roots > Endosphere | place... | reverse complement strand
GCCCCACTCGATCGTCTTGCGCTTGATATCGAACATTTTTCTTCTTTCGGTTCCCGCGGGCGGATTCCCGTCGGGGCGGACAGGGGCGGACGGCTAACGGAAGCCGGCCCGATGATCCTCATCCAGTTCGACAGGCGGGTTTGAGGATGGAAACCCTCGGACGGACATTCGGATGCTTATCCGCGGACGGAAGCGATCCGGATCGACTTCGGGTTTCGGCCTGTCTCGAAACCTGAAGCCTGAGAGTCTTAACATGTGGAGCATGACGGGCGCCGAGGCGGGTATCCGCTCCAGCTGTCATGCCCCGGAAAGCGTTCCGCCGCCCTACGGAGGTAGGACGGCGGAATTGCGTCTTAGCGGCGCAGGCCCAGCTTCTCGATGAGGGCCGCGTAACGGCCTTCGTCGGACTTCTTCAGGTGGTCGAGGAGCGAGCGACGCTGGGAAACCAGCTTCAGCAGGCCACGACGGCTGTGGTTGTCCTTCTTGTGGGTCTTGAAGTGCTCGGTCAGGTTGGCGATGCGCTCGGAGAGGATCGCGACCTGGACTTCGGCGCTGCCGGTGTCACCCTCGGAACGAGCGTGCTCGACGATAAGAGCGCTTTTGCGCTCGGCAGTGATCGACATCGGTTTGTCTCCGCTCAGGTGAGTTGGAAGACCCGCACCGGATTGAGCTTTCCGGCGCGCATCTCGCACAAGGCCACCAGCCTGTCCCCCGACATGGCGGAAACGGTGCGATCACCGGGCGTGAGCTCGGCTTTCAGCGATTCCACCTGCCTTGGGAGCAGAACGATGGCGCGTCCTTGCGCAAGCCGGAAGGCGTCTTCGTCGGTCACGGCCAGCGCCGGGATGTCGTCCAGCGCGGTCTCGACCGGAAGCAATGCCTCCGACAGCCGGGCCTCATAGCTTAAATTCTCGAGGGTTTCCAGGCTTATCGCCGAATCCTCGCAGAACCGGCCGACTCGCGTCCGGCGCAGCTGGTCGACGTGACCGCAGGCGCCGAGCGCCGCGGCCAGGTCGCGGACCACGGCGCGGACATAGGTCCCCTTGCCGCAATCCATCGAAAGCTCGATGTGGTCGGCGTCCGGCGCGTCGGTGACGCACAGCGCATGAACGTGCACCTTGCGGGTCTTCAGCTCGAACTCCACGCCCTCGCGGGCCAGGTCGTAGGCCCGCTCGCCGTCCACCTTGATGGCCGAATAGTTCGGGGGGACCTGGTCGATCTCGCCGATGAAGGCGGGGAGCGCGGCTTCGACCTGGTCCCGGGTCGGGCGCACGTCGCTGCTGGCCGTGGTCTCGCCCTCGCGGTCCAGGGTGGTGGTCGAGCGCCCCCACTGGATCCTGAAGCGATAGGCCTTGTCGGCGTCCATCAGGAACGGGACGGTCTTGGTCGCCTCGCCCAGGGCCAGGGGCAGGATCCCGGTGGCGAGGGGGTCGAGCGTACCCGCATGCCCGGCCTTCTGGGCGTTGAACGCCCGCCGCACGCGCGAGACGGCGCTGGTCGAGGTCAGGTCGTAGGGCTTGTCCAGGCACACCCAGCCGGAAACGGCCTCGCCCTTCTTGCGGCGGGCCATGCTCAGTCTTCCTCGTCGCCGAACTCGTCTTCGGAAGCCAGGTCGGACAGGCGACGGGTGTCCTGCTGGACGCGCGGATCCAGGAACAGGCGGTCCATGTAGGCGGCCGAGTTGAAGCTCTCGTCGTGGATGAACTTCAGGTCGGGCGTGAACTTCATGTCGATCGACCGGCCCAGGCGGCCGCGCAGGAACTTCGCGGCGCCGTTGAGGGCCTTGATGATCTCATCGATATGCTGGACGCTCTCGCCGGTGACGCCGGCGCCGAGCGGCTCGACGAAGCAGATGGCGTGCTTGAGGTCGGGGCTCATGCGCACTTCGGAGACCGTGACGGACACGCCCTGCAGGGCGGGATCGGCCAGCTCCTCCTCGCGCAGGATGTCGACCAGGGCGTGACGGATCAGTTCGCCGGCGCGGAGCTGGCGCTGCGACGGGCCGACGGGCCCGCCCTTCTTGGTGTCGGAATGGCGCTTCATGGCGCGGTCGCCTCGATGCCCGGCCGGCGGATCGAACGCCGGGTCGCGGGGAGAAATGGGAGGCGGGGTGTCTAGGCGCGTAAGCGTGAAAAGTCCAGCGGGCGCTATATTTGCTTAAGGTTGAGCGTCGATGCTCGCCAAGACTCCAGACGAGAGGTGCACGATGCCCAAGACCGCGGAACTGCTTCAGCTTCTGCTCCGCGCGGTTGGCGCGCTGATGCTGGTCTCGGGCGGCCTACAACTGGCGCTCGCCGTCGCGCTGATCGCTGTCATGGCCACCGCCGCTAACGCTCACCCCGCGTCACCTCTCAGCATTATGGCCGTCTGCGCCGTGCAGATGGGCGTCTTCTCCATCGGCTCGCTCGCTAGCGGCGGGATCTTGGTCGGCTTCAGCCGCTCCCTGGCGCATTTTGTGATGAAGCCCGTCCAAACTGCTTAGGCCCCCGTCCGCTCCCTGAAGAACTCCAGCACCCGCCGATAGACTTTCATCGTCTCGCCATCCGGGTCGTCGCGATCCAGGTGAACGGTCAGCACCGAATGGGGCGCCCGACCCGTGCCCTTGCGGGCCGAAGCGTCGGGCAGGACGTGGGTTTCCAGCCGGGCGCCGAACTCACGCTCGAGGGTCTTGAACCGGGCGCAGGGGACCAACACGTCGTTCGCGAACCGCAAGGCGATCAGCGACAGGTCCTCGGCCTCCATCCGCGCCTTGGCGACCGCCAGCTCGGCTGGCGAGCAGTCCAGGTCGGCGCCCCGCTTGCGACCGGCGGGCAAGGAGGGTTCGGCCAGCACCGGGGCCACCACCGACGGCTCGGTCATCATCGCCAGGGCGAAGCCGCCGGTGAAGCACATGCCCACGGCCCCCACCCCCTTGCCGCCGCATTCGGCGTGGACCTGCCGGGCCAGGGCCCGCAGCCAGTCGACGAACGGGCTGGAGCGGCCGGCCGCCCAGAGGCTGAACTCGCGGCCGACGCAGGCCAGCTTCAGGATCGTGAGGTTGATATAGAGGTCGGACACCGGCTTGCCCGGTTCGCCGAACAGGCTGGGGCAGAACACCGTCATGCCCTCCGCCGCCACGTCGCGAGCGAAGGCCAGCACCTGGGGATGCAGGCCAGGGATCTCGTGGATGACGATCACGGCCGGACCGGATCCGATGCGGTAGACCGGCCGCGTCCACCGGCCGTCGTCGAACTCGAACCGCGTGAAGCCCGCCAGCGCCGCATCGTTGCTTTTCGGCATGTCCGCCCCCCCTGTCCTTGCGCGGAGCATGGCACGAACCGCTCGCCGGCGTCAGGACTTAGATCGGTCAGGTTGCGCCGGCCCGAACCTCGGCCTATCCATCCAAGCTTGAGCTTTGGGGGCGGCAAATGATTTTCTGGTGGACCGGAAAGGGTTATCTGGCCCTGCTGAGCCTGATCGGCGTGTTCGGCCTGTTCGGCGCGCTGCTGACCCTGGCGTTCGGCGAGCAGATCTTCGACACCGCGCCGTGGCTTTGGGCGGTCGGCGCGGTCATCGCGGCGATCGTCAACTGGGTGGTGGGGTGCCGCGTCAATCGCAAGCCCTTGAAGGTTCCACGCCTCGGCTTGTGGAAAAGCCGGCTCGCCTATCGTCCGCCCAACCGCTTCATGGGACTGCCGCTGGAAGTGTGGTCGGCGCCGATGATACTGCTGGCGGTGGTCATGCTGGTGCGCGGCCTGCTGCCGGCCTAGCGCTTCCGCGCCCTAACCCGGCCCGTTGCCGCCCGTCCAATCTTCCATCGGGTCCGGCAGGTTTCCGCTCGGCAGCTTCCACTCGCCGCGGTACGAGAAGTCCAGCGTGCCGCACAGCCTGGCCTGGCCGCCCTCGGGGGCGTCGCCGAACGCCTGGACCCGCAGGTCGCGGTGGACGGCCAGCCGGCTGAAGCTCAGCCACAGGCGCTTGGCCCCCGGGCAGAAGGCGCGGATGTAGATCTTGCCCTGCTCGAACTTGGGATCGATCTCGTACAGCGCCGCGTCGGCGTCAACGCCGCTCATGGCCTTTAGCCCGCCGGGGCCCAAGTCCTTCTCGCGGCCGTCGATCAGACGCCCCTGCACCGGCACCCCGGTGGCCAGAACCTTGATGACCCGCGTGCCGGTCAGCTTCTTGTCGAACAGCACGGTCAGGCCCGCGCCGGTCAGCCGCTTGGCGTCGGCCGAGATCGGGTCGTAGGAGTACATCTTGCGCTCGGCGTGGGCTGCGCCCGCCGCGGCGGTCGCCAGGCACGCCAGCCCAAGCCCCAGCGCGACCTTCAGGCGCGTCCGGCGAGCGGTCCCCGACACCCCCGGCCTCACAGCTTCAGACGCAGTTTCGCCGTTTCGGGGTCGAAGCCCGACAGCCGCCAGGTGCCGCCCTCGAGCGTGAAGGTCAGCAGACAGGGACCGTTCTTGGTCTTGGCCGCGCAGACCTGGTCGGAGCCGATATAACGCAGGCCGGCGGCGATGGTCAGGCGGTCCGGGATCGGCTTGTCGGGCGTGTAGCCGTAATAGTTGGCGGCGTAGCGGAAGGTCTCGGGCTGGACCAGGGCCTCGCCGGCGATGTCGGCGGCCGGTCCGGCCAGGGCGACGGCGGCCGCCTGCCAGCCGCCGCTCATGGCCGAGCCCCGCGCCTTGCGCACCAGCTCGCTTTCGATCTCGGCCTTCAGGGCCGGACGGTCGACGCGGGCGTCGAAGGCGGCATGGTCGTTGTTGCGGATCGCCACCAGCAGGGCGTGGACGTCGCCGGCCGCGTCGTAGCGGGTGGCGGTCGCACAGGCCGACAGCGAGATGGCGGTGAGACTGACGGCGAGGAGGGCTCGAATGCGCATGAGCTAGGGTTAGGCCCGAAATCGGGCGATTTCCAGTCCGGCTCGGCCGGGCTTAAAACTCCGGCGTGCAGACGGGTTGCTCAAGAACCTTGAAATCGGCGCGCACCACCAAACCCTCTGGAGGGACGGCCTCCGCCCTGACGGAGAAAACTATGTTCTGCGGAAGCGCCATGTAATTCTGTTTTGGATCGGCCGTGATCGATCGGCATTCGCCAGTCATTGGCGCGCACTGATAGACGCCGAAGCTGTCCGACGGAAAGTTTGCATAAGGTTCCATCGAGATGACCCGCTCCCGGCTTTCGACCGGCAAGGGAGCCTCGCCGCCGTCCGGCAGGGTGAGCGTGATCCGCAACGCGCCGCCAAAGCACGTGCCCGGAGGGATCGGGTGCGCACAACTGGCCAACCCGAAGACCGCTAGGGCGCCCTGCATACCTCTTCGCAAAGATTGGATGCTGTTCATGCTCGCCCCAGGGCCAAGAAAAAAGGCGCGAGCCGGAGCCCGCGCCTTCAATCTTAAGCTGAGATCGGATCGAACGCCTAGTCGAGCTGGCGCTTGATCTCCTCGACGGTGAAGCACTCGATCACGTCGCCGACCTTGATGTCCTGGAAGCCGGCGAACATCATGCCGCACTCCTGGCCGGACGGGACCTCGTTGACCTCGTCCTTGAAGCGCTTGAGCGTCTGCAGCGTGCCCAGTTCCAGAACGACGATGTCGTTGCGGATGATCCGGACCTTGGCGCCCTTGCGGACCACGCCCTCGGTGACCTTACAGCCGGCGACCTTGCCGACCTTGGAGATGTCGAAGGCTTGCAGCACTTCGGCGTTGCCGAGGAAGGTTTCGCGCTGGATCGGGGCCAGCATGCCCGAGAGCACGCCTTTGATGTCGTCCAGCAGGTCGTAGATGATCGCGTAGTAGCGGATCTCGACCCCTTCGCGCTCGGCCAGCGCCCGCGCCTGGGCCGAAGCCCGGACGTTGAAGCCGATCAGCGGCGCGCCGGCGCCCTTGGCCAGCATCACGTCGCTTTCGCTGATCGCGCCGGCGCCCGACAGGATGATCCGCGCGCGGACCTCGTCGGTGGCCATCTGCTCCAGCGAGCCGATGATCGCCTCGGCCGAGCCCTGCACGTCGGCCTTGATGACCAGCGGCAGCTCACGCAGCTTCTTGTCCTGCAGCTTGGCCATCATGTCGGCCATGCTGGTGGCGCCCGCGCCGACCGGGTGCATCGACTTCTCGCGCTTGAGGCGGATGCGGTACTCGGTCAGCTCGCGAGCCCGGGCCTCGTTCTCGACGACGGCGAAGCTGTCGCCGGGCGAGGGCACGCCGTCCAGGCCGAGGATCTCGACCGGGGTGGCGGGACCGGCTTCGGTCAGCTGCTCGTTGCGCTCGTTCAGCAGGGCGCGAACCCGGCCGAACTGGCTGCCGGCCACGACGATGTCGCCGCGCTTCAGCGTGCCGCGGTTGACCAGCACGGTCGAGACCGCGCCGCGGCCCTTGTCCAGCTTGGCCTCGATCACCACGCCGTCGGCGGTGCGGTCGGGGTTGGCCTTCAGGTCCAGCACCTCGGCCTGCAGCAGGATGCGCTCGATCAGCTCGTCCAGGCCCTGGCCGGTCTTGGCCGAGACCTCGACGATCTGGGTGTCGCCGCCCAGGCTTTCCACGACGATCTCGTGCTGCAGCAGCTCGTTGGTCACCCGGGTCGAATCCGAGCCCGGCTTGTCCATCTTGTTGACGGCCACGATGATCGGGACCTCGGCGGCCCTGGCGTGTTTGATCGCCTCGACCGTCTGGGGCATGACCCCGTCGTCGCCCGCCACCACCAGGATGACGATGTCGGTGATGTTGGCGCCGCGGGCCCGCATCTGCGAGAAGGCCGCGTGGCCCGGGGTGTCGAGGAAGGTGACCTTCTGGCCGTTTTCCAGACGCACCTGGTAGGCGCCGATGTGCTGGGTGATGCCGCCGTGCTCGCCGCCGGCCACATCGGCCTTGCGCAGCGCGTCCAGCAGGCTGGTCTTGCCGTGGTCGACGTGACCCATGACGGTGACGACCGGGGGCCGGGGCTCCAGGTGATCGTCGATGTCCTCGGCGCCGATGAAGCCTTCTTCGACGTCGGCTTCCGACACGCGCTTGACGGTGTGGCCGAACTCGGTGGCCACCAGCTCGGCGGTGTCGTTGTCGATGACGTCGTTGATCTTCAGCATCACGCCCTGACGCATCAGGAACTTGATGATGTCGACGCCGCGCACGGCCATCCGGTTGGACAGCTCCTGCACGGTGATGACGTCGGGAATGACGACCTCACGCGCGACGCGGGCCTGTTCGGCCACGCCGCCGCGGCGCTTTTCCTTCTCGCGTTCGCGGGCCCGGCGAACCGAGGCGAGCGAGCGCATGCGGTCGGCGGAGTCTCCGTCGCCGGCCACGGTCTGGATGGTCAGGCGGCCTTCACGGCGCTGCGGGGCGCCCTTGGCGCGGCTGACCGCCTTGCCGGGGGCCGCGGCCTTGCGGCGATCGTCCTCCTCGTCCGGACGACGGCTGACGTCGCCGCCGGGCCGGGGCGCCGAACGCGTGGCGCGCTGGATTTCCGGAGTAGCGGGGGCCGAGGCCGGCACGCCCGGACGGGCGCCGCGCGGACCGCCGGGACCCGGACGAGCGCCGGGGGCCGGGCGCGGGGCCAGGGCCGAATAGCGGACGGTCTGGGTCGGACGGTCGCCCTGGGGACGGTCGCCTTGCGGGCGATCACCCTGCGGACGGTCGTTGCGGAAACCGCCCTCCGGACGGGGACCGCGCGGCGGCCCGCCGGCGTCGGGACGCGGGGTGCGCTGGTTGTATGGGCCGTCCTGGCGCGGGGCGCGCTGGTTGAACGGCCGGTCCGCGAAGTTCGGACGGTCGCCCTGCGGACGGTCGCCTTGCGGGCGATCCCCCTGCGAGCCCGGACCCGGACGGTAGGTGGTGGTCGACGAGCGGTCGTCGCGACGATCGCGGCTGGGCTCGTAGGTGCGGGTCTGGCCGGCGGCCGGGGCCGGACGCGGCGCCGGGGCCGGGGCCTCGGCCCGGACCGGCGGCGCGGCGGGCGGCGGAGCCGGAGGCGCGGTCGGAACCGGAGCCGGAACGACTGGGGCCTGGGCCACCGGAGCGGCGGGCGCCTCTAGAGCCTGAGCCGGCGGCGCGGCGGCGGCCTTGGCGGCTGCGGCGGCCTTGGCGGCGGCTTCGCGAGCCGCGGCTTCGGCGGCCGCGGCGCGGGCTTCGGCGGCGCGGCGTTCAGCCGCCTGGCGCTCCTGCTGCTCGCGGGCGGCCTCGATGGCGCGCTGACGGGCCACCATCTCGCTTTGCGACAGGCCGCCGGCGGATCCGCCGCCTTGCGACGACTGCTGACGCGGGGCCTCGCCCTGACGGCGCTCGGCCGAGGACGGCGCGGCCAGGTTGCCGGCCGGCGGCGCGTGCGGACGCACGCGCTTGGTTTCAACCACCACCGTCTTGGTGCGGCCGTGGCTGAAGCTCTGCTTCACGACGCCGGCGCTGACCGACCCTTGACGGGGCTTCAGCGTAATGGGCGCTCGCCCGCCGGGGTTGGAACCAGGCCGACCGTTTTCGTTCTCGTCGCTCATGCGCTCGCTTGTACTTCCGCCGGCGGGGGGCCGGCCAAAAACCGTTCGATCCATACGAGAAAGGGGCCTGGACGTACTTCCCGAAGGAAGCGCGTTTCCCGACCCTTCACTCAGGAGCGGATCACGCTCCTCATTTCAAGTTCCAGACCGCTGTCGCCGACGAATGAAAGCCATTCGTCGAGGCCAGGGCCTAGGGCTCCTCGCGCCAACTCGCCGACCAACTCGAAGGAAGGAGTGGGCGAAAGCCTGATAACCGCTCGACGTCCAAAGTCCAGCGATCAGTGCCGCACCCGGCAAGGAGCGCCGTGTGTATCACATTCTCCCCGCCCAAGGCCAAACCCAATTCGTCGGACGTGAACATCCCGCAGACTTTGGGGCTGTTCGGGGCCTTGTGGACCGCGGTGAGAATCTTTCTGCGACCGTCGTCGGCGCCGTCGGACGCCTCGATCAACCAGGCGGTCTTTCCCGAGGCCAGGGCCGCGGAGACCTTTTCGAAGCCTGAGATAATCGTTCCGCCGCGCCGCGCAAGCCCCAGTCCGTCCAGAACCCGCCGGGCCAGCAGGCGTTCCACCTGGTCGGCCAGATCGGCCGGGGCGGTCAGCTTGGTCTTGGCCGAGCGCGAGAACAGGCCTTTCTTGGCGGCGGCGCTCACGGCCTCGCGCGTCGCCTCCACCCACATGCCGCGGCCGGGCAGCTTGCGGGCCACATCCGGAACCACCGTCCCGTCGGGCCCCACCACGAACCGCACCAGGCGCGCCTCGTCCGTCGCCTCGCCCAGGACGATGTCCTTGCGCTGGCGACTGGCTTCGGCGTGGGTCCTCGCCGCTTGGATGGGGGGCGCGTCGTTGTCGGTCATGGGTGTCGCGAAAGACTGGGCCTCCGACTTTCGTGGGAGGCCCGGGCTCGGGCTCAGTCTTCCTTGGCCTCTTCGGCGACGTCCTCGGCGGCGTCGGCCGGGGCCTCGTCCTCGAATTCGCCCTCACCCTCGTCCTCGACATATTCCGGCTCGGGCGGAGCCTCGACCCAGCCCATGACGATGCGGGCGCGCATGATCAGCGCCTCGGCGTCTTCCGGCGACAGGTTGAAGCTGTCCAGGATGCCGGCCTCGCGCACGCGCTCGCCGTCCTTGGTCTCGAACCAGCCGCGCAGGTCGTCGGGGATCAGGCCGGCCAGGTCCTCGACGGACTTCACGTCGCCTTCGCCCAGGGCCACGGCCACCGGCAGGGTGACGCCTTCGATCTCCAGCAGGCCGTCCTCGACGCCCAGCTCCAAGCGCTTGGCGTCCAGGGCGGCGGCTTCCTTCTCCAGGAACTCGCGGGCGCGGGTCTGCAGCTCGTCGGCCGTCTCGTCGTCGAAGCCCTCGATGGCCGCGATCTCGTGCGGTTCGACATAGGCGACGTCCTCGACGGCCGCGAAGCCCTCGGTGACCAGCAGCTGGGCGATGACCTCGTCGACGTCCAGGGCTTCCTGGAACAGGGCCGTGCGCTCGGAGAACTCGCGCTGGCGACGCTCGCTTTCCTGGCTCTCGGTCATGATGTCGATCTGCCAGCTGGTCAGCTGGCTGGCCAGGCGGACGTTCTGGCCGCGGCGGCCAATGGCCAGCGACAGCTGCTCGTCCGGCACCACCACCTCGACGCGCTCGTCCTCCTCGTCCATGACGACCTTGGAGACCTCGGCGGGGGCCAGGGCGTTGACGATGAAGGTGGCCTCGTCTTCCGACCACTGGATGATGTCGATCTTCTCGCCCTGCAGCTCGGCCACCACGGCCTGGACGCGCGAGCCGCGCATGCCCACGCAGGCGCCGACCGGGTCGATGCTGCTGTCGTTGGAGATCACGGCCATCTTGGCGCGCGAGCCCGGGTCGCGGGCCACGGCGCGGATCTCGATGACGCCGTCATAGACTTCCGGCACTTCCTGCGCGAACAGCTTGGCCATGAAGCCGCCGTGGGCGCGGCTCAGCATGATCTGCGGGCCCTTGGTCTCGCGGCGGACGTCGTAGATGTAGGCGCGGATGCGGTCGCCGACGTTGAAGTTCTCGCGCGGGATCGACTGGTCGCGCCGCATGATGCCTTCGCCGCGGCCCAGATCGACGATGACGTTGCCGTATTCCACGCGCTTGACGCTGCCGTTGACGATCTCGCCGGCGCGATCCTTGTACTCGTCGTACTGGCGCTCGCGCTCGGCTTCGCGGACCTTGTGCATGACGACCTGGCGAGCCATCTGGGTCTGGACGCGGCCGATCTCGAACGGCGGCAGGGTTTCCTCGTAGACCTTGCCGACCTCGGCGTCGCGCCAGGTGCGCTTGGCCGACGACAGCTGGACCTTGCCGATCTCGCCTTCCAGTTCGTAGTCGTCCGGCACGACCTCGATCACCCGCTTCTGGGTGGTCTCGCCGGTGCGCGGGTCGATCTTGACGCGGATGTCGTGCTCGGCGCCGTAGCGGGCCCGGGCGGCCTTCTGCAGCGCGTCCTCGATCGCCTCGATGACGACTTCCTTCTCGATGCCCTTTTCACGCGCGACCGCGTCGGCGATCTGCAGCAGCTCGAGGCGGTTGGCGGAAATGCCGATGGCCATGGTCAGTCCTCTTCACTTTCGGACAGGTCAATATCGTCGTCGGCGCCGTCATCAGGGCCGAGATCTTCGGTGTCCGCGTCGTCGCCTTCGGCTCCGACGCGGGCGGCGCGCTGCTGGGCGCCGCGCTTCATCAGTTCGTCGTTCAACACCAGCTTGGCGTCGACGATCCATTCGAACGGGAAATAGACGGTGGTGTCGTCCTCGCCCTCGAGGTTCAGGCCCACCTGGCCGTCCTCGACGCCAGCCAGCTCGCCCTTGAAGCGCTTGCGGCCCTCGGCGACGCGGTCCAGCTCGATGCGGACCTCCAGGCCGGCATAGGTGTCGAAATCCTTCAGCCGGGTGAGGGGGCGGTCGACGCCCGGGCTGGAGACTTCCAGGGTGTACTCGCCGGCGATCGGGTCGGCCGCGTCCATGATCTCGGAGATGGCGCGCGACAGCCTGGCGCAATCCTCGACGTTCATGTCGCCGCCAGTCCCGTCCTCCCGGAGGGGACGTTCGGCCATGATCTGCAGCCGGCGCTGCTCGGCCCCGCCCATCAGGCGCAGGCGGACGATCTCGTAGCCGACGGACTCGGCGACGGGATCGAGCAACTCGACCAGACCGATATCTTCCTGCGTCTTGCCGCGCAAAGGGTCTCTCAACTCACTGGGCCGTCCGGCGCCGGCTTAAAGGCCAAGCTGGCGAACGGCCAAAGAAAAAGCGGCAGCCTTTCGGGCCGCCGCTCGAAAGCGCTATCAGCGCTGACGGACGATGTGAGAGCTATATAGCGCGATGTTCGGACGGTTGGAAGCCCCTAGCGTTCGGATCTATTCTAATGATCAAGCCTCCAGCGCGACTCTGGTCACGCTCTTGAAAAGCTCGTTGGCGTTGTTTGTCGAGCCTTGCGCGCCGCGACGCAGCGCCTCGTCGCGATGCTCCTTGAGATTGGATCCCGCGAAGATGAAGAAGGGCGTCTTGTCGCCAGTTTTGCGAACAGCCTCCAAGAGTACGTAGCCTTCAGCCGGCCCCTCCTTGCGCCCCATATCCGAAATGATGGCGGAATAGCTATTGGAACTCAGCAACTCCAAGGCCTGTTGAGTATTTAGAGCCAGTACGACTTCGATGTCTATCGCATTGAAAGCGTCTATTAGGTGCTTGTTGTTCTCGGGGCAATCGTCAACCCAAAGCACGCATCGATTCTTCATGCGCCTCGTATTGCGGATCGTTTCGACGCTGCTGACGGCTTGCTCGATATCTATTTCGAGGTTGGAGCCCGCGCCTTCCCGCTGCGACGACGCGACAGCCAATGAGGCAGCCGCCTTGGCCAATTGCCGCATTTGAATGTAGTTCTGCTCATCCTTATAGTCGCTTGGTCCGTATAGATTATCTGGATATTTCACGACGAGGAAGCCGAATAGAGCCAAGACAATGACCGGAAATATAACTGCGAAATATATGAGCGGGATACGTTCATAGAAGGAAAATCCAGAACTGAATCCCGTCAGCAGGCAAGCGAAGCCATATATGAGGACGATGAACAGGGCGATGATGCCGAGTGGAGTTTTCGACAGCGGCACAGCGGCCGCCGCAAAGCCCTTCATATCGTTTGACATAGGAATAACCCCGCCTGGATTGTAATCTGACCAGTCGCTACCAGAAGGTCAATCCGAAGCGCCCCCTTCCGCAGTGCAGCACTTGTGGCCTATAAGCGCCCCCGCGCAGGCTCGCCTCCCCGCGGGACCTATTCCCAAACGAAGAGTCACAATGGACCTCTCCAAGATCGCCGTCGGCGTCAACCCGCCGTACGACCTGAACGCCGTCATCGAGATCCCGCAAGGCGGCGAGCCGGTGAAGTACGAGATCGACAAGGCCAGCGGCGCGCTGATGGTCGACCGCTTCCTGCACACGGCGATGTTCTATCCGGCCAATTACGGCTTCATCCCGCACACCCTGGCCGACGATGGCGACCCGGCCGACATCATGGTCGTGGGCCCGACCCCCGTGGTGCCAGGCGCGATCATCCGCTGCCGCCCGATCGGCGCCCTGATGATGGTCGACGAGGCGGGTTCGGACGAAAAGATCCTGGCCGTGCCGGTCGACAAGCTGCACCCGTTCTATACGGGCGTGTCCAGCTGGCGCGACCTGCCGGTGATCCTGACCGAGCAGATCGCCCACTTCTTCCAGCACTACAAGGACCTGGAAAAGGGCAAGTCGACCAAGATCACCGGCTGGGCCGATCCGGAGGAAACCGCCGAGATCATCCGGGCCGCGATCAAGCGTCACGACGAGAGCTACTGAGACGACGAAGGGCCGGCGGAAACGCCGGCCCTTCTGCTTTCAGGCCCTGACGAAGTCCAGGAACACCGGCGCGCAGTCGCCCAGCTTCTTTTCCTCGTAGCGCGTGGTGACGTGGTCGGCGGGGGCGGCGTTGCGGTCGGCGTCGGCGTCGGCGAAGCGGAAGGCCGGGTCGGCCAGCACCCGCTCGACCGTCCACTCGGCGTAGTCGGCCCAGTCGGTGGCGAAGCGGAAGGCCGCCCCAGGCCTCAGCACCCGCGCCAGCTCGGCCACGAAGGCCGGCTGGATCAGGCGGCGCTTGTTGTGGCGCGCCTTGTGCCAGGGGTCCGGGAACATGATGAACAGGCGGTCGATGCTGGCCTCGGGCAGCCAGCCGACCAGGTCGCGGGCGTCGCCCTCGTGGATGCGGACGTTCTCGAGTTGCCGCTCCTCGACATGGCGAACAGCGCTGGCCACGCCGTTGACGAAGGGCTCGGCGCCGATCACCAGCACGTCCGGACGCTTGCCGGCCTGGGCGGCCATGTGCTCGCCGCCGCCGAAGCCGATCTCCAGCCAGACTTCCTTGGCCTCGGGCATCAGGTCGCGCGGCTCGAACGGTTCGGTCGGCGCGGCGATCGTCGGCAGCAGGCTGTCGAGCAGGGCCTGCTGGCGCGGCTTGACGGGTCGCGACTTCAGGCGGCCGAACGAGCGCAGCGGCCCGTGGGGCTGTTGGGGATGGGTCATGGGCGGGGTCTTAGAGCTTTGAAGTCGAAATGAAAACGGGCCCCGATCGCATGATCGGGGCCCGTTGAACGGTTGGGGACAGGCGCATGCGCCTGTCCCCGGATGTTTCCAGGCCTAGGCCAGGCCCTTCAGCTCCGACACCAGGTCGGTCTTTTCCCACGAGAAGCCGCCCTCGTTGTCCGGCGTCCGGCCGAAGTGGCCGTAGGCGGCGGTGCGGGCGTAGATCGGCTTGTTCAGCTGCAGGTGCTCGCGGATCGAGCGCGGGGTCGCGCCGCCGATCAGCTGGGGCAGCAGCTTCTCCAGCTGGGCCGGATCGACCTTGCCGGTGCCATGCAGGTCGACGTGGAACGACACCGGCTGGGCCACGCCGATAGCGTAGGCGATCTGGATGGTGCAGCGCTCGGCCAGGCCCGCGGCGACCACGTTCTTGGCCAGGTAGCGGCAGGCATAGGCCGCCGAGCGGTCGACCTTGGTCGGATCCTTGCCCGAGAAGGCGCCGCCGCCGTGCGGGGCCGCGCCGCCGTAGGTGTCGACGATGATCTTGCGGCCGGTGACGCCCGCGTCGCCGTCGGGCCCCCCGATCTCGAAGCGGCCGGTCGGGTTGACCAGCCACTGGGTCTTCTTGGTGATCAGGCCGTCCGGGAAGATCGGCAGGATGTGCGGCTTGATCAGGTCCAGCACGCGCTTGGAGGTCGCGGCCTTGCCGTCGATCTTCTTCTTGTGCTGGTGCGACACGACGATCGAGACCACGCGAACCGGCTTGCCGGCGGCGTCATATTCCAGGGTCACCTGGCTCTTGGCGTCGGGCTCCAGCTCCGACAGCTCGCCCGAGTGGCGCAGCTGGGCCAGGCGGCTGAGGATGTTGTGGCTGTATTGCAGGGTGGCCGGCATCAGCTCCGGGGTTTCGGTGCTGGCGTAGCCGAACATGATGCCCTGGTCGCCGGCGCCTTCGTCCTTCTTGTCCGAGGCGTCCACGCCCTGGGCGATGTGGGCCGACTGGCCGTGCAGGTAGCAGGCGTACTTGGCCTTCTCCCAATGGAAGCCCTTCTGCTCGTAGCCGATGTCCTTGATCGCGGCCCGAACCTTGGGCTCCAGCGACTTGATGATGTCCTTGGTCAGCTGCTTGTTGGCGGCCTTGTCGCCGCCCGGCTTGCCGGCCCGAACCTCGCCCGCCAGGACGATGCGGTTGGTGGTGACCAGGGTTTCGCAGGCGACGCGCGCCTCGGGATCGGCGCCCAGGAAGGCGTCGACGACGGTGTCGCTGATCCGGTCGGCGACCTTGTCCGGATGGCCTTCGGAAACGCTTTCGCTGGTGAAGATGTAGGAAGAACGGCTCAAGGGTCAGCTCCGGACATGACGTCGCCCGCTCGGGCGGTCTGCCCGAGGGAACTAGTCGCGAACATATAAAGATATGTTTATGTCCGCAAGCCGCCCTGGCCTGCTTTCGCCGATCAGGCTTCCGGCTCTTCCTCGATCAGCTCGTCGGCCATCGACCGCACGAGGTCGAGGATGCGCCGGCGAACCCGGGACTTGCCGATGCGCGGGAACAGCGCGGCCAGTTCCAGGCCTTCCGGGGTCATCAGGAAATCATGCACGAACTGCTCGGAGCCGTTTTCCTCGAAACCGTCGACATCGGTCGGGTCGGCCAGGCCTTCGAAGAAATAGGACACCGACGACTGCAGGCTCTTGGCGATCTCGTACAGCTTGGAGGCGCTGACGCGGTTGGCGCCGCGCTCGTACTTCTGCACCTGCTGAAAGGTCAGGCCCAGATCGTCGGCCAGACGCTCCTGGCTGACGCCGAGGATCTTGCGCCGCATGCGGATGCGGGCGCCGACGTGCAGGTCGATCGGGTTGGGGGAGCGGTCTTGGTCAGAGGTCGTGTTCATGCCGTTCAATCGCTTGGGGGAAAAAGTCGCGGATATCTGGAAGCCTGTCTGTTTCAGTTCGGGACTTTTTCCAAGCGCCGACCCCCTGGAACGCGAATCGCGGCGGCGAATGAAACCAAAAGCAGCACTCCGAACGGCCAGTGCCCAAGCCTGGAGAACAGGGTCGGCAAGCCGACATTGGGCACATTACCGTCAATGACTCCTGATTCGCCAAGACCCAGGCGGGCCTCGGGCAGGATCCGCCCCTGGGCGTCGATCAGGGCGGAAACGCCGGTCGGCGTCGCCCGGATCAGCGGCAGGCCGGTCTCGATCGCCCGGTAGCTGGCCAGGTTCAGGTGCTGCAAGGGTCCGGACGTCACGCCGAACCAGGCGTCGTTGGAGACATTGACGATGGCGCGCACGCCCGGCGCCGGCTCGGCCAGGCGCGGGAACAGGCTCTCGTAGCAGATCAGCGGCTGGACCAGCAGGGTGGGCGCGATCCGCAGCGGCCGGGGCGCGGGCCCCGTGGCGAAGCCGTCGCCCAGGTGGGCCATGCTCTTGACGCCCAGCTTCGTCATCAGGGCGTCGGCCGGCAGGTATTCGCCGAATGGCACCAGCCGGTGCTTGTCGTAGATGCCGACCACCTCGACATCGTTCGCCGTGCGGCGCAGGGCGACCAGGCTGTTGTAATAGATCGGCTTGTCGGGCGTTCCCTCGTAGCGATAGCCGCCCAGCAGCATCACCTGCCCCGGCTTGAGGGCGTCGACGATGGCCTGCCGCACCCAGCTGCCGGGAACCATGTAGTCGTTGATCGCCAGCGGCAGGGCGCCCTCGGGCCAGACCACGAGGTCGGCGGGCTTGCCGGCATAGGGCTTGGCGGTCAGCGAGACATAGGCCTGGACGATCTGGGCGAACCGGCCGGCGTCCCACTTGGACTCCTGGGGGATGTCGGCCTGGACGATGCGGACGGTCGTGGGCGGCGGCAGAGCGTAGGTAAGGCTGAGCGGGACCCAGCCGGCGACGTAGAGCGCAATCAACCCGGCCGCGGCCGCGCCGACCGCGATCCGGCCCCGCTTGCCCTCGCGCCACACCGCCGGCGCGGCGGCGATGGCCAGGGTGATCCAGGTCAGGCCGTAGGCGCCGACCACGCTGGCGAACTGCGAGACCGGCGAGCCGGCCTTCCAGGTCTCGCCCGGCAGGTTCCAGGGAAAGCCGGTCAGGATGTGGCCCCGGGTCCACTCCAGGGCCGCGAAGGCGCCGGCGAACACCAGCACACGCCGCGCGCCGGGCGGCCGGACCAGGCGATAGAGCACCGCCGCCAAGCCCCAGAACAGCGCCATGCCAGCGGCCATGGCGACGACGGCGAAGGGCGCCATCCAGCCCTGGTTGGCGGCGTCGACCATGAAGGCCTCAGCGATCCACCAGGTGGAAAGACCGAAATAGGCGAGCCCCGTCAGCCAACCGCGAAAGAAGGCCGAGCGCAGAGGCCGGGGACCGTCGATGGCGTCCAGCAACCAGAGCAGCAGGGCGTAGCCCAGCAGCCCGGGCAGGATCCCGAACGGCGGATGGGCCAGGGCGGCGGCCAGGCCCGCCAACAGGGCCAGGCCCCGGGCGCGCCATGGCGTCAGCCTCGGCAGGGCCGGCAGGTTCACGAAGCGGCCACGCGACCGGCGGCCGTCTCGGCCTCAAGGTCGACGGCCGGACGCACCCGGACCCGGCGCACGCGGCGCGGGTCGGCCTCGACGACCTCCAGGTCGAAACCGGCGGGATGGGCGATCACCTCGCCGCGCTGCGGCACGCGGCCGGCCAGGGCCACGACCAGGCCGGCGACGGTGTCGATGTCCTCTTCCATGTCCGGCGGCGCCAGGTCTCGGTCGAGCGCGGCTTCGAGGTCCTCCAGCGGCGCGCGGGCGTCAACCTCGTAGAGACCGCCGGGCCGGGCGACGATGCTGGAGACCTGGGCGTCGTCGTGCTCGTCGTCGATCTCGCCGACCACCGCCTCGATCAGGTCCTCCATGGTCACCAGGCCATCGGTGCCGCCGAACTCGTCGATGACCAGGGCCATGTGGATGCGGCTGGTGCGCATGCGCAGCAGCAGGTCGGCGGCCCGCATCGAGGCCGGCACGTACAGCGCCTCGCGCCGCAGGCGGTGCAGGATCTGGTCGCCCGGACCGGGGCGTTTGTCGTCGTCGGCCAGCAGGCGGAACACGTCCTTGACGTGGATCACCCCCACCGGATCGTCCAGGGTCTCGCGGTAGATCGGCATCCGCGAGTGCTCGGCCTCGGTGAACTGGGCGACCACCGCCTCGAACGCCGTCGAGACCTCGACCGCCACGATGTCGGCGCGGGGCGTCATCACGTCGGCCACCCGCAGGCTCTGGAAGGCTTCGGCTTGGTCGACCATGTCGACCTCGTGGACCATGGTCGGGTCGGCCGGGCGCGACGCCTCGGCCAGGCCCGGCACGCCCCGGCCGGCCAGGTCCTTGCGCATCTTGCGGAAGAACGCCCGCAGGCCTCGACTCAGGCGAGCCGGGCCGGCGGGCGTGGAACTCTGGTCGTCGCTGGGCATGCCCTGGCTTGGTTATCCCTAGAGCGTTTTCAAGCGAAGTGGAGACCGGTTCGCGTGAAGAAAACGCTCAAGTTTAAGTGACTTAGATCAGTTTGCCACCTTCGGAAGCAAGCTGATCTAAGCGGACGCGGGTTCGGCATAGGGGTCGGGAATGTCCAAGCCCGCGAGGATCTCGCGCTCGAACGCTTCCATCGCCTCGGCCTCGGCGTCGTCCTGATGGTCGTATCCTAAGAGATGAAGCACCCCATGCGCCACCAGATGTTGCAGGTGATGCGCGAGGGGCTTGCCCTGCTCGGCCGCTTCGCGCTGGCAGACCCCGAACGCCAGGGCGATGTCGCCGATCTGGCCTTCCGGGTTGGGCGGCGAAGGGAAGGACAGGACGTTGGTCGCATAGTCCTTCTGGCGGAAGTCGCGGTTCAGCGCCTGGACGCTGTCGTCGTCGGCCAGAAGGATGACGATGCCTTGCCCCTCGATGTCCTCGTGGGCGTCCAGCACCGCCTGGGCGGCGCGCCAGACCAGGGCCTCGACCTCGGGCTCGGCCTGCGTCCAGGCCGCGTCCTCGATCTCGATGTCGACGGTGATGGTCATCTAGCGCGTCGTCGTCTGCAGGGCGTCGGCGTCGTAGGCCTTGACGATCCGCTCGACCAGCGGATGGCGCACCACGTCGGCCGAGGTGAAGCGCGACACCGCCACGCCCTCGACGCCCTCCAGGATCGACACCGCGTGGGCCAGGCCGGAATCGCGCGGATTCAGCAGGTCGACCTGGGTCGGATCCCCGGTCACCACCATCCGCGCCCCCTCGCCCAGCCGGGTCAGGACCATCTTCATCTGCAGCCGCGAGCAGTTCTGGGCCTCGTCGACGATGACATAGGCGTGGCTCAGGGTGCGGCCGCGCATGAAGGCGATCGGCGCGACCTCGATCTCCAGCTTCTCGCGGCGGCGACGCAGCTGGTCGGCGCCCATGATGTCGGTCAGGGCCTCCCAGACGGGCGCCATGTAGGGGTCGACCTTCTCGTTGAGGTCGCCGGGCAGGAAGCCGAGCTTTTCGCCGGCCTCGACGGCGGGGCGGGTGACGATCAGCCGATCGACCTCGCCGCGCAGCAGCATGCCCGCCCCCTGGGCCACCGCCAGGAAGGTCTTGCCGGTGCCGGCGGGACCCAGGCCGAAACACAGCGGATGGCTGGCCATGGCCTCCATGTACTTGGCCTGGCCCTTGGTCTTGGGCGAGACCGAACCCTTGCGCACGGCGCGGGGCGAGGCCTGGCCGCCGGCGCTGTGGGCCTCGCCCACGGCCACGCGCACGTCGGCCTCGACCACCTCGTCGTCGGCGTCGGCCCGTTGGGCCAGGGCCTGGATCGCCCGCTTGGCGCTGGAGCGGGCCTTGACGTCGCCGGTGATCGTCACCCCGCCGCCCGGGGTCTCGATCAACACCTTGAAGGCGTCCTCGATCAGGGCGGCGTGACGGCCGTTCGGGCCGGAAACGGCGCGTACGGCGGTGTCGGACAGGGGCAGGAACTCAGGCGTGCGGCTCAAGCGGACTCCAGCAGGGATTGGCTCTCGAGCACGCCGCCCAGGCTCATCTTGGCCGACGACTCGATGCGGACGGGAACGATCTGGCCCAGCAGGCTGTCAGGGCCCACCGCATGCACCGCTTGCAAATAGGGACTGCGGCCGACGATTTGACCGGGGTTGCGGCCTTTTTTCTCGAACAGCACCGGCAGGACCTTGCCGACCTGCAGAGCGTTGAACGCCTTCTGCTGTTCATCGAGCAGGGCGTTGAGGCGATCCAGGCGCTCGGCCTTGACCGCCTCGTCCACCTGGCCGGGCATGGCCGAGGCCGGGGTGCCGGGGCGGCGCGAATATTTGAACGAGAAGGCGCTGGCGAAGCCGACCTCGCGAACCAGCTCCAGCGTCTTCTCGAAATCGCTGTCGCGCTCGCCGGGAAAGCCGACGATGAAGTCGCCGCTCATGGCGATGTCCGGCCGCGCGGCGCGGATCTTCTCGACCAGGCGCACATAGCTCTCGGCCGTGTGGTCGCGGTTCATGGCCTTGAGGATCTTGTCCGACCCGGCCTGCACCGGCAGGTGCAGATAGGGCATCAGCTGCGGCAGCTCGCCGTGCGCCGCGATCAGGTCCTCGCCCATGTCGCGCGGGTGGCTGGTGGTGTAGCGGATGCGGTCCAGGCCCGGGATCTTCGCCAGGCGCCGGACCAGCCTGGCCAGGGTGTAGCCGCCGCCGTCATAGGCGTTGACGTTCTGGCCCAGCAGGGTGACCTCGCGCACGCCCTGGTCGGCCAGGCGCTTGGCCTCGTCCTCGATGGCCTCCGGCGGTCGCGACCACTCTCCACCCCGGGTGTAGGGCACCACGCAGAAGGTGCAGAACTTGTCACAGCCTTCCTGCACGGTCAGGAAGGCGGTGACGCCGTTCACTTGGCGCTCGGCCGGCAGGGCGTCGAACTTCTCGTCGGCGGCGAAGTCGGCCGACAGGCGCTCGCCGGTCGCCCGATGGGCGCGGGCGATCAGCTCGGGCAGCTGGTGATAGGCCTGGGGCCCGACCACCAGGTCGACCGCCGGCTGGCGATGCATGATCTCTTTGCCCTCGGCCTGGGCCACGCAACCGGCCACGGCGATGGTCATGCGACCGCCGGCCTCGGCCTTGCGGCCCTTCATCTGCTTGATGTAGCCCAGCTCGGAATAGACCTTCTCGGTGGCCTTCTCGCGGATGTGGCAGGTGTTGAGCACCACCAGATCGGCCCCTTCGGGGTCGTCGACCACGCCATAGCCCAGCGGGCGCAGGACATCGGCCATGCGCTCGCTGTCATAGACGTTCATCTGACAGCCGTAGGTCTTGATATAGAGGCGCTTTTGCGGGGTCTCGCTCATGGGCCGAGGTTATGGGCGCGAGGGGGCGCTGGCGCAAGGTTCTGGGAGACACACCCCGTCTTCCTTCTCCCCTTGCGGGAGAAGGTGGCCTGCGAAGCAGGTCGGATGAGGGGTCGCTGGACGGAGCCCCCTCAACAAGCGGAACGACCGGATGAAACGTCGGAGTTCCGAGAGACCCCTCACCCGTCAGCTACGCCGACACCTTCTCCCGCAAGGGGAGAAGGAAAAAGGGGCCGCTACTCCTCGATCGGAACCCCGTACAGCTCCAGCCGGTGGTCCACCAGTTTGTAGCCCAGCTTGCGCGCGATGGCGTTCTGCAGGGCCTCGATCTCCTCGTCCACGAACTCGACGACCTTGCCGGTCTTCATGTCGATCAGGTGGTCGTGGTGGTGGTCGGGGGTCTCTTCGTAGCGCGAGCGGCCGTCGCGGAAGTCGTGGCGCTCGATGATGCCGCTTTCCTCGAACAGGCGGACAGTCCGATAGACCGTGGCGATCGAGATGTGCGGGTCCACGGCGTGGGCGCGGCGGTGCAATTCCTCGACGTCCGGATGGTCGGTGGCCGCCGACAGCACGCGGGCGATGACCCGGCGCTGATCGGTCATGCGCATGCCTTTATCGATGCAGAGCTTTTCGAGGCGATCCACGGCGGCGTCTCCGGAAAGATGAACCCCAAACGAGGCTCGCGGGCGAGATTCGCGGGCAAGATAGGGGCTTGGCCGCTAGCTGTTAAGCACCCGACGCATCACCACCGCGTCCTTGGCCCCATCGGGATGGGGATAATAGCCTTTTCTCAGGCCCACGCGGGCGAAGCCCGTGGTCTCGTAGAGCCTGATCGCCGCGACATTGTCGGCCGCGACCTCCAGGAACATCTCGACGGCGGCGGCTTCCTTGGCGACGCCGGCCGCCATCTCGACCAGGGCCGCGCCCCAGCCCCGGCGGCGGGCGGCGGGATCGACGGCCACGGTCAGGATCTCGGCCTCCCCGGCGATCGCCCGGCACAGGATGAAGCCCTTGGCCTCCTCGGGCCCTCCGGCCTCGCCCAGCACGGCGAAGGCGCCGGGGCTTTTGAGCAGGGCCTCGAACTCTTCGGCCGACCAGGGCCGGTCGAAGGCCCGGTCGTGCAGGTCGGCCAGGGTGAAGCAGGCTTCCAGCCCGACGGGACGCAGGATCATGCGGCCGGCGCCACGGCGTAGGGCGCGCGCAGATAGAGCGGCCGGGGGGAATGGCCGGGCGCCGGCCGGGCGGCGGCCAGGCGGGCGACAGCCGCGGGATCGGGATAGGCCAGGGTCAGCACGGTCGCGTCGGGCAGAACCTCGGCGACCAGCGGCGCGCCCGAGCCGACCAGCGTGGCCGGGCCGCCCGACCAGAGCTCGGCCAGGCGCGCGGCGGCGACCCCGACCCCCAGGGCGTCGGGGGCCATCAGCGCCTTTCCGCCGTCGAAGACCTGCAGGTAGACTTGGCCCATCTTGGCGTCGAGCACGCCGGCCACCAGTCCGGTCGCGTTCGCCGAGGCGGCCAGGGCCTCCAGGGTGTTGACCCCGACGCAGGGGATCGACAGGGCCGTCGCCAGGCCCTTGGCGAAGGACAGGCCCACGCGCAGGCCGGTGAACGAGCCGGGGCCGACGGTGACCGCGATGCGGGTCAGGTCGGCGAATTTCACGCCAGCCTCGGCCGCCACTTCGTGGGCCAGGACGGCGATGCGCTCCTGGTGGCCGCGGGTCATCGGCTCGCTGCGGGCGGCGCGGACGAGGTCGCCGTCCAGAATGGCGACCGAGCTGGCGGCCAGGCAGGTGTCGAGGGCGAGGATCATGGGACGGGCGCCGGGCCGACCGGCGCGCCGCCGCGCCAGAAGAATTCCCGCAGCACCGCCTTGTCGCGCAGCGTGGCCTCGGGCGGCATCGTGTCCAGGCTCCAGCCCGGCACCGCGAAGACGTAACGCAGCACCGGTTCGCCGGGTTGGGTGCAGATCACCGCGTGGAGGTCGCGGTCCTTGCCCATCCAGCAACGCGGATAGTCCAGGTCGGCGTCGGCCCATTTCATCATCAGGGTCTCGCCGCGCGGCCCCCTCGGGGCGCCGCCGGTGACGCGGATGTCGCCAACCGTCGAGCCGCCGGGATTGCCCTGGATCTCCAGGACCGCCGCGCCGGGCTGCTCGACGGTGATGATCGGCGTCGGTTCGCCGCTACCCCGGTGCAGGAAGGCCGCCCTGACCTGCGCCTTGGGAAAGCGCGGCTTGATGGCGTCGATCGAGAACGGGGTCGGCGCCATGACCGGGCCGACGGAATACTCGTCCAGCGCCAGCGGCCCGCCCTGGTAGGGCGTGAAGAAGTCGTTGGTCCCGCCGGGCTGGGCGACGTAGGGCGGGGGCGGACCCGTGGGCGCCTTGGCGGCGCCGGGCTCGGCCGTCGACGGCGTCTTGGCGGGGCCGCAGGCGACCAGCCCAAGCAGCGCCGCGGCGACCAGGGTGAAGCGAAGGAGCATCGGATCAGGCCGCGCCGACGGCGGCCTTCTCGGCCGGACGCCAGACGAACTCGTTCAGCTGACCCTTGGCCTTCAGGACATCGACCGGCGGCAGGCCGCCCTGGGTCCAGCCGGGGACACCGAACACGTAGGCCACGGTCGGAGCCTCGGGGCGCACGCAGACGGTCTGGTTGACGGTGCGGCCCTCGCCGGCCCGGCACTGGGCGACGTCGAAGGAAAGATCGGCCCACTTTCCGAGCAGGGCTTCGCCCTTGGGACCTTGGACGGGCCCGCCGGCCATCCGGATCTCGCCGATGCCGCCCTCGGCGTCCTTGCCGATCTCCAGCAGCGGGACATTGTCCTGCTCGACCGTGATGATCGGTCCGGGCGGGCCCTCGCCGACGTGGATAAAAGCGCTCTTGACCACCGCCTTGGGGAACAGGGCCTTGATCGTCGCCAGGTCGAAGGCCGTCTCGCCGGTGATCGGGCCCACGCCGTCGGCGCGCACATGCAGCGGCCCGCCGGCGTAGGGCGTGACTGCGATGGCCACGGGACCGGCCTTGGGGACCTCCGACGACGCGGCGGGCGGCGCGGCGGTATCGGCTTGCTTGGCGGGGCCGCAGGCGGCGAGCAGCAGCAGAGGAGCGGCGATCAGGGCGAGGCGCTGGGTCATGGGGCGGTTCTAGCACCGGGTCGCCGACATGTGCATCAGCCGCGCAAAGAAGTTGTCCTCCCGAACAAGCGCTGGGCGCTTTCCGGGATGACAACCTCTGAGCTCTCAGGACCAGATCACACGATCTTCGTCGCCTCCTCGAAGTCCAGGCGGGGATTGCGAGGAAACAGGTTCTCCTCGGTGCCATGGCCGATCGAGACGATGAAGTTCGACTTGATGTTGGTCCCGGCGAAGAATTCCTTGTCGACCGCGGCGTTGTCGAAGCCCGACATCGGCCCGGTGTCCAAGCCCAGCGCCCGCACGGCCATGATGAAATAGCCGCCCTGCAGCGAGCTGTTGCGCAGGGCGCCGACCTCCTTGGCCACGGGATCGCCGAACCAGTGCTTGGCGCCCGGGGCGTTGGGGAACAGGCGGTCCAGGGTCTCGGGGAAGTCCAGGTCGTAGCCGACGATCACCGTCACCGGCGCCTGCAGGATCTTGGGGCCGTTCGAGCCGGACGACAGGGCGGCCAGCCGGGCCTTGGCCTCGGGGCTCTGCACGAAGACGAACCGGGCCGGCGTGCTGTTGGCGGCGGTCGGGCCGAACTTCACCAGGTCGTACAGCTGGCGCAGCAGATCCTCCGGCAGGGGATCGGTCTTCCAGCCGTTGCGCGTGCGCGCCGTCGTGAACAGTTGGTCGAGAGCCGTGTCGGCAAGCCTGGCCATCAGCGATCCTTATGAGCGATATAACTGCAACTTATGCAGTTACGATAAGGTCGCCGAATGGGGCTTGCAAGACGCCAAAGGCGTATTCCCTTGCCTCGGCGCGCACGGACGCAGAGGCCGGCTCGGAGCGCGCGCGGCTAGAGCGTCTGCTCGACCCGGGTCACTTCCGGCACATAGTGCTTGAGCATGTTCTCGACCCCGGCCTTCAGCGTGGCCGAGGACGACGGGCAGCCCGAGCAGGCGCCGCGCATGTGCAGCCAGACCACGCCGGTGGCCGGCTCGAACTTGCTGAACACGATGTCGCCGCCGTCCTGGGCCACGGCCGGGCGGATGCGGGTGTCGAGCAGGTCCTTGATCTCGGCGACGATCTGCGCGGTTTCCTCGTCATAGACGCCGTCGTTGTCGTGGCCGCTTTCGGCCTGGTCCAGCAGCAGCGGCCGGCCGCTGGTGAAGTGGTCCATGATGGCGGCCAGGATCGGCGCCTTCAGGTGCGGCCACTCCGCGCCCTCGGCCTTGGTCACGGTGAGAAAGTCCGGGCCGAAGAACACCCGGTTGACGTCGCCCAGGCGGAACAGGGCCTCGGCCAGCGGCGAGGCGTCGCCCTCCTCGGCCGTCTTGAACTCCCGCGCGCCCTCGCCCAGCACTTCGCGGCCGGGCAGGAACTTCAGGACCTCGGGATTGGGCGTGGTTTCGGTCTGGATGAACATGCCGGAGAAATGGACCCGGGAAGCCCTCAGGACAAGTGCCCGGCTGCCGCTTGCGTCATCGTGACAAACGAACCGCGTTATGGCTCCATCGTCAAAACAACTGTTTCACCCACTGTTCCCAGGGGAGGTCGCCATGAGCGACGGAGCCATCGACCTGTCGAGCGAGGCTCGCGCCAGGGCCTATGCGACGCCGCTGGACGAGATCGACGTCGCCGATCCCGCCCTGTTCCAGGCCGACGCCCACTGGCCCTATTTCGAGCGGCTGCGGGCCGAGGATCCCGTGCATTACTGCGCCAAGAGCGAGTACGGGCCCTACTGGTCGATCACCCGCTACAACGACATCATGACCGTCGACACCACCCATCAGGTGTTCTCGTCGGACTCCAGCTTCGGCGGCATCACGATCCGCAACTTCGACGAGGACTTCGTCCTGCCGATGTTCATCGCCATGGATCCGCCCAAGCACGACATCCAGCGCAAGACGGTCAGCCCGATCGTCTCGCCGGTGAACCTGGCCATGCTGGAGGGCACGATCCGCGAGCGGGTGGGCGGGATCCTGGACGGCCTGCCGATCGGCGAGACCTTCGACTGGGTCGACAAGGTGTCGATCGAACTGACCACCCAGATGCTGGCCACCCTGTTCGACTTCCCCTGGGAGGAGCGCCGCAAGCTGACCCGCTGGTCCGACGTCACCACCGCCATCCCGGGCGCCGGGATCGTCGACAGCGAGGACCAGCGCCGGGCCGAACTGCTGGAGTGCCTGGCCTATTTCACCGAACTTTGGAACCAGCGGGTCAATTCCACCGAGCCTAAGAACGACCTGATCTCGATGCTGGCCCATGGCGAGGCGACGCGGAACATGCCGCCGATGGAGTATCTGGGCAACATCCTGCTGCTGATCGTCGGCGGCAACGACACCACCCGCAACTCGATCACCGGCGGCCTTCTGGCCCTGAGCCAGAACCCGGCCGAGGAAGCCAAGCTGCGGGCCGACCCGTCGCTGATCCCCAACATGGTCTCGGAGATCATCCGCTGGCAGACGCCCCTGGCCTATATGCGCCGCACGGCGGTGGCGGACTTCGAGCTGTCGGGCAAGACCATCCGCAAGGGCGACAAGGTCGTGATGTGGTACGTCTCGGGCAACCGCGACGAGACCGTCATCGACAATCCGAACGCCTTCCTGATCGACCGCCCCCAGGCCCGCCGCCACCTGTCGTTCGGCTTCGGCATCCACCGCTGCGTCGGCAACCGCCTGGCCGAGCTGCAGCTGAAGATCATCTGGGAGGAGATCCTTCAGCGCTTCCCGAGGATCGAGGTGATGGGCGAGCCGAGGCGCGTCTATTCCAGCTTCGTGAAGGGCTACGAGAGCCTGCCGGTGCGGATTCCGAGCCGGCTCTAGGGGGTCTCAAGCCCCCCAGAACCCGACCAGCTTCTTCACCTCGGCCACCGTCGGCGCGGCGACCTCCGAGGCCCGCTCGGCGCCGGCCTTCAGGATGCGGTCGATCTCGGTCGGGTCGGCCAGGAAGCGGCGCATGGTCTCGCCGACCGGGGCCAGTTTCTCGACCGCCAGCTCGGCCAGGGCCGGCTTGAAGGTCCCGAAGCCCTTGCCGGCGTAGTCGGCCAGCACCTCGGCCTTGGTCTGGCCCGACAGCGCCGCGAAGATGCCCACCAGATTGTCGGCCTCGGCGCGGCCCGCCAGTTCCTCCAGGGTCTCGGGCAGCGGCTCGGGATCGGTGCGGGCCTTCTTGACCTTGGTCGCGATGGCGTCGGCGTCGTCGGTCAGGTTGATGCGGCTGTAGTCCGACGGGTCGGACTTGCTCATCTTGGCCGAGCCGTCGCGCAGGCTCATGATCCGCGCCCCCGGCCCCTGGATCAGCGGCTCGGGCTGCGGGAAGAAGCCCTGAACCCCGAAGTCGTGGTTGAACTTGCCGGCGATGTCGCGGGTCAGCTCCAGGTGCTGCTTCTGGTCCTCGCCCACCGGCACGTGAGTGGCCTTGTAGACCAGGATGTCGGCGGCCTGCAGCACCGGATAGGTGTAGAGGCCGACGCTGGAGCGCTCCTTGTGCTTGCCGCTCTTCTCCTTGAACTGGGTCATGCGGTCCAGCCATCCCAGGCGGGCCACGCACTGGAAGATCCAGGCCAGCTCAGCATGCTCGCGCACCGCCGACTGCGGGAAGATCGTCGCCTTGGCCGGGTCGAGGCCCGCGGCCAGGTAGGCGGCGGCGATCTCGCGGGTCTGCTGGGCCAGGGCCTCGGGGTCCTGCCAGACGGTGATGGCGTGCAGGTCGGCCACGAAGATGAAGGTGTCCATCTCGTGCTGCAGCCGGGCGAACTTCACCAGGGCGCCCAGATAGTTGCCCAGGTGCAGGGCGCCGGACGGCTGGACGCCGGAGAGCACGCGGGTCGGGCCCGCATAGGGGATGGGGGTGTGGTCGGTCATGGCTTCAGCCCTGGAGATCAAAAGCGGTATGGCGGAGGCGTGAGAACGCGGACCGCGCCGAAAGCGCGGCGGAACGGGTCAGTTGAAGCTGCGCCATCGCGGCGCGGAAGAACCGATCGAAGCCATGCACGCTGGTTACCGGGCGCGGGGTCGGAGAGCAAGCGGGGACACGCCGCGAGGTCATGTCCCCGATCGTCACTTGCCCCGCCTCAGCACGCCCTTCAGCTCGGCCGGCGTCACCCCGCCGAACAGGAAGACCAGCGGCGGATAGAGGGCCCCGCCGACCAGCACGGTCAGCAGCAGGGCGAACTCCTTGGCGCCCAGGGTGTGGCCGCGCAGGCCCAGCTCGCGCAGCGGCGTCTCGATCAGCGGCCGCCAGTGCGAGGCCGCCGCCAGGACCCCGCCCATGGCGACGCTGGCCGCCAGGATCCGCGCCACCCGCGACCAGGTCTGGGCCGAGGGGCTGTAGTGGCCCTTGCGCGACAGGCCGAAGGCCATCTGGCCGACATTGATCCACGAGGCCACGGCCGTGGCGGCGGCGATGCCCTTCACCCCGATCAGGTTGAACAGCAGGATCCCCAGGCCGATGTTCATGGCCACCGAGACCAGGGCGAAGCGCATCGGGCTCTTGGTGTCGCCCCGCGCGAAGAAGGCCCGCGAATACAGCTGCTGCAGCACGAAAGCCGGGGTGCCCAGGCCGTAGAAGAACAGGGCCGAGGCCGTCTGGCTGGCGTCGAAGGGGGTGAACTGGCCGCGGGTGTAGAGGGCGTCCGACAGGAAGCCCGGCATGGCGACCAGGGCCGCGGCGGCCGGAATGGTCAGGGCCATGGCCAGGGTGATGGCCTGGTCCATGGCGGTCTGGGCGTCGTCGCCGTCGCCGGTGTTCACCGCCCGCGACAGGCGCGGCAGCAGGGCCACGCCGATCGCCACCCCCACCAGGCCGAGCGGCAGCTGGTACAGGCGGTCGGCGGTGGCCAGCCAGGAGCGGCCGCCGGGCACGTGGCTGGCCAGGTTGCCGGAGATGAAGATGTTGACCTGGGTGGCGCTGGCCGCCAGGGCGCCGGGAATGGCCTTGCCGATCAGCGCGCGCACCTCCGGCGTCAGGCGCGGCAGCCGCCAGTGGACCTTGGCCCCGGACTTGTTGACGCCCCAGGTCAGCAGGGCCGCCTGGGCGACGCCGGCCACGATCACCCCCACCGAGCCCCAGGTCGCCGCCCCGACGGCGCTGGTCTGGGGCAGGATGAAGGCCAGGGTGGCCAGGTTCAGCAGGATCGGCGCCCCCGCCGACAGCACGAAGCGGTCGCGGGCGTTCAGCACCCCCGACAGGTGGGCGACGATGGCCATGCACGGCAGGTAGGGCATGGTGATCTGGGTCAGCAGCACCGCCAGCTTGTATTTCTCGGTGCCCCAGCCGAAGCCGGGGCTGATCAGCATCATCAGCCACGGCATGGCCAGCTGGCAGACGATGGTGATGACGATGGTCGAGGCCGCCAGGGTGGCCATGGCGTCGGCGGCCAGGATGTCGGCCTTCTCCTCGCCGTCGCGCTGCAGTGACTTGGCGTAGGCCGGCACGAAGGCCGCGGCGAAGGCCCCCTCGGCGAAGAACCGCCGGAACAGGTTCGGGAAGGCCAGGGCGGCGTTGTAGGCGTCGGCCGCCGGGGTGGCGCTGGCCCCCATCCGGTACGAGACCGCCAGGTCGCGGGCGAAGCCCATGAACCGGCTGACCAGGGTCAGGCCGGAATAGATCGCCGACGACTTCAGCAGGCCGCCGGCCTTCTTGGGCTGGTCGGGCGCGGGGGCGGGCTTTTCGGGGGGGGCGATGTCGGTCACGAGGGGCTTCTGAGGGCTGAACGAGGGGTCGTCAAGCGAGGGCTTCGGGATGGCATGAGCATGGCGGAAAGGGCTGAGGGGCGAAGAAGGATTTCCGGAGGATTTTCAGCGACGCTCCCCGCCCCTGCGGTCCGCCGCCGCTGGACGGCATAGATGCTCCCCCGTTGGGGGAGCTGTCGGCGAAGCCGACTGAGGGGGTCTTTCGCAGGCACGGCTTCTCATCCTCACGCTTCTGGCTGTGAGCTGATGGAAAGGGTCGCGGAGCGCCGGACATCGTCCGGAGTGTTTGAGGAGTAACCGTTTCGACGAAGCCCAGATCGCTCCGCGCGGTCGTTATTCGGAAGCCTGCGGCGCTGAGCCCTGTTGGGGCCTCGCCGCCTTGAAGCCTCCGACGGGCGAGCCAGGTCAACGAAACCCGGTCCCGGACCGCGAGCGCATCACCGCCCGCCTGTTGCTCCGTCGGCCCTCACGTCACGTCGTATCTGTATAACAGGCCCGACCGGCGCCAGAGACGCAAGGTTGGTCCTGTCCTTACGCACGCGGACAACACCACCGACAGAGCTACCCGCTCGATCGCCCCCCGCCGCCGCATCGGTCGCTGGCCATGCGCCCTTTCCTCGCGACGAGGTGAGACCAGGATAAGGGCGGTCCGAGGGGGTGAGGACAGATTGGGGTCGAGAAAGTTCAGGGTGTTGAAATCCTGAAACTTTGCCCGCTCAACGCCGAGCATAGGCCGCCGGGGACATGCTCTCACGGCAGGGCGTCGCCAATAGACCCCCGGCCAACGGGGTGAGTGCGTGTCCCCAACGTCGTCCACGGCATCATGGGACTTCGGCGCCGGACTCGGCGGGTCCGTGGGGGGACACGCACTCACGGCCAGCGGCCTGCAAACCGGCCGGCGCCTTGTTGTGAGTGCATGTCCCCGGCCGCGATCGCCAGCCGTCCTCCCCCGCGCCCGGCCGGACCGCCCTCGGCGGCCAGGCCGCGCCTAGGGCGTCTCCGGGATCCAGACGAATCCGTCGCCCTGCGCCTTCACACGGCCAAGGCCTGGATAAGGGAAGTGGATGGCGTAGAGCCGTAGGTTCTGATCGGCCGCGCGCTTGAGAAGGGCGCGGCGACTGGCCTCGGCGGTCGGCGCGTCGCCGTCGAACGCCACGGTCCAGTCCGGCTTTTGCACCGAGATGACCGAGTGGTGCGCGCTGTCGCCGATATAGAGCAGGCGATCTGCCCCCGACGCGATCTCGTAGGCGCTGTGACCTGGCGTGTGCCCGTTCACCGGCACGGCGGTGACCAGGCCCGGCAAGACAGCGGCGCCCGGGGCGAAGGCGGCGACCTTGGGGGCGATGGCGGCCGCGAGCGCGGCCTGGTCCTTGTTGCGCTTCATGGCCGCCCATTCCGGCGCCGAGAGGTGAATGGTGGCGTTGGGGAAGGCGAGCCCGTCGCGCGAACCGAGCAGTCCGCCCACGTGATCGGGATGGGCGTGCGAGATGAAGATGTCCGTGACCTGGGCGGGGCTTACGCCGGCCGCTCGCAGTGAGGCCTGGAGACCGCCTCCGCGGGCGAAGCTGGCGTCGCCCGCCCCGGCGTCGAACAGCAGGACCCGGGCGCCGCTACGCACCAGCAGCGGCTGGATCCCGAGCTCCAGCTGGTCCTGCCGCAGCCCGTTCGCCTTGAGCACCGCCGCCACCTCGGTCGGCGCATGGCCCAGGCCGAAGGTTTTCCCGTCGTTCGCTATGGTGATGGTTCCGTCGAGCAGGGCCGCCGCCTGGAGCGACCCGATTTTGAAACGGGCGACGCCATCCGCAGGCATGGCCGCCCCAGCAGGTACGGTGGCCGATCTGGCAGGCTGCGCTCGAAGGGGGTTCGCGGAGGTCGCTGTCGCCAGGGCGACAAGCCCCGCCAGGCCGACGTTACGCAGGGTGTGGATGGGCACGTGCGGGCATCTCCAAGTTGAAGCCGGGGATATGGGCCCGTTGAACGGCGACGCCAGATGTCTCTCGAGAATCTAGGTCACGCTCGCTTCCACCAACCTTGATCGAGCCACCGCCGACCTCCAACGAGGAGACATTCCGAAGTTCCGACAAGGGTGGTTAACGGAAAACACTCGGCGGCATGTACCCTGCCCAGCGGCGGCCGGGGTTCATCAGGGCGAACCTTGGGCGCCGATCATCGTCCGCGTATGCTGGCGTGTTGTGGGTTTGGAGCTTTCAAATGGGATTGGTGACATGGACAGCGGTGTTCCGCCTCCCATCGGTTCGCGACTCATCGGAGGACGTCGCTAAATCCGTCAATGGTTTAGTCGGTGCGCAGCTTCAACGCGAGTTGCAGCCTAGATTGCGCTCAAGGGGATGGGAGTTCCAGGAGGCTTGGCCGGAGGATCACGGCTGGCATAGCGAGGCGCTCGTTCCCAACCAACCGAAGGCGGTGGGTGTGAGCTTAGTCACTGTTCCCGAATTGGATAGGGCAACACCGGATGGCGGAGCGCTGGAGGATCGTTGGCGAGTCGTGATCGGAATTGCCGCCGGCTGGCTGCCAAAGACGAAAACGCATCGCCTCGAGGTCCTCAAAGAACTTGCTCTCGGGGTCGAGGAGAGTTGCCTTCAGCTCGGCGCTACAGAGTACGTCTGGGAGGTGGGCGGCGCCTGATCTGAAGTTTCGCCGGGGGTCGAACGCGGGATTCGGCCCAAGCGCCGAAAGCGGACCTCGTCTTCCAGGCCCGCAGATCAAAACCGCTCGCCCAATCCACCGCCTACCGCGCCACGCTGGCCCGCGCCCGCTTCAGGCCCGGCCGGGTGTTCGGCGCCCCCGCCTCGTTTTGCTCGAGCGCCGCCAGCAGGTCGGCCTTCAGCGCGGTGACCTTCTTGGCGTCGGCCACCTTCCCGCCTTCCGAGGTCTGCACGTAGAAGGCGTCTACCGCCCGCTCGCCATAGCCGTCGATATGGGCCGACTGGATGGACAGGCCGTTGTCGGCCAGGGTGCGAGCCAAAGCTTGCAGTAAGCCAGGCCGGTCGCGGCCCGAGGCCTCGACCACCGTGGCCTCGTTGGAGGCCTCGTTGTCGATGACCACCGAGGGGGCGATCGAGAAGGCGGCGGTGCGCGACAGCTCCGCTCCGCGACGAGGCTCGACGGCGATCGGCTGGCCGCGCCCGGCCGCCTCCAGGGCGTCGGCCAGGCGGCGCAGGGCGCGGGGGTTCTCGCAGCCCAGGGCCGCGCCGGTCACGTCCTGCACATGGAAGACGTCCAGGGCCTGACCCTGGCGCGAGGTGAAGACCCGGGCCCCGACCACATTTCCCCCCAAGGATGAAATGGCGAGAGCGAGGTCGGCGAACAGGCCGCGGCGGTCCTTGGCGGCCACCACGATCTCGGCGGCGTTGGCCCCGACGGGCACCCGGCCCTCGGCGGCCGCCCCGCCCTGGATCGCGGCGCGACGGGCCAGTTCCGCGTGGGCCTTAAGGTCGTCCAGCGAGAAGGCGCCGAAATAGGCCGCCTCCATGGCCTGGGCCCAGCCCTTGGCGGCCGGGTCGGCCTGGACCAGGGCCTCGCGCGCCGCCTCAGCGGCGGCCTCCTGGTGGCGCTGGACATGGGCGGCGGCGTCGCTGCCGCGCCCGCCCCGGAACACCGCCTCGGTGGCGTTGTAGAGCTCGCGCAGCAGCTGGCCCTTCCAGCCGTTCCAGACCCCCGGGCCCACGGCGCGGATGTCGGCCACGGTGATTACCAGCAGCAGGCGCAGGCGTTCGGGGTTCTCGACGATGCGGGCGAAGGCGGCGACGGTGCCGGGATCGGCCACGTCGCGCTTCTGGGCGAAGTCGCTCATCACGAGATGATTTTCGACCAGCCAGGCGACCAGCTCGACCTTGGCGCGCTCGACGCCTAGGCGTTCGCAGGCGCTGCGGGCGCTGCGGGCCCCGGCCTTCTCCTGGCCGCCTACCCCGCCCTTGCCGGTGTCGTGCAGCAGCATGGCCAGGAACAGGGCCTCGCGGTCCTCGATCAGCGGCATGATCGAGACGGCCAGCGGGTGGTCGTCGATCAGGCGGCCGGCGGCCATGTCGCCGATCAGGCCCACGGCCCGCAGGGTGTGCTCGTCCACCGTGTAGGAGTGGTACATGTTGAACTGCATCTGGGCGACGATGCGGCCGAACTCGGGGATGAACCGTCCCAGCACGCCGGCGTCGTTCATCAGGGTCAGGGTGCGGTAGGAGCGCTTGCCCCGGGCCAGCAGGTCCAGGAACACCCGGGTCGCCAGGGGGTCGCGGCGGACCTTCGAGGTGATCAGGTTCAGGTTGCGGGTCACCGCCGTGAACGCGTCGGGATGCAGGTCCAGGTCGCGGTCGTCGGCGGTCTTGAACAGGCGGATCAGGTTGACCGGGTCGGCCTCGAACACCTGCGGACCGTCGATGTTCAGCCGCCCGCCGTCCTCGTAGAAGCCCGCCACGTCCAGGGCCTTGCGCTTGGGCTTGCCGCCGCCGGGCAGGAAGCGCGAGATGCCCTTGGGCTCGTTCTTGAAGTGCTCGGCCTCCAGCTTGGCCGAGAAGGCGCGGGTCAGGGCCCCGACCTCCTTGGCCACCAGGAAGTAGCGGCGCATGAAGCGCTCGACCGCCGGGGCGTCGCCGCGGTCGCCATAGCCCATGCGGCGGGCGATCTCCGGCTGCAGGTCGAAGGTCAGGCGCTCTTCGGGCCGGCCGGTGGCGAAGTGCAGGTGGGCGCGCACCGCGTGCAGGAAGTCGAAGGCGCGGATGAAGCCCTTGGCCTCGCGGCGGTCGAACACCTCCAGCAGGAAGACGTCCTCGGGCCGGTCGACCGGGTGCAGGTATTCGGCGATCCACATCAGGGTGTGCAGGTCGCGCAGGCCGCCCTTGCCCTCCTTGACGTTGGGCTCGACCATGTAGCGGCTGGCGCCGGCCCGGGCCTGGCGGTCGTCGCGCTCCTTCAGCTTGGCCGAGACGAAGGCCGCGCCGGTGCCCTTCATGACGTCGTCGCGGAACCGCTTCTTCAGCTCGTCGGCCAGGCGCTCGTCGCCGGTCAGGCGGCGGGCCTCCAGGATCGAGGTGCGGATCGTGTAGTCTTCCCGGGAGAGCTTGACGCACTCCTCGATGGTCCGCGAGGCGTGGCCGACCTTGAAGCCCAGGTCCCACAGCGCATACAGCATGAACTCGATCACGCTCTCGGCGTGCGGCGTCTGCTTGTACGGGCGCAGGAACAGCAGGTCGATGTCGCTGAACGGCGCCAGGGTGCGCCGGCCGTAGCCGCCGACGGCCAGCAGGCACAGGCGCTCGCCCTCGGTCGGGTTGCGGGCCCGGAACACGTGGACGGTGGTGAAGTCGTAGAGGGCGGTGATCACCTCGTCGGTGACGCCGCTGAGCAGGCGGGCCGTCTCCAGGCCGCCGGCCCCGTTCTCCAGCCGCTCCTTGGCGATCATCCGGCCGCGAAACAGCGCCTGCTTGAGGATCTCGATGGCGCGGGCCCGCTGGCCGGCCTCGTCGCCGATCAGGTCGAGGGCGGCGGCCGACAGCCGGGCGCGCAGGGCGTGGCCGTCGACGACATGTTCCAGGGGCGTAGGGCGAAGACGGCGGGGCATGGCGATTATATGGGGTTCCCGGGCGCGCGCGTCGAACCCGTCAAGCCGGTCCGCCGCGCCGCCGCCTTCACTATACGATGTCAGGTCTTGAGCAGAGCCTTAAGACGATAGAGCGCGTCCAGCGCCTCGCGCGGGCTCATGCCGTCGACGTCCAGCTCCGCCAGCGCCGCGTCGGTGCGGCTGGGCGCCGCCTGAACAGGCGCCGGGACCGGGGCGGAGGCGGCGAACAGCGGCAGCTCGTCCAGCTTGGCCGGCGATTCGGTCTTGCTCTCCAGCCGGTCCAGCACCTCCTTGGCGCGGGCGACGACCTGGGGCGGCACGCCGGCCAGCTTGGCCACCTGGACGCCGTAGGAGCGGTCGGCCGGACCGGCGGCGGCCTCGTGCAGGAAGACCAGGTCGCCGTTCCACTCCTTGGCCCGCAGGCTGAGGTTCGAGACATGGGCCATCCGCGTCTCCAGCGTGGCCAGCTCGTGATAGTGGGTGGCGAACAGGGCCCGGCAGCGATTGACGTCGTGCAGGGCCTCGGCGCAGGCCCAGGCGATGGCCAGGCCGTCATAGGTGGCCGTGCCCCGGCCGATCTCGTCCAGGATCACCAGGCTGCGCGGGCTGGCCTGGGTGAGGATGGCGGCGGTCTCGACCATCTCCATCATGAAGGTCGAGCGGCCCCGGGCCAGGTCGTCGCCGGCCCCGACGCGGCTGAACAGCCGGTCGACGACGCCCAGGCGCAGGCTCTTGGCCGGCACGTAGCAGCCGGACTGGGCCAGGATGGCCAGCAGGGCGTTCTGGCGCAGGAAGGTCGACTTACCGGCCATGTTCGGGCCGGTGACGATCGACAGCCGCGCCCCGGCTTCGCCGGCCGCGTCCAGGCGGCAGTCGTTGGGGGTGTAGGGGTCGCCGGCCCGCTTGACCGCCGCTTCGACCACGGGATGACGGGCGGCGCGGGCGTCGAAGGCCAGGGACCGGTCGACGGTGGGGCGCACGGCGCCGGCGTCCTCCGCCCATTCGGCCAGGGCGGCGGCGACGTCCAGCCGGGCCAGGGCCTCGGCGGCCAGCTGGATCGGCTCGGCCAGGGCCACGGCCTCGGCGCGCCAGTCCTCGAAGGCCGCGACCTCCATGGCCAGGGCCCGCTCGGCCGCCTGGGCGATGCGGGCGTCGAGGTCGGCCAGCTCGACCGTGGTGAACCGCACCTGGTTGGCCAGGGTCTGGCGGTGGATGAAGGTGGCGTTCAGCGGCGGCTGGAACAGCGGGTCGGCCTTGCCGGCCGTGGCCTCGACGAAATAGCCGAGCACGCCGTTGTGGCGGATCTTCAGCGGCACGCCGCTTTCCTGGATCAGGCGGGCCTCGAGGGCGGCGACCACCCGGCGGCTGTCGTCGCGCAGGGCGCGGGCCTGGTCCAGCTCGGGCCGCACGCCCGGCGCCACGAAGCCGCCGTCGCGGGCCAGGGCCGGCAGGTCGGGGCCCAGGCCCACCTCCAGGGCGTCCAGCAGCCGCGACAGGCCGACCTGCAGCGACGGGGTCAGGGCCTTCAGCGCCGCTTCCAGCTCGGCCGGCGGCGGCGACAGCGGGTCGCTGGTCCCGCCGACCATGCCGGCCAGCTTCTCGCCGGTCTTCAGCCCGTCCTTCAGGCAGCCCAGGTCGCGCGGCCCGCCGCGGCCCAGGGCCAGGCGGGACAGCGCGCGGGCCATGTCGCCGGCGCCCTTCAGCACCTCGCGCAGGCGCTCACGCAGCGTCCGGTGGTCGACGAACCACTCCACCGCGTCCAGGCGGGCGTCGATGGCGGCGGGATCCAGCAGTGGCCGGGCGAGGCGCGAGGCCAGCAGGCGGGCCCCGCCGGCGGTCACCGTGCGGTCGATGCAGGCCAGCAGCGAGCCGTTGCGGTCGCCGCCCTGGGTGCGGTCGATCTCCAGGCTGGAACGGGTGGCCGGGTCGATGGCCATCACGTCGGCCTCGGCCGCGCGGCGCGGGGCGCGCAAGGCCGGCAGCTTGCCGGCCTGGGTCATCTCCAGGTGGGCGGCGATCAGGCCCAGGGCCCCGACCTCGGCCGGCGACAGCCCGCCGAACCCATCCAGGGTGTCGACGCCGTAGAGCCGCCTGACCCGGGTTTCCGACGCCTGGGGCTCGGACAGGGCCGAGGGCATGGGCTGGATCAGCCCGCCGCAGATCTTCAGGGTCTGGGACAGGTGCTCGTCCGACAGCAGGCGGTCGGCCACCAGGGTCTCGGAGGGGGCCAGGGCCGCCAGGATCGCCGCCACGGCGTCCTTGGCGACCAGGAAGCACTCGACCTCGCCGGTCGACAGCTCGACGGCGGCCACCGCCGCCTGGCCGGCCCGCACCGCGACGGCGGCCAGGCGGTTGGCGCCGCGGGCGTCCAGCAGGCCGTCCTCGGTCAGGGTGCCGGGCGTGACCACCCGGACGATGTCGCGGCGGACCACCGACTTGGAGCCGCGCTTCTTGGCCTCGGCGGGGTCTTCCATCTGCTCGCAGACGGCGACCTTGAAGCCCATGCGGATCAGCTTGGACAGATAGGCCTCGGCCGCGTGCTGCGGCACCCCGGCCATCGGGATCGGCTGGCCGTTGTGGGTGCCGCGGAAGGTCTGGCTGATGCCCAGGGCGGCGGCGGCCTTGTAGGCGTCGTCGAAGAACAGCTCGTAGAAGTCGCCCATCCGGAAGAAGATCAGGGCGTCGGGCTGCCGCGCCTTCATCTCGAAGAACTGCTGCATCACCGGCGTCGCGCCGGTGGCGTCATAGGTCTGGACGGCGGGGGAGGCGGGGGCGTTCATCCCGAAAGACTTAACGTTTGCCGCTGAATCGCAGAAGTGCGATGTAGTATGTTCATGATTTGTGCCTGCGCTTTTCTGCGCCGGATTCGAGGGGCGGCATGAGCGACGGCGAAATCGTTCTCTACAACACCGAAGACGGCCTATCTCGGGTGCAACTGCGGGCCACCGATGGGACCGTATGGGTAACCCAGGCGCAGATGGCGGACCTGTTTCAAACCTCCCGCCCCAACATCACTCAACACCTCACAGCCATCTTCAAGTCGGGCGAGTGCGCCGAGGAGGCAGTATGTAAGCAAGACTTACTAACTGCCGCGGACGGCAAACAATATCGAACAACACTCTATCGCCTCGAAGCCATCCTCGCGGTTGGCTACCGCGTGCGATCCGTTCGAGGCGTCCAATTTCGGCAGTGGGCGACTACCCGGCTCCGAGAGTACTTAGTTAAGGGCTTCGTGCTGGACGAACAGCGCCTACGCGATCCTGGCCCGTTCGACTATTTCGACGAACTTCTGGAGAAAATCCGCGACATCCGGGCATCGGAAAAGCGGTTCTACCAGAAGGTCCGGGACGTCTACGCCACCGCCACCGACTACGATGGACGATCCGAAACCGCCCAAATCTTCTTCGCCACCGTCCAGAATAAGATGCTGCACGCGATCTCGGGCAAGACCGCGGGAGAACTGATTGTTGCGCGCGCCGATCCAACCGCGCCGAACATGGGGTTGAAGAGCTGGAAAGGCGGGAAGGTTCGCAAGGGCGACGTCGATACAGCCAAGAACTATCTGAGCGCCGATGAGATAGGCGACTTGAACCGCATCGTGACCATGTTCCTCGATTTCGCCGAGGATCAAGCCAAGAGGCGCAAGCCTATGACCATGGCCGAATGGTCAGCGCGCCTGGATGCGTTCCTGGCCTTCAACGATCGCGACGTCCTGGCGAACGCGGGGCGGATCAGCGCGGACCAAGCCAGGCGCATCGCGCACGAACGGTTCGAAACCTTCGACAGCGGACGTCGCGCGGCTGAAGCACATGCCGCCGAGCTCGAGCACGTCGAGGAAATGTTGCGACTAACCGAAGGGCTCGGGCCAGGTTCGAAAACCCGCCCCTAGCTCCCCGTCACTTCTTCCCAGAAGCGCTTGGCCTTGCCGACGAAGTTGGCGGACTTGGGGTTCTGCTTTTCGCCGCACAGGCCGGCCAGCTCCTGCAGGAGCTCCTTCTGCCGGGCGGAGAGGTGGGTCGGGGTCTCGACGAACAGCTCGACCACCAGGTCGCCGCGCTGGCGGCTGCGCAGGGACGGCATGCCCTTGCCCTTCAGGCGGACGGTCTTGCCGGTCTGGGCGCCTTCCGGGACCTTGACGGTCATGCGGTTGGACCCGTCGCAGTTCTCGCCGCCCAGCAGGCAGGGGGCGTCGATCTCGCCGCCCAGGGCGGCCACGGTCATCGGCACCGGCACGGTGCACAGCAGGTCCAGGCCGTCGCGCTCGAACAGCTCGTGCGGGATCACCGACAGGAACAGGTAGAGGTCGCCGCGCGGGCCGCCGCGCACGCCCGCGTCGCCTTCGCCCGCCAGGCGGATCCGGGCGCCGTCGTCGACGCCGGCCGGGATGCGCACCGACAGCACGCGCTCGCGGCGCACCTGGCCGTGGCCGTGGCAGTTCTGGCAGGGGTCGAGCACCAGGCGACCCGTGCCGCTGCAGCGGGGGCAGGCGCGTTCGACCGCGAAGAAGCCCTGGGTGGCCCGCACGCGACCGGCGCCGCCGCAGGCGCCGCAGACCGTCGGGCTGGTGCCCGGCTTGGCGCCCGAGCCCTCGCAGACCTCGCAGGTGATGGCGGCGGGAACCTTGATCTCGACCTCGGCGCCCGCATAGGCCTGCTCGAGGGTGATCTCCAGGTCATAGCGCAGGTCCTGGCCGCGCTGGGGACCGTTCGACTGGCGACGGCCGCCGCCGAACATCTCGCCGAACACGTCGCCGAACACGTCGTTGAAGATGTCGCTGGCGTCGGCGCCGCCGAAGCCGCCGGGCCCGCCCTGGGCGCCGTTCACCCCGGCATGGCCGAAGCGATCGTAGGCGGCGCGCTTCTGGGCGTCCGACAGCACCGAATAGGCCTCGTTGATTTCCTTGAACCGCGAGGAGGCGTTCTCGCAACCGCCGTTGCGGTCGGGATGGTGCTCCATCGCCATCTTGCGGAAGGCGGCCTTGAGGGCGGCGTCATCGCAGCCACGGGCCACGCCCAGGACTTCGTAATAGTCGCGCATCGTCAGGGTCGATCACTAGCCATGTTGGAATAGGAGGTGGGAGCGCCCCCGCCCGGCCGCAAGCGGCGGGCAGGAGCCTTGTTCCCCAAAGGCGTCGCGGGGGAAACCTCGGTCAGGTGTTCAGCCCCGCGACCCATGGTCACGCCGACGGCTTGGAGTCGTCGACTTCTTCGAATTCGGCGTCGACGACGCCGTCATCGGCGGCGGCTTCCTCGCCGCCTTCAGCGCCTTGCTGGGCGCTGTACATCGCTTCGCCCAGCTTCATCGACGCCTGGATCAGGGCCTGGGTCTTGGCCTGGATGGCCTCGACGTCCTCGCCTTCCAGCGCCGACTTCAGGTCGGTGATGCCGGTCTCGATCGCGGTCTTCTCGGCCGCGCCGACCTTGTCGCCGTGCTCGGCCAGGGCCTTCTCGGTCGAGTGCACGATGGCCTCGCCCTGGTTCTTGGCCTCGACCAGCGCCTTCTTCTTCTCGTCCTGGGCCTTGTTGGCCTCGGCTTCCTTGACCATGCGCTCGATGTCGGCGTCCGAGAGACCGCCATTGGCCTGGATGCGGATCGAGTGCTCCTTGTTGGTCGCCTTGTCCTTGGCGTGGACGTTGACGATGCCGTTGGCGTCGATGTCGAAGGTGACCTCGATCTGCGGCACGCCGCGCGGCGCCGGCGGAATGCCCTGCAGGTCGAACTGACCCAGGAACTTGTTGTCGGCGGCCATCGGGCGCTCGCCCTGGAAGGCGCGGATCGTCACGGCCGACTGGTTGTCGTCGGCGGTCGAGAAGGTCTGCGAGCGCTTGGTCGGGATCGTGGTGTTGCGTTCGATCAGCGGGGTGAACACGCCGCCCAGGGTTTCGATGCCCAGGGTGAGCGGGGTCACGTCCAGCAGCAGCACGTCCTTGACGTCGCCTTGCAGCACGCCGGCCTGAACGGCGGCGCCCAGGGCCACGACCTCGTCGGGGTTGACGCCCTTGTGCGGCTCGCGGCCGAAGAAGTCCTGCACGGCCTGCTGGACCTTGGGCATGCGGCTCATGCCGCCGACCAGGATCACCTCGTCGATGTCGCTCTTCTTCAGGCCGGCGTCCTTCAGGGCCTGCTCGCACGGACCGATGGTGCGGGCGATCAGGTCTTCCACCAGGGCTTCGAGCTTGGAGCGCGACAGCTTGATGTTCAGGTGCAGCGGGCCCGACGCGTTCATCGAGATGAAGGGCAGGTTCACTTCGTACTGAGCCGTGCTGGACAGCTCCTTCTTGGCCTTCTCGGCCTCTTCGCGCAGGCGCTGGAGGGCCAGCTTGTCCTTGCGCAGGTCGACGCCCTGTTCCTTCTTGAACTCGTCAGCCAGGTAGTCGACGACGCGCAGGTCGAAGTCCTCGCCGCCCAGGAAGGTGTCGCCGTTGGTCGACTTCACCTCGAAGACGCCGTCACCGATCTCCAGGATCGAGACGTCGAAGGTGCCGCCGCCCAGGTCGTAGACGGCGATCTTCTTGCCGTCGTTCTTTTCCAGGCCGTAGGCCAGGGCCGCCGCGGTCGGCTCGTTGATGATGCGCAGGACTTCAAGGCCGGCGATCTTGCCGGCGTCCTTGGTGGCCTGACGCTGGGCGTCGTTGAAATAGGCCGGAACGGTGATGACCGCCTTGGTCACCGGCTCGCCCAGGTGGGTTTCGGCGGCTTCCTTCATCTTCTGCAGGATGAAGGCCGACACTTCCTGCGGGCTGTAGTCCTTGCCGTGGGCCTTGACCCAGGCGTCGCCGGTCGGGCCCTTGACGATCTCGTAGGGCACCATGCCCTTGTCCTTCTCGACCACCGGGTCGGAGGCGTTGCGGCCGATCAGGCGCTTGATCGCGAAAAGGGTGTTGGTCGGGTTGGTGACCGCCTGGCGTTTGGCGGGCTGGCCGACCAGCCGCTCGCCGTCCTCGAGGAAGGCGACGACCGACGGGGTGGTGCGAGCGCCCTCGGCGTTCTCGATCACCTTCGGGGTCTTGCCGTCCATGATGGCCACGCACGAGTTCGTGGTGCCAAGGTCGATACCGATAATCTTGCTCATGTTGAGACCTGCAGCTCCTGATTGGCGGACGGCGGTGACAAGGGCCTTAAGGCAAGCGCCCCGGTTTTTCTCGAGCCGTCCCCGTCTGGTCGCGTTCTAACGGTTGATCCAAATCCTCGCCCTCCAGAGAACGCCCGAAGGCGCCGACTGAAAGGAAAGCGTTCGTTCAATCGAAGTTGACGAGCCCGTCAACCCCGCTTCGATGCCCGATATGGGGGATAGGCGCCAGCCTGCAAGCCCAATCCCGCAGGGAATGAAGGGGAATCGTGACCTGCGACGAAATAGGCCGCGCTCGAAAAAGCGCGGCCCCTTCGTCAGATCGGCGTCAAGCGCGGCCCGAAAGCCTCAACTTGCGTTCGCTGAACCCGCTCGCCGAGCGGGTCCATCGGCTTCGTGTCAGCCTTTGCGGGCGACCCAGGCGGTGATCTGGGGCAGAGCCGCCTTGCGGGTCTTGATCCGGTCGGCGACCGAGGCCGCCGATTTCTCGGCCTCGCCGCGCGAGCCGGCCGGCAGGTTGGCGGCGGCGTAGGCCCGCACCTTGTCGATCATCGCCGGATCGGCCGAGGCCTTGCCCAGGGCGGGAATGAACTTGGTGCGCGAGGCCGCGTCGACCTTGCCGTTCACCGCGTCCCTGTGGGCGACGGCGAAGTCGAAGGCCAGGTCGGGATGCAGCTTGGCGACCGTCGAGATCATGTCGGCCGACAGGGTCTCGCTGGGCTCGCTGGTCAGGGCCAGGTCCAGGGCCTTGGCGGCCAGGGCCGGATCCTGCGCCGCGGCCAGCTGGGTGTAGAGCTCGTCGCGGATCAGCGGGGTCTTTTCGGCCTTGGCCTGGGCGCGCAGGGCGTCCCAGGCGGCCGCGTCGGCGTTGCGGCCGACCGCGGCCAGGATCGCCTTGCGCAGCGGGCCGGGCACGGCGGTCGGGTCGGTCTTGTCGGCGGCGTAGCGGCGCTTGGCCTCGGCGACCACGGCCGGGTCGCCCAGGGTGCTGAGCGCGCCGATCAGGGTGGTGCGCAGGTTGGCGACCGGGGCCGGCTCCCCGGCCTTGGCGGTCCAGCCCACCTGCTGGAACACCGGCGACAGGCGGGCGATGGCCAGCTTGCGGAAGGCGGCCCGGTCCGCCGGGGCGCTGGCGTACATGGCGTCGACATCGGTCAGGACGCCCGCGACCTTGCCCCAGACCTGGGGATCGGCGTCGGCCGGCGTGGCCATGACCAGGTCCAGCGCGTCGGTGACGGCCTGCTGGCCGTTCAGGCCCAGGGCCCAGGCGTCGGAGATCACGCCCAGCTGGTCGATGGCCGGCAGCTTGGCGAAGCTGGCCGAGACGCCGGCGAAGGCCTTGGGGGTGTAGAGGGTGCGGAAATAGCCCGCCTGGCCGGCGTTGACGATCACCGGGCCGCAGCCGTCGACGCTCAGGCTTGCCTTGCCGCCCTCGACCAGAGTCTTGGACACGGTGCTGGAGCCGGCCACCTGGGCCGAGACCGGCACGCGCCAGGCCAGGGGAGTCTTGGTCGGCTTGTCGCGGCTGAACTCGCCCTGGGTCAGGGCGACCGGGGTCTTGCCCGCGGCGCAGGCGCCCGCCTCGACCGTGATCAGCGGGATGCCCGGCTGCAGGGTGAAGTCGTGGGCGATGGCGGTGATCGGCTTGCCGGCGGCCGCCTCGACCTCGCGCCACAGGTCGTCGGTCTGGGTGCCGCCATGGGCGTTGGCCTTGATGTAGCGGCGCACGCCGTCGCGCCAGGCGTCGGGACCGACATAGGCCTCGAGCATGCGGATGACCGCCTCGCCCTTCTGGTAGGTGATGCCGTCGAAGGCCTGGCTGGCTTGGTCGACCGTCTCGACATGCTGGACCACCGGGTGGGTGGTCGACAGCGAGTCCAGGCCCATGGCGTATTCGCGGCCGCCGACCGCGCCCAGCTGGCTGTTCCATTCGGGGTGGAACCGCTCGGTGGCCCGGCCCTCCATCCACGACGCGAAGCCTTCGTTCAGCCAGAGATCGTCCCACCACGACATGGTGACCAGGTCGCCGAACCACTGGTGGGCCATTTCATGGGCCACGGTGGTGTAGATGTTCTGGCGGTCGGCCTGGGTGGAGATCGCCGGATCTTCCAGCAGCGCGTATTCGAAATAGAAGATCGCGCCCCAGTTCTCCATGGCGCTGAAGAACTGGCTCTGGCCGGGGGCGGCGATGTGATCCAGCTTCGGCAGCGGGTAGGGGACGCCGAAATAGTCGTTGTACCACTGCAGGATCGGGCCCGACGACTTCAGGGCGAAGTCGGCCTTGGCCAGGTCGCCCTTCTTGGTGATCACCCCCATCTCGACGTCGCCGACCTTGGCGGTGGCGCGGTCGAAGTCGCCCAGGCCGAAGAACAGCAGGTAGGTCGACATCTTGGGCGAGGTGGCGAAGGTGACCTTCGACTTGCCGCCGCCGAGATCCTGCGTCTTGCTGACCGGCATGTTGCCGACGGCCATCTGGCCGGTCGGCACGGTGACCTGGACGTCGTAGGTGGCCTTGAAGAACGGTTCGTCCCACGAGGGAATGAAGCGGCGGGCGTCGCTGTTCTCGAACTGGGTGTAGAGGGCGCGCTTCTTGCCCTGGTCGGTGTCATAATCCAGGGCGAACAGGCCCGCGGCCTGCTTGTAGATCTTGCCGCTATAGTCGATGGCCAGAACGTGGGCGCCCTTGGCGACCGGCTTGTCGAAGGTGAAGGTGGCGGTTTGGGCCTGGGCGTCGACGCTGACCTTGGCCGCGCCCCCCTTGGCGCCACCTGGGCCAGCGATCTGCACCTTGTCGAAGGTCAGGTCGGCGGCCTGCAGGGTGATGGTGCGGGTCGGGGCGGCGACGGCGATGTCGATCTTCACCGAGGCGGTGAAGGTCAGCTTGTCGGCGTCGGGCGTGAAGGCCAGGTCATAGTGGGTCGGGACCACGCCGCGCGGCAGCTGGGTGGTGACCGTGGCCGCGGTGACCGCCGAGCGCGCTGGAGCGACGGTTGCGGCCAGGGCGGATCCGGCGGCAAGAACGAGCACGGCGCCCGCCACGGAGGAGAGAAGTCGACGCATGAACGGCCTTGGATTGCAAAATTTGTTCGGCCGGCCTGCCCGGCGGCGCAAACCAGCACAGTCGCGCCGCATCTGGCCCATTAAATCTGCGTAATGTTAAGATCCATCAAGGTTTTGCCTGGTTTCGACCTGTGGCCCGGCGCGCTGGACCCCGAGGCCCAGGCCGATCTGCTGCGCCGGGTGCAGACGGCGTTCGAGGCCGCGCCGCCGGCCCGGTACGAGACCGCCTACGGCAAGGCCATGAGCGTGGCCATGAGCAGTTTCGGCCCGCTGGGCTGGACCAGCGACAAGACCGGCTATCGTTACGCCGACCGCCATCCGGGAACGGGCGAGCCCTGGCCGGCGATGCCCCAGGTCCTGCTCGATCTCTGGGCGGCGCTGGCCGATCCGCGGACCCCGCCGGACTCGGCCCTGATCAACCTCTATCGCGGCGACGCCCGCATGGGCCTGCACCAGGACCGCGACGAAGCCGATCCGCGCTTTCCGGTGCTGTCGATCTCGCTGGGCGACACGGCGGTGTTCCGGATCGGCGGGACGTCGCGCCGGGACCCGACCCGCTCGCTGAAACTGTCGTCCGGCGACGTCTGCCGCCTGTCCGGCCCGGCGCGGCTGGCCTTCCACGGGGTGGACCGGATCCTGCCGGGATCGTCGGGCCTGGTTCCGGGGGGAGGGCGGATCAACATCACGCTGAGAAGGGCCCGAAAGGCGTAGAAAACCCCCTCAGTCGCTCCGCGACAACTCCCCCAGAGGGGGAGCATCCAGCGCGAGCAGATCCTCCCCCTCTGGGGCAGGTGGCCCGGAGGGCCGGAGGGGGTCTGCGTGGCGGCGTTCAAGAAAAAGGGCCGCCCAGACGGACGGCCCCTTGTTCATCCTGAAAGACCGAAACCCTCAGCCGCGCAGCTTGCGGGTGATCGTCTCCAGGTCCTGGCTCAGGGTCGGGTCCTCGGCGCGCAGGGCCTCGATACGGCGCACGGCGTGCAGGACCGTGGTGTGGTCGCGGCCGCCGAAGCGCCGGCCGATGTCGGGCAGCGAGCGGGTGGTCAACTGCTTGGCCAGCCACATGGCCGCCTGGCGCGGGCGGGCGATGGCGCGGTTGCGGCGCTCGCTGAGCAGGTCGGCCTGCTTCATGCCGTAGTGCTCGGAGGTGGCCTTCTGGATGTCGTCGATGGTGATGCGCTTCTCGCCTGCCCGCAGGTGCGGCCGCAGGATCGCCTGCACCTCGTCCAGGGTCAGGCGCGAGACGCCTTCGCCGGCCCGGGCCGACAGGGTGTTGAGCGCGCCTTCCAGCTCGCGGACGCTGTCGGTGAAGCGGTCGGCCAGGAAGTTCAGCACCTCGGTCCGCAGGGTCGGCTCGAAGCCGTGCTGGCGCGACAGGGCCTGCAGCTTGCGCTCCAGGATGCCCAGCCGCAGGGCGCGGTCGGCCGGTTCCAGGCCGCAGACCAGGCCCGCCGACAGGTGCGAGCGCAGGCGGGCGTCCATCTCGGTCATCGCCGCCGGGGCGCGGTCCGAGGAGAACACCACCCGGCGGCCGTCCTCGACCAGGGCGGTCAGGGTGTGGAACAGCTCTTCCTGGCTGGACTGCTTACCGGCGATGAAGTGCACGTCGTCGATGATCAGGAGGTCGGCGCCGCGCAGCTCTTCCTTGAAGGCCGCGGTCTGGCGATCCATGACCGCCCGGACGAAGGTCGACAGGAACCGCTCGGCGGTCAGATAGACCACCCGCTTGGTCGGGGCCTGGCGCATGGCCTCCCAGGCCAGGGCGTTGAGCAGGTGGGTCTTGCCGAAGCCGTAGGGGCCGTGGAACAGCACCGGATTGAAGTGGCCGTCGGCCCAGCTGGCCACCCGGCGCGCCACGGCGTGGGCGAACTCGTTGGCCGGCCCCGGCACGAAGGTGTCGAAGGTGAAGCGTTCCTGCAGGCCCTGGACGGGCGAGGCCTTGGCGCCGTTAGCCGGCGCGGGGGCCAGGGCCGGCACGTCGCTGGACACCGGCAGCACGATCTCGATCGGCTCGGCCTTGGCCTCATAGCCGGCCCCGCCCATCGACGCGGCTCCGCCGCCGGCGGCTTCGAATTCCAGGCGCGATTTCAGGTCCAGCCGGCGCGCGGTGGGGTCGTTGGCGGCCCACAGCTCGCTGACGCGACGCCACGCGCTGCGGCGAATCCAGTCGCGCGCGATCCCGGTCGGCGTCACCACCACCACGTCGCCAGCCTGGCCTTCGCGCAGCATGGCGGGCGCGATCCACGAGCCAAAAGCCGCGTCGCCCAGCTCGCGCTTCAGCACCACGCAGACCTTGTTCCAGACGGCGCCCGCAGGCTCGCAGGCAACCGTCGAGAACGCCGCCGAGAACTCTTGGGTCACTACCCCGCCTTTGGTCGTCATCCGTCACCGCCTCGGTATGTGTCGTGTTATCCCGATCGCCGCCCCCCATGGCGCACGACCGCGTCTCAAAACTCGCCATTGTCCAGCAGACACAGGGGCTTGATCGGCGAACGCAAGGGTTCGGCCGCCGCCAGTGATCTCCATGGACTGGAAGAGCGTTGAGACGCTTAAACTAGCCAGCGGCCTCCGCCGGTCAAACGGAAAACTTGCGTCCGTCGGCGGATATTTCTGTTGACTCGACAGACGTCCTCGCCCGCCAAGGGAATGCTATTTCCGAGCCCGATGTTCCCCCGACCGAATGTCCCGGGGACAATCTTCAGTTTGAAAAAAGGCAATAGAAAAAGCCGACCGAGTTTCCTCGATCGGCTTTTCTAAGTCTTTGATTTCGCTAACCGAACAGCGTTCGGCGAGAAACTGGATTTAGGCCGCGGCCTGATCAAGCTTCTTCAGGCGAGCCGCCAGGCGCGAAACCTTGCGCGAGCCGGTGTTGGGATGGACGACGCCCTTGGAGACGGCGCGCATCAGTTCCGATTGCGCTTCGATGAACGCGGCCTTGGCGACGGCCTTGTCGCCGGCGGCCAGGGCGTCTTCGAACTTGCGCAGGAAGGTGCGCACGCGCGAGCGGCGAGCAGTGTTCACTTCGGTGCGACGGGCGATCTTGCGGATCGCTTTCTTGGCGCCGGGATTATTGGCCATAGTTCGGACCTTCAAACGGACAGCCGCGCGGGCGGCCGCGAAGCAGGAGAAATCAAGAGCGCGCGGATATACGGGAACGGCCGCCCGGGGTCAATCCACAGGAGGCCGAGAATTTGGCGCGACCGCCACCGGACCGGTCACGACCCCTTGAACGCCGGTTTGCGCTTCTCGACGAAGGCGGCCATGCCTTCCTTCTGGTCATCGAAGGCGAACAGCGAGTGGAACAGCCGCCGCTCCAGCTGGACGCCCGTCGACAGCGTGGTCTCGTAGGCGGCGTTGACCAGCTCCTTGTTCATCGCCGCAGCCAGCGGCGACTGGGCGGCGATCTTAGCGGCCACGGCCAGGGCCTCGTCGACCAGGGTGTCGGCCGGGAAGATCCGCGAGACGAGGCCGGCGCGCTCGGCTTCCTCGGCGCCCATCATCCGGCCGGTCAGGATCATGTCCATGGCCTTGGACTTGCCGACCAGCCGCGTCAGGCGCTGGGTGCCGCCGATGCCGGGGGCGACACCCAGGTTGATCTCGGGCTGGCCGAACTTGGCCGTGTCGGCGGCCAGGATGAAGTCGCACATCATCGCCAGCTCGCAGCCGCCGCCCAGGGCGTAGCCCGCCACGGCGGCGATGATCGGCTTGCGGGTTCCCTCGATGGCCCTGGCCCCGGCGGCGAAGAAGTCGTCCTTGAACATCTGGGCGTAGGACTTGTCGGACATCTCCTTGATGTCGGCGCCCGCCGCGAAGGCCTTGGCCGAGCCGGTCACCACGATGCAGCCGATCGCCTCGTCGGCCTGGGCCGCCGCCAGGGCCCGGGCCAGCTCGGCCAGCAGGGCGGTGTTCAGAGCGTTCAGCGCCTCGGGCCGGTTCAGGCGGATCAGGACCACGCCGGGCGCGGCCTCGGGGGTCTCGACGATCAGGGTCTGGTAGTCGGCCATCGGCGGGTCTCCTGTTGCGCGCCGACGTTATAGAGGGCCGGGCGGCGTTGGGGAGTCCCTGGGAGCGGGCGGATCGGACGCGCCGACATGTCGCCCCCGCTACCGCTTCCAACTATCGCCGCTTTTCCAGATAGCTCGTCGTCCCGGGCCTTGTGCCCGGGATCCCTCCGTCCGCCGCAGGTGCGGATGAGTGGCGCGCTGGCGCGCCATTGTTCTTCACCGTCAGCTGAACCAGGGGTCCCGGGCACGAGGCCCGGGATGACGGAAATGAGAGGTAAGGGCTACGGGGGCTGGAGCACTACATGCCGATAAAGGCGGCCAGCTCGTGCGGCTCGCCGGTGGGGAAGGCGGCCTTGAGGTGATCGAGGAACGCCGAGACCCGCGCGCTGAGCAGGCGGCGCGACGGGTAGAGCGTCCACAGGACAATATCCGGCCCATCGGCGTCGCCCCAATGGGCCAGCCGGCCCGCCGCCAGGTCATGGCTGACCAGCGACACGGGAAGCCGCGCGGCGCCGACGCCCGCGCGAACCGCGTCGCGGACCATGATCATCGACGACAGGCCAAGGACGGGATCGACCGCCATGGTCGAGCGTCCGGTCGCGTTCGCGAGGGTCCAGGTCTCGATTCCACCCCCTGTCCCGCGCACGATGGCGGGAACGGCCGAGCCGTCCGCGGGCCGAACCAGATCGGGGCTCGCCACCACCACCAGGCGGTCGCGCAGGAACGCCCGCCCGACGAGGGTCGCGTCCGGGCTCGGATTGACGCGGATCACCAGGTCGTAGCCTTCCTCGACCATGTCGACGGCCCGGTCTTCCGTCGTCACCTCCAGGCGGACCTCCGGGTGCTTCATGGCGAACTCGGCGGCCAGCCGTCCCATCGCCATTTGCGAGAACAACAACGGCGCGCTGATCCTCAAGGCCCCGCGGGGGGTGCTGCCGCCCGAAGCGATCCCGGCGGCGGTCTCGTCGAGCTCGGTGAGCAGGGCCGAGGTTCGCTCATGCAGCGTCCGTCCCTCCTGGGTGAGCTTCAGCGTCCGTCCGCCACGCTCGAACAGGCGCAGGCCGAGGCTGGCCTCCAGCTCCGCGACCCGGCGCGACAAGGTCGCCTTGGGCCGTCCGGCGGCGCGAGCGGCGCGGCCGACCCCGCCGTGCCGGGCGACCAGGTTGAAATCGGCGAGGGCCAGCCAGTCCATGTGTTCCACTACTGAGACAGTGCGTTCAGATATAGCGGCTATTGGCCTACGGATGGATCACTAATTTCCAGGACGTTCCCTCGAACCCGGAGATTTTCCCATGACTATCCTCGTTACCGGCGCCACCGGCCGTGTCGGCGGCCACGTCGTCCAGCAACTGGTCCAGCGCGGCGCCGATGTGCGCGTGCTGGTCCGCGATCCCGCGAAGGCCAGCTTCCCGGCCGGCGTGGAGGTCGCGCAGGGCGACCTGCTCGACATCGACGCGGTGCGCGCCGCCTTCCGCGGCGTCCGCACGCTGTTCCTGCTCAATGCGGTGGCGGCCGACGAATTCACCCAGGCGCTGATCGCCCTGAACATCGCCCGCGAGTCCGGCGTCGAGCGTGTCGTCTATCTGTCGGTGATCCACGCCGACCGCTTCGTGAACGTGCCGCACTTCGCGGTGAAATCCGGCGCCGAGCGGATGATCCAGCAGATGGGCTTTTCCGCCACGATCCTGCGTCCGGCCTACTTCATCGACAACGAACTGACGATCAAGGACGTGGTCCTGAACCACGGCGTCTATCCGATGCCGATCGGCGGCAAGGGCCTGGCCATGGTCGACGCCCGCGACATCGCCGAGGTCGCCGCGATCGAGCTGATCCGTCGCGACCAGGCCCCGGGCAAGCTGCCGATCGAAACCCTCAACCTGGTCGGTCCTGACACCCTGACCGGCTCGGACGTGGCGGCGATCTGGTCCGACGTCCTGAGCCGCCCGGTCGCCTATGGCGGCGACGATCCCACCGGGTTCGAGCAGAACCTGGCGAACTTCATGCCCCGGTGGATGGCCTATGAGATGCGCCTGATGGCCGAGCGCTTCGTCGGCGACGGCATGATCCCCGAGGCCGGCGACGTCGAGCGCCTGACCCGCATCCTGGGCCGCCCGCTGCACACCTATCGCGATTTCGCGACCCAGATCGCCGCGGCCGCGGCCGAGCCGGCCTGACCGCTCGGCGCGCCCCCAAAGGAGGACGACCATGATCTATTCGACCGCCACCGTTCCGGTGAACCCGAAAGGCGAGACCCGGCTGACCCGCGCCCAGGCGTGGGCGGGCCTGGAGCTCAAGGCCCGCGACGCCCGCCTGTTCCTGCCGCCCGGCCTCTGCACCCGCTGCGACGTCGTGGAGGAAAGCGCGACCCATTTCGTGCGCGAGGCCACGATCGGCGGCGTCGACCTCCGCGAGATCGTCGCCCTCGAGCGCGGGAGCAAGGTCACCTTCTTCCAGGCCGCGGGACCGCGGGAGGGGGCCATCGTCAACGAACTGTACGAAGACGAGGACGGCGCGCTGCAGCTGCGCTTCTACTGTTACCTCGGCCTGCGCGGCAAAACGCCGGGCGGTCCGGAGGAACAGGCCGAGCAGGCCCAGTTCGACGGCGACAACGGCTACAGGGCCGCCCTGCTGTCGACGCTGAAACGCACCCGCGAACTGGCCGCCGAGGGCAGGCTCCAGGCCTGACGCCGGGTGTCTCCCCGGAGGCGGTCCCTAGGTCTGGCAGACCGGGCAGAAGAAGGTCGAGCGGCCGGCCTGGACCTCGCGGGCGATCGTTCCCTTGCAGCCGGGCGTGGGGCAGGGCTGGCCCTCGCGGTCATAGACCCGGAAGCGGTGCTGGAAATAGCCCAGGGCCCCGTCGGCCGCCGCGAAGTCCTTCAGGGACGAGCCGCCGACCTCGACGGCCTCGGCCAGCACGGCCTTGATCGCCGCCGCCAGCGGGCCCAGCCGCTTGCCGGCGATCAGCCCCGCCGGCTTGAACGGCGAGATATGGGCCCGGTGCAGGGCCTCGCAGACATAGATGTTGCCCAGGCCCGCGACGGTCTTCTGGTCCAGCAGCAGGGTCTTGGGGCCCTGCTTGCGGCCCGCGAAGGCCTTGACCAGGGTCCTGGCGTCGAACGCCTCGCCCAACGGCTCGGGACCCATGGTCGCGAACCAGGGGTGGCGGTCCAGCCGGTCGGTGGCGACCAGGTCCATGAAGCCGAACCGGCGCGGGTCGTAATAGGTGACGGTCGCGCCGGCCTCGGTCTCGAAGACCACGTGGGCGTGCTTGTCGTCGGGGGTGACCTGGCGGGCGAAGTCGCCGGGTCGGGCGGTGCCTTCGGGGGCGGCGATCTCGAAGCGCCCGGTCATGCCCAGGTGCATCACCAGGGTGTCGCCGCGATCGAGCGGAGCCAGCAGGTACTTGGCCCGGCGGTCCAGCCGCAGGATCTTCGCCCCGGTCAGCCGCTGGACGAAGCCGTCGGGCAGGGGGAAACGCAGGTCGGGGCGGTTGGCGCGGACGCGGGCCAGGCGGGCGCCGGCGAACACGGGCTCCAGGCCGCGGCGCACGGTCTCGACTTCGGGCAGTTCGGGCAAGGCGGGACCTCGGCTCGGGTTGGGGCGCCAGATATCAGCCATGTCCGGCGCGCTTCCTAGGCCCCGGCGCGCAAAACCGGTGACGACGGGGCGCGGGCGGCTATAAGAGCGGACAAAACCGGGCCGCGCCCCCTTCGATTTCGAGCGATTGCATGACCAAGGCCTCCGCCACCTTCGGATTCAAGGACGTCGATCCCTCGGCCAAGGCCGGCCTGGTGCGCGGCGTGTTCGACCGGGTCGCCAAGAACTACGACCTGATGAACGACGTGATGAGCGGCGGGGTGCACCGGCTGTGGAAGGACGCGGTCGCCGCGCGCCTGAACCCGCAGCCGGGCGAGATCATCATCGACTGCGCCGGCGGCACCGGCGACATGGCCCGCCGCTTCGCCAAGATGGCCCGGGCCGCCCAGGAGCGTCGCGGCGGTCCCGACGCCCTGATCAACATCATCGACTACAACGCCGAGATGATCGCGGCGGGGCTCGAGAAGGGCGGCGCGCCGGAGATCACCTGGACAGTCGGCGACGCCCAGCGGCTGCCGCTGCCCGACGCCTATGCCGACGCCTATGTGATCTCGTTCGGCATCCGCAACGTCACCGACATCGACGCGGCCCTGCGCGAGGCGCGGCGGGTGCTCAAGCCCGGCGGCCGCTTCCTGTGCCTGGAGTTCTCCAAGCCGGTGACCGAGGCGCTCGCGAAAGCCTACGACGCCTATTCGTTCAAGCTGATCCCGCAGTTCGGCGAATGGCTGGCCAAGGACCGCGACGCCTATCAGTACCTGGTCGAGAGCATCCGCCGCTTCCCCGATCAGAAGACCTTCGCCGGGATGATGGAGGCCGCCGGCTTCAAGCGGGTGACGATCACCAACTTCACCGGCGGCGTCGCGGCGATGCACCAAGGCTGGGCGATCTAGGGACGGGCCGGCTTCGAACGGGCCGTCGCAGAGAACCTCCGGCGGACCTTCGCGTTCGACTCCGCATGCCCAGGTTCGTCACCATCGGTTACGGCGACAGGTCCGGCTACGACCGGACGGCGAAGGCGGTGCGCGACGCTGCGCACGCGGCCGACGCCCGACGGGTGCGCGCGGGCGACGTCATGGGCGTGGCCGGCAAGCCCGTGCAGGTGCGCAACCACGACGCCGTCCAGGTGGAGGTCAAGCAAGGTCCGTTCCTGTCCGCCGACCTGCCCCTCGCCGGCTTCGCCCTGATCGAGGCGGCGGACCTGGACGCGGCGATCGAAATCGCGGCTCGCAGCCCCTGCGCGGTGGCGCAGGGCGTCGTCGAGGTCTGGCCTCTCGACCCGACGCCCGGCGTCGAGAGCTAGCTGTCGCAGCCATGAAGGTTGTCCGCCCGGCGATGGGGTATGGAAGCGAACGCGGCGGCGGTCAGAGCTTATAGGAGAACATCACGATCGGCTCGGCCACGGCGCCCCGACCTTCGTAGAGGGCGCGGGCGGCGCTGTTGTCGGGGTCCGTCACGATCCACGCCTGCCGACAGTCCAGCGTCCTGGCCCACGCCAGGACCTCGTCGACCAGGCGCCGCGCCACGCCACGTCGCTGGAACGGCGGAGCCACGCCCAGATTGTCGACATAGACATCCGACGCCTGGTCGGGGTGGCGGTGAACATAGGCCGCGACCTGGCCGACAACCTGGTTTCCGCGGACCGCGACGACCATCAGGCAGTCCGGCGACTCCAGATAGGCCGCAAGCCGCTGGGCGTTGATCTCCCCGTCGAACACCTCTTCGGCGATGTTCTCGAGCAGCCCGGCGGTCTCCCGCGTGAGGCGATGCGTCGTGATCTCTTCCGGCATCGCTCGGTGATTCCACTGCAGGGGGCGGCAGGATGTTAGGCGACATCGGGGCGACCGCAACCGGATCTCATGGACGGCTGCAAAGGGTGGTTGTCGGACCTTAGCTGCTCGGACTCGACGGGGGCTGAATGTAGCCACCATTCTCCAGCCGAGTTAGAAATATGGCTGTCCACTCATTGTCGGTGTCGGTTAGGGCGGTCCAAATAGGCCAACTCGGCGCAGCTTCAATTCGATGAAGAATTATCCAATTCAGCCCAAAGGCAGTGTCGCCTGACGGCGGCAAAAGCGACAACAACGCTCTGACATCGTCTTCGGAGATCGGTTGAACGAGCTGATCGAGAAGATCAGTCGCCGCTTTGAGAGGCCCTTCGTCCAAGCTGTCGTCAAGGGTTGGGGCAACGGCCACGAGCTTTCTGACCGCATCCTGCATCCCAAACCCTCGCACGCCTCTTCCCGGAGAACTTAGTCCGCGAGCGATCACCCGCAAGCGGACTTTCCCAGCGTCCGCTCAAGCTCGAAAACAGCCGTTGAGCCCGTTTCCTTGGCTGGCCTATATGGACCGGCTTGTTGCTTCATCCTTGGCTGAGGTCGTCCTGAATGATCGAAACCACTTATAGCGTTATGCTGCGTTTCTGGTCTCCGCGACGGTCCCCCGACGAAATATCAACGGCCTTGCAGATTGATCCTGAGCGGTGCTGGAACCAAGGGGCTTCTCGAAATACGCCGCAGGGGACACCGCTGGCTGGTCGCCACAAAGACAGTTATTGGATGGCGACCCTTATCGAGCGCGCGCCGTATGAGCTAAGCTTGTCGAAAGCAGTCGAAAAGCAACTGAACTTGTTGGACGATAAAAGGGACTTCCTCCGGGGCTTTGTAGAAGACGGGGGGCGATCTGAATTATACATCGGCTGGCACAGCGAGCCCGGTGGTGGTGGCGACGTTTTTGAATATCCGTTGCTGGCTAGAATAGCTGACCTTCGGCTCAATTTTGCCTTCGAGGTTTTCTCCCATCAGCGATCGCCCGAGGCTCGCTGAGTCCGCAACGGGTCGATCTTCCCCGCGAACGTCGCGCCAGGTCTCGGACATTCAGCGGGGTTGCCAACCCGCGGACCTTTCGAGGCCGGTTGGAATGCACGTCGGCAAGAGGCCGATGGATGACGGAAACGTCGCTTGGTCGTCTTCCAGCCCAGCTTTCGGAACCGCTTTTCGCCGCTGGCGGCGGGTCGGCGGCGAAAGCGGCCTTGACCGGGGCGCGCGGAGCGGGCTTTCAGGCCGGGACATGACGTTCCTTGCGCCTCCGCCCCGCCGCTCATCGAGCGAGACCTCCGCCGCATGAGCCGGCTCGCCGCGTTCCTGCGCCTGATCGGCGCCGGCTGGGCCCTGGTCCGGGCCGACGCCCTGGTCCCACGCGAACTGGAGCCGGTTCTGCCGCCTTCGGCGCTGTGGGCGGGGCGCGCCCTGCGGCTGTTCGCCAGCGGGGCGGCGCGCAAGGGACGGCCGGGCGAGCGCCTGGCGCGGGTGCTGGAGCGCGAGGGCCCGGCGGCCATCAAGATGGGCCAGTTCCTGTCGACCCGGGCCGACATCTTCGGGACCGCGTTCGCCGAGGACCTGTCGCATCTGAAGGACCGCCTGCCGGCCTTCCCGCTCGAGGTCGCCAAGGCCGAGATCGCCCGCGGCCTGGGCCGGCCGCTGGACACCCTCTACGCCAGCTTCGAGGCCTCGATCGCCGCCGCCTCCCTGGCCCAGGCCCATTCGGCCACCCTGCTGGACGGGACCCGCGTGGCGGTCAAGGTGCTGCGGCCCGGCGTCGAGCGCCAGGTCGACCGCGACAGCGCCGCCCTGCGCCTGGCCGCCGCCCTGGCCGAGCGCTGGGTTCCCGCCGCCCGCCGCCTGCGGCCGCGCGAGTTCGTCGAGGTGGTGATCCGGGCCCTGGACCTGGAACTGGACCTGCGCTTCGAGGCGGCCGGCTGCGCCGAGCTGGGCGAGGCCATGAAGGTCGATCCCTACATGAGCGCGCCCGACGTGGTGTGGGACGGGGTCGGCAAGCGGTTCCTGACCCTGACCTGGGCGCCGGGCCTGGCGCTGTCCGACCCCGCCGCCCTGGAGCAGCCGGGCCTGGACCGCAAGGCCTTGGCCGAGGCGGTGACGCGGGGCTTCCTGGCCCAGGCCCTGGACCACGGCCTGTTCCACGCCGACCTGCACGAGGGCAACCTGTTCGTCAGCGCCCCAACCCAGGGAGGGGGGGCTTCGATCGTCGCGGTCGATTACGGGATCCTGGGGCGCCTGGGTCCGGCCGAGCGCAAGTACCTGGCCGAGATCCTGTACGGCTTCCTCAACCGCGACTATCCGCGCGTGGCGGCGATTCATTTCGAGGCCGGCTACGTGCCCGCCCACCAGGACCGCGACGCCTTCGCCCAGGCCCTGCGGGCGGTGGGCGAACCGGTGTTCGGCCGTGACGCCAGCGACGTGTCCATGGGCAAGCTGCTGGCCCAGCTGTTCGAGATCACCGCCCTGTTCGACATGGCCCTGCGGCCGGAACTGGTGCTGCTGCAGAAGACCATGGTCACGGTCGAGGGCGTGGCCCGCCGCATCGACCCCAACCACGACCTGTGGGCGGCGGCCAACCCGGTGGTGCGCCGCTGGATCGCCCGCGAGCTGTCGCCGGCCGCCAAGGTGCGCGACTTCGCCGACGAGGCCGTGCGCGCGATCCGCGCCCTGGCCCGCCTGGCCGAAGCGCCGGCGGTTCCCGCGGTCGCCGTGGTCCAGCCCCGCCCCGCCCGGCCACTGGTGTGGTTCCTGGCCGGCGCGGCGGTGGCGATCTTGGCCTTCGCGGCGGGACTCTTCGCGGCGAGGATGGGGTTGGCCTAAGGGGCCCCTCGCGGCGGACGCTGGTCGCCCAGGACGGTGCGGACGCCCAGACCTCCGACAAGCTCGCCCAGGGGCGTTGCGCACCGCCCCTGGGTCCCGGTCGCCCGTCAGGCCGACCAGGGTGACGAGGCGAGCCGGCGCCGGTCGCGCCCTGCCCTCGCCCCGGCGCCTTCCCCCAGGCGCGCTTGTGGGGACGCCCTAGCTGTCGGCGCTCGCCGATCGATCCCGCGCCGCCGCCGTCCGCCGGGACTGGCCGGTCTTCTGCGTGGCCCAATAGGTCGCGCCGTCGTCGGGCTTGAACATGGTGCGCGGCGCGCCAGCCCGGGTGACCACCGCGAAGACGTTGTCCTTGGGGTCGTAGATCAGGGTGTCGCCATTGGCGCGCGTCAGGGTTTCGGACCCCGCTGGCGGATGGGCCACGAAGGCGTGGGTCTTGCGGACATAGTCGTCGACATCCGCGGCGGCGAAGTCGGCGCCATAGCGCTCGAACCCGCGCTGGGCGTTCTCCTCGGCCGTTCGCGTGCGGTTGGCGGCCCACATCGGCTTGCCCGCCACCTTGCGGACCGGGGCGTCGCGCGGGTCGGGCCGGGTCGGCGCGCCGTCATAGGCCCCGCCGCCATAGGCCGGGGCATCGCGGTCGGACGCCGGCTGCGCGGCCGCGGCCACGTCGCCCGCCTTGGGCGCCTTCACCGCGGAGGCGCCGCCATCGCAGGCGGCGACCCCCAAGGCCAGACCGAGGGCCGCAAAGGCCGGGAACCAGGACGCGAACCGTACCGTCATGATCGATCTCCGAACATTTCCTCTACTTTTGAGAGTAAGAACGAAGACGGAACGGATGTCGAGTCCCCGTTAAGCTTTTTTGCGCATGGGGGCTTACGCTGGACGCCGCGTCGCTCTATGCGCCTGGGGGCCAGATGCGCCGGAGGCCGAAGACATGACCGGGAAGCGGGTTCTTCTGATCGTCGGCGGCGGGGTCGCCGCCTACAAGGCCCTGGAGCTGACGCGCCTGCTGCGCAAGGCCGACGTGGCCGTGCGACCGATCCTGACCAAGGCCGGCGCCGAATTCGTCACCGCCCTGTCGCTGTCGGCCCTGGCCGAGGACAAGGTCTACGCCGAGCTGTTCTCGCTGACCGACGAGGCCGAGATGGGCCATATCGAGCTGTCACGGTCGGCCGACCTGGTGGTCGTGGCCCCGGCCACCGCCGACCTGATCGCCAAGGCCGCCCACGGCCTGGCCGGCGACCTGGCGTCAACCACCTTGCTGGCGACCGACAAGCCGGTGCTGATGGCCCCGGCCATGAACGTGCGGATGTGGCTGCACCCGGCGACCCAGCGCAATGTCGAGACGCTCAGGAAGGATGGCGTGCTGTTCGTCGGCCCCGACGACGGGGCCATGGCCTGCGGCGAGTTCGGCCCCGGCCGCCTGGCCGAGCCTCCCGTGATCTTCGAAGCGATCATGGCGGCGCTGGAGGGGCCCGCCGCGAGACCGCTGGCCGGCAAGCACGCCCTGGTCACCGCCGGCCCGACCTTCGAGCCGATCGACCCGGTGCGGGGGATCACCAACCGCTCCAGCGGCCGCCAGGGCTACGCCATCGCCGGCGCCCTGGCCAAGCTGGGGGCCCGGGTCACCCTGGTCAGCGGACCGGTCGCCCTGGCCACGCCCCCGGGCGTCGACCGGGTCGACGTCGAGACCGCGCGCGACATGCTGGCCGCCTGCCAGGCCGCCCTGCCCGCCGACGTCGGGGTGTTCGTGGCCGCGGTCGCCGACTGGCGCATCGACGAGGTGTTCGGGACCAAGCTCAAGAAGGAGAAGGGCGGACCGCCGGCCCTGACCTTCGTCGAGAACCCCGACATCCTGGCGACCCTGGCCGCCTCCGGCCCCAAGCGTCCCAAGCTGGTGATCGGCTTCGCCGCCGAGACCAACGACGTCGAGGCCCACGCCCGCGCCAAGCTGGCGCGCAAGGGCTGCGACTGGATCATCGCCAACGACGTCACCGAGCCCGGCGTGATGGGCGGCGACGAAAACGCCGTCCTGCTGATCTCCAAGGACAAGACCGAACGCTGGACGCGGGCCGCCAAGGACTCCGTGGCCCACGACCTCGCCCAACGCATAGCCCAAGACCTGACAGCGAGCCTTTCATGACCACGCCGCACATCCCCGTCGTCCAGCTGGCCCACGCCCAGGGCCTGCCCTTGCCCGCCTACGAGACCAACGGCGCGGCCGGCATGGACCTGCGGGCGGCGGTGGCCGAGGACGCGCCCCTGGTGCTGAAGCCGGGCGCGCGGTTCATGGTCCCCACGGGCCTGGCCTTCGCCCTGCCATTGGGCTTCGAGGCCCAGGTGCGGCCCCGCTCGGGCCTGGCCGCCAAGGCCGGCGTGACCTGCCTGAACACCCCCGGCACCATCGACAGCGACTATCGCGGCGAGGTGAAGGTGATCCTGATCAATCTGGGCGAGGAGGACTTCACCATCCGCCGCGGCGACCGCATCGCCCAGCTGGTGATCGCCCCGGTGGTCCAGGCCTCGTGGGGCCTGACCACCAGCCTGGACGAAACGGCGCGCGGCGCGGGCGGCTTCGGCTCGACCGGCGGGCGGTAGGTCGCACGGCGGGAACCACGTATCGGATCCGTCCTACGTGGGAAACCCACGGCGACGACACGCTCGGGCGACCAGCGGTCCTGCTCGAAGCCAATCGCGCGACCTGATGACGCGACCTTGAGCTTTCTTTCCGAACCCGGTTGATTTTTGGACGAGTGCGTCCATTTATCCCTTGCCCGGGACGAAGGTCCGATATATCGCCCCGGTCCATCGGGTTGATTTCAGGATCCCAAGTCCATGGCCGGCGCCTCGAAGAAAAAGCTCGTCCCCCTGGTCGTCGGCGGCGTGGCCGTCGTGGCGCTGGTCGTCGGCGGCGGGCTGTGGTTCGTCGACAAGCAGCGCTACGAGAGCACCGACAACGCCTTCGTCCAGGCCGACACCGTGCAGGTCAGCCCGCAGGTGTCCGGCTATGTCGCCGAGGTGCTGGTGGCCGACAACCAGCGGGTCGAGGCCGGCCAGGTCGTCGCCCGGATCGACCCCGCCCCGCTGCAGGCCAAGCTGGACCAGGCGATCGCCAACGCCCAGGCCCTGGAAGCGGCCATCAGGGGCGTCGACGACAAGGCCGCCCTCGAACAGGCGATGATCGCCCAGCGGGCCGCTGGCGTGGCCAGCGCCCAAGCCGACCAGGGCCGCGCCAAGGCCGACCTGATCCGCTACGACGCCCTGGCCAGGCAGGGCTGGGTCTCGACCCAGAAGGTCCAGACCACCCAGGCCAGCGCCGCCCAGTCGGCCGCCGCCGTCCAGAGCGCCCAGGCGGCTCTGGAGGCCGAGCGCCGCAGCGCCCAGTCCCTGGGCTCGGCCCGCGCCCAGACCGTGGCTCAGGCCGCCGCGGCCCGCGCCGCCGTCGAACAGGCCCGCATCGACCTGGACCGCACCGTGATCCGCGCCCCCGCCGCCGGCGTGGTCGGCGCCCGCGCCGTGCGTCCGGGCCAGCTGGTGCAGCCGGGCGTGGCCCTGATGTCGATCGTCCCGGTCGGCCAGGGCTATATCGTCGCCAACTTCAAGGAAACCCAGGTCGCCCGCCTGCGCGTCGGCCAGCCGGTCGAGATCAAGGCCGACGCCTTCGGCAAGAGCGTGATCCACGGCAAGCTGGACAGCTTCGCCCCGGCCACCGGCCAGGAGTTCGCCCTGATTCCGGTCGAGAACGCCGTGGGCAACTTCACCAAGATCACCCAGCGCCTGCCGGTGAAGATCGTGGTCGACAGGTCGCCGCTGGGCTCGGCCCTGCGCCCCGGCCTGTCGGTCGACGTCAAGGTCGACGTGCGCGACCGCTCGGGCCCGACCTTCGCCGAGGCAGGCCTGCCCAATGCGGCTCAGTACGCCCAGCAGGGCCAGGCGCGCTAGGGCGCGGTCCGGGATCGCCGCCATGACAGACGCCGCCCTTCGCGCCCCGTCCGCTCCGTCCGCTCCGTCCGCCGCCAGGTCGGCGGCAGAGGTCGATTGGACGAAGCTGCTCCTCGGCTTCGGGGCCATGGTCATCGGCCAGTTCATGGCCATCCTCGACATCCAGATCGTGGCCGCCTCCCTGCCGCAGATCCAGGCGGGGGTGGGCGCCAGCGCCGACCAGGTCAGCTGGATCCAGACCGCCTACCTGATCCCCGAGGTCGTGATGATCCCGCTGTCGGGATATCTGTCGCGGCTCTGGGGCACGCAGCGGGTCTACCTGATGTCGTGCGCCGGCTTCATCGTCATGAGCGTGCTGACGGGTCTTTCGTCGTCGATCGACATGATGATCCTGACCCGGGCCCTGCAGGGCTTCATCGGCGGGGCGATGATCCCGACGGTGTTCGCCGTGGCCTTCACCGCCTTCCCGCCCGAACGGCGCATCACCGCCAGCGTGATCATGGGCCTGATCGTCACCCTGGCGCCGACGGTCGGCCCCACCCTGGGCGGCCACCTGACCGAATGGCTCAGCTGGCGCTGGCTGTTCTTCATCAACGTGCCGACCGGCCTGGTCGTGCTGTTCGGCGTGGCGCGCTGGGGCCAGTTCGACAAGGGCGATCCCAGCCTGGCCAAGGGCTTCGACTGGTTCGGCCTGGCGGTCATGGCCACCTTCCTGATGAGCATGCAGTTCGTGCTGGAGGAGGGCTCCAAGGACGGCTGGTTCGAGGACAGCGGCATCCTGGGCCTGACCGTGCTGGCCTGCGTCACCGGGGTGGTCTTCATCTGGCGCTCGCTCAGCTACCGCAACCCGATCGTCGAGCTGCGCGCCTTTGCCAACCGCAACTTCTCGATCGGCGTGGTCATGACGGCCGTGTCGGGGGCCAGCCTGTTCGGCGGCACCTTCCTGCTGCCGCAGTTCCTTGGCCGGGTGCGGCACTATTCGGCTTCGGAAGTCGGCACCACCATGGTGGTGTCGGGCCTGTCGATGTTCGCCACCGGCCCGATCGCCGGCCGGCTGGTGCGCCAGATGGACCCCCGGATCCCGATGTTCATCGGCTTCATGCTGGCGGGCTTTGGCATGTACATGGCGCACGCCGTGACCAAGGACTGGGGCTTCTGGCAGTTCGCCGGGGTCCAGGCCTGCCGGGGCGTGGGGGTGATGATCGCCATGATCGCCACCCAGCAGGTGACGATGAGCACCCTGCCGCCGCACATGGTCAAGAACGCCTCGGGCCTGGTCAACCTGTCGCGCAACACCGGCGGGGCGGTCGGCCTTGCCCTGCTGGCCACGACGATCACCAACCAGACGGCCCTCTACTACATGGGCCTGTCGGACGAGCTGAGCCAGGGCGACGCCCGGATCGCCGGTATGATGCAGGGCCTGGCCGCCCGCATGGCCCAGCTGGGCGTCGCCGATCCCGACGGCGCGGCGCGCAAGGCGATCGGCGGCATGCTGAGCCAGCAGGCCACGGTGCTGGCCTTCGGCGACAGCTTCACCCTGCTGGCCTACGGCTGCTTCGCCGCCGCCGTGGTCTCGCTGCTGGCCAGGCCGGCCAGGAACGCCCCTCCCCCGCCTTCGGACGCCCACTGATGCCCACCCAAAAACCGCTGGGGGCCGCCCATGCCTAGAGTCGCCGGACAGATCGACGTCGCCAAGACCGAAGCCATCCTCGACGCCGCCGTCGAGGTGATCGGCCAGCGCGGCCTGGGCGCGCCGATGGAGGCCATCGCCAGGCGGGCGGGCGTCTCCAAGCAGACGGTCTACAACCACTACGGCTCCAAGGCCGAGCTGGTCCGGGCCCTGATGGCCCGGCGCGTGGCCGTGATCACCGCCCCGCTGCGCGAACCCGGCGCGATCGACAATCCCGGCGAGGCGCTGGAGGCCTACGCCCGCTCGATGCTGGAGACGGTGACCACCACCAAGAGCTATTCGATCCTGCGGGTGATCATCCAGGGCGCCGGCGAAATGCCCGACGTGGCCCAGGAGGTGTTCGAGGCCGGGCCGCGCCAGGCGCGCCGCCAGCTGGCCGCCTTCCTGGAGATGGAAACCCAGCTCGGCCGCCTGAAGGTCGAAAACTTCGATCAGGCGGCCGAGTTCTTCTCGGGCATGGTGATGGGCCACAGCCAGCTGCGGGCCCTACTGCGCCTGCCGTCCGACAAGACGGCGGCGGAATTCGACGGCGTCGCCCGCGAGGTCGCCCAACGCTTCATGCGGGCCTACGCGCCGTAGGCGGGCTCCTAGGGTCCGCACTCAATTGCGTATCGGTGATACCCAAGCGAAATCAGCGCTCTAATTCGTTGTCATCCTGGCCTCGGGTCGCGCAAGCGGCCCGCCTGACGGCGGGCGGGCGTAGCGCTTGTCCGGGACCCAGGGGCCGGGGCAATGCGATCGCCCCTGGGTCCCGGCTCTACGGTCCGCCAGGCGGACCTTCGGCGGGATGACAACTGAAAATCAGCGATCCAACTGAGTCCGAACCCTAGGCCTCCGCCTCGTCGGGCATGCCCATCATGTGGAAGCCGGCGTCGACGTGAACCACCTCGCCGGTGGTGGAGCGGCCGAGGTCGGAGGCAAGCCACAGGGCGGCGCCGGCGACGCCTTCCATCGAGGTGTCCTCCTTCATGGCGCTGAACGCCCGGCCTTGGGCGATCATCCCGCGGCCGCCCGAGATGCCGGCCAGCGACAGGGTGCGCATCGCCCCCGCCGAGATGGCGTTGACCCGGATGCCCTTGGGGCCCAGGTCGCGGGCGATGTAGCGGGTCGCCGCCTCAAGGGCCGCCTTGGCCACGCCCATGGTGTTGTAGTTCGGGATGGTCCGTTCCGAGCCCAGATAGGTCATGGTGACCATCGAGCCGCCGTTCGGCATGATCCGCGAGGCGCGCTTGGCCACGTCCACGAAGCTGAAGGCCGAGATGTTCAGGGCCGTCAGGAAGCCTTCGCGGGTGGTGTTCTCGACGAACGAGCCCTTCAGCTCGTTCTTGTTGGCGAAAGCCACCGAGTGGATCACGAAGTCCAGCGTCCCGAACTTGGCTTCGATGGCGGCGAAGGCGGCGTCCATCGAGGCGTCGTCGGTGACGTCGGCCGGGATCATGGTGGTGACGCCGATGCTCTCGGCCAGCGGCCGCACGCGGCGCTCCAGATCCTCGCCCTGATAGGTGAACGCCATCTCGGCGCCCTGGGCGGCGAGCTGAGACGCGATGCCCCAGGCGATGGAGTTGTGGTTGGCCACGCCCATGACGAGGCCCTTCTTGCCTCGCATCAGCTCGCCCTTGGGGAATGCGTAGTCGTCGGCCATGGCTTGGCTCTCCTGGAATCCTTGAGCGCTAGCTAGCAGGACCCACCGCGCCGTGGAACCCCGCGCCTAGCTGACGCGGACCGACCGCAGCATGGTCCGGCCGACGAAGCCGGCCAGGGCCCGGACGCTCACGGGGGCTCGCTTGCCGTCCCGGCGCGGCCAGACCCAGCCGCCGGTCTTCAGGTTCGAGGGCAGCCGAAGATACAACCTGCCCCGCTCAGCGTCGGAATAACGCGGCGTGAAGTAGAGACAGTTTTCGAAATAGTAGTGGGCCACCAACGAGCGGCGGGTGGCTCCCTCGCGCGCGATGGCCAGGCCGCCGTGCGCCAGATTGGCGGCCCAGACCAGGGCCTGGCCTTTTTTCAGAAGCGCCAACCGAGGCTCGCCGTCCAGTGTCCGCGCGAAGGCCGGTTCATAGTGGCTTTCGTACTCCTCCGCCGTCGGCGCGCGGTCCGCGATCCCCGCCTCGCGCATGTCCAGTACGGGCCGGCGATGACTGCCGGGATGGAAAAACAGCGGCCCGGCGTCGGCGGCGACGTCCTCCAGGGCGAACCAGACCCCGCACATGAACCTTTGCGGTTCGCTGTGGAAGTGTATCGCGTCGCTGTGGGCCTTCTGCTCGCTGCCCCGGTGGAAATTCAAGGTCTGGAAAGCGAACGGTTCGCGGCCATAAGCCAGGCGGAGCCTGTCTTCGACGATCGGCAGGGTCGAAAGCGCGCGGACGGCCGGCGATCGGCGCCAGGCGTCCTGGGCGCGCCGCGCGCCACCGGCGAAATACGTCTCGGTCTCGGCGATCACCTGGTCGCAAAACGCCAATCCCTCGGGACCCAGGTCGATGACGGCGGCGCCGTCGCGGTGCAGATCGGTCACGAAACGGCGCTGGACCTCGTCGGCCCTGACGGTCGCGAGATAGGCCTCGACCCGGTCGCTCTCGGCCCAGGGAACCTCGGCCTCATCCTCGAAACACATCGTCTGACGCCCCACGCGACTACGAGGGCCTCATAGCCACGATTGCTTGGAGAAATCAACCTGAGGTTTCGATTTATACCCAAGCTATGCGATCGTCAGATCATCGGCGGCCAGGCCCGCCGAATGACGCGCGTGCAGCGCGTGATAGGCCCGCTCCAAGGTTCGGGCGAAGGCCACGGGGTCGAAGACCGCGGAGGTCCGCGCGGCCTCGGCCAGTTCGCCCCTCAGGGTCTCCAGCGCGGACGGATTCCTGGCCCAGCGGATCGCCTCGGCGACATAGGACCCGACGTCGGGCGCGATCAACTCGGGCAAGCCCAGGGCGGTCAGAAGGCTGGCGCCCACCCGGCTGGCGAAGCCGCGGCCTGGCAGCGTCAGCAGCGGAACCCCCATCCGCAGGGCGTCGCTGGCCGTGGTGTGGGCGCCATAGGGCCAGGTGTCGAGCATCAGGTCGGCCAGGCCCTGGCGCGCCAGGTGGTCGGCGTGCGGGACCGGTGCGGCGAAGATCACGCGGTCGGGATCGATCCCCGCCCTTCCCGCCTCGGCTCGCAGGTTGGCGACAACGCCGGGCGAGCCTTCGTAGAGCCACAGCACCGCGCCGGGCGCGCCCGCCAGGATCGCCATCCAGGCGGCGAAGGTCTCCGGGGTGATCTTGGCGGGGTTGTTCAGGCAGGCGAACACGAAGGCGTCGTCGGGCAGGCCGGCGTCCGCGCGGCGGGCCGTCGCTTCGGAGACCCCCAGGGCGTCGTTGGGCTGGTAGAGCGGCAAACGAACCGCCGCCTCGCTCCAATCGCCCTCCGCCCCGGGCGCCAGCACCACCGCGTCGGCGATCACGTAGTCGACATAGGGCGCCGCCAAGGTCCCGGGATAGCCCAGCCAGCTGACCTGAACCGGCGCGGCGCGATGGGCCAGGATCCCCGGTCGGCCGTCCTGGGTGTAGCCCTTCAGGTCCACGACGATGTCGACGCCCAGCGCGCGGGCCAGGGCCGCGACGGCGTCGTCGGACATCCGGCGCACGTCGATCCGGCGCTCGAACGCCGCGTCGATCCGCCCGCGCAGGGCGCCGCCCAGGTCGGGGCCGTAGGACAGGGCCAGGATCTCGAACCATTGGCGATCGTGGGCTTCCAGCAGGCCGACCATCAGCCGCGCGGTGGCGTGGTCGTGCAGGTCGGCCGACAGATAGGCGACGCGGATCCGCTCGCCCGGCGGGCGCGGCGGCCAGACGGGCGCTGCTGCAGCGGGCGGGGCGGCCAGGCCGGCGGCGACGCGGTGCAGGGCCGGGTCGTCGAAGGCCGACAGGGCCGCGAACGGGCCGATGGCCGCCCGACCCACCGTCAGTTCGGCGCGGATCGCCGCCAGCAGGGCCGCGTCGTCGCGCCAGTCGCAGACCTGGCGGCGAGCGTGCACCAGGTCCCCCAGGGCGCGGGGACGGCGGGGATCCAGGGCGACGACCCGCTCCAGGTCGCCCGCTGCCTCGACCGACCGGCCCAGCAGCATCAGCAGGGCCGCGCGGTTGGCCAGGGCCTGGGGGTGGTCCGGCGCGGCGGCGCAGGCCCGGTCGTGGGCGGCCAGGGCCTGGTCGAACCGTCCCAGGTCCGACAGCGCCACGCCGCGGTTGCACAGGGCGTCGACGAAGCCGGGCGAAACGGCCAGGGCGTGGTCATAGGCCGCCAAGGCCTCGGCCGGACGGCCCAGGCGGCGCAGCGCCACGCCCCGGGCGTTCAGCACGGCGGGATTGTCCGGATCGCGGGCCAGGGCCTTGTCGCTGGCCGCCAGGACCTCGTCGTCGCGGCCCAGGGCGACCAGGGCGGCGGCGCGGGCGGACAACACGCCAGCGCGGACCGGATCCAGCGCCAGGGCCCGGTCCAGGGCGACCAGGGCGGAGGCCGCCTCGCCCAGGGCCAGACGCGCCGCGCCCAGCACGTGCCAGGCCTCGACGGAGCCCGGGTCGTCGGCCACCACGCGTTCGCACAAGGCGGCGGCCTGAGCCGTGCGGCCGGCGCGGAAGAGATCGTAGGCCTGGCGGGCGGTCATCGGGAGCCCGGGAACCGCCGCGCCGGATCAGTCGGCCTTGCTGAAGATCAGCGTGCCGTTGGTGCCGCCGAACCCGAAGCTGTTGGACATCACCGTGGTCAGCGGCTTGTCCGAGCGCTCCAGCAGGATCGGCAGGTCGGCGAACTCGGGGTCGAGGTTTTCGATGTTGGCGCTCTTGGCGGCGAAGCCGTTGTCCAGCATCAGGATCGAATAGATCGCCTCCTGCGCCCCCGCCGCGCCCAGGCTGTGGCCGGTCAGCGACTTGGTCGACGAGATCAGCGGCGCCTTGTCGCCGAACACGTCGCGGACCGCGCCCATCTCCTTGCTGTCGCCGACCGGCGTGGAGGTGCCGTGCGGGTTCAGATAGTCGATGGTCCGGCCGCCGGCCTCGGCCATGGCGATCTTCATGCAGCGCGCCGCGCCCTCGCCCGACGGGGCGACCATGTCGTAGCCGTCGGAATTGGCGGCGTAGCCGACCAGTTCGCCGTAGATCCTGGCCCCGCGCGCCTTGGCGTGCTCGTACTCTTCAAGAACAACAATTCCAGCCCCGCCGGCGATCACGAAGCCGTCGCGGTCCTTGTCGTAGGCGCGGCTGGCCACGGCCGGACGGTCGTTGAAGTTGCTGCTCATCGCGCCCATGGCGTCGAACAGGTTGGACAAGGTCCAGTCCAGTTCCTCGCAGCCGCCGGCGAAGACGATGTCCTGCTTGCCCATCTGGATCTGCTCGGCGCCCGCGCCGATACAGTGGGCGCTGGTCGCGCAGGCCGAGCTGATCGAATAGTTGATCCCGCGGATCTTGAACCAAGTCGACAGCACCGCCGACGGGCCCGAGCACATCGCCTTGGGCACGGCGAACGGGCCGATGCGCTTGGGGCCCTTTTCCTTGGTGGTGACCGCCGCCTCGGCGATCACCCGCGTCGACGGACCGCCCGAGCCGACGATCAGGCCGGTGCGCTCGTGGGAAATCTCCGACTGGTCGAGGCCGGAATCCGCGATCGCCTGTTCCATGGCGATGTGGGCGTAGGCCATGCCGGGCGCCAGGAAGCGCGCGGCGCGGCGGTCGACCAGCGACTCCCATTCGATCTTGGGCGCGGCATGGACCTGGCAACGGAAGCCCAGCTCGGCGTATTCCGGCGCGGAGACCACGCCCGACTTGGCTTCACGCAGTGAGGCGAGCACCTCATTGGCGTTGTTGCCGATGGACGAGACGATTCCCAGTCCGGTGACGACGACGCGACGCATGAACAATCCTCTTTTCTTCCCCATGGTCCAGAAGGGGCGGCTCTGGACGGCCGCCCTACAGGTGGATCAAGACGCCATTTGGTCCGCGGTGAACAGACCGACCTTCAGGTCCTTGGCCTCGTAGATGGGCTTGCCGTCGGCCTCGACCACGCCGTCGGCGATGCCCATGACCAGCTTGCGCATGATCACGCGCTTGAGATCGATCTTGTAGGTGACCCGTTTCACGTCCGGCGTGACCTGGCCGGTGAACTTCACTTCGCCCACGCCCAGGGCGCGGCCGCGGCCGGGGGCGCCCGACCAGCCCAGGAAGAAGCCGACCAGCTGCCACATGGCGTCCAGGCCCAGGCAGCCGGGCATGACGGGGTCGCCGATGAAGTGGCAGGCGAAGAACCAGAGGTCGGGATTGATGTCGAACTCGGCCTCGACATAGCCCTTGCCGTACTTGCCGCCCTCGGACTCGATGCGGGCGATGCGGTCGAACATCAGCATCGGCGGCACGGGCAGCTGGGCGTTGCCGGGGCCGAACATCTCGCCGCGGCCACAGGCCAGGAGTTCGTCGAAGGTGTAGGAACTTTGTTGCATGGCCTCGCCCTAGCACGGCGGCGGGCCGCGCCTCAATGTTACTTTCGGTAACGCCTGTGAACCTGCGGCGCTCCGGCGAAGCGGAAACACGCCTATTCCTTGCACTGGACCTGGGGCGCGGCGCCCCAGATCTCGGCCTGCGGAACCCAGCCTGACTCGCCGTCCGCCTTCAACTTGCACCAGCCCTTTTCGCAACGGTCGAGATTGGCGGTCGAGCGCCCCGCCAGATAGGCTTCGACCCGGGCGCCGGCCTTGGGCTGGGCGCGCAGGGGCAAGGGCGTGGCCTGCACCCGCATGGCGGTGCGGCGGCCGTCGGTGGTGCGCTTGTGCACCCAGGCCAGGTTGCCCTCCGGATCGCAGATCCTGCGCCACTCGCGGGTCTCGGCCACCACCTGCACCGGCAGGCCCTTGACCTTGTAGATCCACAGCAGGCGATGCGCCTCGTCGGGCCCGACGCGGGCGTTCACCTCGCCATATTTCAGCGACACGTAGCGCGGCACCTCCATGCCCGACGGCGTGACCTTCGGGGGCTGGGCCCAGGCGCCGCCGCCGAGGCTCGCCCAGCCAAACGCGACAAAGGCCAGGGCGCCGAGCGAACGATGTTTGCGATTCCTCGGCATGTTGCTTGGCCCCATGGGGCCCCTTTGCTACAGATTTCGAACACCCGCCTGGGCGCCGCCCAATTGGGGAAGGCTTTTCGAACCGCTCATGTCAGCTCGCAAGCTCAAAGTCATCGTCACCCGCAAACTCCCCGACCCGGTGGAGACGCGGATGTGCGAGCTGTTCGACACCCAGCTGAACGTCACCGACAAACCCTTGACGGCCGATGAACTGGTCGAGGCCATGAACCAGGCCGACGTGCTGGTGCCCACCATCACCGACCGCATCGACAGCCGCCTTCTGTCGCGATCCGGCGACCGGCTCAAGCTGATCGCCAATTTCGGGGCCGGCGTCGACAATATCGACGTGGCCACCGCCAACGCCCGCGGCATCATCGTCACCAACACCCCCGGCGTGCTGACCGAGGACACCGCCGACCTGACCATGACCCTGATCATGGCCGCCTCGCGCCGCGTCGTCGAAGGCGCCGAGGTGGTCAAGGCCGGCGGCTTCCACGGCTGGTCGCCGACCTGGATGCTGGGCCGGCGCCTGTGGGGCAAGCGCCTGGGGATCATCGGCATGGGCCGCATCGGCCAAGCCGTGGCCCGCCGCGCCAAGGCCTTCGGCATGCAGGTGCACTACCACAACCGCAAGCCCGTCAGCCCGCGGATCGCCGAGGAGGTCGGGGCCACCTACTGGGAGAGCCTCGACCAGATGCTGGCCCGGATGGACATCATCTCGGTCAATTGCCCGCACACCCCGGCCACCTACCACCTGCTGTCGGCCCGCCGGCTGAAGCTGTTGCGGCCGCAGAGCATCATCGTCAACACCGCCCGCGGCGAGGTGATCGACGAAGGCGCCCTGGCCAACATGCTGGCGCGCGGCGAGATCGCCGGGGCGGGCCTGGACGTCTACGAGCACGAACCGGCGATCAACCCCAAGCTCCTGAAGCTGCCCAATGTCGTCCTGCTGCCGCACATGGGCTCGGCCACGGTCGAGGGTCGCATCGACATGGGCGAAAAGGTCATCGTCAACGTCAAGACCTTCATGGACGGCCACCGGCCGCCGGACCGGGTGATCCCGTCGATGCTGTAGGCGTCAGCCGCCACAGCTCCCACACCCCGGGTCCGCCCCGATCCGCACCGTGCGGGTCTCCGCCGCCAGGGCGTCGTAGATCAGCAGGCGGCCGGCCAGGGTATGGCCGGCGCCGGTGATGGTCTTCACCGCCTCCAGGGCCATCATCGCGCCGATCACCCCGGCCAGGGCGCCGACCACCCCGACCAGGGCGCAGGTCTCGGCGTCGGGCGGGATCTCGGGGACCAGGCAGCGGTAGCAGGGCTGGCCCTGGAAAACCCCGACCTGGCCGGTCCAGCGGCCCAGGGCGCCGCTGACCAGGGTCTTGCTCTCCGCCAGGCAGGCGTCGCTGACGGCGAAGCGGGTGGCGAAGTCGTCCGTGCCGTCCAGCACCAGGTCATACCGCGATATGACCGCCCGGGCGTTGGCCTCGTCCAGCCATACCGGGTGGGTCTCGACCGTCAGGTGCGGATTGAGGGCCGCCAGATGCTCGGCGGCGGCCTCGACCTTGGGCCGGCCCGTGTCGGCGGTGGCGAACAGCACCTGGCGCTGCAGGTTGGACAGCGAGACCGTGTCGGCGTCGACCAGGCCCAGGGTCCCCACCCCCGCGGCGGCCAGATAGAGGGCGGCCGGGGCGCCCAGGCCGCCGGCCCCGACCACCAGCACCCGCGCCGCCTTCAGCTTCTGCTGGCCCGGTCCGCCGATCTCGCGCAGCACCAGGTGGCGGGCGTAGCGTTCGACCTCGTCTGGCGAGAAGCTCATGGCGAAAACCTCATGGCGCTTGACCCTCGTGCCCGGCCTCGCCACATGCGAAGCCATGCAAAACAGCAATTCCTTCCCCGACTGGCACGGCACGACCATTCTGGCGGTGCGCAAGAACGGTCGGACCGTGATCGCCGGCGACGGACAGGTCTCCATGGGCCCAACCATCGTCAAGGGCAACGCCCGCAAGGTGCGCCGCCTGGCCGGCGACAAGGTGGTGGCCGGCTTCGCCGGGGCCACGGCCGACGCCTTCACCCTGATCGAGCGGCTGGAAGCCAAGCTCGAGCAATATCCCGACCAGCTGGCCCGGGCCTGCGTCGACCTGGCCAAGGACTGGCGCACCGACCGCTACCTGCGCCGGCTGGAGGCCATGCTGCTGGTGGCCGACGCGACCTCGATCTACACGGTCACCGGCGTGGGCGACGTGCTGGAGCCCGGCGAGAGCCAGGGCGGCGGGTCGGTGGCGGCCATCGGCTCGGGCGGCAACTACGCCCTGGCCGCGGCCAAGGCCCTGATCGACCAGGACCTGACGGCCGAGGAGATCGCCCGCCGCGCCATGGCCATCGCCGCCGAGATCTGCGTCTACACCAACGGCAATCTGACGGTCGAAAGCCTCTGATTTCGCGGGGTTACGCGGAATTCACGAGCCAAGGCCCTCGCGCGGCGCTTAGCTCGTCGCGGGAGGCTTCACCATGCTCAAGACCGCTCTGATCGCCGGCGCCCTGCTGGTCGCCGCGCCGGCCGTGGCCGCCACGCCCTCGCCCGCCGAGATCGAGAAGGCCGAGCGCGCCTTCGCCGCCGACGGCCTGGCTCTGGGCGTGCGGGACTCGTTCCTCAAGCACATGGCCGACGACGCCATCGTCTTCCGACCGGGTCCGGTCAACGCCAAGGCGCTCTACGAGAAACGGCCGTCCAGCAAGACCCCGAAACTGGAATGGTGGCCCCAGAAGGTGGTGATCGCCCGCTCCGGCGACCTGGGCCTGTCGGTCGGCCCCTGGGCGATCGACGGCAAGCGCGGCGGCTACTACGCCACGATCTGGCGCAAGAGCCCCGACGGCCGGTGGAAATGGATCTATGACGGCGGAGCCGAGGCGCCGGCGTCCAAGGCGCCCGGCCCGACCACGCCCGCCATCCAGGGCCCGACCGCCGCCTTGGGCTCGAACTCGCCGGCCGAGGCGCTGGCGGCGGCGCGGAACGCCGAGGAAAAACTGGCCAAGGCCGCCGCCAGCGACGCGGCCAAGGCCTACCGCGCCGCCCTGTCGCCGGACGCCTGGCTGACAGGGCCCGCCGGAACCGAAGACCTCGTCCCCTCGGACCTCGCCGGCCGGATCGCCCTGCGCCCCGGCCGCATGACGATCCGCATGGACGGCGGCGGCGCCTCTGCGGCCGGCGACCTCGTCTGGACCCACGGGACGGCCCGCTGGACCGGCGGTTCTGACAGTCCGGTCAACGCGCACTATATGCATGTCTGGCAAAGGCGGGCCGAAGGCTGGCGCCTGATCTTCGAGACCCTGAACACGGACACATGACCGAATTCTCCCCCCGCGAAATCGTCTCCGAACTGGACCGTTACATCGTCGGCCATACCGAGGCGAAGAAGGCCGTCGCCGTGGCCCTGCGCAACCGCTGGCGCCGCCGCCGCGTGCCGGCCGACCTGCGCGACGAGGTCACGCCCAAGAACATCCTGCTGATCGGTCCCACGGGCGTGGGCAAGACCGAGATCGCCCGCCGCCTGGCCAAGCTGGCCCAGGCGCCGTTCCTGAAGGTGGAGGCCACCAAGTTCACCGAGGTCGGCTATGTCGGCCGCGACGTCGACCAGATCGTCCGCGACCTGGTGGAAAGCGCCCTGGCCATGGTCCGCGACAAGCGCCGGGCGGGCGTGAAGGCCAAGGCCGAGGCGGCCGCCGAGGAGCGCATCCTCGACGCCCTGACCGGTCCCGGCTCGACCGCCGCCCGCGACAGCTTCCGCAAGAAGCTGCGGGCCGGCGAGCTGGACGACAAGGAAGTGGAGCTGCAGCTGGCCGACACCGGCGGCGGCGGCATGTTCGAGATCCCCGGCCAGCCGGGCGCCTCGGTGCTGAACCTGTCGGAAATGATGAAGTCGCTGGGCGGCGGCCGCACCAAGACCCACAAGACCACCGTCGCCGGCGCCTGGGCCCCGCTGATCGCCGAGGAGAGCGACAAGCTGCTGGACCAGGAGGCCCTGACCCAGGAGGCCCTGGAGCTGGCGGAAAACCACGGCATCGTCTTCCTGGACGAGATCGACAAGGTCGCGTCGTCGTCCCAGCGCGGCGGGGCCGACGTCAGCCGCGAAGGGGTGCAGCGCGACCTGCTGCCGCTGATCGAGGGCACGACGGTCTCGACCAAGTACGGGCCGGTCAAAACCGACCACATCCTGTTCATCGCCTCGGGCGCCTTCCACGTGGCCAAGCCGTCGGACCTGCTGCCCGAGCTGCAGGGCCGCCTGCCGATCCGCGTGGAGCTGAAGGGCCTGAGCCGCGACGACCTGCGCCGCATCCTGACCGAGCCGGAAGCCAACCTGATCCGTCAGCACCAGGCGCTGCTGCTGACCGAGGGCGTCACCCTGGTGTTCTCGGAGGAGGCCATCGACGCTGTCGCCGACGCAGCCGTGGCGGTCAACGCCTCGGTCGAGAACATCGGCGCCCGCCGCCTGCAGACCATCCTGGAGAAGGTGGTGGAGGAGATCAGCTTCACCGCCGCCGACCGTTCCGGCGAGACGGTCACGGTCGACGCCGACTACGTGAAGAGCCGCATCGGGGCCCTGGCGGCCAACGCCGACCTGAGCCGGTTCATCCTCTAAGCAGCTTCTCCCAGAGGGAAAGGGCTCAGGCGAAGGTGGCCTGATCGATTTCAATCTGACGCGCGGCCGCCCTGGCGTGGTCGCGCAGCCAGTCCAGCGGCAGGCCTCGCAGATGGGCCAGCAACGCCGGCGCCCGGTCACGGTCCCCCGCATGGCAGTTGGCGATCTCCTGGCCCATGGCGCCCAGCATGTCGCGCGACAGCAGGTCTTCGGCCCCGTCCTTGGCCTCGATCTTGCGGCTGTTGGGCGACAGGCGGCGGACCACCAGGCCGTCGGCGACGCGGTAGTGCGGATCGACCGCCCGGAACCGGCCCTCGGCGACCTCGCCGGCCCGGATCGCCGGGTCGCCGCCGTGGCGCAATGTCCAGGCCGAGACGACCACCGCCTTGACCTCGCGCAGCACCGGCCCGCCCCGCCAATCGGCCCGGGCGACGAACCGCGGCCGTCCCAGGCTGCCGACCCCGGCGGTGCGCGGGAAGGTCTCGAAGGCGGCGGCCGGATCCGGCAAGGCCGCGCGCAGGGCGGCGCGATAGCGCGGCGGGATCGGGCGGTCCGGAGGCGTGGCGAACTTGGCCCAGTAGGCGGCGCGGTCGGGCTCGGGCAGCACCACCGCCTTGCGCAGCCACTTGTGGTCGCGCTCCAGAATGAACGGTTGGGGCGCGGCCAGGCCGGCGGCGTAGCCCTCGAGGATCGCCTCGCAGATCTCCCGCGCGCCGACCGCCTCGTCCGGGCGAGCCAGCAGGGCGCTGGCGGCCAGGCGCACCAGGTCGAGCGGCCAGGGCATGGCCGCCGCGTCGTCGAAGTCGTTGGCGCCCCAAGCCAGCCGCCCCTCGGCGTCGCGCCAGCAGCCGAAGTTCTCGACGTGGGTGTCGCCGATCGCCAGCACCGGCGGCGCCGAGGCCAGGTCGGGACAGACCTCCAAGATGGTCTCGGCCCAGCGCCAATAGGTCGCCCGCAGGAACGGGAACGGGCCGCTTCGCATCTTGTCGTGCTTCTCGGCCAGGTCGGTCTTGACCAGGTCGCCGCCCAGGGTCGTGGCCAGCCAGGCCTCGTAGGCCTTGGCCGAAGCCTTGATCGCGCGGTCATGCGGTGCTCCCAGAAAGACGGCCGGCCCGTCGACCCGAGACTAGGCCTTGCCGCGTCAGGCCGAAAGCCGGGCGCCCGCCTGCACGGCCTCCAGGCCCAGCATCGCCGCCTTGCGGCCCAGGCCCCAATGGTAGCCGGTCAGCCGACCATCCTTGGCGATGGCCCGGTGGCAGGGGATAAGCAGCGAGATCGGATTGGCCCCGATCGCCCCGCCGGTCGCCTGGTAGGCGCGCGGGCTGCCGGCCCAGGCGGCGATCTCGCCATAGGTGCTGGTCCGCCCCGGCGGGATGCGCAGCAGGGCCTTCCAGACCTGGACGTTGAACGGCGAGCCGATCAGCACCACCGGCAGGGGCTGGTCGCCGCCGGCGAAGGCGTGGATGGCGGTGCGGGCCGCGGCCTCGTCGTCGCGACGCCAGTCGGCGGCCGGAAAGCGCCGGTGCATGTCCTCGAAAGTCGCCTCGTCGTCGCCGTCGGAGAAGGCCAGGCCCGCCAGGCCGCGCGGGGCCATGACGAACAGACCCTTGCCATAGGGGGTGGGGGCCCAACCCCAGGTCAGGTCGATCCCCTCCCCGCGCCGGCGCACGTCGCCGGGGGTGACCGCCTCCTGGGCGATGAACAGATCATGCAGGCGCGAGGGACCCGACAGGCCGGCGTCATAGGCCGCGTCGAGCACGCTGGCGCCCTCCTCCAGCGACCGCCGGGCCTCGGCATGGGCGATGGCGGCGACGAAGGTCTTGGGGCTGACCCCGGCCCAGCGGCTGAACACCCGCTGGAAATGGAACGGCGACAGGCCTACGGCCTGGGCGGCCTCGTCCAGCGACGGGCGCTCCTGCCAGCGGTCGGCCAGCCAGGCCAGGGCCTTGGCCATGCGGTCGTAGTCGGCCGACCGCTCGGTCAGGTGCGCGAAGGCTTGCGAAGGGGAGATATCGAGGGCCATGGGAAGAAGATAACCCCGCGCCGGGGCTCCGTCCGCCCGGTTCTTGCGCCCTCCTCAGGCGTGCCGTTCGGACCGGGCCTGGAGGATCGCCCGCTCCAGCGCCCGGGCGAAATCGACGCGCTCGGGCGGACTGAGCGCCCGGCCCAGGGTCAGGCGCTTGCGCGACATCATCAGCCGCACCCGGGTCTCGTGCTCGCCCGGCTGGTCGACGCCCACCCGGGTGAAGGCGGTCGGCGAGGTCCAGACCACCCGCGCGCCCTTCTCGTCCTCGCGGCTGACCGTCACGGCCTCGGCCGTGACCCGGATCCGCTCGGCGCGCTCGGCGGCCCGGAAGCTGGCGCGCAGGGCCAGCCATACCGCCAGGACGTCCAGGCCCAGGAACGGCAGGACCGGCGGCGCACCCAGCACCAGCAGGAACACCGCGACCATCAGGTTGAAGGCGATCAACACGCCCAGCACCACATGCAGGCCCCGCCGGCTCATCGACCGGTTCGGCTTGATCACGGCGTCCATGTAGAGCGGCAGGGCCATGGCGCTGATTTAGGCCCGACGGGGCGGTCTGGCGAGACCCGAGAACCCGCACTTGGCGATCCTGGCGCATCACGGCATGGTCGCCGCCCATGGCCTCCCCCGCTCGCAAGCCCCTGACCAGGAAACGTCCCGCCGCCAAGCGCGTCTCGCCGGCCGAGCGCGAGCGGGTCGAGGTGCTGTTCTCGCGGTTCGAGAGCCTGGAGGATCACCCCAAGACCGAGCTGCACTATTCCAACCCCTACACCCTGGTCACCGCCGTGGCCCTGTCGGCCCAGGCCACCGACGTCCAGGTCAACAAGGCCACTGGCCCGCTGTTCGCCAAGGTCGACAGCGCCGCCAAGATGCTGGAGCTCGGCGAAGAGGGCCTGGTCCCCTACATCGCCTCGATCGGCCTCTACCGGACCAAGGCCAAGAACGTGATCGCCGCGGCCCGCATCCTGGTCGACCAGTACGGCGGCGAGGTCCCGCTGAACCGCGCGGCCCTGGAAAGCCTGCCCGGCGTGGGCCGCAAGACCGCCAGCGTGGTGCTGAACGAACTGGACATCGAGCCGGCCATCGCCGTCGACACCCACGTGTTCCGCGTCTCCCACCGCCTGAAGCTGTCGGCCGGCAAGACGCCGGACGCGGTCGAGGACGACCTGATGCGCGTGGTCCCCGACCGCTACAAGACCCGCGCCCACCACTGGCTGATCCTGCACGGGCGCTATGTCTGCGTGGCGCGGAAGCCCAAATGCGACATCTGCCGGATTGCGGACCTGTGTCCGTCCCGGGAGCTGTTTCTGGGGGCCTGACCCCCTCCGGCCCTTCGGGCCACCTCCCCCAGGGGGAGGATCCACGCTGTACAAGCTGCTCCTCCAGAGGGGGAGCTGTCGGCCAAGTCGACTGAGGGGGTTACTCCAGCGCCTTGACCACCGCCGTCGCGAACGCCGCGCCGTCGTCGTGCGCGTGCTCCAGGAACAGGTCGGGCTCGATGACCTCCAGCTCCATCAGTTGCGGAGTCCCGTCCAGGCCGCGGATCAGGTCGACCCGGGCGTAGGTCAGGGGCGCGCCGGCCGCGGTCAGCACCATCTCCGCCGCGTGCAAGGCCTCCGGCTCGGGCGCGACGCCGCTGACCTGGCCGCCGAACTGCGGCTGGACCCGGAAATCGCCAGCCACGGCCACCTTGGTCACCGCGTGGCTGAACATGCCGTCGAAATAGAACAGCGACAGCTCGCCCTCCTCGCCCACGGCCGGCAGGAAGGGCTGGATCAGGGCCGGGCCGGCGGTGCAACCGGCCAGGCCGTCGGCGTGGCGCAACTTCACCGTATCCTGCGAGCCGCCGGAGATCTGCGGCTTGGTCACCAGCACGTCGACGCCGAACATGTCGCGGGCGTGGTCCAGCGCTTCCAGGGTCAGCCGATCGACGGCGTGGGTCGGCACGACCGGCGCGCCCTTGGCGGCCAGGTCGGCCAGATAGGTCTTCGTCGTGTTCCAGCGCAGCACCGAAACCGGATTGGCGAGGCGCGCCCCGGCCCTTTCCAGGGCGTCCAGCCGGGCGAACCACTCGTCGGACCGTAGATGGTAGCCCCAGCTGAGCAGGGGCAGCACCACGCGGGCGCCGGCCGCGTCGGCGTCGACCCAGCTGGCCGCCTCCACGCTCAGGCCCCGGACGCGTAGCGGCGCGGCCAGGCGCTCGAACAGCGGCGACCAGCTGTCGGCGAAACTGGGTTCGTCCGGCGCGGGGGTCAGGATGAGGGCGTCGATCATGTCCTGGCGGTAGAACGCCGCGATCCGGCAAGCAAGGCTCGCGTTGCCTTGCGGCCCCCGATCCGCTACTTCGCGCGCGTCGCGCTATTCGAAAAAAGGCCTTTCATGACTGCTCTCTACGACGTCGCCGCCATCGGCAACGCCATCGTCGACGTCATCGCCCAGTGCGACGACGCTTTCCTGGAGCGTGAAGGCCTGGTGAAGGGCTCGATGGCGCTGATCGACCCGGCGCGCGCCGCCAGCCTGTACGACGTGATGGCCGCGGGCATCGAGGCCTCGGGCGGGTCGGCCGCCAACACCGCCGCCGGTGTCGCCAGCTTCGGCGGCAAGGTCGCCTTCATCGGCAAGGTCGCCGACGACCAGCTGGGCAATGTGTTCCGCCACGACATGAAGGCCATCGGCTGCGACTTCACCACCCCGCCGCTGGCCGAAGGCCCGGCCACGGCCCAGAGCCTGATCAACGTCACCGCCGACGCCCAGCGCACCATGTCGACCTATCTGGGCGCCTGCGTCGAGCTGAACCCGGCCGACGTCGATCCGGCGATCATCGAGGCCGCCCAGTATTCCTACCTGGAAGGCTACCTGTTCGACCCGCCCGAAGCCCGCCGCGCCTTCGCCAAGGCCGCCGCCCTGAGCCACGGCGCGGGCCGCAAGATCTCCATGACCCTGAGCGACAGCTTCATGGTCGACCGCCACCGCGGCGCCCTGCTGGGCTTCATCGAGACCCAGTGCGACGTGGTCTTCGCCAACGAGAGCGAGATCTGCTCGCTGTTCGAGACCAGCGACTTCGACGCCGCCGTCAAGGCGCTGGCCGGCCGGGTGGAGATCGCCGCGATCACCCGCGGCGAAAAGGGCTCGGTTGTCGCCTCCGGCGGGGCCTTGCACGAAATCTCGGCCTATCCGGTGGAAAAAGTCGTGGACACGACGGGCGCAGGCGACCAATACGCCGCTGGTTTCCTCTACGGCCTGTCCCAGGGCCGCCCGCTGCCGGTCTGCGGCCAGCTGGGCAGCCTGGCCGCCGCCGAGGTGATCGACCACTACGGCCCGCGTCCGCAGGTTTCCCTGCGCGAGCTCGCCGCGAAGAACGGACTGTAGGAAGCTCATGGCCCGCACCGCTGAAGTGGTCCGCGAGACGAAGGAGACCCAGATCCGGGTCTGGATCGATCTCGACGGGACCGGCGCCTCGACGATCTCCACCGGCATCGGGTTCTACGACCACATGCTGGAGAGCTTCGCGCGCCACGGCGGCTTCGACCTGAAGGTCGAGACCAAGGGCGACCTGCACATCGACATGCACCACACGGTCGAGGACACCGGCATCGTGCTGGGCCAGGCGATCCACAAGGCGCTGGACGGCTTCAAGGGCATCCGTCGGTTCGGCCACGCCTATATTCCGATGGACGAGACCCTGACGCGCTGCGCCATCGACCTGTCCAACCGGCCCTATCTGATCTGGAAGGTCGACTTCAAGCGGCCCAAGGTCGGCGAGATGGACACCGAGCTGTTCAAGGAGTTCCACCACGCGTTCGCCATGAACTGCGGGGCGTGCGTGCACCTGGAGACCCTCTACGGCGACAACACCCACCATGTCGCCGAGAGCGGGTTCAAGGCCCTGGCCCGGGCGCTGCGTCAGGCGGTCGAGATCGACCCCAAGACCGGCGGCCATGCCCCCTCCACCAAGGGCGTGCTGTAGGAAACCGATTTCATGCAGACCGTCGCCCTGATCGATTACGGGTCGGGCAACCTGCGCTCGGCCGAAAAAGCCCTGCGCGAGGCGGCCCGCCGCCACGGCATCGACGCTGACATCGTTGTCACCGCCGAGCCCGAGATCGTGGCCGCCGCCGACCGGGTGGTGCTGCCCGGCGTCGGGGCCTTCGCCTCGTGCCGCGCGGGCCTGGACGCCTCGGGCGTCTACGAGGCCATGAACCAGGCGGTGCACGGCAAGGGCGCGCCGTTCCTGGGCATCTGCGTCGGCCATCAATTGCTGGCGAGCGAGGGCCTGGAATTCGGCGTCACGCCGGGCTTGGACTGGATCCAGGGTCAGGTGAAGAAGCTGACGCCGAACGATCCGACCCTGACCATTCCGCACATGGGCTGGAACGCGATCACCTTCACGCGCGCTCACCCCCTGTTCAAGGGCGTCGAGACCGGCGCCCACATGTACTACGCCAACTCCTTCGCCCTGACCCCGGCCGATCCGGCCGACGTGCTGGCCACGACCGATCACGGCGGCCCGTTCACGGCCGCTGTGGCCAAGGGCAATGTCGCGGGCGTACAGTTCCACCCCGAAAAATCCCAAGCCGCGGGGCTCGCCCTGCTCGCCAACTTCCTGGAATGGCGCCCATGATCCTCTATCCCGCCATCGACCTGAAGGACGGCCAGTGCGTGCGCCTGCTGCACGGCGACATGGAAAAGGCCACGGTGTTCAACACCTCGCCCGCCGACCAGGCCGAACGCTTCGTCAAGGACGGCTTCTCCTGGCTGCACGTGGTCGACCTGAACGGCGCCATCGAGGGCAAGTCGGTCAACACCGCCGCGGTGCAGTCGATCCTGGAGGCCATCTCGATCCCGGTGCAGCTGGGCGGCGGCATCCGCACCCTGGAAGGCGTCGAGGCCTGGATCGAGGCCGGCGTCTCCCGTGTGATCCTGGGCACCGTGGCCGTCCACGATCCCGAGCTGGTCCGCAAGGCCGCCCGCCTGTGGCCCGAGCAGATCGCCGTGGCCGTCGACGTGCGCGACGGCAAGGTGGCGGTCGACGGCTGGACCGGCCTGTCGGACCTGGACGCCATCACCCTGGGCAAGCGCTTCGAGGACGTGGGCGTGGCCGCGCTGATCGTCACCGACATCAGCCGCGACGGCGCCCTGACCGGCGTCAATGTCGAGGGCGTGGGCGAACTGGCCGACGCGGTGTCGATCCCGGTCATCGCCTCGGGCGGCGTCGCCTCGGTGGCCGACATCGAGCGGCTGAAGGCCCGCGAAGGCGTCGAGATCGCCGGCGCCATCCTGGGCCGCTCGCTCTACGCCGGCACGATCAAGCCGGCCGAAGCCCTGACCATAGCGGCCGCCTGATGCTGAAGACCCGGATCATTCCTTGCCTGGACGTCAAGGACGGCCGGGTGGTCAAGGGGGTCAACTTCGTAGCCCTGCGCGACGCCGGCGACCCGGTGGAGCAGGCCCGCGCCTATGACGCGGCCGGGGCCGACGAGCTGATGTTCCTGGACATCACCGCCTCCAGCGACGGCCGCGGCCTGATCCTGGACGTGATCGCCCGCACCGCCGAGGTCTGTTTCATGCCGGTCTCGGTCGGCGGCGGCGTGCGCCAGGTGTCGGACATGCGCCGCCTGCTGCTGGCCGGCGCCGACAAGGTCTCGGTCAACACCGCCGCCGTCGAGAACCCCGACCTGGTGGCGGCCGGGGCCGACGCCTTCGGCGCCCAGTGCGTGGTGGTGGCCATCGACGCCAAGGCCCGTGCGGACGGCTCGGGCTGGAACGTCTGGACCTATGGCGGCCGCAAGGACACCGGCATCGACGTCGTCGACTGGGCCGCCAAGGTGGTCGAGCGCGGCGCGGGCGAGATCCTGCTGACCTCGATGGACCGCGACGGGGCCAAGATCGGCTACGACATTCCCCTGCTGAAGGCCGTGACCGGCGCGGTGACCGTGCCGGTGATCGCCTCGGGCGGAGCCGGCAGGACCGACCACCTGGTGGAAGCCGCCCGGGACGGCCACGCCGCCGCGGTGCTGGCCGCCTCGATCTTCCACTTCGGCGAGATCAGCATCGGCGAAGCCAAGCGGGCCATGGCCCAGGCCGGCATTCCCGTACGCCTGGACGACGTGAAGGGGGTTGCGTGAGCACGCTGTTCGAGGTCCTCGAGCGCCTGGCCGCGACGATCGAGACCCGCAAGGGCGGCGATCCGGCGATCTCCTACACCGCCAGGCTGCTGAACGACCCCGCCCTGGCGGCCAAGAAGCTGGGCGAGGAAGCCGTCGAGACGGTGATCGCCGCGGTCGCCCAGGGTCCCGACGCCCTGGCGGCCGAGAGCGCCGACCTGCTCTATCATTGGCTGGCCCTGATGGCCGCCTCGGGCGTGTCGCTGGACGCGGTCGCCGAGAAGCTGGCGGCGCGCGAGGGCGTGTCGGGCGTCGCCGAGAAGGCCTCGCGGAATCCCTAGCCCAGCAGCCTGCTGAGCAAGGCCGAGTGCAGGCTCCAGCCCAGGAAGCCCGCCAGGCCCATCACCACGCCCAGCGCGCCGAACGCCCAGGACGCCCACAGCGCCGCCGGGATCTCGACCAGGGCCGCCACCGCCGCGATCGACACCGCGATCGAGATCAGGGCGTCGGCGGCGTCGAACTGGTCGTCGTGGACGTTCAGCGCGTCGTACTGGCCGGCATAGCCTTCGGCCTTGGCCTTGAGCGCCGGGATCTCCGTCCTGTACTTGCCGATCTCGGCCTCCAGTCGGACGGTCTCGACCTCCACGGCGGCCTGGGTCGCCGCGCCGCCCGACACGGCCAGGAGCCGGGCCTGGGTCGCGGCCGTTTCGTCGATGTGCAGCTTGGTCTTGGTGGCCTGGTACTCGTTCCAGGCGTCGACGCCGTCAGACTGGGCCTGCTGCATGGCCTGGACGATGTTGCCGTCCTTGACCCCGCACAGCCCCATGAAGATCGACAGGGCGACCACGGTGATCGCCACCCGTCGGTTGAAGCTCTTGTCCTTGGCCTCGGCCCCGATCTCGATGTCCATCTCGCCTCTCCGAAACGCGGTGAAGCTTGACGCTCTGATTTTGGCGAGGACGCGGCGGCGACGGGTCAGATCTTCGGCGGACGCCGCTTCAGGGCCACGTACAGCGCGCCATCCCCGCCGTGCCGCTTGTCGGCCGGCGACACCCCCGCCACGATGTCGCGCAGGGCGGGGTCGGCCAGCCATTCGGGCGTGCGGGCCCGCAGGACGCCGACCCCCAGCCTGCCCTTGCCGGTGACCACCAGGGCCGCGCGGTGGCCGTCCTCCCAGGCGCGGCGCAGGAAGGCCTCCAGCACCGGCCGGGCGCGGTCCTGGTCCAGGCCGTGCAGATCGAGGCGGGCGTCCAGCGGCGCGTGCTCGCGGACGATCTTGCGGCGGCGATTGGGCTCGATACCCCCCAGCGGCCCCGGCGCGCGCTTGGACTCCACGGGCCTGATGGTCTTGGGATCGACCAGCAGCGGGGCCATCGGCTGCAGGCTGGTCGGCTGGACCAGCGACTTCTGGGCCTTCGGCGTCCAGCCGGCCGCCTTGCGGGTCGGCTTGGCCTTGACGGTGGCCGTGACCATCCCCCACAGGCGCATCTCGTCGTGGCGCGGGGGGCGCTTCACAGGGTCAGCCCCGGGGAACCAGGCGGTAGAGGCGCAGGTCGTGGCGCACCCGCCCGGCTTCCGCCCCGGCCGCCGGGCCCGTGCCGGTGTAGAGGTCGGCCCGCACGTCGCCCTTGATCGCCCCGCCGACGTCCAGGGCCACCGCCAGGCGGCGATAGGTCGGGAAGGCGCCCGCCAGCTTCGGCGCGCTGGCGTCCAGCCAGAATAGCTCGCCCATTGCGTGCCTGGCGGGATCCACGGCGATGGCCCGGCCAGGAGGCAGAGGCACGCCCGCCGCGCCTACGGCCTGCTTGCCGTCGTCGGGCAGGGTCTGGAAGAACACGTAGCGCGGGTTCAGGCGCATGATCGCGTCGGCCTCGGGCCCGCGATGGGCGGCCAGCCAGGCGCGGATCGCGTCGCCGGAGGTGTTGTTGTCGGGCAGCAGGCCGCGGTCGCGCATCGGCGTGGCGATGCCCACGAACGGCCGGCCGTTGTGGGCGGCGAACGCCGCGCGCACCCGCCGGCCGTCAGGCAGCACCAGCACGCCCGACCCCTGGATCTGCAGGAAGAACAGGTCCTCCGGCCGCATCCAGGCCAAGGGCCGGGGCTCCGGCGTGGCCTCGATGGCCGCCCGGTCGCGATAGGGCAGCACTTGGCCGCCCTCGATCTCGCCGGCGACCTTCTTGCCGGCTAGGCCTGGGTCGAACTGGGCCAGGTCGAGGGTGACCAGATCGGCCGGCTTGCCGCGCAGCGGGGCGCTGAACTCGGCCGAGCGCGACATCCGCGCCTCGTATTCCGGCGCGAAATAGGCGGTCAGCAGGCCCTGGCCGGGAATGGCTTCGGGACGGAAATTGGCCTCGAGGAAACGGCGGGCGTCGTCGTCGTTCCAGGCCTGGTCGGCCCGGGCCTTGCGGCAGACCTCGGCCAGGGACGGATCCTTGGCCGCGCCGCAGCCTTGGCGGAAGGCGTCCAGGGCGCCCAGATGGTCTTCCTGCGCCCAGCCGGCCAGGTCGCTGAACGACACCGGCGTCGAAGGGGCGGTGTGCGTAACCGGCGGCGGGATCGTCCCCGGCGTGACCGGACCCGCCGGCCGGACCGGCGCGGTCGTACAGGCCGCCAGCGCCAGCAGGGCGAAGGCGGCGACAAAACCCTGACGCGGCATCACGCCTCCGCGACGTCGACGCGGACCAGGGTCCAGTTCGGATTGCGGCTCTTCAGGTCGCGCTGGAAGGTCCACAGATCGGCGGTGCGGCGGTCGTCGACCGCCTCGCCCTCGGCGCTGGTCGAGCGGGTGCGGATCTCGGCCAGGATGCGCACCACCGCCTTGGCGATGTCGCCTTCGACGGTCACCGAGTCCAGATCGGTGCGCGGCGTGACCAGGAACTCGGCCTTCTCGGTGCGGTTCTGGGCCTCGCGGGCGGCGATGGCGGTCTCGAAATTGGCCATCACCTCCGGCGACAGCAGCGGCCGCAGGGTCTCGCGGTCGCCGGCGGTGAAGGCCTTGACGATCATTTCGTAGGCTTGGCGCGCGCCGCCGAGGAAATGGCCGACGTCGAAATCGGTCTGGCGGGCCCGCAGGGCGGCGACGCCCGACAGGACTTCGGGCGGCGCTTGGGGGGCCTTCAGGTCAGGCTGCGGCGCGCTGGCGGGGACCACCGCGGGCGCGTCCTCGGGTTGGCGCCCGACCCGCCGCCCAAGGGTAGCGTAGAGCTGGTAGAGGACGACCGCGGCCAGGGCCGCCAGGATAATCCATTCAAACACGATATCTTCCGCTCATTCGGCCAAGGCCCCCGTGGGCACCTATATAGGCCATTACGGGCTCGCGCGTCAGGCGCCTGGCGTTGCGCGCCAGCCGCCCCCGTGTTAGCAGCCCGGCTCTCTCCTAGCGGCCCATTTCGACGCCGAATACGGATTTATCGCCCATGACCGACACCACCGCCGCTCCGCCCGCCGCCTCCGAAGACGGCGCGCCCGGCGAAACCGGCATCCGCATCATCGCCCAGTTCGTGCGCGACTTCTCGTTCGAGAGCCCGCACGCCCCGGATTCCCTGCGCACGGGCGGCGCGCCGCCGGCTATCGACATGGGCGTCGAAATGAACGCCCGCGGCCGCCCCGACGGTCTGTTCGAGGTGGACCTGAAGCTGTCGGCCCGCGCCACCCGCGACGAGCAGCCGGTGTTCCACGTCGAGGTGATGTACGGCGGCCTGTTCCACATCGCCGGCGTGCCGGAAGACCAGCTGGAGCCGGTGCTGCTGATCGAGTGCCCGCGCTTCCTGTTCCCCTACGCCCGCCGCCTGATCTCGGACGTCACCACCGAAGGCGGCTTCCCGCCCTTCCTGATCGACCCGATCGACTTCGCCGGCGTCTACGCCGCCCGCAAGGCCCAGGCCGAGGGCGTGGTGGTCGGCAACGCCTGATCGCGAGCCGAGCGTCTGAAATTGAAAAGCCCCGGCCGCTTGGAGCGACCGGGGTTTTTTCGTATCTGTTGGAAAGACCCCCTCAGTCGCTTCGCGACAGCTCCCCCAGAGGGGGAGCATCTAGCGTGATCAGATCCTCCCCTCTGGGGGAGGTGGCCCGAAGGGCCGGAGGGGGTCTTCGCGGCGTCAAGGCTGCAGCCGGTAACCGCCCATCTCGGTGATCAGGATCCGCGCCACGGCCGGATCGGGCTCGATCTTCTGGCGCAGGCGGTAGACATGGGTCTCCAGCGTGTGGGTGGTGACCCCGGCGTTGTAGCCCCAGACCTCGGTCAGCAGTTCCTCGCGCGACACCGGCTTGGAGCCGGCGCGATAGAGGTACTTGAGGATGTTGGTTTCCTTCTCGGTCAGCCGGACCTTCTTCTGCTTCTCGTCGATCAGCAGCTTGGCCGACGGCCGGAACTCGTAGGGACCGATCCGGAACAGGGCGTCTTCCGACGCCTCGTAGCTGCGCAGCTGGGCGCGGATGCGGGCCAGCAGCACGCCGAAGCGGAAGGGCTTGGTCACATAGTCGTTGGCGCCCGATTCCAGGCCCAGGATGGTGTCGCTGTCGCTGGCCGCGGCCGTCAGCATGATCACCGGCGCGGTGACACCGTTCTTGCGCATCAGGCGGCAGGCCTCGCGGCCGTCCATGTCGGGCAAGTCGACGTCCAGCAGGACGAGGTCGGGCTTGAGCTCCCTGGCCATCCGCACGCCCTCGCCGGCGGTGGGCGCCTCGGCGACCGCGAACTCCTCGTGGAGGGCGAGCTGCTCGGCCAGAGCCCCGCGCAGATCATCGTCGTCATCGACCAGGAGAAGGGTTTTGCGTTGCGCCATGAGCGGGAACATGCACCGCTGCGGCCCCCGGCGCCAAGGGCGGTTCTCGCTCCTGGCGCCGCAACCCCCTTGGAGACCGCGTCTTGACGATCTTTCGCGCCCGCCCCGACGGATCCAGCCCCTGGGACGGCCGGATCGAATGGGACGGCCAAGGGGACCGGAAGTCCGCGCGCGCCGCCCTGGGCAAGGCCGGGGTGATCGCCGCCGCCGACAAGCGCGAGGGCGACAATCGCAGCCCGACCGGCGTCTGGCCGATCCGTTCGGTGCTCTACCGGCCCGACGCCTATCCGGACGGCCCGGCCACCGCCCTGGACATCAAGCCGATCGCGCCGGACGACGGCTGGTGCGACGCGCCGGGAGACCCGGCCTACAACCGGCCCGTCAAGCTGCCCTACCCCGCCAGCGCCGAGCGGCTTTGGCGCGACGATCACGTCTACGACCTGGTGGTGGTGCTGGGCCACAACGACGACCCGCCGGTCGCGGGCCGGGGCTCGGCGATCTTCCTGCATCTGGCGCGCGACGGCTATCCGGGCACCGAGGGCTGCGTGGCCTTGGCCCGCGCCGACGTCGAGGCCCTGCTGGCGGCGGCCAGGCCCGGCGACGCGGTCGAGATCGCGGCGGACTAGCCCCGCGCGCCGAACAGGGCCGAGCCCACCCGCACCGAGGTGGCGCCGCAGGCGATGGCGGTCTCGAAGTCGTCGCTCATGCCCATGGATAGCCTGGAAAGCCCGTTGCGGGCCGCGATCTCGGCCAACAGCCGGAAATGCGGGGCGGGATCGCCCTCGGCCGGAGGAATGCACATCAGGCCTTCCACCGGCAGGTCCAGACCCCGACAAAGGGCGATGAAACCGTCGGCCTGGTCCGGCGTGATCCCGGCCTTCTGCGGCTCCAGGCCGGTATTGACCTGGACGAACAGGCGCGGCGCCCGGCCCAGGGCCTGGATCGCGTCGGCCAGCACCCGGGCCAGCCTCTCGCGGTCCAGGCTTTCGATCACGTCGAAGAAGGCCGCCGCGTCGCGGGCCTTGTTGCTCTGCAGGGGGCCGATCAGGCGCAGTTCGACCTCGCCCCGGCGCTCGCGCCAGCGGCCCATGGCCTCCTGGACGCGATTTTCTCCGAACACCCGCTGGCCCGCGTCGAGAACAGGCGCGATATGGTCCCAGGGCTGCAGCTTGGACACCGCCACCAGGGTGACCGCGTCGGCCGGCCGGCCGGCGGCCAGGGCGGCGGCCTGGATACGGCGCTGGATCGAGGCGTAGGCTGAGAGGACTTCCGAGGACATGGGTTTCGAACACGCAAGCGACGAGATGGACGCCCTGTCTAGAACGGCGGCGCGCCTTCGCCCATGGCTGGTGCGCGGAAAGCCGTTGCCGAACTTGCTGTTCTTCACCGATCCCGAGCGGACGCCCGATCCCGAACGGGTCGCCGAGCGCCTGCCCCCTGGCGGGGCCGTGGTGTTTCGGGCGTTCGGGGCGCCGGACGCGGCCGCCCAGGGTCGGCGGCTGCGCGAGATCACCCGGCGGAAGGGATTGCCGCTGCTGGTCGGCGCCGACCCCGGCCTGGCCCTGGCGGTGGAGGCCGACGGTCTTCACCTGCCCGAGCGGCTGGCCTCGACCCTGCCGCGCCTGCGAGAGACCCGACCGGACTGGCTGATCACCATCGCGGCCCACGGCCTGGAGGCGGCCCGCGCCGGCGCCGCGGCGGGCGCGGACGCCCTGGTCGTGTCGCCGGTCTTCCCCAGCCGCAGCCCCTCGGCGGGCGCGCCGCTGGGCGTGGACGGGCTGAAACGGCTGGTGGAGGCGGTGGAGACGCCGGTCTACGCTCTGGGCGGCGTTTGTGCGGACACCGTCGCCGGGCTGCTGAACACAGGCATTGTCGGGATCGCGGCGGTGGAAGCGCTGAGCGCCCCTGTAGGCGCCTGATCGCGTTCTAGAACTTGAACGCGGTTTCCAGCTTTACTCGCGGGGCGGGTTCCTGGATCTCGTTCTTGCGGGCGGCCAGGGCGGGGTTCTGCTCGCCCAGGGCCACGGCGCCGCCGACGCGGATCGACGGGGTGACGCTGTAGTAGGCGCCGGCCTGGACGTCTCGCGCCTCCATCTCGCGGCCCACGGGCTGGTCGAGATCGAGCTTGAGGCCCCACTTGCCCTTCTTGTCGTCCCATTTCAGGGACTTCTTCGGGCCTTGCTGCGGATTGAACGGCGCGATCGGGGTCGGATTGCTGAAGTCGCTCTTGACGGCGAAATCGGGTGCGGTCGTGCGCGGCTTGCTCTGGGCATAGACGCCCGAAGCCGATCCCAGGAGGATCAGCGTGGCGGCCCCTGCCATGACATACCGTGCGGCGAACATGTTACTCGAACCCAATCCCCAACCCGAACCTCGATAGAGTCAAACCCTATATAGGAGCGGGGTCCCTGAATATCGATTAAAGGCACCGATACAACGCGGTCAACCGCGGTTGGATTACGCAAGACGTCGCAGGAGTCGATTCAAGCGGCGCCTGTGGCGGTCCTGCCACGCGATTCCTGTTTTGACGCAGCGCGACCATGCTATAGACCGGCTTCCGGCTGCGGGGGCGCGCCAGTGATGCGCGCCAGTGATGCGCGAACGCGTCGGCGAGACATTGGAGCGAGGTACTATGGCGTTTGAGCGTGGGTCGGTGTTGCGCGGCGTCGCCGCTGGCGTTCTGGCGCTGACTGTTCTGACCGGTGTGTCGGCCTGCGGCGGCAACAAGGGCGGCGGCCAGTTCACCACCCAGGACAACGAACCGGGTTTCAACCCGTTCAAGGGTCGCGGCGGCGGCAAGTCGGCGCCCCAGGCCGGCGCCATCGGCGTCAACGGCTTCCTGTGGCGCGCCAGCCTCGACACCCTGGCCTTCATGCCGCTGGCCTCGGCCGACCCCTACGGCGGCGTGATCGTCACCGACTGGTACACCAATCCGGAAAAGCCGGACGAGCGCTTCAAGGCGACCGTCTATATCCTGGACACCCGCCTGCGCGCCGACGGCCTGAACGTCACGATCTTCAAGCAGGTCAAGGACGCCGCGGGCGGCTGGACCGACGCGGCGGCCACCGAACAGACGGCCACCGACATCGAGAACGCCATCCTGACCCGCGCCCGTCAGCTTCGACTTTCCAACATCAAGAACTAGGGGCTTATCCCCGAGTTCTTCGCGGGAGCCCTTTGTCCGCGCGACAAATGGCTCCCGTTCGTACTTTAGAGAAGCGCGCCAAGGCCGAAACCGCTTAAGACTTCCGCGGACCTCGCCCGAGGCGTGCGTTTCCGTCTCCAACAGTCTGGTTTCATGGCCCGCTACAATCCCAAAGACACCGAGCCGAAGTGGCGCGCCGCCTGGGCGAACGCCAACACCTTCCTGACGCCGATCACCCCCGACGCGCGTCCGAAGTACTACGTGCTCGAGATGTTCCCCTACCCGTCGGGGCGCATCCACATGGGTCACGTGCGCAACTACGCCATGGGCGACGTGGTGGCCCGCTACAAGCGCGCCCAGGGCTTCAATGTGCTGCACCCGATGGGCTGGGACGCCTTCGGCATGCCGGCCGAGAACGCCGCCATGGAACGCGGCGTGCACCCCAAGGGCTGGACCTACGACAACATCGCCGCCATGCGCGAGCAGCTGAAGGCGCTGGGCCTGTCGGTCGACTGGTCGCGCGAGTTCGCCACCTGCGACCCGGACTATTACGGCAAGCAGCAGGCCTGGTTCCTGCGCCTGCTGAAGCGCGGCCTGGTCTATCGCAAGGAAGCCTCGGTCAACTGGGACCCGGTCGACATGACCGTCCTGGCCAACGAGCAGGTGATCGACGGCAAGGGCTGGCGCTCGGGCGCGACCGTCGAGAAGCGCAAGCTGACCCAGTGGTTCCTGCGGATTACGGACTACGCCGACGCCCTGATCGACGGCCTGAAGACCCTGGATCGCTGGCCCGAAAAGGTCCGGATCATGCAGGAGAACTGGATCGGCCGGTCCAAGGGCCTGCGGTTCACGTTCAAGTTCGAAGGCCAGGCCCCGGAGGGCCACGCCGCCGGCCTGGAGGTCTACACCACCCGCCCCGACACCCTGTTCGGCGCCAGCTTCGTGGGGATCGCCCCGGAGCACCCGCTGGCCGAGCAACTGGCGGCGGCTGATCCGGCCGTGGCCGCCTTCGTGGCCGAATGCCGCAAGGGCGGCACCTCGGAGGCCGACATCGAGGGCGCCGAGAAGCTGGGCCGCGACACCGGCCTGCGCGTCGTCCATCCGCTGGACCCGACCCAGACCCTGCCGGTCTGGATCGCCAACTTCATCCTGATGGACTACGGCACGGGCGCGATCTTCGCCTGCCCGGCCCACGACCAGCGCGACCTGGACTTCGCCCGCAAGTACGACCTGCCGGTCAAGCCGGTGGTCCTGCCGCCGGGCGAGGACGCCGCCACCTACCAGGTCGGCAAGGAGGCCTATGTCGGCCCCGGCGCCATCTTCAATTCCCAGTTCCTTGACGGACTGGACATCGAGGCGGCCAAGACCGAGGCGGTGAACCGCATCGAGGCCATGGGCCAGGGCCAGGGAGCCACCGTCTATCGCCTGCGCGACTGGGGCGTCTCGCGCCAGCGCTACTGGGGCTGTCCGATCCCGGTCATCCACTGCCCGGCCTGCGGCCCCGTGGGCGTGCCGGAAGACCAGCTGCCCGTGGTGCTGCCCGACGACGTCGCCTTCGACAAGCCCGGCAACCCGTTGCTGCGCCACCCGACCTGGCGCCACACCACCTGCCCGACCTGCGGCGGCAAGGCCGAGCGCGAGACCGACACGCTGGACACCTTCGTCGACAGCTCCTGGTACTTCGCCCGCTTCACTGATCCGACCGCCGCCGAGCCGATCAGCAAGGCCGCGGCCGACCACTGGATGCCGATCGACCAGTATATCGGCGGCGTCGAGCACGCGGTGCTGCACCTGCTGTACGCCCGCTTCATCACCCGCGCCCTGAAGGACGAGGACTTGGTCTCGGTGGAAGAGCCGTTCGCCGGCCTGTTCACCCAGGGCATGGTCACCCACGAGGCCTACAAGAACGCCGCCGGCGAATGGGTCGAGCCCTCCGAGGTGGTGGTCGCGGTCGAGGGCAACGCCCGCTCGGCCAGCCACGCCAAAACCGGCGAGCCGATCATCATCGGCGACATCGAGAAAATGTCGAAGTCCAAGAAGAACGTCGTGGCGCCCGAGGACATCTTCGAGGCCTATGGCGTCGACGCCGCGCGGCTGTTCGTGATGAGCGACAGCCCGCCCGAGCGCGACGTGCAGTGGACCAACAGCGGCGTCGAGGGCTCCTGGCGCTTCACCCACCGGGTCTGGAACGAGTTCGAGAGCCAGCCGGCCGGTGATTTCGCCCATGACGACGCCGACGCGGCGGCCCTGGCCCTGCGCAAGGGCGCTCACCGGCTGATCGGCTTCGTCACCGACTCGATCGAAGGTTTCCGCTTCAACAGCGGCGTGGCGCGCCTGTACGAGTTCCTGAACATGCTGAAGGCCGCGCCGGCTGAAGGCGCCTCCCAGGGCGTCCTGGCCGCCCGCGCCGAGGCGCTGGAGATCCTGGCCCGCCTGATCTCGCCCTTCACCCCCCACCTGGCCGAGGAGGCCTGGGCGCAGTTGGGCAAGGACGGCATGGTGGTCGACGCGCCCTGGCCCAAGGCGGATCCCGCCCTGGCCGCCGATGACGAGCGCGTGCTGCCGATCCAGATCAACGGCAAGCGCCGCGGCGAGATCAAGGTCAAGGCCGGCACAGCCGAGGCCGAGGTCGAGAAAATCGCTCTGGCGGACGCCGCCGTCATGGCCCACCTTGAGGGCTTGACCGTTCGCAAGGTGATCGTGGTGAAAGACCGTATCGTCAACATCGTGGCCGGCTGATCCATGAAGCGCTTTCCGCTCTCCAAGACCTTTCCCGCCGCCCTCCTGGCCGTGGCGGCCCTCGCCCTGTCGGCCTGCGGCTTCACGCCCCTATACGGCCCCCAGTCGGTCACCAATGGGCTCAGCACCATCGAGGTGGTCGCGGCCGACGGCCGCGCCGGCTACCTGCTGCGCGAGAAGCTCGACGACGCTTTCGCGCGCAACGTCAACCTGCTGCCATCGCATCGCCTGGTCTACACGATCGAGGAAAGACGCTATGCGCGCGGCGTCAGGGTCGACAACGTCGCCAACCGCTACGAGCTGAACCTGACGGCCAAGTGGCGACTGCTGGACGCCAAGACCGGGCAGCAGGTGCGGGCGGGCACGACGAGCGCGGCCGTGACCTATGACTCGGCCGACCAGCCTTATGCCTCGATCGCCGCCCAGCAGGACAGCCAGGAGCGCGCCGCCACGGAACTGGCCCGCCGGATCCAGATGGACCTGGCCACCTGGCTGGCGGGCAAGGCCAAGGCTTAAGGTCCCGACATGATCCTGTCGAAGCGACCGGACGTCGAACGCTTCCTGCGGGATCCGGCCGCCGACGTCCGCGCGGTGGTGATCTATGGCCGCGACCGCGGCGTGGTGCGCGACCGCGCCGACCAGCTGGCCAAGCGGCTGTTCGAGCGGCCAGACGATCCGTTCGACACCGCCCAGCTGACCGAAAGCGACCTGGACAGCCAGGCCGGAAAGCTCGAGGACGAGCTGTCGGCCCTGTCGATGATGGGCGGCCGGCGCCTGGTGCGCCTGCGCCTGACGGGCGAGAAGGGCGGTCCCGACAAGCAGGCCGCCGAAGCCCTGACCCGCCACGTCGAGGGCCAGCTGAACCCCGACGCCTTCTTCCTGATCGAGGCCGGCGCCCTGGGCCGCGATTCCACCCTGCGCAAGGTCGCCGAAAAGGCCGCCGGCGCGGCGGTGATCCCCTGCTACGAGGACGAGGCCGGCGACCTGGCGCGCCTGGCGCGGGAAACCCTGGCCAAGGACAAGGTCAGCCTGAACGGCGAGGCGCTGGACCTGTTCGTCTCGCGCCTGCCCAAGGAACGCGGCGTGGCCCGGGCCGAGGTCGAGCGCCTGGCCCTCTATCTCGGCCCTGGCAGCGGCGTGGTGGCGACGCCGGCCGACCTGACCGACTTCCTCGGGGTGGAACCCGAGGCCTCGCTGGGCGACGCCGCCGTCGATGCGTTCGGCGGTCGCATCGGGCCCGCCCAGGCCGGGCTGCGCCGCGCCGCCGCCGAAGGCGAAGGCGGACCCGCCGCCGTGCGGGCCATGGGCTATCATCTGGGCCGCCTGCGCCGCACCCTGACCCTGCACAAGAACGGCGTCGACCTGGCGGCCGCGGCCAAGGCCTCCGGCGTGTTCTGGAAGAGCGAGCGCGAGTTCCTGCGCCAGGCCCGCGCCTGGACCCTGGATCAGTTGCTGCTGGTCCAGGCCGAGGTGCTGGCGGCCGACAAGGCGTGCAAGACCTCCGGCTCGCCCGACCAGCTGATCTCCGAACGCCTGGCCCTGCAGATCGCCGGCAAGGCCCGGCGGCTGGGGCTATAGCGCGCGACCAGGCTTTGGAATCGGCGGCCGTCGTCTATCTTGAGCTTTGGTGATCCCAAGCGAGCCGTCATGGACCTGAAAGTGCCCAACGCGGAAAAGGACCAGGCCGAGGCCCTGGGCGCGCGCTGGGAGCCTTCGCGCCGCTGCTGGTACGTGCCGGACGGGGTGGACCTCCTGCCCTTCCGGCGCTGGTTTCCGGAACAGGGTCCCGGCGCTCCAGGACTGAACCTTCGATCCCAGGAGACCTATCTAGTCACCGCGCCTGGGCGGTGCTGGCGTTGCCAGCAGGACACCGTCGTCGCCGGCTTCCTGATGGCCCCGGGCTTCGAGGATTTCAGCGTCTGGGAGGACGACCCCGACGGCGAAGGCCGTTGGGGCGGCGGCGAGGGCTGGCGCTTCGCCTTTCATATCGACGCCCTGCCCTCCCCGATCGCGGCCCAGGCGATCATGCGGGCGCCGCGCTACCGGCGCGTCTTCAGCCAGGCGACCCGGAACGCCTATTGGGCGAACCATTGCTCGACGTGCGAAGCGCCGCAGGGCGACTTTCATCTCTTCGAGGCGCCGGGCGGGCTCTTCGTCCCACGCGAAGGCCAGGACTTGGCGGGCCACCGGGCGTTTCGGGTGAAGGGCGTCTTCGAGGCCGCCGGCTCGTTCGGCCGAGCTATCGAAGCCGCCACGACGATCCCGGGGGTCAGGGCCGGATCGGCCGCCGGTCCTTCGATCGCGGTCGGAGCTGGGTCGGCGGCCAAGCCGGCGGGCGTCTCGATCCTGGCGAAGATTCGACAGTGGCTGAGCCGAGCCTCAAGCGACTAGGGCCAACGTCGGGACGCGCCCGCTGGGCGGGCCGAACCGGCGATCTTGAGTCGGGCAATTTGTCAAAAAAGATCGTGGATGCTCCGGCAATATGCTGTGGAAATCGACGTCGTCGAGGCGGTTGGAATTCCAACCCAGAAGCGCTATTTCCACATAAGTATCAGGGACTTGACCGGATATCCGCCAATCTGGACCGCGTCCTGTCGGGAATTCAGCCGACTGGACTACGGACAGGCCTCCCTTCGTGCGCCACAGGGGACCCTCTCGGAGAGCCTCAGGCCCCCCGCGTGAGGCGATTGCAGAGGTCGTCCAGTTGCTCGAGCGTCGCGTAGCGGATGGTCAGGGCGCCGGCGCCGCCACGATCGTCGATCTCGACGTCCAGGCCGAGCAGGGACGACAGATCGGCTTCCAGCGACTGGGTGTCGGTGTCCTTGCTCTTCGGCGGGCGACCGCCGCTGGACCTGGTCCGTACCTCGCCGGCCGCGTTCGGGGTGCGACGGGCCAGGGCCTCGGTGTCGCGGACGGACAGGCCCTTGTCGATGACTTCGCGGGCCAGCGCCGCCGGATCGGCCGCCGTGGCGATCGCCCGGGCGTGGCCGGCCGTCATCTCGCCCGAGGTCACATAGCCCTGGACCGAGTCCGGCAGGGACAGCAGTCGCAGGGTGTTGGCCACGTGGCTGCGGCTCTTGCCCACCGTCTGGGCGATCAGTTCCTGGGTCTGGCCGAACTTCTCGATCAGCACCTTGTAGCTCAGCGCCTCTTCGATGGCGTTCAGGTCGGCGCGCTGGACGTTCTCGATGATGCCGATCTCCAGCACCGCCATATCGTCGAGCTCGCGGACCATGATCGGCAGGGTCTTGAGGCCAGCGCGCTGGGCCGCCCGCCAGCGGCGCTCGCCGGCGACGATCTGGTACTCGCCCGAAGCGCCCGGGGCCGGCCGCACCAGGATCGGCTGCAACACGCCCTTCTCGCGGATCGAATCCGAAAGTTCTACCAGGTCTTCCTCCCGGAAGGTCCGGCGAGGCTGGTCGGGATTACGGCGGATCAGCTCGATCGGGGCCTCGCGCGAGCCGCCGCTGGGGTCACCGGGAGCCTGGGGGGGCGCGGAATCGACTTCACCGAGCAAGGCGGAAAGGCCGCGACCCAACCCACGACGACCTTCAGACATCCCCGGCTCTCCCACCACGACCGACTCCTTCACGCGCTCGATACTCAACTTCGACAAAGACTTGGATGGTTATCCTCAGGCGGGCTTCACGCCGCCTGGGCCTGACGACTGCGCTCTCGGCTGATCACCTCGCGCGCCAGCCGCAGATAGGCCTGGCTGCCGGCGCATTTGAGATCGTAGAGCAGCACGGGCTTACCGAAGGACGGCGCTTCCGACACCCGGACGTTACGCGGTATGACCGCGTCATACACCTTGTCGCCGAAGTGTTCCCGGACATCCCGCGCCACCTGGTCCGACAGGCTGTTGCGACGATCGTACATGGTCAGCACCACGCCTTGGATCTCCAGCTTGGGATTGAGGCTGCCGCGCACCCGCTCGATGGTCCGCATCAGCTGGGTCAGGCCTTCCAGAGCGAAGAACTCGCACTGCAGCGGCACGAACACCGCATCGGCGGCGGTCATGGCGTTGACGGTCAGCACGTTCAGCGACGGCGGGCAGTCGATCAGCACATAGGTGTAGGGGCCGTTGGCCCGCAGCGGCTCCAGGGCGTCGCGCAGGCGATAGGAACGCCGCGCCTGCTGGCCCAGCTCGATCTCGACGCCCGACAGGTCGGCGTCGGCCGGGATGACGTCCAGGCCCGGCAGCTCGGTCCTGACCGCGGCGTCGACCACCGGCGCCTCGCCCATCAGGACGTCGTAGAGGGTGGTCCGCCGTTGCAGGCGAGTGATGCCCAGTCCCGTCGAGCAGTTGCCCTGCGGATCGGCGTCGATCAGCAGCACCCGCTCGCCGCAGGCCGCCAGGGCGGTGCCCAGGTTGATCGCCGTCGTGGTCTTACCGACGCCGCCCTTCTGGTTGGCGATGGCGAGAACGCGCAGCGGTTGGTCAGACTTTGCGGACACTCTTAAGCCCCTTCACTCGCACGATCTGGCCTCGCGGGTCGCTCCGGGAGGGCCGCAGGTCGGACTCGAATTTCCAATATGTGGCGGCTTCCGCCAACTCGGACGCGACATCTTGTCCCTTGAGGAACCAGGCGGTCGCGCCATGCTTCAGGTAGGGCTGGGCATAGCCCAGCAGTCTGACCATCGGCGCGCAGGCCCGCGCGGTCACGACGTCGACCTTCAAGTCCAGGTCTTCGGCGCGGGCGTTGTGAATCTCGACCGGCAGGGCCAGCTCATCGGCCACGACGCGCAGGAACCTGCAGCGCTTGGCCATGCTCTCCACCAGGTGGACCTTGGCCCCAGGCGTGTCCTTCAGCAGGATCGCCAGCACCACGCCCGGCAGCCCGGCCCCGGCCCCGAGGTCGGCCCAGGTGCGGGCGCCCGGCGCGAACGTCAGCAGCTGGGCGCTGTCCCAGGCGTGGCGGTTCCAGTAGGTGGCGATCGTCGCCGGGCCCACCAGGTTCATGACCGCGTTCCATTCGGCCAGCAGGACCTGAAACCGCGCCAGGTCGGCCAGCTGCGCGTCCGAACAGCCCGTCAGCCGCTTGAAGGCGACGGCGTCGACCGGGTCGAGCTCCTCGACGACCAGGGGCGCGGCGCTCGCGGGCATCAGGCCGCCTTCGCGCGACGGACGTGGGCCAGCAGGGCCGTCAGGGCGCCGGGCGTCACGCCCTCGATGCGGGCCGCTTGGCCCAGGGTCAAAGGCTTCACCCGCGCCAGCTTTTCGCGCACCTCATTCGACAGGCTGCCGACCAGGCCGTAGTCCAGGTCGGCCGGCAGGCGCAGGTCTTCTTCCTTGCGGAAGGCTTCGGCGTCGTTGCGCTGGCGGTCGAGATAGCCGGCATAGGCCGCCTCGATCTCGATCTGCTCCCGGGCCACGGCGCTCCACGTGGCGATCTCCGGCCATACCGAGGTCAGCCCGTCCAGCGTGACGTCAGGCAGGGCCAGCATGGCCAGGACGTCGCGGCGCTGGCCGTCGTGATTGACCTTGAAACCGGCGCGGTTGGCCTCGGCCGGGGTCAGGCTGACCGAACGGGCGAAGGCGCGCACGGTCTCCAGCTCGGCCCTCTTGGCCGCCCAGGCCTTGGCCCGAACCGGACCCACCACGCCCAGGGCGAGACCCTTGTCGGTCAGGCGCTGGTCGGCGTTGTCGGCCCGCAGGATCAGGCGGAACTCGGCCCGGCTGGTGAACATCCGGTAGGGCTCGGTGACGCCTCGGGTAACCAGGTCGTCGATCATCACCCCGATATAGGCCTCGTCACGGGCGAACACGGCGGGGTCCCTGCCCTGCACGGCCAGGGCCGCATTGAGCCCGGCCACCAGGCCTTGGGCGCCGGCTTCCTCGTAGCCCGTGGTGCCGTTGATCTGGCCGGCTAGGTAGAGCCCTGGCAGGCGCTTGGTCTCCAGCGTCGGGTAGAGCTCGCGCGGGTCGACATAGTCATACTCGATCGCATAGCCGTACCGGATGACCTCGACGGCCTCCAGGCCCGGCATGGTGCGCAGGAACAGCAGCTGGGTCTCGGCCGAGACCGAGGTCGAGACGCCGTTCGGATAGACCGTGTCGTCGTCCAGGCCTTCGGGCTCCAGGAACACCTGGTGGCTGGTCTTGTCGGCGAACCGGACGACCTTGTCCTCGATCGACGGGCAATAACGCGGGCCGATCCCCGTGGCGCGGCCGCCATAGACCGCCGACTCGCCCAGGCGTTCGGCGATGATCCGGTGGGTCTCGGCCGTGGTGTAGGTGATGCCGCATTGGATCTGCGGCACGTCCACGTGCGACGTCAGGAAGGAAAACGGCTCGGGCTGCGCGTCGGCGGCCTGCATTTCCAGGCGATCCCAGGCGATGGTCCGCCCGTCCAGCCGCGCCGGGGTGCCGGTCTTCAGGCGGCCCATGTCGAAGCCGAGGGCGTAGAGCCGGTCCGACAGGCCGATCGACGGCGCGTCGCCGACCCGTCCGGCCGGAATGCGGGTCTCGCCCTGGTGGATGACGCCCTTCAGGAAGGTGCCGGTGGTCAAGACCACACGTGACGCCCGATAGACGCCGCCCTCCCCGTCAAGCACACCGGCCACGACGCCATCCTCGACGATCAGGTCTTCCGCCGCGGCGGCGATCACGTCGAGGTTCGGATAGGCGAACAGCTCGGCCTGCATGGCTTGGCGATAGAGTTTGCGGTCGATCTGCGAGCGCGGACCGCGCACGGCGGGGCCCTTGGAGCGATTCAGCAGGCGATACTGGATGCCGGCCTTGTCGCCGATCCGGCCCATCAGGCCGTCCAGGGCGTCGATCTCGCGCACCAGATGGCCCTTGCCCAGGCCGCCAATGGCCGGGTTGCACGACATCTCGCCGACGGTTTCGCGCTTGTGGGTCAGCAGCAGGGTGCGCGCGCCGGCGCGGGCCGACGCCGCGGCCGCCTCGCAGCCGGCGTGACCGCCGCCGATGACAATGACATCCCAGGTGTTGGACAAGACGCGCCTCAATGCGAACGCCCCCGTCGCGGCGGGGGCGTGACGACCTTATACGTGGAACGGCTCGGATCGGCGAGTCGGTCCCGGGTGTTTCACGTGAAACACCGCCGAGACATCTGTGATCAGCCTGTGGATGGTTCAAGCCTGTGTTTCACGTGAAACATCACTTGCCGATGCAGAAGCTTGAAAACACACGATCCAGCACATCCTCCGGATCGATCCGCCCCGTAATCCGCGACAGGGCGCGAGCGGCCAGCCGGACATCCTCGGCGGCCAGCTCGACCTCCAGACCGACATCGGAAAGGGCGCGCCGGAGATAGGTCCGCGCCTCGTTCAGGCTGTCGGCGTGGCGGATGCGGGTCGCCGCCGGAAACTCCGCGCCCGACAAGGCCTCGACCACGTGGGCGGTCAAGGCCCCCCTCGCCTGCTCCGCGCCGCCCGGCTTGCGAGCGGCCAACTCGATGACCTTTAGGCCGCGACCGGCGAATTCCGCGCGCAGCTCATCAAGTCGGAAGCCATCGACCAGGTCGATCTTGTTGATCACCGCCCAGTCGCCGGGATGGATGGTCGACGCCTCGTCCGCCTGTTTCACGTGGAACACCGCCGCGTCGATGACCCACAGCCGTAGGTCCGCCTCCGCGGCCCAAGCGCGGGCGCGACGCACGCCCTCGGCCTCGATGGCGTCCTCGGTCTCCCGCAATCCCGCCGTATCGGCCAGCAGCGTCTTGTAGCCGCCGAGAGTCAGGGGAACCTCGATGATGTCGCGCGTCGTGCCCGGCGTGGAGGTCACGATCGCCGCGTCGCGCTCGGCCAAGGCGTTCAACAGCGTGCTCTTGCCAGCGTTCGGCGCCCCGACCAGGGCGATGCGGAAGCCGTCGCGCACCCGTCGTCCCCGCTCGGAATCCACCAGGGCGGCGGCGATTTCCGCCTCCAGCGCCTCAAGGCCCGGCCGGGCGCGGGCCGCGACATCCTCCGGAAGTTCCTCGTCCGGGAAATCCACCGCCGCCTCCAGCATGGCCAGGGCTTGCACCAGCAGGCCGCGCCAAGCGTCGTAGCGCTGACTCAAGGCGCCGCCCAATTGTCCGAGCGCCTGCCGGCGCTGGGCTTCGGTCTCGGCGTCGATCAGGTCGGCTACGCCCTCGGCCTGGGTCAGGTCCAGCTTGCCGTTCTCGAAAGCGCGTCGCGTAAACTCGCCAGGCTCGGCCAGACGCAGTCCTTCCGTGGCCAGGGCGTCCAGGACCGCCCCCACCACGGCCCTACCGCCATGCACGTGAAACTCCGCCGCGTCCTCCCCGGTATAGCTGGCCGGACCCGGGAACCAGAGCACCAGGGCGTCGTCGAGGGCCACCCCCGCGTGGGCCAGGCGACGCAGCGCCGCGCGTCGCGGCCTGGGCAGATCGCCGGTCAGTGCCCGCACGGCGCCGGCCGCGCGAGGTCCCGAAACCCGCACCACCGCCACCGCCGCCCTGCCCGCCCCCGTGGCCGGGGCGTAGATCGTGTCGTTCATTCGGCCTTGCCGCCCATGCCCCCGACCGCGGCCCCGGCCGCCGCCGTCATCAGCTTGCGGAACTGGTCCTGGGCTCCGGCCCCGAACGCCATCCAGTTCTTCATCAGCTCCTCGGGCGCCAGCATGGCCATGTTGGAGGTCATGCGCTCCTGCATCTCCTTGACCAGATGGTCGTTCAAGGCGCTCACATCCGGCAGGCCCAGGAAGGCGCGGGCCTCCACCGGCGTGCAGTCAATCTCAATGGTCATCTTCATGATCTGGGGTTCCCTGCCACGGAGGCACGATATTGTTATGCCCTGACCGCGTCGGCGCACGTTAGAGCGCTTCGGTCGAAAGTCCCATCGACGCCGAACGATCCCTAGCGATACGGAGAGCCCCATGTCCGAGACCCTCTCGATCACCACCGCCGACGGCGCCTTCTCCGCCTATGTGGCCCGTCCCGCCTCGACCCCCGCGCCCGCCGTCGTCGTCATCCAGGAGATCTTCGGCGTCAACAAGGTGATGCGCGACATCTGCGACGGCCTGGCCGCCCAGGGCTTCGTCGCCGTCTGCCCCGACCTGTTCTGGCGCATCGAGCCGGGGATCGACATCACCGACCAGAGCGAGGCCGAGTGGAAGAAGGCCTTCGAGCTCTACAACGCCTTCGACGTCGATGCCGGCGTTTCGGACATCGCCGCGACCATCGCCGCCGTCCGCGACCTGCCCGGCGTCAACGGCAAGGTCGGCGCGGTCGGCTATTGCCTGGGCGGCCTGCTGGCCTTCCTGACGGCGACCCGAACCGACGCCGACGCCAGCGTCTCCTATTACGGCGTCGGAACCGAAAAGCACCTCGCCGAGGCCGAGAAGCTGGCCCGGCCGCTGCTGATGCACATCGCCGAGGAAGACCAGTTCGTCCCGAAGGAAGCCCAGAAGGTGATCCTCGACGCGCTGAAGGATCATCCGCAGATCGAGATCCACACCTATCCCGGCCGCGACCACGCCTTCGCCCGGGTGGGCGGCGCGCACTATGACGCGGCCGACGCCGGTAAGGCCAACGCCCGTAGTCTGGCCTTCTTCAAGTCCAACCTGGGCTGACCGCCGTGCTGGCCATACAAGCCGCCCGCGCCGGCGGCCCCGAGGTGCTCGAGGCCGTCGACCTGCCCGTCCCCGCGCCGGCTCCGGGCCAGATCCTGGTCCGGCACCAGGCCGTCGGCCTGAACTTCATCGACACCTATCATCGGACCGGCCTCTATCCACTGAAGATGCCGGCCGTCCTGGGGCTGGAGGCCGCGGGCGTCGTCGAGGCGCTGGGCGAAGGCGTCACCCGGTTCAAGGCCGGGGACCGCGTCGCCTATAACGGCACGCTCGGCGCCTATGCCGAAGCCGCCGTCGTTCCGGCGGATCGCGCCGTGAAGGTTCCCGACGGGGTCAGCCTCGAGACCGCCGCGGCGGTGCTCCTCAAGGGCATGACCGCCGAGTTCCTGGTTCGTCGCTGTCACAAGGTCGAACCCGGTCAGACCGTGCTGATCCACGCGGCGGCCGGCGGCGTCGGTTCGATCCTGGTCCAGTGGGTCAAGGCGCTAGGCGCGACCGTGATCGCCACGGTCGGCTCGGAGGCCAAGGCCGCCCTCGCCCGCGATCACGGCGCCGACCATGTCGTCCTCTATGGCGAGGCGGACGTCGCCGCACGGGTGGCGGAGATCACCGGCGGCCAGGGCGTGGCTGTGGTCTATGACGGGGTCGGCAAGGACACCTTCGAGGCCAGCCTCAAGAGCCTGGGGCGACGCGGCACGCTGGTGACCTTCGGCAACGCCTCGGGCCCGGCCCCGGCGATCGCCCCCCTGGAGCTGGGGGCTAGGTCGCTGTTCCTGACCCGGCCGCGCCTGTTCGACTACATCGCCACCACCGCCGAGCTGGACGACAGCGCGGCGGCCCTGTTCGCCGTGCTGGAGTCCGGGGCGGTCAAGATCGAAATCGGACAGACCTTCCCGCTGTCCGAGGCTCGGGCGGCGCACGAGGCGCTGGAGGGGCGGCGGACGACGGGCGCGACCCTGCTGATCCCGTAGAGCCGGTACCACCGGCCTTTAAGATCGACACGCCGCGAGGCCCCCTCCGGCCCTCCGGGCCACCTCCCCCAGAGGGGGAGGATCTACGCCGTAATGGATGCTCCCCCTTTGGGGGAGCTGTCGGCGAAGCCGACTGAGGGGGTCTTCCCCGCAGGTCAGGATCAACGCCGCCGGCAGGAGTCCTCAAGCCCTCGTCGGCCTTGCCGACACTTCCCGGAGAGGATCACAAAAAGGGCGGCCGGTTCGCGCCGGCCGCCCTTCGTGTTTCACGTGAAACACCAAGCTTAAGTGTTCATCGACTGGAAGAAATCGCCGTTGGTCTTCGACTGGCGCATCTTCTCGAGCAGGAACTCGATGGCGTCCGAAGCGCCCATCGGGTTGAGGATGCGGCGCAGGACGTAGGTCTTCTGCAGCTGGTCGCGCGGAGTGATCAGCTCTTCCTTGCGGGTGCCGGACTTCAACACGTCGATGGCCGGGAAGATGCGCTTGTCGGCGACCTTGCGGTCCAGAACGATTTCCGAGTTACCGGTGCCCTTGAACTCTTCGAAGATCACTTCGTCCATCCGGCTGCCGGTGTCGATCAGGGCGGTGGCGATGATCGACAGCGAGCCGCCCTCCTCGACATTGCGCGCCGCGCCGAAGAAGCGCTTGGGACGTTGCAGGGCGTTGGCGTCGACGCCGCCGGTCAGCACCTTGCCCGACGACGGCACCGTGGTGTTGTAGGCCCGGCCGAGACGGGTGACCGAGTCCAGCAGGATGACGACGTCGCGCTTGTGCTCGACCAGGCGCTTGGCCTTCTCGATGACCATCTCGGCCACCTGCACGTGACGGGTCGCCGGCTCGTCGAAGGTCGAGGCGATGACCTCGCCCTTCACCGTGCGCTGCATGTCGGTGACTTCTTCCGGGCGCTCGTCGATCAGCAGGACGATCAGGTAGCACTCAGGGTGGTTGGTCTCGATCGACTTGGCGATGTTCTGCAGCATCACCGTCTTGCCGACGCGCGGCGGGGCGACGATCAGGCAGCGCTGACCCTTGCCCAGCGGCGCGACGATGTCGATGACCCGGCCCGAACGATCCTTGATGGTCGGGTCCGGCAGTTCCATGTGCAGGCGCTCTTCGGGATAGAGCGGCGTCAGGTTGTCGAAGTGGACCTTGTGCTTGACGTTGTCCGGGCTCTCGAAATTGATCTTCGAGACGCCGGTCAGGGCGAAGTAGCGTTCACCCTCGCGCGGCGAGCGGATGGCGCCCTCGATGGTGTCGCCCGTGCGCAGGCCGAACTTGCGGATCTGCGAGGGCGATACGTAGATATCGTCCGGACCCGGAAGATAATTGGCTTCCGGCGAGCGCAGGAAGCCGAAGCCGTCCTGCACCACTTCCATCGTGCCCGAGCCCGAGATCTCCACGCCTTCCTCGGCGAGGGTCTTCAGGATCGCGAACATCATGTCCTGCTTGCGCATGGAATTGGCGTTCTCGACCTCGAAGGTCTCGGCGAAGGCCAGCAGGTCGGCCGGGGATTTCTCCTTCAGCTCCTGCAGGGACATGGTCTTCAGGCCCATGGCCGCCACGGCGGCGCTGATCTCGGAATCGTCGTCGTTGTCGTCGCCGTTGGCGGACGAGGCTTCGGCGGCCGGCTCGACCGTCGTGTCGACGACGGGTTCCAGCTCGAGGCCCGGTTGGTTTTCGGTTTGGTCGGTCATGATGACACTCAACGTCGCTCGGCCCGCAAGGGTGCGAGCCGAGCCTTGGTTCTAGAACGGACTCGTCGCGGTGAGACGGCGAGCGGGTCGCGCCATGACGACGGCGCGTATCGATCGGGGGACAGACCTTCGAAGCTGGAACTCCGGGGGCGCGTCAGGACGAGCGCCGGTCCGTAGGAGGTGGGAACAGGCCGCGAGGCGACCTGCCTTCCGGATGGGAACCACAAGCGGCCTCGCGGGTCAAGCCGAGCCGGAGTCGGCTCAGTGCCCCAGGAACTTGGTCGTCACCGACAGCACGATGACGATCGCCGCCAGGAAGGGCAGTTCGTTGGTCATCCGCCAGAACTTCTCCGACCGGGTGTTGGTCCCGGCGGCGAACTGGCGGCGGGCCTTGGAGACGAAGCCGTGCCAGGCGAACAGGAAGACCAGGGCGGCGATCTTGGTCAGGGCCCAGGGCTTCAGGTAGAAGTCGGGGCCCAGGCGCTGGGTGTCGATCATCGCCAGCAACAGGCCCATCAGCAGGGCTAGGATCATCGCCGGATTGATGATGATCCGCAGGGTCCGTAGCTCGGCCAGCTTGAAGACCGCGTCCATGTCCGACCCTGGCTTGGTCTTCATGTGATAGACGAACAGGCGCGGCAGGATCAGCATGCCGGCGATCCAGGCCATGACGAAAATGATGTGCAGGCCGCGGATCAGGTCGAAGTGATCGGCCAGGAAATCCATCATGCGCAAGCTCCCCGCGGGTTCGGACATTGAGTTCGATCGCCGCCGCAGCGCCAGGCGCAGGCCGTGACGACCTGGTCCGACGCCCCGAGGGCCGCCTCGACAGCGCGACCCAGGCCGCGGATGAAGTCCGGGGCCACGCCCAAGGCCGGGACACGGACATAGGCCGGACACCCCGCCTTGATCGCCACCTCGCGATATTCGTGGTCCAGCTCGACCAGGGTCTCGATGTGCTCGGAGACGAAGGCGATCGGGGTCACCACCAGCGCCAGGCCCTGCTGGCTGGCGGCTCGGATCTCGTCCTCGGTCGAGGGGCCGATCCAGGTCATCGGTCCGACCCGGCTCTGGTAGGTCAACCGCCAGTCCCAGCCCTCGCCCAGCCGGGCCGCCACCGCCGCGGCCGTGGCCTCGACCTGCTGTTGGTAGGGATCGCCGGCAAGGATCACCTTTTCCGGCAGGCCGTGGGCCGAGAACAGCAGGCGCGCCGGACCCGGGCGTCCGGCCTTGTCGTAGGCGGCCTTGATCAGCTCGGCATGGGCCTGCACCAAGTTCTCGTCCACCGGATAGCAGCAGACCGTCGAGACCCGGCCAGGGCCCTTGCGATAGGCCCGCCTCCAGGCCTTCAGCGACGACCCCGTCGTGGTCGAGGAATATTGCGGATAGAGCGGCAGCAGCACCACCTCGTCCGGCGCGAAGGCCTCCACGGCCCTGGCGGTCTCGTCGGTCAGAGGCGTCCAGTAACGCATGGCGATGAAGCAGCGCGCGTCGGCGTCGGGGAACCGCGCGGCGAGATCCGCCTCCAGCGCCCTCGCCTGCTTCTCCGTCTCCGGCAACAGGGGCGAACCGCCGCCCATAAGGGCGTAGTTCTGCCTGGCCGACTTGGCGCGTGTTCCAGCGATCAGGGCGGCGATCGGATAGCGCGCCACCGCCGGAAGGCCGATGATCGCCTTGTCGCGGAACAGGTTGAACAGGAACGGCCGCACCGCGTCCGGTCCGTCGGGCCCGCCCAGGTTGAACAAGACGACAGCGATCTTGCGCCTATTCCCGCGCTCGGCGGTCACTTGCCGGTGACCCGGGCCAGCACCGCCTCGACATGGGCGATGGGCGTGTCGGGCAGGATGCCGTGACCCAGGTTGAAGATGTAGGGACCCTGCCCCCACTGTTCCAGCAACTGGTCGACCCGCGCCAGCAGGGCGTCGCCGCCGGCCCGCAGCAGCAGCGGGTCCAGGGCCCCCTGGATGGCCTTGGTCTTCTGGATCGCCTGGCCCAGGGCCGCCGAGGCCTGGGTGTCCAGCGCCACGCCCTGGACCGGCGCGGTCCTGGCATAGGCCTCGACCAGGGTTCCGGCCCCGCGCGGGAAACCGATCACCGGCGTGGTCACACCCCGGGCCCTCAGGCCCTCGACGATGGCGGTGTGCGGCTTCGTCACCAGCCGGTCGAACAAGGGCTCGGATAAGCCCTCGGCCCAGCTCTCGAACAGCTTCAGCACCTGGGCGCCCGAGGCCGCCTGCATGGCCAGGTAGTCGATGGTCGCGTCGACCAGCACCTGGATCAGGGCGTCGAGCTGCTCGGCGTTCTGGTAGGCGAAGGTCCGCGCGCCGGATCGATCGCTGGACCCGCCCTCGATCATGTAGGTCGCCACGGTCCAGGGGGCGCCGGCGAAACCGATCAGGGTCCGCTCGGGCTCCAGCGCCAAACGGACCCGGCTCAGGGTCTCGCCCACCGCGCCCAGCGCCTGGCCCGCCTGGCCCGTCAGCTCCCGCATCGACTCGATGGACGGCAGTTCGCCCAGCTTCGGCCCCTCGCCCGCCTCGAACCACACCTTCTGGCCCAGGGCCTGGGGGATCAGCAGGATGTCGGCGAAGACGATGGCCGCGTCATAGGGAAACCGCCGCATCGGCTGCAGGGTCACCTCGGCGGCCTTCTCCGGGTTCAGGCAAAAGTCGATGAAGGTCGGCTCGGTGGCCCGAACGGCTCGGTATTCCGGCAGGTACCGTCCGGCCTGCCGCATGAACCAGACGGGCGGGCGTTCGGTCCTTGCGCCGTCCAGGACGGAAAGGAGCTTGGGCTGGACGGAGAGCTTCGAGGGCGAGGTCATGTCAGGCTTAAATCCCGTCAGGCCCTTGGGCTCAAGCCCGTATCTCCCCGGAGGCCTTCTTCCCTTCTTCCTTCATTCTTTAAGAAGATTTTAAGGAAGATTGTAGGAGATGGTGAGCAAGTGCCTAACGGGGAAAACCCGTTCGCGGCGCTGCCTGTCACCTGCCCGTCACAAAACCATCCAAGCTCGGCCCACATGTGGGCGCGGGGCTGTGAACTTTGGGGACAGTCCGCTAGGGCTTCGAAATTACTAATGAAACGTTAAGATGGTGAACGGCGCCGTAACCATGAGCGTCCGCTCATCCCCGGCTTGGGGGAATCGGATTCTCACGGGCTGTGAAGACGAACCGAGACTGGGGATTGTCCGCGATCAACGCGACCGTTTAACACAGGGGCAGTTCGACGCACCGTAACGAGCCGGGATTCACCCCCGCTCATCCCCAGGGGCCAGGCCAGTGGTTAAGCAACCGTTAACGGATGATCCACAGGAAACCGGGGCGCCCGAGAGCGAAAGGACCGCGCCGCGGTTCGCGACTTATTTCCATATCCACCTGGTGTCGGACTCGACGGGCGAGACCCTGAACGCCATGGCCCGGGCCGTCTGCGCCCGGTTCACCGACATCCTGCCGATCGAGCACATCTACGCCCTGGTGCGCTCCACCCGCCAGCTGGACCGCGCCCTGGAGGAGATCGCCGGGGCGCCGGGCGTGGTCATGCACACCATCATCGACGCCAATCTGCGCGCGGCGCTGGAGGAGGGCTGCCGGCGGCTGGAGATGCCGTGCATCGCCGCCCTCGACCCGGTGGTCAGCGCCATGTCGCGCTATTTGGGCGCGCGGATCTCCACCCGGGTCGGCGCCCAGCACGCGCTGAACAACGACTATTTCGACCGGATCGAAGCCCTGGACTACGCCATCGCCCACGACGACGGCCAGGGCGGCCAGGACCTGACCCAGGCCGACGTCATTCTCGTAGGCGTGTCGCGCACCTCCAAGACCCCGACCTGCATCTATCTGGCCCACCGCGGCGTGCGGGCCGCCAATGTGCCGCTGGTGCCGGGCCGTCCGCCGCCCGACGAGCTGTTCACCCTGAAGAACACCCTGATCGTCGGCCTGATGACCTCGCCCGAGCGGCTGATCCAGATCCGCCGCAACCGCCTGCTGTCGCTGAAGGAGAACCGCGAGAGCGACTATATCGACACCGACGCGGTGCGGCAGGAGATCATCGCCGCACGCCGGCTGTTCGAGCGTCAGGGCTGGCCGATCATCGACGTCACCCGGCGGTCGGTCGAGGAGACCGCGGCGGCGATCATCAACCTGCTGTCCGGCGGTCGCGGCCAGGTCGAGGTGCTGGGATGACCGGCTCACCGCGCCCTCCCGTCACCCTGGCGTCCAAGAGCGCCGCCCGCCAGGCGATCCTGCGCAACGCCGGCGTCGCCTTCGAGGCGGTGGGTTCGGGTGTCGACGAGGACGCCGCCAAGGCCGGATTGCTGGCCGAGGGCGCCTCGCCGCGCGAGGTGGCCGACGCCCTGGCCGAGCTGAAGGCGTTCAAGGTCTCGACCAAGCGCCCCGGCCTGGTGATCGGCTCGGACCAGACACTGGAGCTGGACGGCGTCCTGTTCGACAAGGTCGACACCGTCGAGGCGGCGCGCGAACGGCTCGTCGCGCTGCGCGGCAAGGTCCACAAGCTGCACTCGGCCGTGGTCGTGGCCCGCGACGGCCAGCCGATCTGGCGCGTGGTCGAGACCACCCGGCTGTCGGTGCGCGACTTCAGCGACGCCTGGCTGGACAGCTACCTGCAACGCAACGCGCCTGACATCCTGTCCTCGGTCGGCTGCTACTTCCTCGAGGGCGAGGGCGTGCAGATGTTCGACCGCATCGACGGCGACTATTTCGCCATCCTGGGCCTGCCGGTCGTGGGCCTGTTCGATTTCCTTCGCCTGCATGGAGCCCTTGAGGCATGAGCGCGGCTTCTGGCAAGATTACGGGCGCGGCCGTCGTCGCGGGGGTCTGCGGCCGGCCGATCCGCCATTCGATGAGCCCGGCGATCCACAACGCCTGGATCGCCGCGGCCGGCCTGGACGCCGCATACGTCCCCTTCGCCCCGACCGAGGACGGCTTCGAGGCCTTCGTCGAGGGCCTGCGCGGCGGCGCGATCCGGGGGCTCAACGTCACCATCCCGTTCAAGGAACAGGCCCTGGCCTGCGCCGACCGCCGCAGCGACTTGGCCAGGCTGGCCGGCGCGGCCAACCTGCTGGTGTTCGAGCCCGACGGGACGATCATCGCCGACAATACCGACGGTCCCGGCCTGATCGGCGCCATCGCCGTCCAGGCGCCGGGTTTCGACCTGGCCGCCTCGCCGGTGGTGATCCTGGGCGCGGGCGGCGCGGCCCGGGGCGCCGCGGCCGCCTTGGTCCTGGCCGGCGCGCCCGGGGTCAGCATCGTCAACCGCACCGTCGCCCGGGCCGAAGCCCTGGCCGCCTCCATCGGCCAGGGCGTCGTCGCCGCGTCGGAAGACCAGCTCGACGCCCTGCTCTCCCGCGCCGGCTTGGTGATCAACGCCACCTCCCTGGGCCTGGGCGGCGGGACCGGTCCGGCGGCGCGCCTGGAGCTGACCCCCGCCGGTGCCGTGGTCGTCGACATGGTGTACAAGCCGCTGCGCACAGAGTTCCTGCGCCGCGCCGAGGCGGCCGGGCGCCGGACGGTGGACGGGCTGGAGATGCTGCTGCGCCAGGCGGTCCCCAGCTTCGAGGCCTTCTTCGGCGTCGCCCCGCCGGCCGGCGTCGACGTCCGGGCCCTGGCCCTGGCCCAGCTGGGCGAGGCGGCCGGATGATGGTCCTGGGCCTGACCGGTTCCATCGGCATGGGCAAGTCGACGACCGCCCGGATGTTCGTCGACGAGGGCGTGCCGGTCTATGACTCCGACGCGGCCGTGCATGCGCTCTACGCCAGCGGCGGGGCGGCGGTCGCCCCGGTCGAGGCCGCCTTCCCGGGCGTGGTGGTCGACGGGGCCATCGACCGCGCCCGGCTCAGCGCCGCGGTGATGGGCGATTCCGAGGCCCTGGCGGTGCTGGAGTCGATCGTCCATCCGCTGGTCAGCGCCCACCGGATCGGCTTCTTCGAGGACGCCCAGGCCCGGGGCGCCGACATCGTCGTGCTCGACGTCCCCCTGCTCTACGAGACCGACGGCGACAGGAAGGTCGACAAGGTGGTGGTGGTTTCCGCGCCCGCCGACGTCCAGCGCCGGCGGGTCCTGGCCCGGCCGGGCATGGATCCGGCCAAGTTCGAGGCCATCCTGGCCCGCCAGACGCCGGACGCCGAAAAGCGGGCCCGGGCCGATTTCGTGATCGACACCGGCCGGGGCCTGGACGCCGCCCGCGACCAGGTCCGCGACATCCTGACTCGCCTCAGATCGCCGGCCGCGCTTGAAGGCCGGGACGAACAAGCCCATTAGAATCCGATGGCGCGGGAAATCATCCTCGATACCGAAACCACCGGCTTCGACCCCAAGACCGGCGACCGCCTGGTCGAAATCGGCTGCATCGAGGTGGTCGACTTCATGCCCACGGGCCGGTCGTTCCACGAATATTGCGACCCGTTGCGCGACATGCCGGCCGAGGCCGAGAAGGTGCACGGCCTGTCGTCGGCCTTCCTGACCGGCAAGCCCAAGTTCCACGAGATCGCCGACCGCTTCCTGGAGTTCGTCGGCGACAGTCCGGTGATCGCCCACAACGCCGCGTTCGACCGGCAGTTCGTCAATTTCGAGCTGGAGAAGTGCGGCCGCGCGCCGGTGCCCGAGAGCCGCTGGGTCGACACCCTGGCCATGGCCAAGAAGCGCTTCCCGGGCATGTACAACTCGCTCGACGCGCTGTGCAAACGCTTCAAGATCAGCCTGGACAGCCGCGACAAGCACGGCGCCCTGATCGACGCCCACCTGCTGGCCGAGGTCTATCTCGAGCTGCAGGGCGGCAAGGAGCGGGCGCTGGAGCTGACCCAGGTGGTCGCCGCCACGGCCGCGGCCCTGCTGACCGCCGGCAACTATGGCGCTCGGCCCCGGCCGCTGGCCCCGCGCTCGACCGAGGAGGAGCGCCTGGTCCACGCCGCCTTCGTGCAGAAGAACCTCAAGGACAAGGCCGTCTGGCTGCGGTTCGGGGTCGGCGTGGCGGTCGAGGCCTAGGCCCTTTGGACATTGCGCGATCGGCGGTTCCCGGCCTCATCGCCCAACTCTCCTCAGATCTGTTCATCGCGCTCCAAAGCCGCGTTGATCTCGGCCGCCGACGTCTCGCTCATCCGCAGGATCGCCAATTTGAGCGCCCGTCGTTGCGCGGCGTTCGCCGCTGCGATTCGGGCGTCCAGCTCCTCGTCGGTAAGGTCTCGACCATCGCCGCCGCCGTAGGCGGCCAGGTGATCATTGGCGGGCTTGGGCGGCTTGGGCTTGCTCATGGGAGACTCCTGGTTCGGGTTAGGCTGGCGAGAGGCGCTTGGGCGTGTCTTTTGCACGGCGCACAATGACGCCCTTCCGCCGGATTGAGCCGGCGGGCTGGGGAGGCGACGGAGCGTCCGGGCCATGCCCGGAATTGTAGTTTTGGAGATACCGTTTCGACAGGACCCGGACGCTCCGCGCGGCCGGTGGACGAGAGCCTTCGGATCGCGGATTTTTAACCCGCTCCGATGGAGGCCCCCGGCGGGCGGAGGGGCGACGAAACCCCGTCCGGACCGCGCGGGCGATTTCAGCCCGCGCCTGTGGCGACCATCTTTCGGCGGCTTGGGGGAGTTCCCGCCGTCCGACCGGAAAGCCGAAGGTCCATCCGGATCCTCCATCCTCCCGCCCGACTCATCCGGGCCCCGCGCAACCGGCCGACGGACGCTTCCCGCTCGACCGCCCCCGCCGCCCGTCAGGTCGCCAGCTGGACGGCCTCCCCTGCGGTGGGACGAGGAGCATTATGGCGGCGGTCTGCAAGGGTGAGGATCAAATCGGGTCGAGAATTTTTAGGACGTTGATTTTGTTCGGCTTCGCTTCGCATACGCCGAGGACGGACCAGCTCCACCCCATTCCCTGCCTACAAAGACAAGGCCGCGCATTCGAGGCGGAGGGGCTCGCTACCAGCTGACGCTTTGAGTGTCGGAGAAGGGTGGTGGATGCCGGACATTCACCGCTGAGGCGAAAACAAGCGCTCTGGCCGAGGGCCGATCTAACGATGCCCGCGCCATTCGGCGATGACAGCGACAATGCCAAGCGCGACTATAATGGGCCCTGCGCTGAAAATTACGAGCGCCACGCGTTTGTAAACGTCAGGGAATGGTGACAGGAACCAGCGCCAAATCAGCTCCATGGCGAGAAGCGCAGCCAAGGCGATAGCCGCCGGTGTCCACTCCCACGCACGAAGCCGAATGGTGCGAATGAGCGATGGAATTAAAGCGCCAAGGACTGACAAGAGCATCACGAGCGACAGCGCTGGACCGACCGGGAAGCCGTGCGGGATCCCCACATACCATTGGGCTACGAACGAAGCCGCAGTCGCCATGAAGAAGGCGATAGTGACACCATGGGGTAGTCTCTTCGACCGCATGGCCTAGTGTCGCACGCCACATGAATGTCGCCAACGGATCGGAAGCGACCCTCAGCGCCGGCTCCCTTCCATCGGCCTGCCAGTGAAGCCATCCCGTTCGGAGGAACCCCCCGCCCACCCCGCAGGCGTCGGCGCCCAGCGACCGGACAATCGCGGGCTTGGCGGCGAGGTCGGCCAGTCGCGCGGTGGATTTCGCCGCCCTTCCCCGGCTCGTCCAGGCTTGATCGCCGGAGCGCGGACTCGAGGCGGGATTGGCGGGATGATCGACAGGCGGGGCTTTCTGAACGTCACGGCCGGCGGGGCCCTGGCCGCGGCCGGGCCGGCCGCCGGCCATCTGGTCAAGGGCGCGCCGGACGTGGTGGTGGTCGGGGCCGGGGCGTTCGGCGGCTGGGCGGCGCTGGCCCTGCGCGAGCGCGGCCTGTCGGTGGTGTCGCTCGACGAATACGGCCCGGCCAATCCCCGCGCCTCTTCGGCCGGCGAGACCCGCTCGATCCGGGCCGGCTACGGGGCCGAGGGCTTCTATTCGGCCTGGGCGGTCAAGGCCCTGAAGCTGTGGCGGCTGAAGGAGGCCGAGTTCGGCCGCACCCTGCTCTACGCCAACGACCGCATCGAGCTGGCCGACCGCTGGCTGCCCGAGATGGTCGCCCAGCGTCGCATTTTCGACGACCTGAAGCTGCCCTATGAGATCCTGTCGCGCGACCAGTTGCGGGTCCGCTATCCGCAGATGGCGTTCGATGACGTCGACTTCGCCTTCGTCGAGACGGCGGCCAGCGCCGCGGTCATCAAGGCGCGCGAGAGCATGATCGTGGTCTCCGAGGTGTTCCAGAAGAAGGGCGGCCAGTTCCGCATCGCCCGCGCCCTGCCCGGCCCGGCCACCGGCCGGCGGATGGACGCCCTGGCGCTCGGCGACGGCGGGACCCTGGCGGCCGGCCAGTTCGTCTTCGCCTGCGGCCCGTGGGCGCCGAAGCTGTTTCCAAAGCTGGTTGGCCCCAAGGTGGCGGTCTGGCGCAGCGAATACTTCTACTGGGGCCCGCCGGCTGGCGACGCGCGGTTCTCCTGGCCCCACCAGCCGGCCTGGCACGACCATGTCGCCGGCGGCTATGGCTTCGGCAGCCTGGAGCGGGGGCTGAAATATTCGCCCGAGGCCGGCGGTCGCGTCGCCCAGGATCCCGACACCGCCGAGCGCCTGCCGACCGACTATCTGCTCAAGCGCGGCCGCGACTATATCGGCCGCCGGTTCCCGGACATGCGCGACGCCCCGATCCTGGAGACCCGGGCCTGCCAGGTCGACAATACCGCCAACAGCCATTTCATTATCGACCGGCATCCCGACTACGACAATGTCTGGCTGGCCAGCGGCGGCGGCGGCCACGGCTTCAAGCACGGGCCGCTGGTCGGCGACTACCTGGCCGACCGGGTCATGGGCCGGCCGGCCGATCCGGACACCGAAGCGCTGTTCCGGCTGGCCGGGCACGCGGATATCGGCGGCGGCGGAGCCTAGACCCGCAGGTCCGCCGTCACCGGGGCGTGGTCGCTGGGGCGTTCCCATTCGCGCACCGTGTCGTGGACCTTGGACGACACCTTGCCATCGACGATCGCCGCGTCGCGCAGGCCGGGGCTGGCCAGGATGTGGTCCAGGCGCAGGCCGCGGTTGGACTTGCGGAAGTCGGCGGCGCGGTAGCTCCACCACGAGAACAGCTTCTCCGGCTCGGGCGTGGCCAGGCGCGGCAGGTCCAGGAAATCCATCGCGCCCACCAGGCCTGCAAAGGCCTCCAGTTCAATGGGCGTGTGGCTGACGATCTTGGACATCTGCCGATGGCTCCAGACGTCGTTCTCGCCGGGGGCGACGTTGAGGTCGCCGGTCAGGATCAGCGGCGCCTTGGGATCGCGCCGCTTCATCTCGGCGGTCAGGGTCTCGTAGAAGTCCAGCTTGTGGTCGAACTTGGGGTTCAGGGCGCGGTCGGGGACGTCGCCGCCGGCCGGGATGTAGAAGTTGTGGATCTCGACGCCGGCCACCTTGGCCGACACGCAGCGGGCGTGGCCCTCGCGGCAGGCGTTGAGGACCGGGGCGTCCTCCAGCGGCAGGCGCGAGGCGATGGCCACGCCGTGCCAGCCCTTCTGGCCCATGATCTTGATGTGCGGCAGGCCCATGGCGACGAAGGCCTCGCGGGGGAACTCCCCCTCCTGGCACTTGATCTCCTGCATGCACAGCACGTCGGGCGCCTGTTCGTCGACGAAGCGGGCGGCCTGCTCGGCGCGCAGGCGGACGGAATTGACGTTCCAGGTGGCGATACGGAGGCGCATGCCGTTCCTCTAGAGCCTGGACTCCCCGGACCACAACGAAAAACGCCCGGACGCTCGGAGCGCCTGGGCGCCAGAACAACGAAAAACGCCCAGGCGCCGGAAGCGCCTGGGCGAAAGTCGGGTCTCTCATGCCGCCGCCGGGAGGGGATAGGTCCGGCACGGTTGCGAAGAGCGGGTCGGGCGCTCCTCGCCATGCGTGTTAAATCTGCCACGGCGAGAATCTAAGTCAAGGACAATCGCGTTAACAACTTGCATGTTGTGAAATTGTCGCATTCCGAGTGCGTCGAACGGCTGGAATGCAACTAGGGCTTGCCGACCCGGCGCCGCGGATCGGCAAGGACGAAAAGTTTCGGATCCAGGCCGGCGGTGTTTTCGAAGTCGACCAGCCGCACGCGGGTCTCCCCGCCCTTGACGTCGGTGACGGTCCAGCCGGTCAGGGCCGGGGCGTTGCTGAAGGTCAGGGCGATGCGGCCCAGGGTCTGGCGCTTGGCGTCGACGGCGGTGATCGTGAAGCCGTCGGCCAGCTTGCGCACGCCGGTGATGACCACCCCGCGGTCCAGCCGCACCTCGCGCGCCAGCAGCAGGTTCAGCGGCGTGCGGCTCAGCGGATAGCTCTCGAAGGTCTTCAGCCGGCTGTCGAAGATGTTGACGGCGCTGCCGTTGCTGACCACCAGCAGGCCGGCCGGGCCGTCATAGGCGAAACGGGCCTTGCCCGGGCGCTGCAGATAGACGGTCCCCTGCGTCTGGGTCCCGCGCGCGTCGGTCTGGACGAAACGCCCCTTGGCCGAGCCCAGGGTCTGGATATAGGCCGTGGCCTTGTCGACCAGGGCCTGGTCCTCGGTCGACAGCACGGCGGCCGGCGGCTTCGGCGCGGCGAGGGCCTGTCCGCCCACGGCGGCGGCCAGGCCGGCGGCGAGGATCAGGCGGCGGGTCGGGGTCGTGGTGGTGCTCATGCGATCTCCTCGAGGGCGCTCCGCAAAGATGTGCGCGGCTTTGCGAACGGAACGCCCGTCACGGTATGGCTCAACCTTTGCCCTGACGGTGCGACGAGCGAAAGGCCGCGACGCGACCATTTTCCGGCGCTGCGATGAAGCGGCGTTCAGGTTCGGGCGGTTGGAGCGAGGGGAAACGCCGGCGAACGGCCCAGGTTTCCAGGGCGCGGCCGGGGACAGGCGCCTGCGCCTGTCCCCGATCGTTCCGCCGGCCCCTACATCGGCGGCGGTGGCGGCGCCAGGATCTCGCGCTTGCCGGCGTGGTTGGCGGCGCCGACCACGCCCTCCTTCTCCATCCGCTCCATCAGCGAGGCGGCGCGATTGTAGCCGATCTGCAGGCGGCGCTGGATGTAGCTGGTCGAGGCCTTGCGGTCGCGGGTGACCACGGCCACGGCGTGGTCGTAGAGGTCGTTGCCGCCGCCCTCGCCGGCGAAGGCGCCCTCGATGGCCTCCTCCTGCTCCTCGTCGCCGCCGGCCGTGACCTCCTCCAGGTAGTTGGGGATGCCCTGGTCGCGCAAGAACTTGGCCACCGCCTCGACCTCGCCGTCGCTGACGAACGGGCCGTGCAGGCGGGTGATGCGGCCGCCGCCGGCCATGTACAGCATGTCGCCCTGGCCCAGCAGCTGCTCGGCCCCCTGCTCGCCCAGGATGGTGCGGGCGTCGATCTTGCTGGTGACCTGGAAGCTGATCCTCGTCGGGAAGTTGGCCTTGATGGTGCCGGTGATGACGTCGACCGACGGGCGCTGGGTGGCCATGATCAGGTGGATGCCGGCGGCGCGGGCCATCTGGGCCAGGCGCTGGACGGCGCCTTCGATGTCCTTGCCGGCCACCATCATCAGGTCGGCCACCTCGTCGATCACCACCACCAGATAGGGCATGGGCTCGGGGCGGATCTTCTCGGTCTCGTAGATCGGCCGGCCGGCGTCGTCGAAGCCGGTCTGGACAGTCCGCTCGAAGTGCTCGCCCTTCTCCAGGGCCTCGACGGCCTTCTCGTTGAAGCCGCCGATGTTGCGCACGCCGATCTTCGACATCCGCCGATAGCGGTCCTCCATCTCGCGCACCGTCCATTTCAGGGCGACGACCGCCTTCTTGGGATCGGTGACGACCGGGGCCAGCAGGTGCGGGATGCCGTCATAGACGGAAAGCTCCAGCATCTTCGGGTCGATCATGATGAAGCGGCACTTCTCTGGCGGCAGCTTGTAGAGGATCGACAGGATCATGGCGTTGACGCCCACCGACTTGCCCGAGCCGGTGGTGCCGGCGATCAGCAGGTGGGGCATCTTGGCCAGGTCGGCGATATAGGTGTCGCCGCCGATCGTCTCGCCCAGGGCCATCGGCAGAATGTGGCTGGCCTTGTCGTAGTCGGACGACGAGAGCAGGTCGCGGAGGTAGACCGTCTCGCGCCGCGAATTGGGCATCTCGATGCCGATGGCGTTGCGGCCCTGGGCCACGGCCACGCGGCAGGAGATCACGCTCATCGAGCGGGCGATGTCGTCGGCCAGGGCCACGACCCGGGCGGTCTTGGTGCCGGCCGCCGGCACCAGCTCGTACATGGTGACCACCGGGCCGGGGCGGATCTGGTCGATCTGGCCGCGGACGCCGAACTCGGCCAGCACGCTCTCCAGCAGGCGGGCGTTCTGGCGCAGGGCCTCCTCGTCGAACTCGGCCGAGCGCGGCTTGGGCTTGGCCAGCATGGCCAGCTCGGGCAGCTGGAAGCCGCCCTCGTCCTCGAAGTCGAACGCCTTCTGTTGCTCGCGCTGCTCGCGGGTGTTGGACTTGGCCGGGACCTTGGGCTGGGCGATGGCCAGGGGGCGGACCTCGAAGCTGGGCTCGAAGGCGTCGTCGTCCTCCACCGGCGGCGGCGGGGCCTTGGCCGGCTTGGCGGCGGCCTTGCGGGGCGCGGCCTCGGGTTCGATCTCGATGACGGGCGCGGCCTTGCGCGGGGCGCGGGGCCGGGCGGCGGGCTCCGGCTGGGCGACCGGCGCGGGCTCGGGGGCGCGCTGGCGCGGCTGCGTCAGGCCATGGATCAGGTCGCCGACGGCCTCGGGATCGATGCGGCGGACGCCGATCGCATAGCCCAGGGCCACGGCCGCGCCGATCGCCAGCAGCAGGGCGGCGATCAGGTGGGCGCCGGGCAGGCGGGCGAAGGCCAGCAGTCCGGCCAGCAGGTTCAGCACCCCGTCGCCCCAGAACCCGCCCAGGCCCTTGGCCAGCGGCCAGGCCGCCGGGCGCGGCGGCGCGGCCAGCAGGCCGGCCAGGGCCAGCAGGCCCAGGCCGCCGACCAGGGCGCGGACCCGCAGGTCGCGGCGATGGGCGGCCGGATCGGGCTGGGTGACGCGCGACAGGCCGAACACCAGCATCAGGGCCGCGGCCATCCAGCCGGCCAAGCCCATCGACTGCATGACGATGTCGGCCAAGGCCGCGCCGGCTCCGCCCAGGGCGTTGGTGGCGGGCTGGCCGGTGGCGGCGTTGAGGCTGGGATCGGCGGCGTTGTAGGTGGCGACCGACAGCAAGAGGCCGGCCCCGACCACGCAGATCACCCCGCCCCGGAACCGGGCCGACCAGGGCTGGGCCCAGCCATAGCGCACCGCGTCCCAGACCAGTTCAACGCTCGATCGCCGCGCCGCTCGCGCCATCAGAAGTCACCTTGCACTCGTAGAACCCCGATGTTGTGACCCAAGAGGGTTAAGAGCCGTTTACGCTGATCGGCCGGCCGTGCGGTTTGAGGTCGCGGAGCGACAGAACGGCGGAGCAACGCAAGCCTCACCATAAGTCTATGCGCCGCGCCCCGTCGTCGGTCCAGAACAAAAAGAGAACATACGTCCGGACTCGACGTGGCCGGGAGTCATTCTGGCGCGTAGCCCGCCGCTGTTGGCGGGTCAGTGGGTGCGGTCATGGACAAGGAGCTTTTGAGTCAGTTGCCGATCATTCTGTCGGCGGTCGCGGGGGTGTTCACCGCCCTGGCGACCTTGGTGTGGGCCTTCCGGCGGAAGCCTTGAGCTTCCGCCGGGGACCCCGGTCCGGGCGTCAGGCGGCGCCCAGATAGTCTTTCTTGCCGATCTCGACGCCGTTCTTGCGCAGGATCGCGTAGGCGGTGGTCAGGTGGAAGAAGAAGTTCGGCTGGGCCTGGGCCTGCAGATAGGCCAAGCCCTTGACCACGCTGGTCTCGCCGCGGCGGGTCAGGGTGATGTCGCGGTCCTCGGCGCCCTCGAACCGGGCCGGGTCCAGGCCCTCGACATAGGCGATGGCGCGGTCGACGCGGGCGATCAGGGCGTCGAAGGTGGTCTCGACGTCGTCCCAGGCCGGAACCTCCTCGCCGGCCAGGCGCGCGGCGCAGCCCTTGGCGAAGTCGGTGGCGATCTGCACCTGGCGCAGCAGCGGGAACATGTCGGGGAACAGCCGGGCCTTCAGCAGGGCGTCGGGGTCCAGCTTGCGGGTCTCGACATGGGCGGCGGCCTTGGCCAGCACGCCCTTCAGGCCCTTGAGGCCCTGGACGAAGACGGGGACGCTGGCCTGGTGGATGGTGAGGGTCATGAAGGCTCCGAAAGATGCTGTCGGGCGCTGGTTAGCCTGTGTCGGCGAGGATCCCAACGCCGTCTTTTCCTTCACTGGGCGATCCGCCGGGCGAGCGGATCAGGCCTCCGCGTCCTCGGCGTCATAGCGCGCCCGGGCGGCGCGGATGTCGGCGTGATGACGTTCGGCCCAGCCGACCAGCCGGGCCAGGGGCTCCTGCAGCGACGTCCCCAGCGGCGACAGGCTGTATTCGACGCTGGGCGGCTTGGTCGGGAACACCTGGCGCTCGATCAGGCCGTCGCGCTGCAGGTCGCGCAGGGTCTGGGTCAGCATCCGCTGGGAAATGTCGGGCACGGCGCGGCGCAGGGCCCCGAACCGCAGCGGCCCGCCGGCCAGGGCGATCATCAGCAGGGTGCTCCACTTGTCGCCCAGGTGGTCGAGGACGTCGCGCACCGGGCAGGCCTGGGCGTTCAGTTCCTGGTCGGTCCAGGCCTGGAACGAGGCCGACAGGGTCTGGCCGGCGGACGGCTCGACCGTTTCAGGTGGTTCCTTCAAGCTGCCTATCTCCCGAAAACCTGCCGTCTTTACGGCCGGACCAAGGTCTCACATCTATACGTGGTCTCAATCAGAGACCAAAGCAAGGATCATCCCATGAGCGCCTCTTCTCCCCGCCTCCTGGTCACCGGCGCCGGCGGTCAACTGGGCCGCCGCGTGGTCGAGCTGCTGCTCGAGGCCGGCGCGTCGAACATCGTGGCGGCCAGCCGCGATCCGTCCAAACTGGCCGAGCTGGCGGCGCGCGGCGTCGAGACCCGTCGGGTCGACTTCGACGAGCCGGCCGAGCTGGCGGCCGCCTTCGCCGGCGTCGACCGCCTGCTGCTGGTCAGCACCGACAGCCTGGACCAGCCGGGCCGGCGCATCGCCCAGCACCGCGCGGCGATCACCGCGGCCGAGGCGGCCGGCGTCAAGCACGTGGTCTACACCTCCGCGCCGGGCGCGCGGCCCCAGGAGGGCGGCGGGGTGATCGACGACCACTTCTGGACCGAGCAGGCCCTGGCCGCCAGCGCCATCCCCGGCTGGACCATCCTGCGCCACAACATCTATGCGGAAATCCTGCTGACGGGCGCGGGCCAGGCCGTGGCCAGCGGCGCGCTCTATTCGGCCACCGCGGGGGCCGGTCGGGCCTATGTCAGCCGCGAGGATTGCGCACGCGCCGACGCCGCGGCCCTGCTCAAGGGCGAGGGCCGCCGGATCCTCGACGTCTCGGGACCCGCCGCCGTCACCCAGGACGAGGTCGCCGCCCTCTATGCGATGCTCTCGGGCAAGCCGGTCGCCCACCACGCCCTGCCCGCCGACGCCCTGCGCCAGGGCCTGCTCGGCGCGGGCCTGCCGCCCTCGCTGGTCGCGGTGCTGGTCGATTTCGACGTCGCGGCCGCCGAGGGCCAGCACGCCATCGTCACCGACGTGGTCGAGACGCTGACGGGCCAGGCGCCGGTCTCGGTGGCGGCGTTCCTGGAGGCCAACCGGGCGGCGCTGGGCTAGGCCCGGCGGAACGGGCGTGGCGGCGCGGGGTTTCGTAGGGGTTCGATTCACTCCTTCAGGAGCATTCCCGATGAAAGTCAGCGACGCCATGACCAGCCAGGTCTCCACCGCCGCCCCCACCGACACCGTGCGCAAGGTCGCCCAGGTGATGGCCCATGTCGAAACCGGCGCCGTGCCGATCGTCGAGAACGGCAAGGTGGTGGGCCTGGTCACCGACCGCGACATCGTCCTGCGCGTGGTCGCCGAAGGCCGCAGCTTCGACAGCCCGATCTCCGAGGCGATGAGCGAGGGCGACGTCCAGAGCGTCCGCGAGGACGACATCCTGGCCGACGCCACCGCCAAGATGGCCAGCCACCAGATCCGCCGCCTGGTCGTGCTCAACGAGGCCGGAAACCTGACCGGCATCCTGTCGCTGGGCGACGTGGCCAAGGACTACGGCGCCAAGCAGGTCGGCAAGACGCTGGAGGAGATTTCGGCGGAACCGGCGGACACGGCGACGGCGCAGTAGGTCAGCGGCTTACTCCCTTGCCCCCACCTGACGGCTTCGCCGTCTGTCCGCCCCCATAGGGGGCGGAGCGCTCTTCCCCCTCTGGGGGAAGACGATCGCGAAGCGATCCGTAGGGGGCAAGTGTTCACCGCATAAAGAAAAAGGGCGGCTCCGCGAGGAGCCGCCCTTTCCGTATCTGGCAGTCGAAGTCGCCTACACCAGCGAGCTGTCGATGCCCTTGCAGGCTTCCATCAGGCCCTTCACCGACTCGACGGACTTGGCGAACATCGCCTTTTCCTCGTCGTTGGTTTCGAACTCGATGACCTTCTCCGCGCCGCCGGCGCCGATCACGACCGGCACGCCGACATAGAGCCCGTCCAGGCCGTACTGGCCGGTCAGGAAGGTGGCGCACGGCAGGACGCGCTTCTTGTCCTTCAGGTAGCTGGTGGCCATGGCGATGGCGCTTTCGGCCGGGGCGTAGAAGGCCGAGCCGGTCTTCAGCAGGGCGACGATCTCGCCGCCGCCGCCGCGGGTGCGCTTGACGATGCCGTCGAGCTCGTCCTGGGTCATCCAGCCCTGCTTGACCAGCTCCGGCAGCGGCAGGCCGCCGACCGTCGAGTGACGGACCATCGGCACCATGTCGTCGCCGTGGCCGCCCAGGGTCCAGGCGTGGATGTCCTCGACCGACACGCCGGTCTTCTCGGCCAGGAAGTAGGCGAAGCGCGCCGAGTCCAGGACGCCGGCCATGCCGATGACCTTTTCCTTGGGCAGGCCCGAGAACTGCTGCAGGGCCCAGACCATGGCGTCGAGCGGGTTGGTGATGCAGATGACGAAGGCGTTGGGGGCGTGGGCCTTGATGCCCTCGCCGACGGCCTTCATGACCTTCAGGTTGATGCCCAGCAGGTCGTCGCGGCTCATGCCCGGCTTGCGCGGCACGCCGGCGGTGACGATGCAGACGTCGGCGCCGGCGATGTCGGCGTAGTCGTTCACGCCCTTCAGGGCGACGTCCTTGCCGAACACGGCCGAGGCTTCGGCGATGTCCAGGGCCTTGCCCTGCGGCGTGCCTTCGGCGATGTCGAACAGCAGGATGTCGCCCAGCTCCTCGCGCGCGGCGATGTGGGCCAGGGTGCCGCCGATCATGCCGGCGCCGATGAGGGCGATCTTCGCGCGAGCCATGGGGTCTCCGTCAGGGCTGTGGACGATGAATGTCGGGGCGCGGTCTACGCCCGCTGCGGTTCAGTCTCAAGCCCTCTTTCCCGTTTCGCCGCGGTGCGGCAAGACTGCCTGAACAACGATAAGGACATGCGGGGATGAGCAAGACCGATCCGGGGCGCTTCTTCGAGGACTTCCGCCTGGGCCAGGTGATCGTCCACGCCACCCCGCGCACGATCACCGCCGGCGACGTGGCGCTTTACACCGCGCTGTACGGGCCCCGTTTCGCGCTGTTCTCGTCCGACGTCTTCGCGCGCGACTGCGGGCTGGAGCCCGCGCCGGTCGACCCGCTGGTCGCCTTCCACGTGGTGTTCGGCAAGACCGTGCCCGACATCAGCCTGAACGCCGTGGCCAATCTCGGCTACGCCGAGGGCCGGTTCCTGGGTCCCGTGCATGCGGGCGACACCCTGTCGGCCCGGTCCGAGGTGATCGGGCTGAAGGAGAACGCCAACGGCAAGACCGGCGTGGTCTATGTCCGCACCACCGGCGTGAACCAGCGCGGCGTGGCGGTGCTCAGCTATGTGCGCTGGGTGATGGTGCGCAAGCGTGATCCCGCCGCGGCCGTCGAGGGGCCGTCGGTTCCGGACTTGGCGACCGCGGTGGCCGCCGCCGACCTGGTCCCGCCGCCGGGCCTGGACTTCAGGCGCTACGACTTCGCCCATGCCGGCGCGCCGCACGCCTTCGAGGACTACGTGGTCGGCGAGAAGATCGACCATGTCGACGGCATGGTGGTCGAGGAGGCCGAAGCCCAGATGGCCACGCGGCTGTGGCAGAACACCGCCAAGGTCCACTTCAACCAGTTCGAGCGCGCGAAAGACCCGTCTGGCCGGCGGCTGGTCTATGGCGGGGTGGTGATCTCGACGGCCAAGGCCCTGTCGTTCAACGGCCTGCAGAACGCCGGGCTGATCCTGGCGATCAACGGCGGACGCCATGTCAGCCCCTATTTCGCCGGCGGCACGGTGTTCGCGTGGTCGCAGGTGCTGGACAAGGCCGAGCTGTCGCCGACGGTCGGAGCCCTGCGCCTGCGGCTGGTGGCGACGGTGGACCGACCCTGCGCTGATTTTCCCGACAAGGATGAGGCTGGGGCCTATGCGCCGGGCGTCATCCTCGACTTCGACCATTGGGCGGCGGTTCCGAAACGTGGCTGAGTTCGTCCTCGACCCGGCCTTCGTGGCCACCTCCGCGCCGCTGGGCGACCTGCCGCTGTGCCACGCCCGCCTGCAGCTGGACGCCCGCTATCCGTGGGTGGTGCTGATCCCCCGCCGCCCCGGGATGCGGGAGCTGGAGGACCTGGCGCGGGCCGACCGCGAACGGCTGATGGAGGAGACGGTGCTGGCCGGCGCCGCCGTCCGCGCCGTGGCCCAGGCGCTGGGCCTGGCGGTCGACAAGCTCAATGTCGGCGCCCTGGGCAACGTGACGCCGCAGTTGCACGTCCACGTCCTGGGCCGGCGGGTCGGGGATCCGGCCTGGCCCGGTCCGGTCTGGGGCCATTCGCCGGGCGAGGGGTACGCGGTCGACGCCCTGGAACGGGCGATCGCGGCGGCGAAAGCGGCGTTGGGCGTCTAGCCGGCTACCGGCGCTTCTTGCGGCTCGACCCCTTGGCCGCCTTGCCCTTGCCGCCCTTCCGCGAGGCCACGGCCTTGCCCTTGCCGCCCTTCCTGCCCTTGGCCGCCGTGGCCTTGCCCTTGCCAGCCTTGCGGGCGGCGGCGGCGCACTTGGCCTTGGCCGCCTTCAGGGCCTTGCCCTTCTTGCCGCGGGTCGAGCAGGCCGGCGCCTTGGCGGGCGCGGCGGCCACGAGGCGCGGCGCGGCCGGGCGCGCGCCCCAGATGACGGGACCCCGGCCCACCGGGACATAGCCGGCCGGCACGGTCGCCTGGGCCACGCGACGGGCCGTGACCGGGGTCTCGGTCCCGTTCTCGTTCAGCTTGCCGGTCCAGGACCCGTCGCCGCGCGGGGTCAGGTCCAGGGTCGCCAGCTGGCCTGGGCGCGGCGAGAACCGCGCGAGGAAGCCGCTGTCGGAGCGGTCGAGAAAATCGATCAGGCCGGTGGAGCCCACCGCGCCCGTGCGGCGCGGGTCGCGCCAGGCGCCTTCCAGGGCGCCGCCGCCGCCGACCTTGTCGACGATCTGCAGCCGGTACAGCGCCGCGCCGTCCGCCCCCTCGATCGACCAGCCGCCGTCCAGCGGACCCTGCAGGCCCTGGGCCGCGAGGATCGAGCCCTTGACCCGCAGGTCGTAGGCCTCGGCCACCGGCACGTAGCCGCCCTGCGGGATCGCATGGCCGGGCAGCTCGTCGGGGTCGGGCGCGGGGATCGGCAGGATGGTCGGCTTGTGCGGCGGGGCCGGCGCCTGGGGCGCGGCGTCTTCCTCGTCGGTGGTCTGGGGGCCGCTCTGGGCGATCAGGTCGGCCAGGGGATCGACGGCCTGGTCGGCCGAGACCGCCGTGTCCGGGGCCGGCGGCGCGGCCACGACGGGCACGTCGTTCGGGTCGATCGGCGTGGGGGCGGGCGCAGGGGCGGTCTGGGCCGGCGCGGTCGAAACGGGCGCGGTCGCGACCGGCGCCTCCTGAGCCCAGGCTTGGCCGGAAGCGACGGGGGCGGCGGAGAGGGCCAGCAGGGAGATCAGGAGCGCGCGCATGAGGAGCTTTGACGGTCTTTCGAAACTAGGCGGCCGAGCGTTCGGCGATGGCGGCGGCGACCGCCACCAGCCGTTCGGCCTGGACCAGGTGCAGCCGCTCGGCCATCCGCCCCTCGACCCGCAGGGCGCCCTTGCCGGCGTTCTCGGGCGCGGCGAAGGCGGCGATCACCGCCCGGCTCCAGGCGATCTCTTCGGCGGTGGGCGAGAAGGCGCGGTTGCAGATGTCCAGGTGCTTGGGGTGGATCAGGGTCTTGCCGTCGAAGCCGAAGTCGACGGCCTGGCCGCAGACCGCCTCCAGGGCGGCAAGGTCGTCGATGTCGTTGTGCACCCCGTCCAGGATGGCCAGGCCGTGGGCCCGGGCGGCGGCGACCGACAGCGACAGGATCGGCAGGAAGGCCTCGCGGCCCGGCGTCTGGCGGGCCCGCATCTCCTTGGCCAGGTCGTTGACCCCCATCACCCAGCCGCTCAGCCGGGTGGCGCGCGCGGCGGCGGCGATCTCCCACAGGTGGAAGGCGGCCTTGGCGGTCTCGATCATGGTCCACAGCCGGGTGTGGGCCGGGGCGGCGTGCAGGGCGGCCTGGTAGGCGTGGACGTCGGCGGCGTCGTTGACCTTGGGCACGAGCACGGCGTCGGGACCGGCCTCGGCGACGGCCCTCAGGTCGGCCTCGCCCCAGGGGGTGTCCAGGCCGTTGGTGCGGACGACGATCTCGCGCGGACCGAAGCCCCCGGCCTTGACCGCGGCCACGGCGGCCTCGCGGGCGGCGTCCTTCATCTCCGGGGCGACGGCGTCCTCGAGGTCCAGGATGATCACGTCGGCGTCCAGGGTGCGCGCCTTGTCCACCGCCTTGGCGTTGGAGGCGGGCATGTAGAGGGCGCTGCGGCGCGGCCGGGCGAGGTCGGACATGAGGCTCCCGCGAGACGTCTTGCTCTTGCGCTTCCTCTTAAGCACCGGAACGACGCCACCGGAAGCCGTCACGCGCTGCGACGGCGAAACGGGGTCCAGATTCCCCGGTCGAAATCCCCGGAATGGGGTTAAGCTCACCCCATGACCACGCGCTACGACGACACCGCCAAGAACGTCCTGGGCCAGGAGCTGCAGCCCTGCTCGCTGAACCCGGTGACCGGCTTCTACCGCAACGGCTGCTGCGAGACCGGGCCGCACGATCTGGGCCTGCACACGGTCTGCGCAGTGATGACCGCCGAGTTCCTGGCCTTCTCGGCGGCCACCGGCAACGACCTGTCGACCCCGCGCCCCGAATACGCCTTCCGCGGCCTGCTGCCCGGCGACCGCTGGTGCCTGTGCGCCGGCCGCTGGAAGGAGGCCCTGGACGCCGGGGTCGCCCCGCGGGTGGTGCTGGAGGCCACCCACGAGGAGATGCTGGCGGTGGTGCCGCTGGGCGTGCTGAAGGACCACGCGGTGGCGTGAGCGGCCTTCCTTCTCCCCTTGCGGGAGAAGGTGGCCTCGCGGAGCGAGGTCGGATGAGGGGTTGATGAACGGATCAGCTGCGAGCGGCGGACGGGGCGGCGCGACCCCTCATCCGTCGGCCTTCGGCCGCCACCTTCTCCCGCAAGGGGAGAAGGAAAATCACACCAGTGGCTTCAGCTCGCCCAGCATGGTCGGGATCAGCTCCGACACGGTCGGGTGGATGTGCACCGCGCGCTGGATCACCGTGTAGGGGGCCTTGGCGTACATCAGGTCGACCAGGCCGTGGATCGCCTCGTCGCCGTTCAGGCCCAGGATCGCCGCCCCGAGGACCTGCTGGGTCTCGGCGTCGACCACCACCTTCATGAAGCCCCGGGTCTCGCCCTTCTCGACGGCGCGGCCGACCCGGGTCATCGGGCGCTGGCCGACCAGCAGGGGCCGGCCGGCGGCGCGGGCCTGGGCCTCGGTCAGGCCCACGCGGCCCAGCGGCGGGTCGATGAACAGGCCGTAGCAGGCGATGCGGTCGCTGACCTTCCTGGGATCATTGTCGAGCAGGTTGGCGGCGACGATTTCGAAGTCGTTGTAGGCGGTGTGGGTGAAGGCGCCCTTGCCGTTGCAGTCGCCCAGGGCCCAGACGCCGGGATTGCTCGTCCGCAGCTGGTCGTCGACGACCACGTAGCCGTGCGCGTCGAGGTCGACCCCGGCCCTGTCCAGCCCCAGGTCGTCGGTGTTGGGCCTGCGGCCGATGGCCAGCAGCACGTGCGAGCCCACCACCTGGGGCGCGCCGTCCTGGCAGGTGACGTGGACGCAGACGCCCTGGTCGCCCCCCTCCGTCTTGCAGGGGGCGAAGGCGATGCACTCGGCGTTCAGGCGGATGTTCACCCCTTCGGCCTCGAGGATCTCGCGCACGGCGTCGGAGACCTCCGGATCCTCACGGCCGATCAGGCGCGGACCCATCTCGACCACCGTCACCTCGGCCCCGAAGCGCCGGTACATCTGGGCGAACTCCAGGCCGATATAGCTGCCGCCGACGATCACCAGGTGGGCCGGCAGGGTCTCGACGGCCATCATGCCGACATTGGTCAAATACGAGATGTCGTCTAGGCCCGGCATGGCCGGCGCGTTGGCGCGGCCGCCGACATTGAGGAAGATCTTCGGGGCGGTCAGCAGGTCGTCGCCGACCCGCACGGTGTCGGCCCCCTCGAACCGGGCATGGCCCCGAAAGACCGTGCAGCCCTTCATGCCGCCCAGCCACTTTTCCAGATTGCCCCGGGCGTTGAGGGTGACGGCGCGGGCCCGGTCATGGACCCGCTTCATGTCCACCCCGACCTCGCCCTGAAGCACGACGCCGTAGTCGGCCGAGCGGCGCGCCAGGTGGGCGGCGTAGGCGCTGGCCACCAGGGTCTTGGTCGGCATGCAGCCGGTGTTGACGCAGGTTCCGCCGAGGTCCTTGCGCTCGACCACGGCCACCGTCCAGCCGGCGGCGGTCAGCCGTCCGGCCAGGGACGGGCCCGCCTGGCCGGCCCCGATGATGATGGCGTCGAAGCTCCGCGTCTCGGAATTGGGGGCGGCCATGGATCAGACGGCCGAGACGACCAGGGCCGCGCCGCCGATCGCGACCACGTCCTCCAGCAGGCCGGCCGGCAGGTCCTTGCCGAACGCCTTGGCCAGGCGGCCGCGCGCCTCGGCCCCGCCCAGCGTGCCGACCACCGCGCCCAGGGCTCCGGCCACGGCCCCGCCGATCCAGGCGTCCTGGGTCATGCCGAGGGCGGCGCCGCAGAAGGCGCCGCTGACGATCCGCGTCCCGAACTGCACCGGGACCTTGCGGCTGGGGGTCTTGGGCAGCTGGTCGCCGACCAGCTCCAGCACGGCCAAGGCGGTGAACACCCAGGTGGCGATGGTCCCGCCGACCCAGGCGAGCGGCGCGCCTTCGAGGGAATAGAGCCCCAGATGCGCGCCCCAGGCGACGGCGGCCGGGGCGGTCATGGCGCGCAGGCCGGCGACGACCCCGATCAGCAGGGCGAACAGGTAGAGCGACATGCGGGTCTCCGGCCGGCCGAGCGTCGCCGTGATCTGGCGCGCGGCGTGATCAAACCGCAAGGGTGAACGCCGTTCTTGGATGTTTCGGCTTTGAGCTCAGCCGAGCGGAAACTCCGCCTCCAGCCGGTAGGCCGAGCCGTGCTTGGTCCGCCAGCTGGAATAGAGGCCGAAGCGGTCGACGCGAAACGGCGGCGAGCGCAGCAGGTTGTGGCCCTGGATCCAGGCGGCGACCTCGGGAACCGGCGGGCGCTTCAGATAGGCCAGGGTGACATGGGGCCGGTAGGCGCGGGTCTCGGGCGCCAGGCCGGCCCGGCGCGCGGCGGCCTCGTTGGCGTGCTGCAAGCGGGCCAGTTCGGGACTGTCCTCGACCCCGGCCCAGACCGCGTGGAGGTCTTCGCCCTCGCCGAAATGGCCGGCGCCGGCCAGGCGAAGGTCGAAGGCCGGAACCTCGATCCTGGCCAGTTCTTCGGTCAGGTCGTCGGCGTCGGGCTCGGCCACGTCACCGACGAAGCGCAGGGTGATGTGGAAGGCCTCGACCGGCCGCCACTTGGCGCCGTCGATGCCGTATTGGCGCGGGACGAGATCCTCGCCGAGGTCGCGAGGAATGGCGATGGCGGTGAACAGGCGGATCATGGGCGGGGACTCTAACGCGGTCCGGCGTCACGGAAAAACCCTTCGGTCGCTTCGCGACAGCTTCTTCGGCAGGAGGGGAACAGCCGCGCTGTGTAGGTCCTCCCCCGTTTCACGGCAGGGCTGTCGCATATGGATGGCCCTTCAAAACCTGTCATCCCGGACAAGCTCGGCGGAGCCGAGCGCCGATCCGGGACCGCCGCAAACGCTGAGTTCACGCCCTGGTCCCGGATCTTCGCGCTGCGCCCTCGTCCGGGATGACAATCGTTCTGAGGCCCGAGGGTCGGAGCGCTTGCCGCCCTACGGACACGGATTCGGCTGCAGGGCGTGCAGGGCGTTGACCGCCTTTTCCATCTCCTCGGTCCAGGTCAGGTCGAAGGCGGCGATGTTGGTCTTCAGCTGGTCCATCGTGGTGGCGCCGATGATGGTGGCGGTGACGAATTCGCGGGTGTCGCAGAACTTCAGGGCCAGCTGGGCCGGGTCGACGCCGAAATGGGCGGCCAGCTCGACATAGCCGCGGATCGCCGGCTCGGCGCCGGGGCCCTCGTAGCGCTGCATGCGGTTGTAGAGCGCCTTGCGCGAGCCGGCGGGCAACTTGCCGTCCAGATACTTGCCGGTCAGGGCGCCCTGGGCCAGCGGCGAATAGGCCAGCAGGCCCACCTGCTCGCGCATGGCGATCTCGGCCAGGCCGTATTCGAACGTGCGGTTGGCCAGGTGATAGGCGTTCTGGATCGAGGCGATGCGGGGCAGGCCTTTAGTCTCCGCCTCGGCCAGGAAGCGCATCACGCCCCACGGGAACTCGTTGGAGACGCCGATCGCGCGGATCGTCCCCTTCTTCACGTGGACGTCCAGCGCCTCGAGGATGTCGCCGAACGCCTCGAAGTCCTGTTCGTAGTCCTTGTAGGTCTGGCCGCCGAACACCCGCACCGGGCGGTCGGGCCAGTGCAGCTGGTAGAGATCCAGATAGTCGGTCTCCAGGCGCCTGAGCGACTGCTCGACCGCATAGTCGATCTGGGTCTTGGTCTGGCGGGTCGGGCCGCCGTCGGGTCGCATCCAGGACAGGCCGCCGAACGCCGCGCCCCGGCCGGCCACCTTGGAGGCCAGGACGATCTCTTGGCGCTTGCCGGTCTTCTTCAGCCACGCGCCGATATGGCGCTCGGTGTTGCCCTGGGTCTCGGGATTGGGCGGGCTGGCGTACATCTCGGCGGTGTCCCAGAAGGTCACGCCCTGGTCGAGCGCGTAGTCCATCTGCTCATGGGCTTCCGCCTCGCTGTTCTGCGACCCCCAGGTCATGGTGCCCAGGCAGCAGCGCGAGACCTGGATGCCGGTCCGGCCGAGTTCCACGTAGTCCATGTGATCCCCATCGAAGATTCTTGGAAATTGAATAGAGGCTGGCGCGCGCCGCAGAAAGCGCAACATCTTGCATGATCCTGGCGGGACCCCGATATTCGGGGAGCGTCCAACACGGGCGCGCTGCTTTTTCGAAGGGCCTTACCCCGATGAACGACTTCAACCGCGGCTACGCGCGCTCGATCCCCGCGGATCGCGCCGACATGTCGGTTGACGCCGGCCTGCGTAGTTTCATGCTTGGCGTCTACAACAAGGTGGCGCTGGGTCTTCTGCTCTCGGCCGTCCTGGCCTTCCTGACGACCGCCTACGCGCCGGTCGCCAACCTGCTCTACGTGCTGACCCCGGACGGCCGCCTGGCCGGCTTCACGGTGCTGGGCATGGTGCTGCGCTTCGCGCCGCTGGCCATGATCCTGGTGTCGATCTTCGCCATGCGCAACCCGACCGCCCGCTCGTCCGGCGCGCTGTACTGGGCGCTGGTGGCCTCGATCGGCGCGGGCCTGGGCCTGTGGCTGCTGGTCTATCAGATCCAGTCGGTGTTCACGACGTTCCTGATCACCGCCATCGCCTTCGGCGGCCTCAGCCTGTTCGGCTACACCACCAAGAAGGACCTGACCGGTTTCGGCAGCTTCCTGATCATGGGCCTGATCGGCCTGGTGCTGGCCTCGCTGGCCCAGATGTTCCTGCACCTGCCGGGCCTCAGCTTCATCATCAGCATCCTGGGCGTGTTCATCTTCGCGGGCCTGATCGCCTACGACACTCAGAACCTGAAGATGAGCTACTACCAGATGGGCGGCGACCAGCAGTCGATGGCGGTGGCCACCAACTACGGCGCGCTGAACCTCTATCTGAACTTCATCAACCTGTTCCAATTCCTGCTCAGCATCTTCGGCTCGCGCCGCTAGATCCGGGTCGGACCTGAAACGCGAGAGCCCCGGCGGGAAACCGCCGGGGCTTTTTTGATCTAAAAGGTCGTCATCCCGCGCTTTATGCGGGGGACCCAAGCGGCGGCCGATACATCGCAAGAACGCCGCCGCAGGCTCGGCTTGGGTCCCCCGAACGAGTCGGGGGATGACGGATGTGGGTGGATGTGAACCTCAATCCACCACCTTGAACCGGCCTTTGTCGAACATCCGCAGCACCTGGGCCAGGTCGTGGCCGCGCTTGAGGGTCAGGCCGCCCTGGCCGATCACCGCCCACGCGCCCTGCTTGCGGGCCAGGGCCGGGTGCTTCTCGATGCGGTAGAGCGGCGCCTCGGCGGCGTGGCGGAAGACCGAGAACACCGCGTGGTCGGCCTGGCCTGCCATGCCGTAGTCGCGCCACTCGCCGGCCGCGACCATCCGGCCATACAGCCGCATGAGCTGGTCGATCTCGCGACGCTCGAAGAAAACGACGCCGGCGGAAGGGCGGGAATCCAGGGCCATCGGACGAATCCTAAACCCAAATCGGGCCCGGATGCGAGCGCCGCCGTGCAGGGCCGGTCCGGCGTTGCAACCCCGCTACAGCAGCGCTCGATAATGTCGGACGCTTCGGCGCGGACACGAAATGACCTTAATTTGGACCTGTCGCCGCCCGCTTGCCTCGCCATCTTGAGGCTGTCGGCTGATCGGACATCCTGCGGTTCAGGATCCTGAACAGCCCCCCCAGCCCCCTTGATCGTGGGCCGGTCGGCCGACAGACTGCCCTCTGGAACACCCGCTCGAGAACCCCGCGTGGCGCCCCTCTCCACGCGGGGTTTTCGCGTGCGCGTCACCCGTCCTGCCGTCGACACATGCCGGACACGAACGGCCGCGAAACGACCTTGATCGCGCCCTTCGAGCGCCGGCTTGGCCCGGCATAAGATCACTGTCGGCTGATCGGACGTCCTGGCTCGGATCCTGATTGCCCCCCAGCCCTCCGACCCGGGCTCCGGTCGGCCGACGGTCTAGATATCCCCTCCCCCTAAGAGGTCCGCGCGGCAGCCCCTCGCCGCGCGGGCCTTTCTTTATGGGACGGGCCCTACTTCTCCGCCGCGTCCTGCAGCACGCCGATCACCCGGCCGCCCTTGGCGCCCTGGACCAGGATCACCGTCCGCAGCGCCTCGTCGCCGGCCGCCGGCAGGCGATAGAGCTTGGGACGGCCGTTCCAGGGGCCCAGGCGGATCAGTTCGCGCACCACGTTGCGGTGGACCAGGGTCTGGCCGCGGTTGTCGCCGCGCTTGATGGCGATGTCCTGTTCGCGGGGGTCGTAGCGCACCAGCCAGACCTCGCCCCCGCCGCGGGGCGCGGGGCCCGAGCCGACGGCGACCCGAGCGCCGTCGCCGACGAACTCCATGTCCGGCGGATTGGAGGGCGCCTTGGCGGCCTCCCTGACCAGGGTCTCGACGGCCTCGGCCTTGGCGCCGGAAGCCTGCTGGCGGCCGGCGACCACCACCTGCGGGGTCGGCACGTCGCGCAGCGAGAACTTGGTGGCGTAGGCGCGCTGGCGGGCCGCGAAGGCCGGCTTGGCGAAGGTGTCGGTCCAGCCCAGATAGTCCCAGTAGTCGACCGAATAGGTCAGGGCCAGGACGCCCTTCTCGTCGGCCATGTCGGCGACGACCTGGTTGGCCTTGCCGCAGGACGAGCAACCCTGGGCGGTGAACAGCTCGACGACCACCGGCGGTTTCGCGGCGAGGGCAGGCGCGGCTGAAAAACCCGCGAGGGTGGTGAGAACGAGAGAGATCAGGGCCTGACGCATGTGCGGGGCACTTAAGCCAAGATCGCGGACGATGGCCGTTCACGAGGCCGTGAAGGACGGCCTTCCCGCGCAAAAGAAGACATTTCCCCGACCGAAACCCGAAGGAACCCAAAGAAAAAGCCGGGCCCCTTCCGGAAGGGAGGGACCCGGCTTCGTCATCTCGACGCCCCGAGGGGCGCGATGCGCGTCGCGCTAGTCGGCCTTGGCCAGGTTGCGCAGCACGTAGTTCAGCACGCCGCCGTTCTTGAAGTATTCAAGCTCGGTCGGGGTGTCGATGCGGCAGCGGACCGGGAAGCGGGCGATGCGGCCGTCGGTCGGGCGGTAGAGTTCGACGATCAGCTGCTTGCGCGGCGCCAGGTCCTGCAGGCCGCGGATCGAGACGATCTCCTCGCCGGTCAGCTCCAGCTTCTGCCAGCCTTCCTGGACGAACTGCAGGGGCAGCACGCCCATGCCGACCAGGTTCGACCGGTGGATGCGCTCGAAGCTTTCGCAGATCACCGCGCGGACGCCCAGCAGCTTGGTGCCCTTGGCGGCCCAGTCGCGCGAGCTGCCGGTGCCGTATTCCTTGCCGCCGAACACCACGGCCGGGCGGCCCTCGGCCTGGTACTTCATGGCCGCGTCGTAGATCGACATCACCTCGCCCGAGGGGAAGTGCTTGGTCACGCCGCCTTCGATGTCGGGGGTGATCTTGTTGCGGATGCGGATGTTGGCGAAGGTGCCGCGCATCATCACCTGGTGGTTGCCGCGGCGGGCGCCGTAGCCGTTGAAGTCCAGCGGGTCGACGCCGTGGTCGATCAGGTACTGGCCAGCGGGGCTGGTCTTCTTGATCGAGCCGGCCGGGCTGATGTGGTCGGTGGTGATCGAGTCGCCGAACACGGCCAGGACGCGGGCTTCCACGATGTCGGTGACCGGGGTCGGGGTCATCGACATGTTGGGGAAGTAGGGCGGGTTCTGCACGTAGGTCGAGTCGCCTTCCCAGGCGTAGGTCTGGCCGCCGGTGATCTTGATCCCCTGCCAGTTCTTGTCGCCCTTGAAGACGTCGCCGTAGCGGCTGGCGAACATCTTTTCCGTGACGGACTTGCGCTGCAGGGCGGCGATGTCCTCGTTCGAGGGCCAGATGTCCTTCAGGAAGACGTCATTGCCCTTCTTGTCCTGGCCGATCGGCTGGCTGGTCAGGTCGATCTTCATCGAGCCGGCCAGGGCGTAGGCCACCACCAGCGGCGGCGAGGCCAGGTAGTTGGCGCGGACGTCGGGGTTCACGCGGCCTTCGAAGTTGCGGTTGCCCGACAGCACCGAGCAGGCCACCAGGTCGGCGTCGTTGACGGCCTTGCTGATGTTCTCGGGCAGCGGGCCCGAATTGCCGATGCAGGTGGTGCAGCCGTAGCCGACCAGGTTGAAGCCCAGGGCGTCCAGGTGCTTGGTCAGGCCGGCCTTCTGCAGATAGTCGGTGACCACCTGCGAGCCGGGGGCCAGCGAGGTCTTCACCCACGGCTTGACCTTCAGGCCCTTGGCCACCGCGTTCTTGGCCAGCAGGCCGGCGGCGATCAGGACGCTGGGGTTGGAGGTGTTGGTGCAGCTGGTGATGGCCGCGATGACCACGTCGCCGTGGCCGACGTCGAAGTTCTCGCCCTCGACCGGCACGCGGGCGTTCGGCGCTTCGGCCTTGCCGAACTCGCCGGCCAGGCTCTCGGCGAACTTGGCGGCGGACTCGGTCAGCAGCACGCGGTCCTGCGGACGCTTGGGGCCGGCCAGCGACGGCAGCACCGACGACAGGTCCAGCTCCAGGGTGTCGGTGAAGGTCGGCTCGGGCACGCCCGGCTCCCACCACAGGCCCTGCTCCTTGGCGTAGGCTTCGACCAGGGCGACGCGGGCGGCGTCGCGGCCGGTGCCCTTCAGATAGGCCACGGTCGAGGCGCTGATCGGGAAGAAGCCGCAGGTGGCGCCGTATTCCGGAGCCATGTTGGCGATGGTCGCCTGGTCTTCCAGGGTCAGGTTGGCCAGGGCGTCGCCGTAGAACTCGACGAACTTGCCGACCACGCCCTTCTTGCGCAGCATCTGGGTGACGGTCAGCACCAGGTCGGTGGCGGTGGCGCCTTCCGGCATGGCGCCGGTCAGCTTGAAGCCGATGACTTCCGGGATCAGCATCGGGATCGGCTGGCCCAGCATGGCCGCCTCGGCCTCGATGCCGCCCACGCCCCAGCCCAGGACCGACAGGCCGTTGACCATGGTGGTGTGGCTGTCGGTGCCGACGACGGTGTCGGGATAGGCGACTTCAGCGCCGTCGACCGCGGCGGTCCAGACGGTTTGCGCCAGGTACTCGAGGTTCACTTGGTGACAGATGCCGGTGCCCGGGGGCACGACGCGGAAGTTGTTGAAGGCCGACGACCCCCAGCGCAGGAAGCGGTAGCGCTCGAGGTTGCGCTCGTATTCCTTGGCGACGTTGTCCTCGAAGGCCTTGGGGTTGCCGAAGTTGTCGACCATCACCGAGTGGTCGATGACCAGGTCGACCGGGTTCAGCGGGTTGATCTTGGCCGGGTCGGAACCCAGGGCGACCATGGCGTCGCGCATGGCGGCCAGGTCGACGACGGCCGGAACGCCGGTGAAGTCCTGCATCAGCACGCGGGCCGGGCGGAAGCTGATTTCGTGCTCGACGCTGCCCTTGTTGCCCAGCCAGTTGGCCACGGCCTTGAGGTCGGCTTCGTTGACCGAAACGCCGTCTTCGTAGCGCAGCAGGTTCTCCAGCAGCACCTTCATCGACACCGGCAGCTTGCTGGTGTCGGCCAGACCGGCTTCCTCAGCGGCGCGAAGGCTGTAATAGACGTAGGTCTTGCCGCCGACGACAAGTTCGCGGCGGGTTTTGAGGCTGTCTACAGACGCCATTTCGAAGGATCCCTTCTCTGTCCACGGCCGCCGGAAAACCTCTCCAGGGATCGCGCGATCGAGGCGGACCCACAGCGTCCATCCTCGCGCCGCGTACGCCCCATCCAATGCGGAGGGTGACGGCCGAGGGCTTCTTAGCCGTCGCCGTCGGCAACGTCCATGCACAGGGCAGGGTCTTGAGGGCTTCCGGCCTATGTTGAGAACTATTCGCATCAAGGACTTAAGTCTTGTTCGTGGCGAACGGCGGCTGTTCTCAGGACTGGACCTGGAGGTTTCGGCCGGACAGGCCGTGGCGCTGACAGGGCGAAACGGGGCCGGCAAGACCAGCCTCCTGCGGGCGGTGGCGGGACTGCTGCGACCGTCGCAGGGCGCCATCGGCTTCGACGGCGAGGCCGGCCCGCTGGAGGCCGAGGCCGTGCGCGCCGAGGCCCTGCACATGGTCGGCCATCACGACGGCCTGAAGTCGACGCGCTCGGCCTGGGAGGAGCTGCTGTTCCAGACCCGCTGGACCGGCGGCTCTGAGGCTTCCGCTCGGACGGCAGCGTCGAGGCTCGATCTCGATCGCCTGTTGGAGCTGGAGGTCCGCCGCCTGTCGGCCGGCCAGCGCCGGCGCGTGGCCCTGGCCCGGCTGCTGGCCAGCCCCCGGTCGCTGTGGCTGCTGGACGAGCCGATGGCCCCGCTGGACGCCGGCCACCGCGAGGGATTCGGCGCCCTGATGGCCGAGCACCTGGCCGGCGGCGGCATGATCCTGGCGGCGGTGCACGACCCCCTGCCCGTTCCGGCCCGGACGGTGGAGATCGGCGGATGAAGGCCTTCCTCGTCCTCCTGCGCCGCGAACTGGCCCTGGCCTGGGGCAAGGGCGGCGGACCGCTGCTGGCCCTGGCCTTCTACGCCTGCGTGGTCACCCTGCTGCCGTTGGCGGCCGGCCGGGCGCCCGAGCGTCTGGCGTCCCTGGCCCCCGGCATCGCCTGGCTGGCCCTGGCCCTGGCCGCCCTGCTGTCGCTGGAAAGGCTGTTCGAGCGCGACTTCGAAGACGGGGCGCTGGACCTGCTGGCCCTGGGGCCCGCGCCGCTGGAGGCCGTGGCCGTGGCCAAGTGCCTGGCCCACTGGCTGGCGGCCGGCGCCCCTCTGGCCTTCGCCGCCCCGATCGCCGCCCTAGCCCTGGGGGCCTCGCCTGCGATCATCCCGCTGCTGATCCCCTGCGCCCTGGCTGGCGGCCTGGCCTTCTCGTTCCTCGGCGGGCTGGGGGCGAGCCTCGCCCTGGGCAGCAAGCGTGGCGGCCTGCTGGTGGCGGTGATCGTCCTGCCGCTCTACGTGCCGCCAGTGATCTTCGGCGCCGGGGCCCTGGATGCGTTGGCCGGCGGCCTGCCGTGGACCGGTGGCCTGCTGCTGCTGCTGGCCTATTCGGCGGCGGCCGTGGCCCTGGGTCCGATCGCCATGGCGGCGGCGTGCCGGAACGCGCTGGATTAGAGGCGCCCACCAAAACCCTTTCTCTTTGAGAGAGGGAGCTCCTAGATTGGCCCCGCGCTCGCCGTCACCGGCGGCGCACGCTCGCCCAGCACCACCGCGAAGCTGCCGGCGATGATCATCAGGCCGCCGGCCGCCAGGGCCCAGGTCAGGTGGTCGCCGAACAGCAGCACCCCGACGCAGGCCCCCATCAGCGGCTCGATATTGATGAACACCCCGGCGCTGGCGCTGCCCACCCGGGCCGAGCCGAACTGCCAGGCGGCGGTGGCCAGCAGGGTGCCCAGCACGCCCAGGCCCAGGATGCCGCCCCACGCGACGGGCGACAGGTCCAGCTTGGGCGGGCCGTGCATGACGAAGGCGATCGGCAGGATGGCGAAGGCGGCGATGATCACCGTCACGGCCGGAATGGCCATGCCATCGGTGGTCTTGGGCGCGCGGCGCAGCACGGTAAGCCAGGCCAGGAAGATCAGCAGCGAGCCCAGCGACAGCGCCACCCCCAGGGGCGAGCCGGCCCCGTCGGGCTTGCCGGCGATCAGGGCGGCGCCCAGGGTCGCGGCGGCCACGCCGGCCCACGAGGCGCGGCTGACCTTCTCGCCCAGCAGCTTGGCCGAGATGGCGATCAGGGCCGGCATGGCCCCGACCAGCAGGGCCGCCAGGGTGACGCTGACATGGGCCAGGCCCTCGAACTGCACCATGAAGGCGACGCCGTACAGTGCGCCGGCCAGCAGGATGACGGGGGACCGGAACAGCGCCCTGGCCTCGGCGGTCCTCAGGGCGAACGGCGCGGCGACCACCGCCGCCACCGCGAAGCGCAGCAGCACCATGTGCGCGGCGTCCGTCTCGCGCAGCACCAGCTTGCCCAGCGGGAAGCCGAGGCCCCAGCAGAGGCCGGCGACGATCAGGGCGAGGAAGGCGAGGCGTTTGGCGGTGCGGTTCATGGGCCGGGCTTCTAGCCGTGTTCGGAGGGGCGGAGATAGGCCTCCTTAGCCCGGCGGCGTGTCAGGACGTGGCGGCAGTCACAGCTTCAAGCCGAAGCGCGGTCCGATCGCCGTCATGGTCAGATAGAGGCCGACGGTGATCGCGCAACCCGCGCCCAGCGCGATCCAGAAGTTCACGCCCCGCCGCAGCAGGGCCGGCACGATCAGAAACATCGGCAGGGACGGCAGCACGTACCAGAAGGTCGCCTCGACATGGGCGGCCATCCGCTTGACGTCGTGGGTGTCGCGCCACAGCCACAGCATGCCCAGGATCGAGATCAGGGGCAGCGAGGCGACCAGGGCGGCGAAGCCCGGCTGGCGCTTGGCGATCTCGGACACCAGGGCGATGATCACGCCCGAAATCGCGGCCTTGGCCAACAGGTAGAGCATCGCGCGCCTCCTCAGGGCGTAAGGGTCTCGTGCATCGCGTCCTCCGTCAGGACTGCAACATTCCCGGGAGATTCTGACATTCCTGGGTTACACGGAGAATGGAGGTTCGCTTCAGGGATATTTCCACTGGAGCACCTTCATGCGCTTGCAACCGCGCGGCCTGGCCCTGATGGCCGCGACCGCCCTGACCCTCGCCACCGCGGCCGCCGCCGTCGCCCAGGACGCCCCGCCGCCTCCCGGCCCGCCGCCGATGGCCGACGAGGGTCCGGGCGGCCTCGACGGCCCGCCGCCGATGATGGGCTACCACCGCCTCGATCCCGAGGCTCAGGCCCAGCGCCTGCGCGACGTGCTGCAGCTGCGCGCCGACCAGGACGGGGCCCTGAAGGCCTATCTGGACGCCGTCGCGCCCAAGGACTGGGACAAGGACCGGCCGAAGCGGGAAGCGGTCGACGCGCCGCGCAAGCCGCTGACCACGCCCGAGTGCCTGGACCGCGAGGCCGAGCACCTGGCCCGAGCCAGGGCCCGTATCGACGCCACCCGCGCCTTCTACGCCGCCCTGTCGCCCAGCCAGAAGAAGGCCTTCGACGCCCTGGGCCCGATGGTCGGCGGCCACGGCCCGATGATGCGCCGCGTCGAGTTCCGCCGCTTCAAGGGCGGTCCGGACGGGACGCCAGGCGAGCGCCCCAAGGCCGACTAGGTAACCTCCACGATTGCGGGCGCCCGCCAGGTCTTCTAAGGCTCCGGACATGGGCGCCCGTGATCCACATCATCCGCTGGACTTCCTGACCAACCCCGAGCGGTTCATGGCCTTTTCGCGCTGGGCCGCGCCGATGTTCGGCGTGATCGCCGCGGTGCTGGCCGCCGTCGGCCTGGTCCTGACCTTCGCCGCGCCGGAGGACTATCAGCAGGGCGACACCGTGCGGATGATGTTCATCCACGTGCCGGCCGCCTCGCTGTCGCTGTTCGTCTATCTGTGCCTGGGCGTGGCCAGCTTCCTGGCCCTGGTGTTCCGCCACGCCCTGGCCGACGCCGCCGCCGTGGCCTGCGCCCCGCTGGGCGCGGCCTTCACCGCCCTGGCCCTGGCCACCGGTTCGCTGTGGGGCAAGCCGATGTGGGGGACCTGGTGGGTGTGGGACGCCCGCCTGACCTCGGTGCTGGTGCTGCTGCTGTTCTATCTGGGCTACCTGGCCCTGCGCTCGGCCCTGGAGGACGAGCAGAAGGCGGCCCGCGCCGCCGCCATCCTGGCCCTGGTCGGCCTGATCAACCTGCCGATCGTCAAGTTCTCGGTCGAGTGGTGGAACAGCCTGCACCAGGGCAGCTCCACCTTGTTCGCCAAGCCTGGCAACGGTTTGCCAGCGGTCTATGCCTGGCCGATGCTGGTCATGAGCCTGGCCTATCTGTCGGCCTTCGGATCGCTGTGGCTGGTGCGGATCCGCGCCCGGGTCTGGCGGCGCAAGGCTCGGGCCCTGGCCCTGCAGCAGGCGGAGGGCTAGCGCGTGCACTTCGATTTCGACGCCGGCAAGTACGCCGTCTATGTCTGGCCGGCCTTCGCCCTGACGGCGGCCGCCTTCGTCTGGATGATCGCCGACAGCCTGGCCTCGGCCCGCCGCTGGCGGCGCGAGGCCGAACGGCTGCAGGCCAAGCGGGACGAGACGAAGCCGTGAGGCGCTGGATCGGTTTCGCGCCGCTGATCGTGCTGGTCGGGCTGGGGGTGCTGTTCGCCGGCTACGCCCTCAAGCACGATCCGCATGTCCAGCCCCACGCCCTGGTCGGCAAGCCGGTGCCGGCGGTGGTCCTGCCCGACCTCGACACCGGGGCGATGGTCGCCGTGCGGGACGCGCCAAAGGGACCGCGGCTGATCAACTTCTTCGCCTCCTGGTGCGCCCCCTGCCGGGTCGAGGCCCCGCAGCTGATGGCCCTGAAGGCCCGCGGCGTCACCCTGGTCGGCGTCGCCTACAAGGACGAGCCGGCGCGCACCCAGGCGTTCCTGGCCGAGCTGGGCGACCCGTTCGCCGTCAAGCTGATGGACCGCGATGGCCGCGCCGGCATCGAATTCGGCGTCACCGGCGTGCCCGAGACCTTCCTGGTCGGGGCCGACGGGGTGATCCTGGCCAAGCACAGCGGCCCCCTGACCGACGCCGACGTCCAGGAGATGCTGGGCAAGCTGCGGTAGACGCAAGAAGGCCCGGGCGGCTTGCGCCGGCCCGGGCCCTTGATTGTCTAGCGGGGCTTACTTGTTCGTCTGGCGGGGCTTAGCAGCGATGGCCCTTGCCGATCTGGCTGCCGGCATAGGCGCCGACGCCCGCGCCCAGCAGGGTGCCGGGGGTGCGGTTGCCGTTCGAGACCGAGTTGCCCAGCAGGCCGCCGGCCACGGCGCCGATGATCGCGCCGGTCGCCTTGCCGCGCTTGCGGTCGGTGCGGCAGCTTTCGTAGCGGTCATAGCGGCGATCGTAACGGCTGTCGTAGCGCGACTCATAGCGGTGGTGGTCGCGGTAGTAGCGGTCGTGGGCCGAGGCGAAGCTCGGGGCCGAAGCCAGGCTCAGGGCGGCCGTGGCGGCGGCGATCATCGAGAGAGTGGTCTTGGTGGCGATAGGCATCGGGTGTCCCTTTCCTTCAATTCGCGTCCGACCGGCCCCGATCCGGTCGATCTTGAGGACACCCTATCCCCCGCCGCCTGAACGGTGTCGACAACCCGACTTTCATCTGGCGTTCAGGTTGGCGTCCGGTTTTCGCCGTCTTTTCTGGAACGGAGCCGCGACCATTAACCGCGCGTTGACCATGCTCGCCGACCTTGCATTAACCATGATAGAGTCGCGTTCATGAGCACGATCCGCCCGACCGGCCTGCCGTCCGTTCCGCCGAGACCCGCCTCCGCGCCGGGATCGGCGGCTGGCGGCTCGCGCGCGGCGGCGTTCTTCCAGGCCGCGGTCAGCGAGGCCGCCGCGACCCGGCCGGCCGCCCCGCCGATCGCCGTCCAGCTGCAGACCCAGGCCCAGCCGCAACGCCAGCCGCCGGCCCGCCCGTTCGTCCAGCCGCCTGAACAGCCGCAGAAGATCCTGCGCCCGGGCTCGCTGCTGAACATCCTCGTCTAGCCTAGACCGGCCAGGTCTCCGGGCTCATCGCCAGCACCTCGCCCGCCAGGTAGAGCGAGCCGCAGATCAGCACGTGCGGCGTCGGTTCGAGCGCCAGCGCCTTGTCCAGCGCCGCCTCGACGCTGTCGCAGGCGTGAGCCCTCAGACCCGCCAGTTCCGCCGCCGCCGCTGTCTGGGCCGAGCTGGCCGCCGCGTGGCCCTCGAAGGTCACCGAGAAGACCTTGGCCTTCAGCGGCGCGAACGGCGCGAAGAAGCCGGTGGCGTCCTTGTTGGCCAGCAGGCCGGAGATCAGGGCCACCGGCCGGCCGTCGCGCGCCGCCAGCTCGCCCAGGGCCCTGGCCACCGCTCGACCGGCATGGGGGTTGTGGCCGCCGTCCAGCCAGAGGTCGGCCCCCGCCGCCCGGGCCCGCTCCGCCAGGGGACCGGCGGTCAGCCGCTGGAACCGCGCCGGCCAGGCGGCGCCGGCGATCCCTCGGGCCATGGCCGCCTCATCGACGCGCGGGTCGTCCAGGACCAGCAGCGCCGCCACGGCCAGGCCGGCGTTGGCGAATTGGTGCTCGCCAAGCAGGGCCGGGGCCGGCAGGTCCAGCAGGCGATCCTGCATCTGCACCAGCAGGCGGCCGCGCTCGTTCCAGGCGTCGAAGTCGCGGCCCATCAGGGTCAGGGGCGCCTCGAACAGGTCGGCCTCGCGCTCGACGACCCGTTCGGCCTCTTCCTGTTGCCGGGCGGAGACGACGGGCGTGTTGGGCTTGATGATCCCGGCCTTCTCCTGGGCGATGGCCGCCAGGGTGTCGCCCAGGAACTCGCGGTGGTCGATGTCGATCGGGGCGATGACGCTGACCGCCGGCATGACGACATTGGTGGCGTCCAGGACCCCGCCCAGCCCCACCTCGACCAGGCACAGGTCGGCCGGGACCTCGGCAAAGGCCTGGAACGCCGCGGCGGTGGTGATCTCGAAGAAGGTGATCGGCAGGCCGGCGTTGGCGGCCTCGACCCGCTCCAGCACCTGGGCCAGATGTTCGTCCGTGATCAGGGTTCCGGCCAGGCGGATCCGCTCGGCGAAGCGCACCAGGTGCGGCGAGGTGAAGACGTGGACCCTCAGGCCGGCGGCCTCGGCCATGGCTCGCAGATAGGCGACGGTCGAGCCCTTGCCGTTGGTGCCGGCCACGTGGATCACCGGCGGCAGTGTCTTCTGCGGATCGCCCAACGCGGCGCACAGCCGGACCATCCGCTCCAGCGACAGGTCGATCAGCTTGGGATGCAAGGCCTGCAGCCGCGCCAGCGCGGCGTCATGGGCGCGGAGGTGGTCGGTCATTCCGTGAAAAGATCCTCCCCCTCTAGGGGGACCCCGAAGGGGTGGAGGGGGCTTTTGCCGCCCTACCCCCTCAGTCGCTTCGCGACAGCTCCCCCAGAGGGGGAGCATCTGGTTCTACGCCGCCTTCAGCGCCCGGCCCATCATCAGCGTGCCCAGAATCGAGCCCAGCACCGCCGGCAGGTCCTTGCGGTGCGTCACGCGGTCGACCATGCCCTTCTCGACCAGGTATTCCGAGCGCTGGAAGCCCGGCGGCAGGGTCTCGCGGATGGTCTGCTCGATCACGCGCGGGCCGGCGAAGCCGATCAGGGCGCCCGGCTCGGCCAGGTGCACGTCGCCGAGCATGGCGTAGGAGGCGGTGACGCCGCCGGTGGTCGGGTCGGTCAGCACCACGACATAGGGCAGGCCGGCGTCCTTCATGGCGTTGATGGCCAGGGTGGTGCGGGCCATCTGCATCAGGGACAGCGCCCCTTCCTGCATGCGCGCGCCGCCGGCGGCTGTGAAGGCCACCAGCGGGACCTGGCGCTGGATCGCGGCCTCGGCGGCGGCGATGAAGCCCTCGCCCGCGGCCATGCCCAGCGACCCGCCCATGAAGGCGAAGTCCTGAACCAGCACCACGGCGTCGACGCCGCCGACCTTGCCGAAGGCGATGGCCATGGCGTCCTGCTCGCCGGTCGCCTTGCGGGCGGCGGCCAGGCGGTCCTTGTAGGGCTTGCCATCCGAGAACTTCAGCGGGTCTTCCACCACGGCCGGGGTCGGCAGGACCTCGTGGACGCCGTCGTCGAAGGTGTATTTGAACCGCGCCTCGGGACCGATGCGCATGTGGCGTCCGGCCGGGGTGACCCACAGGGCCGCCTCCAGGTCGGAGCGGTAGATCATCTCGCCGGTGTCGGGGCACTTGACCCACAGGTTCTCGGGCGTCTCGCGCTTGGCGAACGCGCCGCGCACGCCGGGCGCGATCCGCGACAGCCAGCCGCCGCGCCGCTCGTTCGCGACCTTGGTCTTGTCGCCCTTCTTGGGCCCCTGGGGTTCAGCCATCGCCATAGCCTTCAGCCTCACGCCATTTCGAGTCGCGCCGACCGCACAGCCTTAGCCAGCTCCGACGCCTTGAGAAGAACCTTCTCGGTCACGTTTTCGTTCAACTTGGCCGCCGACTCGATTTCGTCCACCAGGGCCGAGCCGACGACCGCGGCGTCGGCAATGCGCGCCACGGCGGCCGCCTGTTCGGGCGTGCGGATGCCGAAACCGACCGCCACGGGCAGGCCGGAGGCGGCGCGCAGCCGGGCCACGGCCGGGGCCACGTCGCCGGCGTCGGCCGACTTGACGCCGGTCACGCCCGCCACAGAGACGTAATAGAGGAAGCCCGAGGTGCGGCGGACCACGGCCGGCAGGCGCGCGTCGTCGGTGGTCGGGGCGGCCAGGCGGATCAGCGAGACGCCGTGGGCCTCCAGGGCGTCGGCCAGCGGATCGGCCTCCTCCGGCGGGCAGTCGACGACGATCAACCCGTCCACCCCGGCCTGGGCGGCCTCGCGGGCGAAGGTCTCGAAGCCCTTGTTCACCAGGGGATTGAGGTAGCCCATCAGGATCAGCGGGGTGTCCTGGTCGCCCTGGCGGAAGGCGCGGACCAGGTCCAGCGTGCCGTTCAGCGTCATCTTCTGGGCCAGAGCGCGCTGGCTGGCGCGCTGGATGGTCGGACCCTCGGCCATCGGGTCCGAGAACGGGAAGCCCAGCTCGATGAGGTCGGCCCCGGCGGCCGGCAGGCCTTCGAGGATCGCCAGGGCGGTGGCGGCGTCGGGATCCCCGGCCATCACGTAGGAGACGAAGCCGGCGCGGTTCTCGGCCTTCAGGGCGGCGAACCGGCGATCGATACGGTCTTTGGTCAAAGTCGCTCTAGCCCTAGATCGTCCGCCCGAGGGCGTCGGCCACGGTGAAGATGTCCTTGTCGCCCCGGCCCGACAGGCACAGGACGATCACCCCGCCCTCGCCGATCTCCTTGGCCAGCTGCGGCAGCTTGGCGATGGCATGGGCGCTTTCCAGGGCCGGGATAATGCCCTCGAGCTCGGCGCACAGCTGGAAGGCCTTCAGGGCCTCGTCGTCGGTGCAGGTCAGGTACTGGGCCCGGCCGACGTCGTGCAGGAATGAGTGCTCCGGCCCGATGCCCGGATAGTCCAGGCCGGCCGAGATCGAGTGGGCGTCCAGGATCTGGCCGTCGTCGTCCTGCAGCAGGTAGGTCCGGTTGCCGTGCAGCACGCCGGGGCGGCCGCCGGTCAGGGAGGCGGCGTGCTTGTCGGTCTCCAGCCCGTGGCCCGAGGCCTCGACGCCGTAGATCTTCACCGTCTCGTCGGCCAGGAACGGGTGGAACATGCCGATGGCGTTGCTGCCGCCGCCCACGCAGGCGACGACGGCGTCGGGCAGGCGCCCTTCCAACTCCTGGATCTGCTCGCGGGTCTCATTGCCGATCACCGCCTGGAAGTCGCGGACCATGGCCGGATAGGGGTGCGGGCCGGCGGCGGTGCCGATCATGTAGTAGGTGTCGGCGACGTTGGTGACCCAGTCGCGCATCGCCTCGTTCATGGCGTCCTTGAGGGTCGCGGCCCCCGAGGTCACCGGGCGCACTTCCGCGCCCAGCAGGTTCATGCGGAAGACGTTGGGCTTTTGCCGGGCCACGTCGACGGCGCCCATATAGACCACGCAGGGCAGGCCGAAGCGGGCGGTGACGGTGGCGCTGGCCACGCCGTGCTGGCCCGCGCCGGTCTCGGCGATGATCCGGGTCTTGCCCATGCGCTGGGCCAGCAGGATCTGGCCCATGCAGTTGTTGATCTTGTGCGCGCCGGTGTGGTTCAGCTCCTCGCGCTTGAAATAGATCTTGGCGCCGCCGAGATGCCGGCTCAGGCGCTCGGCGAAATAGAGCGGGCTGGGGCGGCCGACATAGTGGGTCAGGTAGCCCTTCAGCTCGGCCTGGAACTTCGGATCGTTCTTGGCTTCGGTGTAGGCGCGGTCCAGCTCGAGCACGAGCGGCATCAGGGTCTCGGCCACATAGAGGCCGCCATAGTCGCCGAAGCGGCCCTTGGCGTCCGGATAGGCGGACCAGTCGTTGGGTTTGGTCGGAACGTTCACGAGCTCTTCCAGACGTCACGCGCGTTTGACGGCGTCCAGGAACGCCGTGATCAGAGCCGGGTCCTTTAGGCCGGGACCCCGCTCGACGCCAGAGGAAACGTCCACCAGCGGCGCGCCGGAGACCCGGACGGCCTCGGCGACGTTCCACGGATCCAGCCCGCCGGCCAGGAAATGCGGGCGAGAAAATCGCCGGCCCGCCAGCAGGCTCCAGTCGAACCTTGCGCCCGTTCCGCCGGGCAAAGCAGATCCTTCCACCGGGCGGGCGTCGAACATCAGGTGCTCGGCGACGCCGTCGAAGGCGGCCGCCTGGTCGACGTCCGACGCCGACGAGACCGAGAAGGCCTTGATCACCCCGATCCCCGAGCGCTGGGCGATCTCGCGGACCCGGCTGGGGGTCTCGCGGCCGTGCACCTGGATCAGGTCGGGCTTCAGCGTGGCCATCAGCCGGTCGACCAGGGCGTCGTCGGGATCGACGGTGACGGCCACGGTCTTGACCGGACCCTGGCGAAGCGGCGCGGCCAGGCGGGCGGCGGCCTCGGGGTCGAGGTTGCGCGGGCTCCTGGCGAAGAACACGAAGCCGACATAGGCCGCGCCGCCGGCGACGGCGGCGGTCACGCTCTCGGGCGTGGACAGCCCGCAGATCTTGGCCTTGGTGGAGGTCATGGCCGGGGAGGTACGTGCGGCGAAGGGTTGGCGCAAGGGGTCAGCGGCTCACGCACTTGCCCCCACCTGACCGCTTCGCGGTCTGTCCGCCCCCATAGGGGGCGGAGCGCTCTTCCCCCTGTGGGGGAAGACGACCGCGAAGCGGTCCGTAGGGGGCAAGTGTTGGCTGCCTAGCCCCCCAGCGGCCCGCTTCCCTCCACCGGGTCCAGCAAGGTCGCCCGCATGGCGCAGACCAGGCCGTCCGGCCGATAGTCCATGGTCGCCGCGCCCTTCAGCTCGCCGCGCAGGCTGCGTTCGATCAGCCGCGAGCCGAAGCCGCGGCGGGTGGGCGGGACGACCGGCGGGCCGCCGGTCTCGGTCCAGGTCAGGGCCAGGTCGCGGGTCGCCGCGTCGTAGGTCCAGGCCAGCACCACCCGGCCGCCGCCGCCGCTGTCCCCCCGCCGGTTCGACAGCGCGCCGTATTTCAGGGCGTTGGTCGCCAGCTCGTGGAAGATCAGCGCCATGGTCAGGGCCCCGCCGGGGGCCAGCCAGACCGGCGGCCCCTCGACCACCAGCCGCTGGGGAGCCTCGGGCGGCACGAACGGCGCCAGGGCTCGCTCGGCCACGTCGCGCAGCCCGGCCCCGTGCCAGCTCTCGCGGGTCAGCACGTCGTGCACCTGCGACAGGCCCAGCAGCCGCGACTCGAACTTCTCGAACGCGACCAGCGGGTCGGCCTCGGTCTTCAGGGTCTGGCTGGCCATCGACTGGACGGTGGCCAGGGTGTTCTTCACCCGGTGGTTCAGCTCGTTGATCAGCAGGCGCAGCTGGCCCTGGTAGTGCTGCTGCTCGGCCTCGACCTGCTTGCGGGCGGTGATGTCGGAGATGATCACCACCAGGTAGGGCCGCCCGTCGCCGGGATCGACCCGCGAGGCGGTGACGTGCACCCAGACCGGGCCGTCGCGGCCCTCGACCCGGCGCTCCAGCGCATAGGTGTCGATCTCGCCGGCCAGCAGGGCCAGGCCCTGGGTGACCACGGTGGCGACATTGTCCTCGCCCGGCGCGATGTCCATGAAGGTCGAGGCCAGCAGGGTCTGGCGGTCGCGGCGGGTGATGGCGCAGAACTTGTCGTTGACCTCCAGGAACCGGCCGCTGGCCGACACCCGGGCCACGCCCATCGCCGCCTGGTCGAACACCGCCCGGTAGCGGGCCTCGGCGGCCAGCAGCCGCTGGCGGGCCTCGACCGCGGCGGTGACCATCTCGGTATAGAGCACCAGCCCGCCGATCCGGCCGTCGTCGGTGCGCCAGGGGGCCATCGACCAGCGCACCCAGTGCACGCGGCCGTGGCCGTCGACATAGCGGTCGCCCTCGTCCTCGCGCAGCTCGACCCCCTCGGCCAGGACCTGGGCGTGCTTGTCGCGCCAGACCTGCGGGATCTGCGGGAAGACGTCGTAGTGGCGGCGGCCCAGCAGGGGGGTGTCGGGCGACATGCCCTGGTCGGTCAGGTACTGGCGCGAGGCGGCCAGGTAGCGCATCTGGTCGTCGAAGATGGCGATGCCCATCGGGGCGTGCTTGAGGGCGGTGGTGACGCTGGGCGAGGCGGCGAGCGCCGTCGCCGCCGCGAGCGGCGCGCCGCCGGCGGTTTCGGTCTCCGTCTCGATCGGCGGTCGCGCGGCCATCGCGCCCTGTGTCTCGGCTGGGATCATCGGTGCGCCATCATGCTCAGGTTGCGCCGGCTGTCGATGGGGCAATCTCGCGCAGTGGGTTGATTTCGCGGCGGAACCGGGCGGTTCACGCCGTAACCCCCTCCGGCCCTTCGGGCCACCTCCCCCAGAGGGGGAGGATCTGACCCGCCGCCGCACCGCGTAGCTGCTCCCCCTCTGGGGGAGCTGTCGGCGAAGCCGACTGAGGGGGTCTTTCACAGGCACGATGTCTCATCCTCACGCGGAAACCGCTGAGGCTATGGAAAGGGTCGCGGAGCGCCGGACATCGTCCGGAGTGTTTTGATAAATACCGTTTCGACGAAGCCGATCGCTCCGCGCCATCGTTATTCGCCAGCGTCCGGTAGGCAGCGCTCTTAACGCTTAGCCGGACCCGGTCTCGATCCCTTTCGGGAGAAACCGGACGACAGGGGCGCGGGTCTCCAGACAATCACGCGCTTGGTCCCCATCGACGCCGACGGCGGGCGGGGCCTGCAACGCCAGGCTCCCCGGACACGCTGGAGTAACCCCCTCCAGCCCAGTCCCGCTCGATCGCCCCCCG